>Ga0187782_10001550_pt1 | contig 16771 bp, 17 predicted proteins | sample 0715_SJ02_MP15_2_FD_132454 | JGI IMG/M metagenome (GOLD analysis project Ga0187782, IMG submission 132454) | Tropical peat soil microbial communities from peatlands in Department of Meta, Colombia - 0715_SJ02_MP15_20_MG | ecosystem: Environmental > Terrestrial > Soil > Wetlands > Peat | place...
GCACCATCTCTGCGTCCTCCGCGGCCGTTCTCCGCGACCTTTGCGTCTTAAGATTTTCTTTCATACCGCCAGAACTGCTATCGCCGCCGATCTACCCCGTGTTCCCCCGTGTCCCTCCGTGGTTATCCCCTGCGCACTTTCATTCCCGCCGCCATTAGTGTACAAGCGTATTTCACAGGAGAACCCATCCATGCGCTACATCGTCCTGCTGCTCTTCACGCTAGCTCTGCCCCTAACCTCCACCGCTCAAACCCCCGACCACCCCTTCACCATCGAGTACTACTACAAGGCCAAGTGGGGCCACGCCGATGAATTCCTCAAGCTCTTCAAGAAGAATCACTACCCCGTCCTGCAAAAAGAAATGGAGATGGGACGGATCGCGAAAGTCTGGATGGATCAGCCGCGTTATCACACCACCGAAGACGGGCGATGGGACTACCGCGTGACCATCGTCTTCAAGAACGCGACCGTGGCCAACGAGCCGTTTGATGAAGCCGCCCTGCAAAAGCAGATGTATGCCGACCAGGAGACCTTTCAGCGCGAAGAGCAGCGGCGCTTCGAGATTTTGGACGCGCATTGGGATTTGCCCATCAAGCCCGTCGACGTGGACGCGAAGTAAGGGAATTGGCGCCAGCTGCGGCCCCGTTTAATGATCCAAAGTCTCCTTCGAGGTGATTTTCGCGGTATTTCAGCCGCACTCCGTTGCCTGCGACTGGCCGGATAAGAGATAATGGTGACACACAACCGGTGGCAATCTTCGTCACCAAGAAGGCCCGATTTATGTACCAGAAACGTCCGGGAAGCTACATGGCCGATTGGTCCGACGCCGACGGCCGGCGCCATCGCAAACAATTCTCTACTGCCAAGGCCGCGCTCGAGCACGAGCACCGCGAAACCGCCCTTACCCACGCTCTCCGCGCCAGCCGTGCCTTCAAGCTGGCAGGAGGTGGCAGGAGGGCGATGCCTATGGAGGCAGAATCCGCCACCCAAGGGAGCATTGAACCAGCCAAAGGCAAGCTGGGAGTGATGATCCCCGGCATGGGCGCGGTGGCGACCACATTCGTGGCCGGCGTGGAAGCCATTCGCAAAGGGATGTCGAAGCCGATCGGCTCGCTCACGCAGATGGGCACGGTGCGGCTGGGCAAGCGCACCGAGGCGCGCGCGCCCAAAATCAAAGAGTTCGTACCACTGGCCGGGCTGGATGATCTGGTCTTCACCGGCTGGGACATCTTTGAAGACAACATGTATGAGGCCGCCAGCAAGGCGGGCGTGCTCGATCAGCGGCTGCTCGATCCCTTGAAGCCGTTTCTTTCTTCGGTGACCCCGCGCGCCGCCGTATTCGATCACAACTACGTGAAAAAAATCGACGGACCCAACCTGAAAAAGGGCAAGACGAAAAGGGACCTCGCCGAGCAATTGCGCGACGACATTCGCAGCTTCAGGAAGTCGAGCGGCGCGAGTCGCCTCATCATGATGTGGTGCGCCTCGACCGAGTCCTACATCGAGGCCGGCGAGGCCCATCAGTCGGTGAAGGCGTTCGAGAAAGCGCTGCACAACAACGACGAGACCATCGCGCCGTCGATGATCTACGCCTATGCAGCGCTAATGGAGGGTGTGCCCTTCGCCAATGGCGCTCCCAATCTAACGGTTGATATCCCGGCAATGCTTGAACTGGCGCGAAAGAGGGAAGCTCCCATCTGCGGCAAGGATTTCAAAACCGGCCAAACTCTGATGAAAACGGTTCTCGCGCCCGCTTTCAAGGCGCGGCTGCTGGGCCTGAGCGGGTGGTACTCGACCAACATTCTTGGCAACCGGGATGGCGAAGTTCTCGACGATCCGGGTTCGTTCAAAACCAAGGAAGAATCGAAACTGGGCGTGCTGGAACACATTTTGCAGCCAAGTTTGTATCCCGAGCTTTACGGCAACATGTTCCACAAGGTGCGCATCAATTACTATCCTCCGCGCGGCGACAACAAAGAAGGCTGGGACAACATCGACATTTTCGGATGGCTGGGCTACCCGATGCAGATCAAAGTCGATTTCCTCTGCCGCGATTCGATCCTGGCCGCGCCGATCGTTCTCGATCTCGTTCTATTCCTCGATCTCGCCCAACGCTCCTCAGAACTGAAAGGCATCGGCATTCAAGAGTGGCTTAGCTTCTACTTCAAATCCCCGATGACCGTCCCCGGCCTCTACCCCGAGCACGATCTCTTCATCCAGTTGATGAAGTTGAAAAACACGCTGCGGCACTTGAAGGGCGAAGAACTGATCACGCATCTGGGGTTGGAGTATTACGACTAGGAGTGCGCTAGCCAGGCTGCCCATTGTCTTGCTGAGGTGCTCCGTCACCAAACTGTCTTCAGCAACGGACTCCGCCGTATCCTCTCGTCCTGTGTGACCAGCGTCAAGCCTTCGGCCAGTGCCGTGCCGCCGATGATGCGGTCGGCGGGATCGCCGGGGTAATCTCGTGGGAACTGCGCAGCCAGCATGGCGACCTCGGGAGTGATTGGGAGCACGACGACTCCTTCGAGCAGTAAGTGGAGCGAGGACTCAAGCGTGCCGTAGCGGCGAATCCGTCCGCGCGCCAGCAGGGAGGCGAGCTCCCAAACGCTGATGGCGGAGATCGCAATACCCCCTTGCCGCCGGGCGCGCCGAATGGCGGAGGCGGCTGGGCGGGAAAGAGACTTCGAATCGTCGACCGCCCAGAACAGGACGTGCGTGTCCAACAAGATCAAAACGCAGACTCCCACGCTTCCGGCGGGTCCGCGTCGAGTTCGCCGACCACTTCAAAGACACCCTTGAGTCTGCCGATGAAGTCGTCTTTCGGTTCCTCCATAGGCACCACTTTGGCAATCGGCTTTCCGCGTTTCGTAATGACGAGCGGCCGTCTGGTGGATCGCACGTCCTCCATCAAGGTAAGACACTGAGCCTTAAACGCCGCCGCAGGGATCGTCTTCATGTACACATTATAGCAGCCATGGTCAATTTGAAGTGACCACATCTTTTACGCCGCTTTGTTCCCCTTCTTGTACTCGTCAAACTTCGCCAAAAACCGATCAATCTCCTTTTTCTGCAAGTAGTACGGCGTCGAAAGCCGCAGCTTATTTGGATCCCCTCCTCGTATCCGAATTTTGTGCGTCTTCCACAGCCAATTCTCCAAATCCATTCTCGGTACGTCGGGCACGTTCACGGTCACGATGGCGCAGCGTGAGTCGCGATCGGGCGAAGTCCACGATTCTGCGCCGCGCTTGGTCATCTCGGAAAGCGTGTAGTCGGCCAGGGCGCGATGGCGGCGCTCAATGCGGTCCATGCCGATTTCATTGGCCAGCTTGATGGCGGCGCGCAGCCCCCACAATGCCGGTACATTGGAGCTGCCGAAGCGCTGGAAGCGTTCGGCGCGAATCGTGGGGTCGTCCCAGCCTTCGGTGGCGAGCGTGTTCCAGATGCGATCGATCACATCATCGCGCACATAGAGAAAACCGGAGCCTTTGGGCGCCTGGAGCCACTTGTGTGGGCTGGAAGAATACATGTCGCAGCCCAGGTCGTGGAGGTTGAGGCGCATCATGCCGGTGACGTGGGCGCCGTCAACGGCGCTGAGAATGCCCTTGGAGCGCGCCAGGGCGCAGATATCTCTCACCGGCAGGACGACGCCGGAAAACGTCGTGATGTGGCTAAAGAAGATGACGCGCGTCCGCCGCGTAATGGCGTGGTTGAAGAGATTGAGCACTTGGGCTCCATCTTTCACCGGCCGGGGCAGCGCGACCTTGTTAACCACGATGCCATAGCGCTTGGCTCTCAAATTCCAGGGATGCTCGCCACCGGGATGCTCCTGATCGGTCATCAGCACTTCATCGCCGGGCTTCATGTCGACCCCGTTGGCGATGTAGCTGTTGGCCTCGGTCGCGTTGCGCACCAGCGCGATTTCGTCGCGCGTGCAGCCCACGAACTCCCCCAGCGGGTCGCGAAACTCGTTCCACGGGCCGTATCCCCAGATGGGATAGTCTTCGGGATCCTGCTGGTCCATTTTTTCCGTTGTCTCGTAGCCCTCGAACACCGCGCGCAGCACCGGCGCCGGGCTGGAGCCGACGGTGCCGTTGTTCAAGTAGATTTCGTCTTCGGGAATAAGGAATTGCTTGCGCAGCTCGGCCCAGTAGGCGTCTTCATTCTTGTCGAAGAGAGATCGATCGGGAAGCGGCGGAAATTTTTCCAGTTGCGCGAAGAGGTTGCCGCGCAAGGCGAGGGAAGCGGCGACTCCGGTGGCGGCGCTTCGGGCGGCGAGGGAAAGAAAATGACGGCGGTCGACCATGAGTCCTCCTGCGGACTGGCACGAAGCCGCTATGTTACGACGCTGGGCGGCAAGGGGCAACAGCGATGATTCGGTAGAATAGGACGCGAAGGCTGAGGAGGATCTTCTCCCCGAGCTTCACTTCCAAAGCGAGAACATGAAAGCCAGCAAATCACTCGGATTCGCCACGCGCGCCATTCACTGCGGCCAGGAGCCTGATCCGCTTACCGGCGCAGTTACCGTTCCCATCTATCCAACTTCCACCTACGTGCAGCAGGGAATTGGCGAGCACAAAGGATATGAGTATTCGCGCGTGTCGAACCCCACGCGCACCCGCCTGGAGCAGAATCTGGCGGCGCTCGAGGGCGGCATCGCTGCGCCCGTGTTTGCGAGCGGCATGGCCGCGATCAACGCCATCGCGGGCCTGTTGAAGGCGGGCGATCATGTTGTCTGCGGGAATGATCTTTATGGCGGAACGCCGCGGCTGTTCAATCAGGTTTTGTCCAGCTTCGGGTTGGAGTTCTCTTATATCGATACGACGGACGCAGAAAATGTGGAGCGCGCCATCCGGAAGAACACACGGATGGTCTACGTCGAAACTCCCACGAACCCGCTGATGCGGCTGAGCGATCTGGCGGCGATCAGCCGGATTTGTCGGCGGCGCAAAGTCGAGCTGGTTGTCGACAACACGTTCATGTCGCCTTATTTTCAGCAACCGCTGGCGCTGGGCGCGGACATGGTGGTGCACTCGACCACGAAATTTCTCAACGGTCACAGCGACGGACTCGGTGGCGTCGTGGTTTGCACCCGGCCGGAGCAGGCGGAAAAGCTGGCCTTCTTGCAGAAAGCCGCGGGCGCGATTCTCTCCCCATTCGAGTGCTGGCTGGTGCTGCGCGGCGTGAAAACTCTGGCCGCGCGCATGCAGATTCACGACCGCAACGGCCGCGCCGTCGCGGAGTTTCTGTCGCAGCACAGGAAAGTGAAGAAAGTTTTTTATCCCGGGCTGCCCGATCATCCTCAGTACGAGCTGGCCAGGCGGCAGATGAGCGGTTTCGGTGCGATGATTACGTTCGAAACCGGATCGCTGAAGAACGCCAACAAGATGCTGAAGAGACTGCGCGTCTGCTCATTGGGAGAATCGCTGGGCGGAGTCGAGACGCTGATTTCCCATCCGGCCACCATGACTCATGCCGCGCTGGGCGAAAGAGGACGCAAGGCCATCGGAATCACCGAGGGCATGGTGCGCATCTCGGTGGGAATTGAGAATGTCGAGGACATCCTCAACGATTTGGAAGCGGGACTGGCGGCACTCTAACTTCATGGCCACGGATTTGCGCGGATTTACACAGAGAGACCGTCAGCATGTTTGTCGGAGATTCCAGGAATTACGGCTCTCCCCCAGCGCCTCGGCGCAGCAAAAACCATATAGGGACGGCATAAACCATATGGGGACAGCCGCCCTCGGCTGCCTGCCCTGAGCGCAGTCGAAGGGTCCGTTCGAGCGGAGCTCGACGGCCAATTCGTTCGTCTAGTCACCTTGGATGCTTCACTCGTCCGCGATTCCCGTGTAGACCGACTCGCCGATCCATTGCAGATAGCCGGAAGCGCCATCCTCAATGTTCAGGGAAATGCACTCCGGCAAATCGCAGGAATGAAGTTCGGCAATCGCATCCCGCACTCGTGCGAACGCGGCCGCAGTAGTCTTCACTACCAGCAGCCACTCGCGCGCTTCTTCAACCTTGCCCTGCCAGCGATAAACAGATGTGACCTGGGAAACAATGTTCACGCAGGCCGCGAGTTGGCGCTCCACCAGATGGCGCGCAATCTTGCGGGCTTCTTCTTCCGAGCCCGCAGTGGTGAGGACGATTCGTTTGTCGGTCATATAGAATCAGCCTTCGGCGCTCAGCCCTTAGCCGGCAGCACCCCCCCCGGCCGCTGAAAGCACCAAGCGATTTCTTGAAAGGCAAGTCCATGCTAACGCAGATCAAGTTTGGCACATCGGGCTGGCGCGCGGTCATGGCGGAGGAGTTCACCTTTGCCAACGTGCGCCGTGCCGTCGCCGGAATTGCGCGCTACGTGGTTTCGCAAAAGGAGCAAGAGGCACGAATCATCGTTGGCCGGGATCCCCGATTCCTGGGTGAGACTTTCTGTGCGATGGCGGCCGAGATTCTCTCCGCGCACGGCATTACGCCACTGGTGGTGTCGGAGCCCGCGCCCACCCCGGCGCTCGCGTACGCCGTCATCGCAAGCAAAGCGGATGGAGTCATCAACTTTACGGCCTCGCATAATCCGCCGGAGTATAACGGCATCAAATTCTCCACGCCCGATGGCTGTCCGGCGCTGCCGGAAGTAACCGGGAAGATCGAGGCGGAGATTCAAGCAGCAGATCGCGGGGAGGCAGCGACGAAGAAGCAGGATGGATCTACCCAAAGCTCACTGGATGTCAAGCCCGCCTACCTGAAGCGCCTGCGCGAGATTGTGGATGTGGATATGATCCGCAAGGCGAACCTGCACGTGTGTTTCGATCCGATGTGGGGAGCGGCGCGAGGATATTCCGATGACCTTCTGCGCGATGCGGGGGTTAAAGTCGCGACCGTTCACGACCATCGCGATGTGCTGTTCGGCGGCCACGCCCCCGAGCCTGACGATCACTTGCTACGCGATCTGCGGGAGAAAATGCGGGCCACGGGAGCGCACATCGGTATCGCCACCGATGGCGACGCCGACCGCTTCGGCATCGTCGATGGCGACGGAACATTCCTCCAGCCAAACTACGTGATCGCACTCCTGTTCGATTATTTGGTCGAAAGCCGCGGCTGGACGAACGGCGTCGCCAAGTCGGTGGCGACCACCAACCTCATCAACGCCATCGCCAACGCGCGCGACGTTGAGCTGCACGAAACGCCGGTAGGATTCAAATACATCGGCGAACTCATCATGCAGGATAAGATCGCCATTGGAGGCGAGGAAAGCGCCGGCCTTTCCATCCGCTATCACGTGCCCGAAAAGGACGGCGTGCTGGCCGGCCTGCTGTGCTGCGAGATGGTGGCGCGGCGCGGCAAGTCGCTGGGCGATCAACTGAAGGCGCTATGTAACCAAGTTGGTTCCTTTTATCCCAAGCGCGAGAACTTCCGCTTGACGCCCGAGGTGAAGGCGAAGTTCACTGAGAAATTGAAGTCTGATCCGCGGGAGCTGGCGGGTCGCTGGGTCACCGGGGTGGTTCGAACCGACGGCCTGAAGCTGATTTTTGCCGACGGCTCTTGGGTCTGCTACCGGCTTTCGGGCACGGAACCGGTGGTGCGCGTTTACTCCGAGGCGCGCAGCGTAGGCGATCTGGAAAAGTTAAGCTCCGTGGCAAAGCAATGGATCTTCGAGTAATCAAGCCTTCACGAATTCGGCATTTTCCCACTCCTCAGGATGGTCTGCGCGCCATGGCGGAGAAGGCGCCGCAGGCTGAGGCGCTGGCTGCCTCGTGGATAGAAAGGTTCCGCCCGCTGGCGGCTCACCTGTATGGCTTGCGGAGACGCATTGCAACCGTTGCCATAGCCGCGTTGACGATCATGTTGTTTGCCCACGTGATGCTGGGCGCGAACGGCATGATCGTCTACAAACAGAAGCGGGACGAATACCAATCGCTCCAGAAGCAGATGGCCCGCGTGCGAGAAGAAAACGCGGCCTATGAGCGAACGATTCAGGGATTGAAAACCGACGAGAAGGCCATCGAGAAAGAGGCTCGCGAGCAACTGCGCTATGCGCGCCCCGGCGAGTACGTGTACGTGCCGCCGCCGGCGAATCCTGCGCCCCCGGCCAATCATTCCGCCAAAAATAAGCTGTGAGCAGGGCAGTGAGCTGCGAGCAAGCAATACTGCGAGCGCTCAGTGCTCGTACCACCGCTCATCGCTTGTCTCTCCATTCCGCGTGACATCTCGCAACTTTTCCTGTGATATAGTCCGAAAATTGATCGACAGTCAGGTGAACTGCTGCCGAAGAATCCATGAGAATTCCTTCCCAACTCGCGGCGTGGGGCCGCGACGAACTTCAAAAAGGAGAACCGGCATGAAAAAGGTTTTGGCTGTGAGCCTGGTAATGTGTTTTGTGTTCGCCGTGACAGCTTGGGCTTTGGATGGCATGGGCAAGAGCACTACCGTCAACGGGTGGGTCGTTGACGACAAGTGCGGTGTGAATGGCGCCAACGCCGGCGCTGAAGGATGCACCAAGAAGTGTCTGGCCGCGGGCGCCAAGATGGTGATTGTCACCGATGATGATCAAAAGGTTCTGATGGTGGAAAATCCCGAAGCCCTCAAGGGCCATGAGGGACACCACATCGCCGCGACCGGACACGTAGACGGCGACAAGATTCACGTGGAAAGCGCAAAGATGCTCTGAGCTGCGATGGCTCAATCCCGCGGTTTTCAATCACTCAATCGCCCGATGACTCAATCGGGCGTTCTTCTGCTACCGCGCGACTCCTTCCAGCGGCGAGCTTGCCGTGGCATAGAGCTTCTTCGGCATACGGCCGGCAAGATAGGCCTGGCGTCCGGCCTGCACCGCGTGATGCATGGCCTCGGCCATCAGCACGGGATCCTGCGCGTTGGCGATGCCGGTGTTCATCAGCACCGCGTCCGCGCCGAGTTCCATGGCAATGGCGGCGTCGGAGGCCGTACCCACGCCTGCATCCACAATCAACGGGACACCGCTGATCATCTCCCGCAGAATGCGAATGTTCGCCTGGTTCTGAATCCCCATGCCGCTGCCGATGGGCGCGCCTAACGGCATCACGGCCGCAGCTCCAGCATCGATCAGGCGTTTCGCGAAGACGATGTCGTCCGAGGTATAGGGCAACACCGTGAAACCTTCGCTCACCAGCGTACGCGTGGCTTCAAGCGTGGCTTGTATATCGGGATAGAGTGTGGCCTGATCGCCGATCACTTCCAGCTTCACCCAATCCGACAATCCCACTCCGCGGCCAAGGCGTGCGGCGCGAACCGCTTCGTCGGCGGTGTAGCAACCGGCAGTGTTGGGAAGAAGAAAATATTTCTTGGGGTCGATGTAGTCGAGCAGCGATTCCTTGCTGCGATCCAGGTTGACGCGGCGCACGGCCACGGTGACCATCTCGGCTCCGCTGGCCTCGAGCGCGCGGGCAGTTTCCTGAAATGATTTGTATTTTCCCGTGCCTACGATCAGGCGCGAGCGAAAAGAGCGTCCAGCAATGATAAGTCGGTCGTTCATGAGTTCATTGTAGCGAAAGCGACCGGAGGTGGCGCGAATTTCGCAGTTGCAGTCGCTCCACGATTCTGGACGGCTTTTCTTCTGCTGCATCCGGCCACCCGCGCCCGATTCCTCTACGGCCTGCGCGGCTTTTCTCTGCGACCTCCGCGCGGCTTGTCTCCGCGATCTCCGCGATTAGGGTTTGCTAAAGCAAAAGGTATGCCGGCCTTTCATCGTGCCAGCGCCAGCACCTGCGCCATGAAGTGCACCAGACGAACCTGATCATAGATGGAGGGTTCGCCTTCGAATGAAACATGGCTGAGCGCCGGACTGATGAGCGCATCTTTCAACTCGTCGCGCGGCACCTCCTGCTGAAGCCAGAGTAATTCTGAGGGCGGGATCACATTGTCGGCGGCTCCGTGCAGCAGCAGGACGGGAACGCGCAGGGATTGCAACTGTCCATGCGGAGAAACGGGAGACATTTCCGCCCGATGGCGCGAGACCGCCTGCTTGATTTCGCCGTCCAACGCCTGCAGGTCGTGTCTGTAGAGCAAATCCATTTTCTCTCGGGAAGCGGGGCTCAAATGCGCTGCCTCTTTTTTCGACTCGTCAACTTGCTCCCACAGCAGCAGCCGCAGGGAATGGCGGGCAACCTCGAGGTCCGCGGGCGGGAAAAAATCTTGCGCGTGGGAATAGATCAGCACCAGCGGCCCGTACTCATGCGCTGCCATTTGCAGGGTAGTGCCATCCGGCCGATGAATCGTGTTGCTGATCAGAAACTCTGACACGCGCTCCAGGTCGTCGTGCCCACCCACTGAAACCACAAAACCAATGGCAGGAGCGTATTGGGGATCGGCGGCCGCGAGAAGGGACAGGCCCCCGGAAAAGCTAATGCCCAGCACGCCCACCTTTCGTCCCACCTCGCCCGAGAATCTAAGTGCGGAGTACCCAATCAGGCCAACCGAATGGTTGTCAATCTGGTAGTCGGCAAGCGAGGGCAGTTCCGGCGTCAGCACCCGGATGCCGCTGGCCGAAACCGCCCGTGCCAGTGCCATCAGTCGCGGCTCGTCGATCCCCAGATGGTGCAGGCCATGAACAATCACCATCCCTGGAGCGTTTGTCCGGCCACGAGGAATGTACACTCGGGCGCGTATCACAGTGGAAGGCGTGCTGATTTGCGTCAGCGATTCTTCGACCGTATAACTACCGAAATTTGCGACGAAGCCTGAAGCCTTCGCATCCTGCACTCGCTGCAATATTCCGGCGGCGCGGAGATGGGTGCGAATCGCAGGCGCCAGCAACACGAAAATGAGGGGAACGGCGTAGGCGGCAATGAATGCCACCCGGCGTCGCCGACCGCCGGAACCGTCCGGCGATTTGCCTGTGAGGGAGTTCAAAGCTGGTCCAGTATGCGGTTGTCTGTGAAATTCAGCAAGCATCGGCCTGTGGGCAGATTGGGACCTCAGGGTGCCTTGACCGCTTCCGCCTGGGCATAGACTGTTTCGATCTGTGCGCGATAGCGTTCTTCGATGACGCGGCGGCGCAGCTTGAGGGTCGGCGTGAGGGCGCCATTGTCGGCGGTGAATTCGTCGGCGACGAGGATGACGCGCTTCAGCTTTTCGAAACGCGCCAGGTTCTGGTTTACTTCTTCCACGATCTCTTCATAAAGCGTCAGCACTTTCGGATGCACAATTAGCTCCATGCGCGAAGTGAAAACAATGCCATTGGATCGCGCCCAATTTTCGAGAAGGACAAAGTTTGGGGAGACTAAGGCGCAGGCAAACTTGCGCTTGTCGCCAATGATCGCCGACGATCCCACCAGCGGATTTAACTTGAGCGAATTCTCAATGGGCTGAGGAGCGATAAACTTGCCGCCCGAAGTCTTGATCAGTTCCTTCTTGCGATCGGTGACCGATAGATATCCATCGGCGTCGATGTTGCCGATGTCGCCGGTCTTGAACCAGCCGTCTTCGAAGGCATTCCTGGTTTCTTCGGGGCGGTTCCAATATCCCTGAAACACGGAGGGGCCGCGCACCAGGATTTCGCCGTCGGCGGCGATGCGGACTTCGATGTTGGGCAGAATTTTTCCGACCGTGCCGATGCGGTGACTTACCGGCGTGTTCACCGCGATCACCGGAGATGTTTCAGTTAAGCCATAGCCTTCATGAATCCGGATGCCGACGGTGGCGAACCATTCTGCCAGTTCGCGGCCGAGCGGCGCTCCTCCGGAGATGAAAACCTCGACCCTGCCTCCAAGACCCTGCCGAATCTTGGAAAAGACCAGCTTATTGGCGAGCTTGCACCGTAGCGATTTTGGTATTTGCCCGGCGAGAATCGCCGGTTTGTTTGCTCGGCCCACCTTTAGCGCCCATTGGTAGATTTTCCGTTTGAGGAACCCGTGAGCCTGCATCTCCGCCTTGGCATAAACCTTCTCGTACACCCGGGGGACTGCCACGCACAGACTGGGACGCACTTCGACAAACGCCTCCGGAAGATTTTCGATGAAGGGGCAATAGGCGAGACTGACGCCGTGATACAGCAGGGAAAAATCCACGTGGCGGGCGGTCACGTGCGAGAGAGGCAAAAACGAAATGCTGCTCAACCCGGCGTGCATGTCGAAGCCGAGCAGCGAACATTTAATATTCGACGCGATGTTGCCGTGGGTTAGCATCGCCCCTTTCGACGTTCCCGTGGTACCGGAGGTGTAGATAATAGTCGCCAGGTCGCTGGCTTGGATGGAGCGGGCGATGGACTCTATTTGGCCGTCGAGATCACTTGGGCCATCGGTCATGAGTTGGTGCATGAGCGTGCAGGGGACCGCGAGATCGCCGGGGGGATGGACATCATCCATGACGATGATTCTTTGCAGCGCAATCTCGCCGGCAATGGCCTGGATTTTGCGCAACTGATGTTCGGTGGAAACGAAGACAAAGTTCGCCCCCGAATCTCGCAGCAGGTAGGCGGTTTGTTCGGCTGTGAGCGTCGAGTAAATGGGGACCGTGACCGCGCCCAGCAGCAGAATGGAAAAGTCGGCAATCGACCACTCGGGGCGATTCTCGCCGAGAATGGCGACGCGATCGCCTTTGCGGATGCCCCACTCCCGCAGCGCATGGGCGACTCCCGCGACGCTGCGGCGGAAGTCAGAGGAGGAAATGGGCCGCCATACTCCCGCCTCGCGGTGGAGCATCATGCGGTCGTGCTTGCGCTCCGTGGCGGCGAAGAAAATGTCGTTGAGAGTGGCGAGGCTCATCGCAGGCTTTCGGCCCTGCCATACGGATTGGCCGGTGACCCCATTCTGAATTTGAATGTACTGGTTCGTGGTCACTCCGGGCAATGTGAAACCCAGCAGGGCTGGGTACTGATTTGCGTCCCTCTTGGCAGCTTTCAAGCAGCCGCTTTGCTTGTCATCCTGAACAAGCCTGCTTTGCGCAGTGAAGGATCTGAGCGAGCCGCGCGAAGTGGCGCGCTTTTTGCGCCCCAAGAATTGCGCGTCTGGCTCGCCTCCTTGCTAAACTGCACCACTGCCCGAATTTACAATGCCTCACTCCCGCCTGAGCTATGATGTCTGGCTGAGGAGGGTCTTATGGGGGGTCTAATGGGTGGTCTAATGGGTAAGATACTATCGAAGGGATGGGCGGCTGCGCTGCTGTCGGCAGCGCTGGCTGTGGGGTCGTCCCTTCCATCTGTCGGGCAGTCCAAGGCGGCGGATACAGGCTCCATGCCCAAGGTGGGCGACATGGCGCCCGATTTCAAGCTCAATTATTTTGACGGCAACGACCTGAAAGAAATTTCTCTCGACCAGTATCGCGGCAAGAAAAACGTCGTCCTGGCGTTTTATATCTTCGCGTTCACCGGTGGTTGAACCAGGCAGATGCAGGCCTTCCAGCAGAATTTGCAAAGGCTGGAAGCAGCCGACACCCAGGTGCTGGGTGTGAGCATGGACAGCGCGTTCGCCAACAAAGCTTTCGCCGACAAAATCGGAGTCACATTTCCTCTCCTGAGTGACTGGGGCGGAGAGGTTACACACAAATACGGAATCTACGTCGATAAATACAAAGCCGCCCGCCGGGTGAATTTCCTCATTGGAAAAGACGGCAAGATTCTCGAAGAGCAGGTGGATAAGGACGCCGTCGATCCGACGCATATAGTGGATACCTGCGAGCGGCCGAAGCTGAAAAACTGAGGCGCGCGGTCTGCGGGCGTGAGCGATGACAAGAGGAGTGCGCTCACGCCACCGGCAGCTCGAACGAGAAGACTGATCCCCGGCCCATCTGGCTGGTTAAGCCGATCACGCCGCTGTGGGCTTCGACGATGGCTTTGGCGATGGCCAGCCCCATGCCGGTGCCCTGCACACTGTAGCGCTGGTCGCGGCCGCGATAGAACTTGTCGAAGATCAGGGATTGCTCAAAGTCATCGATGCCCGGTCCATGATCCGTAACGCTGGTGACGACGCGATTGCCCCTGCGTGCGGCGGTGACCGCGATCGGCGCCGTGGGCGGTGAGTACTTGGCGGCATTCTCCAGCAACTGCTTCAGGACTTCGGCAATGCGATCAGCGTCCACGCGCACCCTGGGCAACGCGGGGGGTACGTTCACTTCCATCGGGTGCTGGCCGAGAACGCTTCTGGATTCCTCCACCGCCGACTCGATCACCGTGGCCATCTCCACCGGAGCCATGTGCAGTTCGACCTTGTGGGCGTCGAGTTGAGCCATCTCCGTGGCCTCGCCCACCAGGCGATCGAGGCGGTCGGTTTCTTCGTTGATGACCGTGAGCAGTTCTCTACGCTGCGCGTCGTTGAGGTTGTAATCGGAAAGCAAGCCGGTCACCGCGGCTTTGATGCCGGTGAGCGGAGTGCGCAGTTCATGCGTCACGGAGTCCAGCAAAACCGCGCGCAGATTTTCGCTCTGGCGCGCTCCTTCGGCCTGCGACAGTTTTTCCATGGCCCCGGCGCGCTCGATGGCGATGCCAATCATGCTCCCCAAAGCCTCCAGAGTGGCGCGCGAGAGCGCCACCCCCGCGATGCCAACGGCGCCGGTAGTGCGCGTACCGAGATGGAGCGGGGTGAGCGAGACGCCCCGCTCGAGGTCGATGACCGGCTCGCCGCGCGCACTGACTGTCTGAAGATCCTGAATCGGAAACGTAGTGGCCATGGGGTCCGTGCGGTAGACCTGTTGGGAGTTCAGCAGATAGACAGCGGCGGCCCGGGCCCCGAACCCGTCACGCACATAGGCCGGAATGGCATTCAGCAATTCGGCTACGTTATCGGTCGCGAGGAGCCGCTGGCTGAAAGCGTACAGGCGCTCGACGTCGCGGCGGCGCTGAATGGCATCGGCGGTTTGGCGGCGGGCCCGGTCGGCAAGCTGGCCGGCGGTGCCCGCGGTCACAAGGAAAGCCAGCAACGCAACCCAGTTTTGCGGATCGGCAATCGCGAAACTTCCAATGGGTGGAAGAAAGTAATAGTCGAATGCCAGGGAAGCCAGCAGCGCGAGAAACACCGAAAAACGAAGTCCCCAATAGGCCGCCACCCACAGCACCACCAAAATGTAGGTTGATGCCACGGTCGTGGAACTTACATGGGCGAAATGGCGGTAAATCAGCGCCACACCTTCCGCCGCGACGATGCAGACAGCGTAGCGAAACACCAGTTGTTGCCAGCGACCTTTCACGCGCACGATTGTATCTGAATCAGGTTTCAAAGTTTCAAGGTCCCAAAGTTTCAAAGTCGCATGTCCCAACCTCCTTGCAACTTTGCAACTTTGCAACTTTGAAACTTCTTCTTCCATTCGACATTTCCCGCGGCAGTGTGGACAATAAACCACGATGCCCAAGACTCCCGATGAATGGCTTAAAGAAGCGGAAGTGGACACCGCCCAGCGGCCGGCGGTGTTTAAGCTGTTTCTGGGCTACGCTCCGGGGGTGGGCAAGACCTACGCCATGCTGAGCGAAGGTGTGCGGCGGGCCAGCCGCGGCGAAGAAGTGGTGGTTGGGGTGGTTGAGACCCACGGCCGCAAACCCATCGCGGAGCTTGCCTCGCGGCTGGAATCGGTTCCCCGAAAACAATTGGAGTACAAGGCGGCGACCTTTGAAGAGATGGATGTCGACGCCATCCTCGAACGCAAACCGCATGTGGTTCTGGTGGACGAACTGGCCCACACCAACATCGAGGGAAGCAAGCACCCCAAGCGCTACCAGGATGTGCTCGAGTTGCTGGATGCCGGCATCGATGTGCTTTCCACTCTGAACGTGCAGCATATCGAAAGCTTGTCACCCACCATCCGCAGCCTGACGGGCGTGCAGGTGCGGGAGACGGTTCCGGACTGGGTGATTCGCCGCGCCAGCGAGATTGTCATAACCGATCTGACTCCGCAGGCCCTCCAGACCCGCATGAGGCGCGGTGACATTTATCCGGTGGAAAGAGTTGAACGGGCGCTGGCCAATTTCTTCCGCACCACCAATCTTGTGGCCTTGCGCGAACTGGCGTTGCGGCAGGTGACGCAGGCGGTCGACCGCACCCTTTCCGAACTGAAGACCGAAGACGGCCAGCCCCTTCAGGTGCGCGAGCGCATCGCCGTGTGCATCAGCTCCAATCCCGCGGCACAGTATCTGATAGCGCGCGGCGCGCGCATGGCGCAAGCCATGGATGGCGACCTCTATGTGCTCTACGTCGATATCGGCGTCGATGAAAGCGACGAGAACCAGCGCACCCTGGCCGATAATATCCGCTTCGCGGAAAGCGTAGGTGCAAAAGTGGTGAAAACCGAGGGCAAGGTGGTGGCCGAGAAGGTGGCGGAGTTCGTGAGAGAAAACCATATTACCCAAGTGGTGTTTGGTCGGTCGGCAACCAAGGGATGGAAAAGATATTTTTATCTTTCCGCGATTCATAAGTTCCTGCGGGATACCCCCGCCGTCGATGTTCACATCGTGACGCAGGAAATGCGGTGAGCGGGGAATGAGTGAGCGATTGGGCGATTTTGTGATTGGGCGATTGAAAATCAGTTGTGCATTTATTCCGATCTTCGAGAGGGCTTCAATCGCCCGATCACAAAATGGCTCAATCGCTCAATAACGGGAGCTCCTGCGATTGGAAACTGATGCCAAGATGAACCAGCACCGCCGAATCCTCGTGGTGGACGACGAGCCGCAGATCACGCGCGTGCTGCGCACCACACTTTCGTCGCAGGGATACGACATCCGCGTGGCCAATGACGGCGAGATGGCGCTGGAACTGATGAAGAACTGGACCCCCCATGTCATCATCACCGATCTGGCCATGCCGAA
>Ga0187782_10001551_pt1 | contig 16771 bp, 10 predicted proteins | sample 0715_SJ02_MP15_2_FD_132454 | JGI IMG/M metagenome (GOLD analysis project Ga0187782, IMG submission 132454) | Tropical peat soil microbial communities from peatlands in Department of Meta, Colombia - 0715_SJ02_MP15_20_MG | ecosystem: Environmental > Terrestrial > Soil > Wetlands > Peat | place...
GACGATCAACGAGCTATCCAATCGAAATGCCCAGTGCGGCCGATCTTGCAAGGTATAATCCAACACCGGGTGATGCTAACCTCAAGTCCCGAATCCAAGCTGTACCATCTCCGACTTGAAACAAGGAGCATCAAGATGTGCGGCATAGTTGCCCTTTTCTCGCGCCGTGATCCGATCTCGGAAGCGGTGCTGCAGCGGGCCACCCAGAGCCTCTATCATCGCGGCCCCGATGGGCAGCGCCACTGGATATCGCCCGACCGCCGTATCGGCCTCGGCCATGCGCGCCTCAGCATCATTGACCTTACGACCGGTGACCAGCCAATAGCCAACGAAGATGAAAGCCTCAGAATCGTGGTGAACGGTGAGTTTTACGGCTATGAGGAAACGCAGAAGAAACTCGAACGGGATGGGCACAAGCTGCGAACGCGTTCCGATAGTGAAATAGCGCTCCACCTTTATGAGGAACTGGGGCCCGACTGTCTACACGAGTTGCGGGGTGAGTTTGCCATTGCGCTTTGGGATGGTAGAAACCAAGTTATTTTCGCTGCTCGCGACCGCTTTGGTATCAAGCCTCTCTTCTTCGCACAATGGGACAATAAAATCTACCTTGCTTCGGAAGTGAAGGCACTGTTTGCGGCGGGTGTGCCAGCCCAATGGGACCTTGCGTCTGTGTACAACTTCGGCGGGATCGGAGGCCCGCAAACCCGCACCCTCTTTGAGGGCATTTCTCAAATCCCGCCGGGCCATTTCCTGCTGGCTACCCAACAGGGGCTTACGTTGACCCGTTATTGGGATTTTAACTATCTGCTTGACGGCTCTGATGCACCCCAGCGGACCGATAAAGAGTGCGAGGAAGAGTTCACTTGTGCCCTCGAAGAAGCTGTGAGACTTCGATTGCGCGCGGATGTGCCCGTTGCCTGCTACTTGAGTGGGGGTATAGATTCTTGTGCCGTGGTCGGCTTGGCAGCCCGAAACCACCAGGGCCCACTCCATGCTTTCACCATCACTTTTGACCACGAAGAGTACAACGAAGACAAAGTGGCGAAGGAAATGGCTCTATGAGCTGGAGCCGAATTTTGCCCCGTTCTCGCCCGATCGGACGAACTCGCGGACCATTTTTCTGATGCTATTGCGCATGCAGAATCCTTGGTCGTAAATACGCACAGCGTTGCGAAGTATATATTGAGCCGAGCCGTCCGCGATGCGGGATTCAAGGTTGTGCTGACCGGGGAGGGATCAGATGAAATCCTGGCCGGTTATATGCATTTTCGTAGGGATATATCCTCGACCAGGGGTGTAGACTCCGTCAGCACGGCGAAAACCGAAAGGTCAGGACAGAACGAAGAACATTGCTCTGCCCCGTTCGACAAGGAGTACTCTCTCTCGCGGGCCCGCAAGCTTCTCGGTTTTGTTCCAAACTGGATGGAAAATGCCTGTGAGGTCTGTACTGCGACGCGTGCAGTGCAAAGCGATCAATTCCTTGCTGGCGGAAAAGACCGGGATGGGTTCCGCAATGTCTTGTGCGATCCTGGGTTCCCAGGGCAATTGGAAGGCAGGCACCCGCTTCATCAGTCACTTTACCTATGGTCGAAAACGATGTTGCCAAACTACTTGCTGACGGTGCTTGGTGACCGCATGGAGATGGCAAATTCTGTTGAGGGTCGCCTACCGTTCCTGGATCACCATGTTGTCGAACTCGCTCGCTCTTTGCCGATAAATCAGAAAATTCGGGGTTTCACGCACAAGTACATTCTGAGACAAACGATGCGCGACGTTGTTACAGAGGCGGCATTTCGCGGCCGCAAACGGCCGTTTTGGAGTCCGCCGGCCTCCCTGAACCCAGCTGGGAGGTTTAATGCGATGATGCAAGACTTGCTGCGCGGCCCTATTCTTCGCTCCATGCCGTTTTTTGACCAGGCAAAGGTCGTGCGAGTACTGGATGGTTTGCCCAAAAAAGAAGAGATGGCGGACGTTGTAAGCGAACAAGTGCTAATGATAGTTCTTAGTGCGTGCGTTTTGCAGGATCGGTTCCGAATCGCAGCCTGAAGCCGCTTCGCAGCGTCCTATTCAAACAGTGCCCCATCTTTCCAGACGTACTGCGGTGAACGAGCTCGGTCACGAAATGCTGGACACACTATCCACGATCTGGCAACAGGTGCTGGGGAAAAAACGCATCGACGTCGACGCGAACTTTTTTGATGTTGGCGGTAACGCCTGGCTGGCCATCGAACTCTTTCGGGAGATCGAGAGAGTGACTGGACGCCGACTCTCCCCACTTGTCATTTACCAAGCCCCGACGATTGCCTCGCTCACTACTTTTCTAGCTGCGTCGAACCCTCCACCATTTCCCAAATATCTCTTGCTAAAGCCTAGAGACTTACAGCCGCCAGTGTTCCTGATGCACGGTCTTGGCGGAAATATCATGGAGTTCTTTGGCTTTCTAAGCCACCTTCAGTCCCGTCATCCCGTCTACGGCTTGCAGGCACGTGGGACCGACGGCCTGGAGGAGCCCTGTTCGAGCGTCGAGGGAATGGCCAAAGATCACCTTGAGGCTATTAAACTAGTTCAGTCCCGCGGTCCCTATATTTTGATCGGATATTCTCTTGGTGGCCTGGTCGCATTAGAGATGGCACGTAGTCTCTCTGAAGCTGCGGAGCATATTGCATTGCTGGTGATGATAGATTCGTATCCCCCGCTGCGCTACGCGCCCTTATCGCAGCAGGTGCAGGTATATTCTCGACGAGCCGGGGACTACGCCGCACGCCTGTTCCGCGGAGCAGCAAGCAAGACATTGCACGGTTCCTTTCAAGACGGATCCAGAACTGTCGGGCCTGACAATTCACTGGGAATACCGTTTACTCCGGCAATGTTGCGGGTGCAGGAGGCGTCAACCAAGGCTCTGCGTGACTATCAGCCGCGCCATTATGCAGGGCGCATTCGTTTCATCCGAGCCGGCACGCCCTTGCATTTCCCGGACGATCCCCCGAAAGTGTGGACAAAGTTCACGGACCGCCTGGAATTGGAGACCGTACCTGGGAACCATCACGAATTGCTTACCACGCACTGCGATGGCCTGGCGGCGGTGATTTCACGGTATTTGCGCGAACTTCCAGGAGAGATCGTCACCGGATCATTCCCCACATGAACGGAGCGGAGAGTCTTATCGCAACACTAGGGGCCGGGGGAGTGGAGGTTTGCTTTGCCAACCCTGGTACGTCGGAGATGCATCTGGTTGCCGCGCTTGATCGACAAGCCAAAATGCGATGCGTGTTAGGGCTGTTTGAAGGAGTGGTCACAGCCGCAGCGGACGGTTACGCGCGCATGACTGGAAAACCCGCCTGCACGTTGCTGCATCTGGGTCCCGGGCTGGCGAATGGACTGGCGAATCTTCACAATGCGTGGCGAGCCCACAGCTCGATCGTAAACCTCGTTGGTCAGCATGCACTTTCTCACCTGGCGAAGGATACGCCGCTCAATTCCGATATCGAGGGAATTGCGAGGCCATATTCACACTGGTTGCGAACGTCACAGTCTGTTTCTGAAGTGGGCCGCGATGCAGCCGAGGCGCTCGTAGCATCGCGCACGACCCCCGGGAGGATTGCCACCCTGATTGTACCGGCGAGCGTAGCTTGGGAGTCAGGAGGTCAGGTCTCCGCCATCCCTGGCATTCCTGTCCCACCGCTTCCTCCGCCTGAAAATATCGAACGCGCAGCTCGCATGTTGCGGTCTGGACTACCTACAGCTCTCGTTCTTGCGGGGAATACACTCAGCGGCCCAGGCCTGGGGACCGCCGGACGGATCGCAGCTGCAGCGAGCACAAGACTGCTCGTCCCATATCCTTTCCCGCGACTGGAACGGGGTGCGGGGCGACCCGCCGTCGATCGTATTCCTTATGTCCCTCAGCAAGCCATCGAGCTCCTAAAAGAATTCCGTCAATTGATACTGGTGGGGGCGGCTGAACCGCTTGCCTATTTTGCGTCGCCCGGCAAAAACCCGCTTTTGGCACCAGCGGATTGCGAGATTCATCAGCTTGCCAGGCCGGAAGAAGATTGTACAGGCGCGTTGGGGGCTCTGCTTTCGACCTTGAACTTGCCCATACCCGCAGAACTCGTAGAGAAATTGAATCAACCAAGTCTGCCAACAGGTGCGATCACGCTCGACGGTTTGGCCACTTCCATAGCGGCCTGTTTGCCGGAGAACGCAATCGTCGTGGATGAATCGATGACCTCGGGTCGCGGCATTATGTCTGCGGCGAGAGGTGCACCACCGCACGACTGGTTAGGCAACACGGGAGGATCCATCGGAATTGCGCTGCCGTTGGCAGTTGGCACTGCGGTCGCCTGCAAGGACCGGCGCGTGCTTTGCTTGTCTGCCGATGGCAGCGGAATGTATACGCTGCAAGCGCTTTGGACCATGGCGCGTGAGAGTCTGAATATTACGACGGTAGTTTTCTCTAACCGTGCTTACGGAGTTCTGAAGCGGGAGTTTGCTGGTTTGGGTGTCGGCGAGCCCGGCGCGATTGCTTCGAGTTTATTCGATATCGGCCGCCCTGATCTGGATTGGGTTTCGCTTGCGAAAGGTATGGGAATACCGGGCGCACGTGCTCATTCTCTTGAGGAATTTGTTGCTTGGTTGCAGCGAGGTTTCAATGACGGGGGACCGAGCTTGATTGAGGTGAGGGTGTAAGAACGTTTTTCAGGCCTCGCTTTAAGCCATAGTAGTTTCCTTCGAGAGCAATTTCGCCAGCTGATCCTTCATCACTTTTCCCGAAAGCGTTGTCGGTAATTCAGAGAGGATGTGAATCTTTGTGGGGCGCTTGTAAGGCGCAAGGTGTTGAGCGGCATATTTGGCCAATTCCGAAGTCGTGGCACGGCAGTCGGCCGCCAATTGAATGAATGCAATAATCTCTTGTTCTCCCGTGTCCTCAACGGACCGCCCGATAACGGCTGACCGCGCAACACCCGGGAACATATTAAGTACGCCCTCTACCTCTACGGGATAGACGTTAAATCCAAATCGGATGATTAGTTCCTTTGTTCTTCCCACAATGAAAAGATTTCCGTCTTCCATTCTTGCGAGGTCCCGTGTATTGAACCATCCTTCCGCGTTGATGACCTTAGCCGTTTCCTCCGCAGCTCGATAGTATCCCTTCATCACGTTTGGTCCGCGCACCCAGACCTCTCCGACCTCTCCGTCCGGCACTTCCCGTTGATCCTGTCCCATTAGCTTTGCTTCCACCCAAGGATAAATTGGGCCTGCGGACCCGCTGCGACGAGGCGCACCAACCCGAGTAACCGAAATCACTGGAGAGCACTCGGTAACGCCATAGCCGTTGTGAAGAGGCAAACCGAATAGTTCCTCCACCGCGACCTGAACCGAGGGCAAAAGAGGAGCGCCGGAAGAACTCATCAGTCTGAGGTCTGGAAAATGGAGTGACTTAATTCCGCGTAGCTTTGCATATTCGAGAAACTGCGTAAACAGAAATGGCACGCCATATAGGACCGTGAGGCGTTCCTTTTCCAGCACCGTACGCACTTTCATGGGATCGAATCTGGGTATCAAATAAAGACTCGCGCCGATGATCAGGCTACCAAGAAACTGTATGGACAACCCAGTGGCATGGGCCATCGACAAAATGCCCAAGAGTCTGTCTTCTGAGGTTATCGAGCGCACCTGAACGGAGACCCAGGAGGAGAACAACAAGTTTCGATGTGTCAGCATTACCCCTTTGGGGTTTCCGGTGGTGCCTGAGGTATAAACGATTGCGCCCACGGCTTCAACTGGGTCCGACTCGACTGGGTCCGTCGTGCTGGTCTCATCAAGGGGTCCTAGACCGAGTGCACCCATATCCGAGACGGTTTCCATAACCGCACCAACACCCTTGGCGTGCTCGAAAGCGTATGGTGAAGCGCTAACTGTATAAACCACGCGACGCGCACCGCAATGTTGTTGGATTACGCTGAGTTCTCGCGCCGAAAGTCGCGCGTTGAGAGGCACCGGTATGGCTTCGATCTCTAATGTTCCAAAGAACAAAGCAGCGAAGGCCCTGCAATTCTCGCTGACGATCATCACCCGATCACCTGGGCGCACCCTGGCAGACGCAAGCCAGTCTGCTGTCTCCTTTACGCAGCGTTCCAGATCGCGATAGGTCCAAGCGCCGCCGGGATCGACCAGGGCCAGCTTCTCACCTGCCTCTCTGCTCCATCGGGTAACAACATCTCCTAGTCGATGCGGCAGAGCGGCGAGGATAGTGAAGAGTTGTTCCGTCATACATCAAATTCCCCTATAAACTTGTTAGTCTCCATTCGCCGCTAGTGCACCGGCGCGGCAGGAAACCCCTAGAATCATGCCCAGGCAGTGCGCGCGAACGTGCGGTTCGTCTCGCGTTGCGCTTTTCGTGAAGCCATATACTGCAGCCAGTTCGCGTACAAAGACGTGGCGGACTTGCGCCAGGTATTTTTCAAGCTTGCCGAGATTTCCTCCTCCGGAAACAGCGCCATCAACTCCTCGCGCCGATCGTTTACCGCCAATTCCCGGAAGCCTGCCAGCAGATCCATGGAGTTTGCATCGAAATAGCCGTGCGGCGCGGTTGGATACGTTTCCCTCTCCTTCCGGAGATAGCGCCGGACGTCCCGGCGATACTCCTTCATGAGGGTGTGGCTGCCGTATTCCGGATGGCCCTGACAGTGAACAACCATGCTTTGTTTTTTCTCTTTCACGAACAGGTCGACTCCCGCGTTGCTGGAATGTGTAAGCACCTGATAACCGCAGGCAGTCAAGTCAGCTTCGGGCACTTCATTCCAGCGTGAATGAGGAAAACAAACCGGGTTGTCGATGTCGGCAGTCAGAAAGTGCTTGGACGCGTGGCGGTATTCGAACATACCGGACTGCTTGTTTCCGACGGGGCGGCGGGAAATGCCGTCGCTGTGGAGCACACCGGCGTGCGCGGCTAGGCAGGAAAGGATCGTCGAAGTGGTGTTCTCTTCAGCCCAGTCGAGAACCTCGGCCAGAGAAGCCCAATAGGGTTCCTCCCTCAAATTCGGCTGGCGCGGCTCCGTGCCCGTCATGATCATGCCGTCGAATTTGCTTAGGAGCAGGCTGTTGATGTCAGAATAAAAACTATCCAGATGCCGTTGCGCGCGTTCGCCGCGGCAGATATTCGGCAGTGAGAACAATTTCACGTACACCGCCAGCCCGCGGCCGCTATCGCGAAGCAAGCCCAGAAACTGCGCTTCGGTGTCCTCGAGCGCAGCATCGGGCATATTGTTGACAAGCGCGATGTTGACGCAGTTGGGAAGGCGATGAGCCTCTTCGGCGCAGCAAATCAACTGGCAGTCTGCCTCACCGGCCCAGCGAGTAGGTATCTGGCTTCTTTCCATCACAAGAGGCATAGTTCCCCCAATCGAGATCGCAAGCACTATCGCAGTCTCAGTGAATTGTCTGTTCTAACGCTTGATCCAGGTCTTCGAGAATGTCGTCAATATGTTCGATCCCGACGCTTAGCCGGATCATTTCGGGCGTTACGCCCACGCGCAACTGCTCTTCCGGAGTGAGTTGACGATGCGTCGTCGAGGCGGGATGGCAAGTCAGCGACTTGGCGTCACCCATGTTGACCATGCGCTTGAACAAGCGAAACGCATTGAAGCACTTCGTTCCTGCGGCAAGACCACCCTTCACACCAAAAGTCAGAAGCGAGGAGCGCTTGCATCCCATGTATTTTTGCGCGATGGCGTATCTGGGATTGTCGGGGAATCCGGCATAATTCACCCATTCGACTCGTGGATGATCGCGCAAGAACTCCGCGACACGCCGGGCATTTTCGACGTGCCGCTCCATGCGCAGCGCCAGAGTCTGAATGCCTTGCAAGATCAGGAAACTGTTAAACGGCGAAATCGTCGAACCTGTATTGCGTTGGCAAACCGTGCGGCAGCGCGCGACAAACGCAGCTTCTTTGTAGTGTTCGGTGTACACCACGCCGTGATAGGCAATTTCCGGCGTGGTCAGCATGTAATAACGATCCGCATACTTCTTCCAGGGAAATTTGCCACTGTCCACTATCATTCCGCCCATGGTCGTGCCGAAACCGCCCATGAACTTAGTCATGGCATGCACGACAACGTCGGCGCCGTATTCGATGGGCCGCAGCAATATTGGTGTCGCGACGGTATTGTCGACAACAAGAGGAACACCATGCTTGTGCGCTACGTTCGCGAGTCCCTCGACATCCGCTACGTTTCCGTCTGGATTGCCGATACTCTCACAATACACGGCGCGCGTGTCGTCATCGATCAGTTTTTCAACATCTTCCGGCCGATCGGTCTCCGCAAAACGCGTGGTGATACCCTGCTTGCGAAAAATGTGTGCCAGAAGTGTATAGGTCGCACCGTAGAGTTGCGGCACCGAAACGATGTTGTTTCCGGACTCCGTGATATTGGCCAGCGCGTAATGAATGGCAGCCATCCCAGAGCTGACGGAGAGTGCTTCCACCCCGCCTTCCAACGCGGCGATACGCTTTTCCAAAACCGTGTTCGTGGGATTTCCGATGCGCGTGTAGATATTGCCCTGGATTTCCAGATTAAACAGTGCCGCTCCATGTTCCGCACTGTCAAATTCAAACGCGACAGTCTGATAGATCGGCACGGCCACGGCTTTCGTGGTCGGATCGCCATCGTATCCTTCGTGAATGGCGATGGTCTCTCTTCTCATAGACGGGCGAACCTCAGGGCTCTTAAATCAAACGGCTGAGACATTGCACTTCGGTTATTCCTTCACCGCTTGAACCGCGGGAACCGCGCTCCAGGACTGATTGCGAGCCGCGGACTTTGCGATCTCGGCCGTCAGGCGCTGTGCGGTAAAGCCCGCGCCATAGGCAAACCGCATCACTGGGCCGAAGCTGTTCGCTGCAGCCAGTCCTGTGAAATAGAGACCCGGCACGGAGGTTTCAAAGGAACGGGAAAGAATGGGCGCGTCTTGCACAGTCTTAATCTTGGTGCGCAGTTCGGGGCTCAGGAAAGTAACGCGATTCAAATCCGGGTGGTAGCCAGTCGCAGCGACGACGTGGTCTGCATAAATAGCCTTTTCAGCGCCATCCTGCGCGCGCAACTGTAGGCGCACGCGATTATTGGTGACCTCCGCGCTGGTGACGGAATATCCGAGGACGAGGGGCACTTTCCCGATGACTTTGTCCTTCACGAACCATGCGCCGGCTGGCCCAAGGAAAGTCCGAACGGTCTTCAGGCGCTGGCTCCCCGGGAAGTAATGGAATACGTTCGGGAAATTGGCGTAAAACCGTGAACTAAGACCGGGCCCAAGCCCCGAAACGGGGTAACGAAGCTGTTCCCAAAGGGATCGGGTTGCCTTGGTTGTTTTGCTGTGAAATTTCAGCTCTTTGTCGCGGGCGATGAGCGTTACGTCGACACCGGCTTCGTGCATCAGCGCAGCCAGGTCGATGGCCGAAGAACCGGCACCAATCACTGCCACGCTGCACCCGCGAAATTTCGCTGGATCCGCATGCTGGAAACTGTGGGAAACGAGGTCGGCAGGCAACTGCTGAAGTCGCGCTGGCGTGTACGCGAAATGCGTAACACCGATGGCGAGGATGACACGCTTCGCCAGCACCATTTCGCCGTCATTCAGTGTGACCTTGAATCCATCCCCGTGCGCCTCAATACCCGTGACCATCTTCTCTTCAACGTTGGGGACCATGCGGTCGCGGAATGCCAGCCCGAATTGCGAGAACGTCTCCAGTTCGACCGGTCGCCCCATGTCCTCGTAGTTAAGGCCGCGCTCGGCACAGAAATGCTTAAGGGTAAACTTGCCGTCCGGGTCGTAGATAGTCGAGGCAAAGCCATCCGACTTTAGGAGCATGCCCTTTGGCATGTGGTTCAGCCAGCTATCCATCGTGCGGCCGAAAATGCGGTAGGGAAGCCCCAGACGGCTAAAATGGGCGGCAATGGAGAGGCCGTAGGGTCCAGCGCCGACGATCACTGATTCAATCATGTTGGTCACATTCCTTGCTCATTACTGGCCGCCCAGCATGCGAAAGCCGACGCAATTGCGAGACCTTCCCCTTTTGTGCTAAGTGCTTTTATTTGTTTGTGCTGGACGAAAATTTGAGGCTCAGAGAGGGAACTTTCTTTCCACAATGGGCCAATGTTTTGCTTGCCCCCACTCCAAATCAAGGCGAGCTCATGGGGGCCTGAATACCTACCGGGGATCGCCTGCTTGCCTTGACTTTGGCGAATAGGCAAGCTCCGCACAATTGATGGTTCAGATGGTTTTCACAGTTATTTAGGGCTTGTACGCGAAGGTACAGGTTAACGTCCCCCGTCTAAAACCGAACTAAAAGCCAGTAGGAGCCGCAACTCTCAGCTTGCTAACTTTTGCCCTGGGAGAACTTGTCGGATGAACGCCTCGAAGCGCATTTTGTTTTGCAATCAGTCTGAGAATGCGAACTCTGGTCTCACATTTCTTTTCCTCATTCTCATGATCGTTCCATTTGCCGGGGGATGTGCTGGTCTCGTGAAACAGGTGACGCAAGCGCTTCTTTCGATTACCAGTGCCTCAATGCCGTCTGCGAAGGCGGAGACTGCATACTCGGCAGTGCTAACAGCAAGTGGCGGAACCGCCCCGTATAGTTGGTCAGTGGTCTCGGGCTCCTTGCCGACCGGTCTGAACCTTTCTGGCGCCCAGATTAGCGGTACGCCGTCACAACCGGGGAACTTCTCTTTTGCAGTGCAGGTTACGGATTCTTCTTCTCCAGTGCAGACTGCCAAGCAGCAACTCGGCATCACGGTTGCAGCGGCCAACGCTGTGCAAATCACCAGCACTTCCATCCCAGCAGGACAGGTTGGTTCCGCTTATTCGACCACTTTGGCGGCCACGGGGGGTGTCACACCGTATACCTGGAGCCTCAGTTCTGGCTCTCTGCCAGGCGGCCTAACCCTTGTCGCAGCGGGAACGATCTCCGGAACTCCCACTACCTCCGGCTCGTTCAGCTTTACGGTGAAAGTCACGGACTCCACCACGCCGACAGCTCAAACGGCGGCGCAAGCTTTGAGCCTAACTATAAATTCCGACGCTACGGCGGTGAGCATCAGCACGAGTTCGCTACCGAGCGGACAGCAGGGTACGGCGTATAACGCTACACTGGCAGCCAGTGGCGGGACCACTCCGTACAGCTGGAGTGTCAGCGCGGGATCCCTACCTTCCGGGTTGAGTATAACTCCCGCCAGCGGTGCGATTTCCGGGACGCCCACGGCGTCGGGCACATACAACTTCACGGTTGAGGTTACAGACTCGACCAAGCCGACGGCTCAAACCGCAACGAAGTCGCTGACATTGACCATGACTGTCGCGGCACAACCTATAGCGATTACGACAACTTCTGTACCGAGCGGAACCGTGGGTGACGCCTATTCCACGACTTTGGCGGCGACGGGCGGGACAACGCCCTACAGTTGGAGCATTAGTTCAGGAGCCTTGCCGGGTGGTCTCACCTTATCCACAAGTGGGACCATCTCCGGAACGCCCACAGCCTCTGGATCCTTCAACTTCACCGCGAAGGTTACGGATTCAACCACGCCAACGGCGCAAACCGCAACGCAATCGCTAACGATTACCGTGGCCTCATCGGGTACATCAGGTCCCGTGATTAGCCCCGCTACTCCGACGGTCAATCAGGGCGCTACCACTACGTTTACCTGCGGGTCGAATTGCGGCACAGGGGGAACCTGGTCTTGCGACGGATGTGCCGGAACGATCAACCCGAGCACCGGGGCCTACACAGCGCCTGCGACGGTCACGCCTCAGCAATGGGCTGGAGGCCAGCAAATCCTCCCGAACAACGCCATCTACAACGTGAATATCTCGTCATTCCCCGTCTGTGCTTCTGGCGGGGGTTGCGGCGGGACTTCCGAGAGCATTATGAGCAATGTGCCGACGACAGAAGATTGGTTCTGGAATTGGAACTGGCCGATAAATTATCTGCAAAGCTCTGAAGGTGCGACAGCGCAAGCCTTCGATTACACCTCAAATCAAAACGGCAATTATTACATTCCACACTTTCCTACTGGTCGCATGGAAGGCGGCTGGATCAACGGCAATGGCTGCGCGACTTGCAACGGAGGCTCGGCTTTCGGCCCCTTTGACCCGTTCAACAGCGGCACCGACCACCACACCGTTTCCCTCATCACGGACATCGCGCAAGCCTACGAAACCTACGGTCTTTATGCGGCTGGGACTAATCCTAATAATTCTAGCTGGACCGCAGCAAGTGGGGTGGGCTACAACCTAAACTCCTTCACGTTGCCTCCCGGTCATTCTGGAAGCGGCTGGGGCACGACGGACTGGGCCGGGATGCTCTTGCTTCCCGCAACTCTGCGCCTTCAGGAATGGATGTGGGCGGTGCAGAACGGCGGCTCTATCAATCATGCTGCACGTCTGACTTTGGCAACCGAGCCCGCGAACGGCATGTGGCCTGCTTCACCCGGATTCAGTACTCCTTCAGGTGGTGGAACGTTTGCAGGGATGAGATTCCAGCTTTCGTCTAGCTACAGCGTCCCGGGATTCACCTCTTCTTCGTGTTCTGGCTCTACGGCAAGCACCTGCCTTGCGGCAGCCAAGGTGCTGCTCACGCAGATGCAGAACTACGGAATATTCTTCGCGGACGGCGGCGGCAACTGGAACGTGACCGTGGAATATGCGGACATGCCGCTGGCCTATCGCAACGCGCTTCTCGCGGTGCAGAACGCTCTCGACAACGGGACCATACCGAAATCTGACTGGCAGGTGGTGGATGATTCGCAGGAGATGCTGAGTTCGAGTGCCGCGACGCAGGCGGGATGTCCCAGTCCAGCACTTTGCGTCGAAGCGAACGTGAACCGCGAGACAGTTTGCTATGCAGCTTCAACGGGAACCACCTGCACGGACATCGTCCTCGTGGGACCTGCGGTGAATTTTGACAAAGAAATCTACTACATTCAGGCAGGCGCGCCAGCGCGGACGTTGCCGGTTTTGAACAACTACGGCGGATACACTTGCTCTGGCACGCCACCCTCGGGCTGGACGCTGTCTAGCGGTTGCGTGGTCACTCCTGCTTCGACGCTAACTGGAGCGCCGCAGAGTTTCCTGGCTGTCGTGACCAGTTCTGTAAATTCTAACGTTGGCTCGGTGACGCAAGTCGTAGCGCTCCCAAGCGGCGTGATACGTCTGCTGCCCGGCCAATTCAGCGGACAAGTGGATGGCGGCAGCGGTAATTACACCGACAGCGACGGCAACACTTGGTACGCACAGGATACTTCGAACCTACCTACGGTCCAAGGTGACTGCGGAGGGAATTGGACAGAAACTCCCTTTCCTTGTTGGGGCTATCAGCAGGGGAACTGGGGAAGCGGGACGGACATAACCCTCTACGATATTACCGCTGGAAGCAGCAACGACACGCGTTGGGACATGTGGGTTCCAAACGGAACTTATTCGGTGGTCTTCAACACCGGCAACGCGCAGGGCGGAGACGAAGGAGAAGTCGGATACGAACTCCAAGGCGCGGATACCGTCGTCGATGTCTATCAAGCGGCGGGCGGTCCCAACAAGCCATACAGCTTCACAGCGAGCGCATCCGTCACGAACAATCTACTGTCCCTTGTCGTCCGCTCCGGCAGCAACGATGATGCATTCATCTCTTCATTCTCAATCACGCAGACCGGCCCATAAGCAGGCCGGAAGAAATCTGCATGACCAAGCGCGGCCGGCCCCCGATAAGCAGTTGTCGTAAGGCTAGGGATGGACACCCTCGATTTCGAAGTCCGGGTCGATGTTCCCTAAAGTGACGTCATAGGCCTAGGCAAGCGCCGACGTGGCAAGAATGAATTCACGCCGGCTAACCAACCGTCAAATTCGGCTTCACTCAAATTGGCGGAGTCCGATAGCCGCGGCAGGAGCAAAGGATTGCAATCCTTCGCGGCCAAGCCTATCTCGCAGGTCGCCGCTGAGGCTATGTTCTCCTCACGCAGCCAAGGCAAGAATTCGTGCCGATAAATCCCACTCGGATAGCAAAAGTGCGACGGCTGCCTGCCAATTCTTGTCCGGATCCACTCTCGGTTGTCGCGAATCTCGCGCGTGAACAATTTTGCGTCGTGTGGTGTTCTATGGCGATGAGTATGCAGCTGAATGTCGATGCCTCTCTCAGAAACCTCGGTGATTTCCACCGCAGTCATCAATTGGAGCATTCGAAGGCTTCGGATTTCGTCATAGTCCACGCCCAGCTCTGCGGCAATGCCAGCAGCCAGGGCATCTTTTTGAGCAGGTGTGTAAAAGTGGTCGCGCGCAAAGGTGCGAAACGCGTTCGTCGCGTACTCGCGGCCAGCGAGCTTAGACAAATCGAAAGATTGGCGCAGTCCGAATTTGCCGGTGTCAAAGGTTCGCCGGTGTGCTCGCCAGAAGATATAATTCACAACCAAATTGAAAATAGGGAAGCGATGGTCCGCGTAGTAGGTCGTCTGATAGACCGTGGCGGGAAATCCGAACTCCTGCAAGGCCGGAAATGCCACTTCATAGAAATCGTAAAAACCATCATCGAAGGTGATGACAATGCTTTTTGGGGGAAGAGCCCCATTTTTTAGCATGCCAATTGCAGAGTCGAGATGCAAAACAGTGAAGCCACCGTCAGCGATCATTTCCATGCGGCGACGAAAGTGAGCCGGCGTAACGTACAGGAGGGGCTCCCACTGATGTTCGTCCTTCAAGGCAAGCCCATGGTAACAAAGGATAAGCAAGCGGCGATGGCGCCAACTGCTGGATGCCATCATACGTAAGAGCCCCAAATGTCTACATGCGGTTAAGGTACTCTGTTTAAGCAGCTTGAGCATAAGACCTGATTTTTGTACACGGAATTATACAAGCAGCGAAATGCCTCCAAAAACTGAAACTGCGAAAATAGGTGCCGGAGTGGAACTGATCGCTAGAATGCGGAGCCCGATGAATTCAAAGATGTGCCTAGTTGCCTGATCGTTCCGAGCTCTGTCAATATTGAGATTGGCAGCCCCTCTCAGCTTAATTATTTTAACTCCGAGAGAGGAAAGTGCCACAAGATATCTGAGAGTCGGTCACCGTCGGATTTTCTGGGCCGCAAGGTTAACGTGCTAATCGTCACAAACTTCCAGCGTTTTCCTCTGACTTGGACTTCCAAGAGCGGCTGTTCTGGCAAAAGCATCATCGCCAGCTCCACACGCGACTTCCTTGCGCAACGCACGCGGGCGGGATTGATTTTTGTAGTTAACTGCAACCCGGAGTTGACTTTCCAACTCGCTGCCGCGCTATGGTTCCGGAAGTCGCCGCCCCTGATCGCTGTAGACCTTGTGTTGCGGCGGTCTTTTAGCCTCAAAACCAGGCTTGGGGTATTTGCCAGAAGGCTGATGCTTCGGAGAGTCAACCACCATATTTTTTATTTCCGCGACATTGTCGAATACTGCCGAGTATATGGAATTCGTCCCTCACAGACTTCGTTCGTGCCCTTTAAGGCCAGCCTACGATTTGACCAAGACCTTGCCCCCGATGGAAACGGCGAATATGTACTATGTTTCGGACAATCGATGAGGGACTTCGATACGTTTTTTGCGGCCATCGAGAAACTGGGTTACCCGGCGGCGATTCCAGAGCCTGATTTTGCGGCTCTGGCGCGGCATGGATCTAAATTCACCTGCCCTCTGAAAGAATTGCCTGCTAGTATACGCCTGCTTCCAGACGACAAAAGCGATGAGGCACAAAAGGCAATCCTTCGCGACGCTCGGTTGGTCGTCTTACCGATTCTAAGAAACAACATGGTGGCTTCAGGAATAAGCACTTCTCTAAATTCCATGTTGGCCGGTAAGTGTGTCATCGGAACAGACGGCCCGGGTATGTCGGACATATTCGGGGAAGAAATGCTTCTTGCACCACCCGAGGATCCGGAGGCATTGGCAGGTGTGATCCGTAGGGCTTGGGAGGACGAAGAACTCTGTCGAAGAACCGCAGAAGCAGGACAGCGACTCGCAAAGTCGCTCGGCGGAGAGCCGGAACTGTATGAGCGAATTATCGATGCCGTAGTGGAATGGTCACTTTCGGCGGGAGAACCGTGCCTTTCACCGCCACGATAGGCTATAGCTGTATTTCCATATTTCCCTGGGAGGAATCTCAACGGTTCCGGTTCCTTGAACTGGTGCGTTTTAAGGTAAAACGAGATTAACGGGAGTGTATTTCGGAATGGTGCAATTCGGTCTGTTAACTCCTGAGCAGTATTCGCGAGCGTCAAAGAAACGCCGAATGATGGGTTCCGGCGTGGCTTTCACCCTGTTGGAAACAAGCGATCCGCCTACAGCAGGCGAAATTCAGCGGTTTGAGGAAATCAGTTACAGCCTTAGAACTTCAAACGGCACCACGCGCATGACCTTCCGCAAACGAATGCCTGACGTGGATGAGCTGACTTTGCGGCTTCTGCGGCAGTCTCATTCGGACGATACCGCACTAGTTGTTCAGGATCGCGCAGCGTCGAATTGTCTCACATCCGCCGAGTGGGCCCGACAGCTACTACCTTCGTATCCCAAAGCCCAATTTGAAGCGTCGGACGCGTTGTTGTACTTCGTTCGGATTGCGCTTGCGAATGGAGAGACCTATATCCTGGAACCAAGCGGTCAACCGCTGCAGTATATAAAGTCCCCCTTCGCACTGTGTCTTTGTCCCAGGGAACCTTTACGCTTCCCGTTGAATCAGGTGGTCGCGGCGCTAGCGAAGCGAA
>Ga0187782_10001552_pt1 | contig 16767 bp, 13 predicted proteins | sample 0715_SJ02_MP15_2_FD_132454 | JGI IMG/M metagenome (GOLD analysis project Ga0187782, IMG submission 132454) | Tropical peat soil microbial communities from peatlands in Department of Meta, Colombia - 0715_SJ02_MP15_20_MG | ecosystem: Environmental > Terrestrial > Soil > Wetlands > Peat | place...
CATGGGCGCGCCGCTCGGCATCGGTCCGGTGATCGTGATCGAGAGCCTTCTCTACGCCATCCGCAGCGTCGCCTTCGCGGTGCCGAACGCGGTCGGAGTGCAGGAAGGCGCCTATATCATGCTCGGCGCCGCGTTTGGCCTGACGCCGGAGACGGCGCTGGCGCTCTCGCTGCTGAAGCGCGCGCGCGACCTCGTCATCGGCGTGCCCGCCTTGATCGCCTGGCAGGTCCTGGAAAGCCGCCGGTTGCTGACCGGTCTCGGACGGCCGGCGGCGATGCCGTCATTTACGCCGGCCGGCGGCAAGGCCGAGGGCGCCGATACCTAGGCGCTGGGCGCGGCAAAGCCTAACCGGCCTTGCGCACGTGAACATGCGGATGCCGGTGGGTTGAACCGACGCCATGTGGGTGCTTTTGCCGTTCGATGTCGACCGGCACCAGGAAGACCCGACCGTGGCGCACGCCGCGCTCGGCGATGACCTGGTCGGCGAGGCTCTGCACGTCCCGCGTCTTTCCCTGCAACACCGTCACCTCCATGCAGCTCTCGTGGTCGAGGTGAACGTGCATCGCGGCGAGCGACAGATCATGATGATCATGGAAAGAGCGGGTCAGGCGCTTGGCGAGCTCCCGCGCTTCATGGTCGTAGACATAGACAAGCGCCGCCACGCAATCCTGCGCGGGGTCCGCCTTCTCGTTCGCCTGCCTTATGCCGGCGCGGACGAGATCCCGGACGGCTTCCGACCGGTTCTGGTAGCCGCGCGCTTCGATCATGCGGTCGAGTTCCGCCATGATGTCGTCGTCGAGGGTGATGGTCACGCGGTGCATGGGGCTGCTTCCTTGGGTCATCGCTGAGTATGACAAATTTCTATAGACTTCATATCATTCCTCCCATAGCATCGGGGCGATGGTTCCCTTCGGGGATTGAATGGGAACACGGTGAAGGCGCGAGCCCAAAGCCGTGGCTGCCCCCGCAACTGTAAGCGGCGAGCCGAGCGCACCCGATGCCACCGGCGCAAGCCGGGAAGGCCGCGCAAGGCGAGGAGCCGTGAGCCAGGAGACCTGCCATCGCCGTGGTCAAGCGCGGGCGTATCGGCCGGGGTGTGCCGATCGGGAAATCGGCCGGACGTCCGTCCAAGATTTTGTTCGATCAAGCCGCAATCCCTGCTTCGCATTGACCGACGACCAAGGGGGGTCGTGCGCTCAGGGGGGAACATGCCTATCCGAAAGCTTCGGCACAAGATGTCCTGCGCTGCCGCGGGAACTTCCCGTCTGGCCGGCTCCGGCATGCGCCGCGTTGGTGCGACCTGTCTTCTGGCCGGCTCGTCCCTGCTCGCCCCCACGGTTCCGGCGCTGGCGCAGCAGGCCGAAGACGGCCAGCCGCTGGAGGAAGTCACGGTCACGGCGACGCGACGCGACCTCCTTGGAACGGCTTCGACGGCGAGCGAAGGGGTGGTCGACGATCAGGAGATACAGCTCACGCCGGCCTACCGCCCGGGACAGGTGCTGGAGACCGTGCCGGGTCTGACCGTGACCTTGCACAGCGGCGAAGGCAAGGCCAACCAGTATCTTATGCGCGGCTACAACCTCGACCACGGCACCGATCTCGAAACTTACGTCGACGGCATGCCGATCAACCAGCCCACCCACGCGCACGGGCAGGGTTATACCGATCTCAATTTCATGATTCCGGAACTTGCCGACGAAATCACCTACACCAAGGGACCCTACTACGCGAATGTCGGCGATTTCGGCGCCGTGGGTTCGGTGCAGGTCGGCTATCGCGACACGATCGCGGATCAGGCCTCTGCGACCGTCGGCACCTTGGGCTACGAACGCCTCTTCAGCGCGCAATCGCAGGCGTTCGGCGCGGGGCACCTGCTCGAGGCCGTCGAAGTGCAGCATTACGACGGCCCGTTCGTGGTTCCCGACGACGCCCGCAAGGAGAATGTGGTCCTGCGCTACAGCGAGGCCGGCCAGGACAGCGGCTTCTCGTTGACCGGCATGTTCTATCATCAGGTCTGGACCAACACGACGGACATACCGATCCGCGCCGAAGTCGGTTACTTCGGGTCGCTCGATCCCTCCGATGGCGGCCACGCGCTGCGCGGCAGCCTTTCGGCGAACTACCACGCCGAGCTCGGAACGGGACAATTCACCGCCAGCGCCTTCTATATCTACAACTCGCTCAATTTGTTCAATGACTTCACGCATTTTCTCGTCGATCCCGTGCACGGCGACCAGGAAGACCAGTTCGAGACCCGCAACGTGATCGGCAGCGCAGCAGCTTACAAGATCCCGGTCACGCTCGGCGGGTTTCGCAATGAGTTTCTGATGGGCGGATTGACGCGGTACGACATTTTGGACGTCGGCCGCCTCCCCAGCGAAGGTCAGGTGCCGTTGAGCGCGGCGCAAACCGCCGGCGATCCCGCGTCCTTCTCCAACCATGACGACGTCAATTTGTTCGCCGGGGCGCTTTATCTGCAAGCAACGACTTACTGGACGTCATGGTTGCGCAGCGTGCTGGGCGTTCGCGACGACTATCAGCATGGCACCGACGACGATTTATTGGCGGCGCTGCATGCGACCGCCGGCTACACCAATGGCGGCGCCAGAGGCCAGCAGCTCGCCCAGCCCAAGGCCAGCGTGATCTTTACGCCGAGGAAAGACCTTGAATTCTACCTATCGGCCGGCGAAGGCTTCCACAGCGCTGATCTGCGCGGCGTCAACCAGGACCGGAGCGTCGATCTCGGCCTGCTCTCGACGCCGCTGCTGGCGAAGCAATACGGCGAAGAAGTCGGCGTGCGCGCCGAACCGATGCCGAACGTCACCTTCACCTTCGCCGTCTATAATCTGTGGCAACAATCGGAGACGATCATCGACCCCGATGTCGGCCAGGACTCTGCGGGACCGCCCAGCGACCGCTACGGCTTCGAGATCAACGCGACATACGTGATCAACCAATGGCTCGAGTTTTACGGCAGCTTCTCGGCCAATCACGCGCGCTTCGCCAAGCCCTTCGACGACGGAACCGGTCACCTTGGCGAATACATCACGGACGCGCCCGTCGATGCCGGCTCTCTCGCCTTCTATCTGCACGATCTCGGCCCGTGGAGCGGCGGGTTGGAATATCGTTATCTCGGGAACTACCCGCTCTCGTCCGGCCCCTGCAACGACGCCGCTGCCGTGCACGACTTCCCGGGCGTCGCGACGTCCTGCGCCAACGCCCCGACGGCGCTGGGCCAGGTCAATGGCAAGGGATACGGACAGCTCAATCTCGACCTTCATTACGCTTTTCCGCTCGGCTGGACCGCCTCGCTCGGCATTTACAACCTGCTCAACGCCCGCGCGCCGGCCGCCGAGTTCTGGTACGTCGACCGGCTGCAATCCGAGATCGCCGCCTTTCCCGACGGGCGCGCCGATATCCACGAGCATCCGCTCGAGCCCCTCATGGCCAGAATTTCGATCTCGAAGCTGTTCTAATGATGACACTCCGGCGCCGCGCCACGCGCTTTGCGGCGGTTGCCGATGGCAGCGGACCGGTCAGGTCGGCGTGCATGCGCGTGCCGAACCGTGCAATGCCGGCACGCGGCCAAGCTTTTGAAAGGGCGTTGCCGGCGGCCGGCGGCCGGCGTGCGGGCGCCATTACGGCCTTCGAAGCGAGACATCCATGGGCGGACGCATTCTAACCTTCGCGGATCTGCTGGCCCCCGTTCGGCTGGAGATCTTCTTTGAGCAGCATTGGGAGAACAAGCCGCTCCATATTCGGCGCTCGGAGGGCAGTTTCTACGAAAATCTTCTAACCGATCGCGACATCGAAGCGGCCATCGCATCGGGGGGGCTCAGGTATCCGGCCATCCAACTGGCGAAAGACGGCGGATTCTTTCCCGCCGAGGCGTTCACCAGGAATATCCGCTCGGGCGACGACGTCTTCACCGGCGTCCCGAACCTCGAGCGCATTCGGATCGAATATCAATTCGGCGCTACCATTTCGCTGCCGGCATTCCACCGCGCGTGGCAGCCTCTCGGCGCGCTGGCTGCCGCCATTGAGGACGATTTCGACCACCCCGTGCACACCAACGTCTATCTCACGCCTGGCAACGCAGCCGGCTTTCGTCCCCATTACGACACGCATGAGGTCTTCGTACTTCAGATTGCCGGCCATAAGCACTGGCGGATCCACGAGCCATCCTTGCCCCTGCCGCATCGCAGCCAGCCCTTTGATCCTCGGCCCTGCTCATCCTCAGCCCCGCTGCTCGAAGTCGATCTCGCGCCCGGCGATCTTCTCTATCTGCCGCGAGGATTCGTGCACGCGACGGCGACATCGGACAGCTTCTCCGCCCATGTCACGCTCGGGATCACGGTCTATACCTGGGTGGAGTTGCTCGCGGATTGGATTCAGTCGAGCAAAAATTGGCTGAGCCTTCGCCGCGCCCTGCCGCCGGGATTTGCCGGACAGAAGGGTGTCATGCAATCGCTCAGGAACCAATTGCCTGGACTCATCGCGGAGCTTCAACGGATGACCGATTATGAGGGGCTATTGGACGGCTTTTCGCATCGGGTTCGATCCGCCCGTGTTGGGGCGCGCGCCGATTTTCATGCCGATGTCGTGGTGATCGGTCCACGGACCGAGCTCAAGGCATTGGAGCGGGACCGCTACGTTGTTGTGGAGGAGAGCGGAAAAATCGTCCTCAATTTCGGCGGCAAGACCCTCGTAATGGAGAAAAACGTTCGACCTGCATTGGACGAGATCTGTAGAAGACCAAAGTTTTCCGCTTCAGAGTTGTCGCGGTATTTGGGCGAAGGAGCGACACTCGCTCTGGTTCGCTCCCTCTACAAGGAAGGCTTTTTGTCGGCAAGCCGGCGCTGATCGCCCGGCAGATCCTGGAGAGCCGCCGGCTGCTGACCGGTCGCGGCGCACCGGTCGCGGCGGCGCCCTCGCCATCGACGCCGCCCGGCGGCGAGCCCTAGGTCAATTCCCGATCGATATCGCTGCTGCAAATGGCTGAGATGGGTGGAGTCGGGATGTGGCGCGGACGTAGATGCTTTGCCACGTCGCGGTCTGCTCCGCGCCCATCTCCACCGTTAAGGGCGGGCGCTCCATCTCCCAAAGCAGACCTTACAACCGCTAATGCTTGTGGCTGCGATCCGTGAGATCCGTGAGAAGGGAGCCGTGCGGGTGAGCAGTCTGGTGCAGAATCAAGATTCTTGCGCAGCGATCCGCGCCTCGGTTGGGTGTTGAAACCTCTGGCCTCAAGTGCCACCTTCTGGCGGTCAGCCAGAAGGAGGTTACATTGACCAAGCTTTTGACTGACCCGGAAACACCCCAGAGCGCGGGGTGACACGGCCTCCGGGCAAAGCCGCCAGATAGGGGCGGAACAGGCGTAAGGGCTTCGGCCCCGTGAGATCGCGGCAGCGCATAGCGTGGCTACCCTGTCCTACGGGATGAGAGAACCATACGGACGACGCTTCCTATCCGGCCCGAGCCGTACAAAACCCCGGCCAGCAATGGCCGGGAATTACGGTGACGGTTTACTAAACAGATCTTTCTGGCGAATTCAGTAAACTGTCGCCGTAATTCCCGCGCCGTAATTCCCGAAGGTGTATTGAGCAATGTTCCTTGAGCGCCGCATCAATCCTTCCAATGGCGTCGTGGAGCTCTGGCGCGCGCAATGGGAAAACGCGCCCGGCAGCCCAGCGCGCAAGGTCTATGTCGACAAGGTCTGCGACGAGCAGACCGCTGGACACGATGCAGACGGCGGTATGTCTACCGCAGCGGCAATCTGCTGGGCCTATGGCCGCACCCTTGGCAACATCGCAGTCGTTTCTGCCGAGCTGCTTGGCCACTTCCCGGCTAAGGCTGGTAGCGATGCGCGGCTACCATGCGACTTCGCGCATGCAGGTAAGTTTCGTCATGGTGCCGACCGCCTTTGGTGCCGCACGCACCAGACCCATTGGGGTACGAAGGCCGACATTGAAGCGCTGGAGCAGCAGTGCGAAATGCGCTGCGCCAATCACCAGCAGCCAATGCACTACGTCGTGTCGCCGCTTTCGATCAATGTGGGCGATCACGCCGAGGTCGGGATCTGGTGTTCGATGCCGGCAGCGCTGTCAACCGCAGAGATCAAGCCACGCCCGCCGAAAATCCACGTGCATGTTCGCGACATAGTCGATGGCAAGAAGAAGATCGACCGTGACTTCGATGCGATCTCCACGCTCTATTCAAGCGATCTGGGGCTGTACCGCAACCATGAGATCAGCCGCGTCAATATCACCCCACCTGCTGCTTTCGATTTTGTGGCAGGTTTGGAGCTTAGCAAGGCGATGGATTGCATCAACTGCTCCCACTGTGGCTATCCGCACCTCGATTTAGGCGATTTTGCCAAGAAGCCGCATCGAAAGCACTTCTGCGGCAACTGTGGACGCGACAGCACATGGAGCAAGGAGGCAATCGTCTCGACTCCACTGAAGCCACTCCATGACAAGTTCGCAAACACCCTCAGATATGAGATTCCCGATCGCAGCCTAAACCTCGATCAATACATGGGATGCTACTACACGATCTGGGCGTCGACCCCGGCGATCGTGTGGACCGCGGCCCGTCCCCAGGAATTTGGCATCCACGTGCACGTGCACGACGGCAGCTCGCGCATCATTGATGATACCTTCGGGCAGGTCGTCCTGGACGGCGCGCCGCTCGAGCGAAGCGCGTTGGTCAAGGCCATGATGGCGAGAACGATCATCTAACGGTTATCGCCATGGGTTCCGTCATCTTGCTCCCGAATTAATGTCCGTTATTTGCAGCGGCAGCTCAAAACCGGACCGAACGCTGTCGGCCCGGCTCGGCCGTCGCTGCAAAGGACCGCTCTGGGTCGCAAACGTCGGCCGGGGATCACCTCGACATCGCTGAACTCGGCCTGTCGGCTGTCATCTTGGACGAGATTGGCAAGAACGGTCGGCCGCGTGGCCGCCGGCCTCGGGGCCGATACCGTCGGCGCCATGGGCGGGCGGGCCATCGTGAGCCTGTCGTGAGCCTTGGCGGCTAAGGGGTGCAGCCTTACCATGAGAGCCGAGCCGGTCTGCGGACGACGCTACGTCATCGGCTAAGGCGAAATTTTTGTCGCCGGTGTACACCGGGGGCGTAGAGCCGCCGCCGCAGCCGCCGCGAAGGGTCCCCGTGAAGAAGCCTCGCGCATCCTCAATGCCCGGAATTGGCAGCGCGTCGACGCCGCCGCGCTCACTCCGGCCGCAGCAGGCGCTCCACCGCCTCGCGCAACGCCTGCGGCCGGAACGGCTTCGCCAAGGTCTCGTGCGCGCCCATGACCTTCGCCACTTCGAGGAATTTCGGGCTGCGCAGCTCGCCGCCGGCCGAGATCGCCAGGAACTTGACCTTGGGTTTCAGCGCCTGGATCTCGCGCATCGTGGCAATGCCTTCCTTGCGCGGCATGAGCAGGTCGGTGATGACGAGATCGGCGTCGTGCCGCGCCAACACCTGAAGCCCATGCGCCCCATCCTGCGCCTCAAGCAGCGTATGCCCCGTAGGCTTCAAGACGCGCAGAATGAGCCGGCGCATCGCCTCGTCGTCGTCGATCACCAGAATGGTCGCCATGGAGCGCCCCTTGCCGGCGCCGATTGTGGCCGAGCGCAGGGAGCAAGAAAAGCCCCGCAGGCGCTGGCCCAGCCCGGCGGAAAGATGGCGGCCGGCGCAAGACCCGGCTAACCTCGGCGCCAGACGACATGCGGGGGCAGGCTTGGTCTATCGCCATACGCTCGGCCGCCAGAGCTGGGTCTTCGCTGATCTGCGCGAGCTCATGGCCAAGGCGACGCCGCGCCGCTCGGGCGACCTGCTCGCCGGCATCGCCGCGGCCTCGGCCGAGGAGAATGCCGCGGCCAAGCTGTGCCTCGCCGAGCTGCCGCTGACCGCCTTCCTCGCCGAAGCCTTGATCCCTTATGAGGCGGACGAGGTCACGCGGCTCATCATCGACGCTCATGACCGGGCGGCCTTCGCGCCGGTCTCGCATCTGACGGTCGGCGGCTTCCGCGATTATCTGCTGTCGGAGGCAGCGACGGGCGAGCGGCTCGCGGCGCTGGCGCCGGGGATCACGCCGGAGATGGCGGCGGCCGTCGCCAAGATCATGCGCAACCAGGATCTCATTCTGGCGGCGCGGAAATGCCGGGTCGTGACGCGGTTCCGCAATACCATCGGGCTCCCCGGGACCATGGCGGTTCGTTTGCAGCCCAACCATCCGACCGACGATCGCGCCGGCATCACCGCCGCCATCCTGGATGGGCTGCTCTATGGCTGCGGCGACGCCGTGATCGGCATAAACCCCGCCTCCGACAGCTTGCCGGTCCTGGGCGATCTGCTGCGCCTCGTCGACGACATCCTGCGGCGCCACGACATCCCGACGCAAGGCTGCGTTCTCGGCCATGTCACGAGCTCGCTGGCGCTGATGGAGCGCGGCCTGCCGGTCGATCTCGTCTTTCAGTCGATTGCCGGCAGCGAAGGCGCCAACCGCGCTTTTGGCGTCGATCTCGCCATGCTGGCGGAGGCGCGGGCGGCGGCGCTGGCGCTGAAGCGCGGCACGCTCGGCGACAATGTCATGTATTTCGAGACCGGCCAGGGCTCCGCGCTCTCGGCCGGCGCCCATCACGGCGTCGACCAGCAGACGCTCGAAGCGCGCGCCTATGCCGTGGCGCGGCACTTCAAGCCGCTGTTGGTCAACACCGTGGTGGGATTCATCGGCCCCGAATACCTTTATGACGGCAAGCAGATCATCCGCGCCGGCCTCGAGGATCATTTCTGCGGCAAGCTGATGGGCCTGCCGCTCGGCTGCGACGTCTGCTTCACCAACCACGCCGAAGCCGACCTCGACGACATGGACACGCTGCTGACGCTGCTCGCCGCGGCGAACGTAACCTACATCATGGGCGTGCCCGGCGCCGACGACGTCATGCTCAATTACCAATCGACCTCGTTCCACGACGCGCTTTATGTGCGCGAGACGCTCGGGCTGAAGCGCGCGCCGGAATTCGAGGCCTGGCTGCGCCGGATGGGCATCGTGGCCGAAGACGGACGCTTGGCGCCGCCCGGCGCCGCTCAACCTCTGCTCGCCGATCTCCGCGTGCCGGCGCCATGACCGGCGCGCCCGCCGACCCGTGGCAGGCGCTGCGCGCCCTGACGCCGGCGCGCATCGCGCTCGGACGCACGGGGTCGAGCCTGCCGACGCATGAAGTGCTGCGGCTCGGCCTCGCTCACGCCCGGGCGCGCGACGCGGTGCACCTGCCGCTCGATGTCGCGGCGGTAGCGGCAAGCCTGGAGGCGCTCGGCTTCGTCACGCTCCGCCTGACGAGCGCGGCCGCTTCGCGCGAGATCTATCTGCGCCGGCCGGATCTCGGCCGCCGGCTGTCGCCGGCCTCGCGCCGGTCGCTCGAAAAGCGCCCTCCCGCCGCCGTCGATCTCGCGGTGGTGGTTACCGACGGCCTCTCCGCCGCCGCCATCCACGCTCATGCCGCCCCCTTGCTCGCGGCATTTCTGCCGCACAGCAAGCAAGCCGGTTGGACCGTGGCGCCCGTGGCCGTCGCGACGGAAGGACGGGTGGCGCTTGGCGACGAGATCGGCGCGCTGCTGCGGGCGCGCGCCAGCATCGTCTTCATCGGCGAGCGGCCCGGCCTTTCCTCTCCCGACAGTCTCGGCATCTATCTCACCTTCGCCCCGCGGCTCGGCCGCAGCGACGCCGAGCGCAACTGCATCTCGAACATCCGCGCCGAGGGTCTCGCCTACGCGCAGGCCGCGTTCAAGCTCGCCTGGCTGCTCAAAGAGGCGTTCCGCCGCGCCTTGACCGGCGTCGCGCTCAAGGACGAGAGCGATCTTCTTTTGCGCGGCGACGCAGAAGGCCCGCCGTCGAGCCCCGCGCCGCTCCCTCCCCTCCGATAGAGCGAAATTGATTCAGCTCAATATGCCGCCGCCGCCGCGGCGCTATATCTTGCGCCGGAAGGACTCGACCGATGCCTTATGCCAGCAACGAGATGTTGCCGCACTCGATCCGCGCCCATCTGCCGCCGCATGCGCAGGATATCTTTCGCGCCGCCTTCAATCACGCCTGGGAGAGCTATGGAATGCGCGATCCGGCGCGGCGCGAGGAGATTGCCCATCGTGTCGCCTGGGCGGCGGTCAAGCGGCGCTACCACAAGCTCGGCGACCGCTGGGAGCCGATTGCCGAATAGGCTTCTACGCGCTCATCGTCCGCAGCTCGTCCGAGGTGGCGCGCAGCCGGCGCATCGTCTCGCGCAGCATGTTGTCGAGCAGCTTGGTGCCGATCTCCGGATGCTCGCGCAGGAGGACGGAATAGGTGTCGCGGTCGAGCACGTAGCACTCCACGTCCTCGTCGGCGACGATGGTCGCCGAGCGCCGCGAGCCCTCGATAAAGGCGATGTCGCCGACGATGGTGCCGACCCCCAGGCTGGCGACGCGCTTCATGCGCGTGGCGCCGGCGAAGAGCAGGCGCACGCTGACGCTGCCGCGCGTCAGGATCCACATTTCGTGCGCTTCCTCGCCTTCCCGGCAGACCACCGCGCCCGCGGGGAAACTGGCGGGCGTGAGCAGCGCCGCGACGGTCGCAAGCTCCTCGGCGGTGAGGCCTCGCATCAGGTCGTGGCGCTCCAGCGGCACGCTTTCCGAGGTCGCGCGCACCTCATGCGACAATGCCTTCTCTTCCATCCATTCCAGCGCGGCGTCGGCATCGGCAAAGATCGCATCCGACGACAGCGGGATGCCGTTCTCGCGGCTTTTGAGGAGATCGGCCAGCTCCGGCTGCAAGCTGGCGAAGAGCAGCCGCTTGCCGCTGCGGCGCGAGCGCGCCGCCTCGTGCTGCAGGATGGCGGCGGCCGAGACGTCGATGTCGGTGACGGCGCGCATGTCGAGGGTGAGCATGTCCGCCTCGCGGAACAGGTCGTTGATCTCGCGCGACAGTTCGTCCGCATTGGCGAAGAACATGACGCCCTGGAGCTCCAGCACGGCGCGGCGGCGCCCGGATTGGCGCAGCAGGGCGACATCGCCGGCCGGGCGCAGGCGCTTGGAGACCACCTCGTCGCCGCGGTAGCGCCGGCGCACGATCGACCGGCTCATATCGGCGATGAAAAGAAGACAGGCGAGGCCGATGCCGACCAGCACGCCACCGATGACGGCGCCGCTCGCGGTGATCGCCGTAACCACGGCGGTGACCGCCAGCGGGCGCCAACTGCCGCCGGCGATGAAGCGCGAGGGCGAGAGCAGCAGGTCGCGCAGCAGCCGCAGGCTCCACTGGTCGAACAGGAGCACGGCGATCGCCAGCAGCACCGCCCAGATGGCGATGGCGGGGATGGCCCCCCAGACCGGCGACAGCGACGCCTGCACCACCAGCAGCAGCGCGGCGGCGGTGAGCACCGACAGGCGCGAGCGGCCGCCGGCTTCGTAATTGGCGGTGAGCTGCGCCGAGGAGGCGGCGGCGGCGACGCCGCCGACAAGCGCGGAGGCGAAGTTGCCGACGCCCTGGCCGAAGACGTCGCGCGCCGCCTCGGTGCGGACGTGAGACAGGTTCTGCGCCACGCGATAGGCAAGCAGCGACTCGAGCGCCGCCACCAGCGCCAGCACCAGCGAGCTCAGCAGCAGTGCCGGCACGATGCCGAGAAAGGCCTGCTGCGCGTCCGGCGTCAGCAGCGACAGGTAGGGCAGGCTTGACTTGGCGGCGGAGCCGCCGACGATCGTCGGCCCCAGCAGCATCGTGCCGGATGGCAGATGCGCCACGTGATAGACGACGATCCCCAGCAGCAGCCCCACCAGCATCGCCGGCAGGCGCTTCGACCAGGAACCGAGATAGACGATAAAGACCGCCAAGCCCACGGCGAGGGCGGGCTCCGCCAGGCCCGCAAGCCCGTTCGCCGGCGACCATCCTCCCGGCGAGCCGACCAGCTCTCCCATCTGCTGGGCGATAACGAGAAACGCCACGCCGTTGATGAAGCCCGCGAGCACCGGGTGAGGCGTGGATTTGATGATGCGCTCGACGCCGGAGATGCTGAACAGCATCTGCCAGACGCCCGCAAGGAGCCCGCAGAGCGACATGGCATCGATGATCATGGCGCTGTGGCCGGCGAAGGCGGGGTTCTGCAACAACCAGGCCGCCAGGCTCGCCTGAATGATCGAGATGCTGGCGCGCGGCGAGGAGATGACGAAGGACGGGGTGGCGAAGATCGCCGCGAAGATGGCCGAGAAGGCGCCGCCCGTAAGGCCTGCGCTGACGCCCCGGGCCATGTCGTGCAGCCCCAGAGGCGCATAGGCCAGCACGCCCGAGGCGATACAGACCGGCAACGCCACCAGTCCCGCCACCAAGCCGGCCCCGATCTCGCGCCGCAAGAAATCAAGCCGCGCGGGCGCTATTCGGCCGACCATCTCGCTGCGATCGCCTCCCATGATCGGCGGCGCCCCCGCCGCCCGAGCCTGCTCAATGATGATGACACCTGCAAATGAGCCCTGCAACTCATGCCGGATATTCGTGTCGACGCTGTGATCCCTGTCACAACTCCACTGGCTCGGACAGGCCACATAGCGCTTAAGGCAGACAAACGCCCGCCCGGCCGTCAGCCCGCGGGAATTTCGAGGAGAGGGTTCAATGCTTGATCCGCGTCGGCGCGCCAGGCTCGGCCGCATGGCGGACGTGGCCATGGTGGCGGCATTCCTTGCCCTGACGGTTTTCGCCTATGGCGCGTTGTTCGTCGGCGCCGGCAAGTTCGTGACGGTGTCGGCTCCATCGGAATTCGCGGACTTCTACCAGCCGGGCCAGAACCCCTGGAGCGGCGTGGTCGTCGAGCCGGCGCCGCCGCGGGAGCAGTTCGCCAGCACGGCGCCGGCAAGACAGGGCTATCGCTGACCGTGCCGCTTTCCCCGCAGGCCGTGTCCGCTCCGGCGCATGATCCCTTGTACAGGTTTTGCCCTCAATGTTACGGTGTGCGTGGCGAGCCGGTCACACGACTTACCCGCCGAGCCACAGCCCTGGCGCCGACGAGCCTGCGGCCCTTGGCAGACGGCGCGAGAAGGTTGCACACTCGGCGCGGCAAGATGAGGGGCGGAACATGGCGGATGGAGATCATTGGGTAACGGTGACGCGGCGGGCGGCAGTCGGCGTGGGCGAGGTGATGGCGGTCGAAGCCGGCGGCAAGCCGATTGCGCTTTATAACGTCGATGGCACGATTTACGCTTCCGACAACGTTTGTACCCACGCCTATGCTCATCTGAGCGATGGTTGGCTCGACGGCGATGTCATCGAATGTCCGCTCCATGCCGGACGCTTCGAGGTCAAGACCGGCAAGGGATTGGGACCGCCCGTCCCGTGCGACCTCAAGGTCTATCCGGTGCGGGTTGTCGGCGAGGACGTCCAGGTGCAGCTCTCCGGCTGAAGCGCTGGTCCTCGCTGTATCCCGGCGATAGGCTTGCCCATAGAAGAAAATGCCGCCGGGGAGAGACTGCCGATGACCACCAGCGCCGCGCGTCCGCGGTCTTATGAATTCATCCTGCTGGCGCTGTTGGTTCTGCTATGGGGCAGCGTCGGCCTCAACCGCATCGGCCTCGGCCTCATCTTTCCGCAGATAAAAGCCGAGTTCGGCATGCCGAACTGGCAGGCGAGCCTGCTGATCGCCGGCACCTCGATCACCTGGGCCTTCGCGAGCTGGGCCGGCGGCTGGCTCTCCGACCGCTATGGAAGGCGGCGCGTGCTGCTGCCGGCCGTGGCCTTCATCTGCGTCATGACCGCGGCCATGGGCGGCGCCTGGAGCTTTCTCTCCATGTTTCTCGTGCGCGACCTCCTGGGCATCGGCGACGGCGTCGGCTGGTCGGTGGGCCAGGCGACGATCAGCGAAGAGGTAGCGCCGCAGCGGCGCGGCGTCAGCCAGGCGCTGTTCACCGCCGGCTACACGCTGATCGGCGCCGGCGCCGGCGCTCTCATCATCACCTCGCTCTCGGTGCATTTCGGCTGGCGCTGGGCCTTTCCGCTCATCGCCGCGGCGACGACGCCGGTGGTGATCGCGCTCGCCTTGATCATGCGCGAGCCGGTGATGCATCAGGCGCATGCCGGCGCCGCCGACTGGCGCGCCGCCACGCGGCTGCTGCGCAAGCCGTCGCTGGTCCTTCTCACCATCATGGGCTGCGCCATCCTGAGCTGGCTGCAGGTCTTCGCCGGCTTCGACCACAGCTTCCTCGTCGAGAGCCGCCATTTCAGCCCGATCGACGCCGGCGAGATCGCTTCCTGCTGGGGCTTCGTCGGCGCGGTCGGGTCCGTGCTGCTGCCGCTCGCCTCCGACTATTGGGGCCGGCGGCCGGTAGTGCTGGCGAGCGCGCTGGTCTGCGCCGCGAGCCTCGCCGCCTATCTCTTCGGCGGCTTCGACAAGACGACGATGCAGCTCCTGCTGGGGTTGAGCGGCTTCTGCGGCTTCGGGCTGCTGCCGATCGTGCTCGCCACCTGCGTCAGCGAGAGCGTCGGCGAGGAGGAGCGCGGCGCCGCCCTCGGCGTCACCAACTTCTTCGGCGTCATCATCGGCACGACGCTGATGCCGTTCGTCGGCGGCGTGCTGGCCGACGGCTTCGGCCTGACGGCAACGCTGTGCATCCCGATCGCGGCACAGCTCGCCGTCGCCGGCTGCGTCCTGGCGGTGACCGAGACCGCGCCGCGCGCCGTCGCGCGCCGCGGCATGGCGCAAGCGCGGCAGGCGGCTTAGAAAGCTCCGCTCAGGCGGATTGCAACGTCTTCCACATCTCGATGTCGCGCTCGGCGGTCCAGATGCGGGGATGCTCGATGCCGCTCATCTCGTCGAAGCAGCGCGAGACGTCGAACGGCATGCAGTGCTCGAAGATCACCCACCGGCCGTAAGCCGGTTGCATCGCGCGGTAGGTGGCCTCATAGACTTCCTTGAGGCCCTTGCCGGCCTTGACGCCGGCCTCGACGGAGCGGCGCATGTCGCGCAGGAACGCCGCCGTGCCGGCGATGGCGCGCGCGCAGGACGCCGCGTCCATCATTGCCTCGCCGCGCCCCGGCACCAGCTTTTCCGCCTTGAAGGCGGCGAGCCGCTCCAGCGTCTCCGGCCATTCCTTGAAATAGGCGTCGCCGCAATAAGGCGTGGCGCCCTCTTCCACGAGATCGCCGGAGAACAGCACTTTTTCCCGCGGCAGCCAGGCGATGGTGTCGCCCTTGGAATGGCCCTTGCCGATATGCTTGATCTGCACCTCGGTCTTGCCCATCCACAAGGTCAGCGACCGGTCGAAGACCAGATTGGGCCAGGTGAGGCCGGGCACGCTCTCGACCGAGCGGAAGAGGCGCGGAAAGCGCTGCACTTCGCTGTCGAAATCCTGTTGCCCGCGCTCCTTGATGAGCTCCAGCGTGCCTTGGCTCGCGATGATGTAAGGCGCCTGATAGGCGGAGGCGCCCATGACGCGCACGGCATGGTAATGCGACAGCAGCACGTATTTGACCGGCTTGTCGGTGACTTCCCGCACATGGCGGATGACGTCCTGGGCCATGACCGGAGTGGCGCGGGTGTCGATGACCATGACGCCGTCATCGCCGATGATGACGCCGGTGTTGGGATCGCCCTCGGCGGTGAGGCAATAGGCGTTCTCGGCGAGCCGGATGAACTTTTCCTGCTTTTCCGCGAGATCGGCTTGCGAGGCGAAGGCTTTGGCCATGATGCGTCCCTCTTCCCGTCTCAGGCGTAAACGCGCTGGTAGAGGTCGATGATCTCCTCGGCGCTGGGCACGCGCGGATTGTTGCCGGGCGAGCCCGAGGCGAGCGCCTGGCTTGCCATCACCGGCAGCAGCTCGAAATAGCGCTCTTCCTTGATGCCGTAGGATTTGGGCGTCGGCACCTCGAGATCCCGGTTGAGCGCGCGCAGCTCGTCCAGCAGCCGCGCCACCGCCGCCTGGTTGCCCTCGTCTTCGCTGGCCACGCCCATGGCGCGCGCGCAATCGGCATAGCGCGCCGGCGCCGCCACGGCCGAGAAGGCGGTGATCTCCGGCAACAGCATGGCGTTGGAGAGCCCGTGCGGCACGTGAAAGAAGGCGCCGATCGGCCGGCTCATGCCATGGACGAGGCAGACGCTGGCATTGGAGAAAGCCATGCCGGCCTGGGTCGCGCCCAGCATCATCGCCTCGCGCGCCGCGCGGTTGTCGGGCTCTTTGCAGGCGCTGCGGATATGCCGGGCGATAAGGCCCATCGCCGCCTTGGCGACGCCGTCGGTGAAGGGGCTCGCCTTGCGGCTGACATAGGCCTCGATCGCATGAGTCAGGCTGTCGAGCCCGGTATCGGCGGTGAGCCGCCAGGGCATGGTGAGCGTCAGCTCGTAATCCACGATCGCCGCCGCGGGGCAGCAGGCGAGCCCCATGATCAGCATCTTCTCGTCGCGTTCGCTGTCGGTGATGACGGTGAAACGCGTCACCTCCGAGCCGGTGCCGGCGGTGGTCGGGATGGCGATCAGCGGCAAGCCCCCCTTCGGGATGTCGTTCGGCACCTTGTAGTCGCGCATCTCCCCGCCATTGGCCGCCAGCACCGACATGGCCTTGGCGGTGTCGATCGGGCTGCCGCCGCCGAGCGCCACGAGGCAGTCGTAAGTGCCGGTCCGCATCGCCTCTACCCCGGCCTCGACCACCTCGGTGGTGGGATCGGACACGGTGTCGGAGAAGACCTGCCAGGCGATGCCGGCGGCATCGAGCCGATCGGTCAGCCGGGCGAGAATGCCCGAGCTTTCCATGAAA
>Ga0187782_10001553_pt1 | contig 16765 bp, 15 predicted proteins | sample 0715_SJ02_MP15_2_FD_132454 | JGI IMG/M metagenome (GOLD analysis project Ga0187782, IMG submission 132454) | Tropical peat soil microbial communities from peatlands in Department of Meta, Colombia - 0715_SJ02_MP15_20_MG | ecosystem: Environmental > Terrestrial > Soil > Wetlands > Peat | place...
TCGTGGCGCGGCGACGCAGCTCGCCGCCGCCGAGTCCAAGCTCGAACAGGACGCCGCGCTTGTCAGGGAGCGCACGCTGGGGCAGGCCGAGGCCGCGCGCGAGCAGGCGATCGCCGCCCACGAGCTGCCGCCCCTGCGCGACAGAGAGGCCGAAACCGGCGCCGCGCTGCACCGGCTCGTTGTCGCGCGCGACGCGCTGGAGGGCGAAGAGAAGCGCGCTCAGGAGCGCATCGCCGAGCTTACGCGCCACATCGAGCAGTTCGCGCGCGATCTGGAGCGCGAGCGGGCGCTGATCGATGACGCCGCCGGGGTCGCGGAACGGCTGGAGGAGGAGCGCGCCGAGCTTCTGGAGGCCGACGGCGAGACGGAAGAGCGCGCGCACGAGGCGCGGGCCGAGATGGAGCTGCTGGAGGCGACGCTCGCCCAGACAGAGCATGAGCTTGGCGAAGCGCAAGAGAGCCTCGCCGGCGTCAACGCCAGGAAGGCCGCGCTCGAAGCGGCGCTCGCCGAAGAGAATGGGCGCGTCGCCCGTTTCGAGGCGGAGCTGACGCGGCTTTCGACCGAATTTTCGCTGATCGCCGGCGAAGGCGGCGGCGCGCTGGAGCTCGCGCGACTGGAAGAGATGCTGAGTCTCGCCGTCGCGAGCGCGCAGGAAGCCGAAGAAGCCGCGGCGCAGAGCCAGGAGGAGCACGCGCGGGCGCGCGGGCGCGAGACGTCTTTGCAGGCGCCGCTGGAGGCCGCGGAGCGTAGGGCGCAGCGGCTGGAGACGGAGGCGCGCACGCTTTCGAGCCTGCTGCTCTCGGGCTCCGGCGGGCTTTGGGCGCCGGTGCTGGAGCAGATTTCGGTCGAGAAGGGCTATGAGACGGCGCTCGGCGCGGCGCTGGGCGACGATCTCGACGCTTCGGCCGAGACCTCGGCTCCGGCGCATTGGGCGCAGAGCGACGCCGCCGGCGATTCCGCTTTGCCGCGGGGCGTGCGGCCTTTGAGCGAGGTCGTCAAGGCGCCCGCGGTGATGGCCCGGCGCCTCGCGCAGATCGGCGTCGTGCTGCGAGCCGAAGGCGCTAGCCTGCGCAAGCTCCTGAAGCCGGGGCAGCGGCTCGTCTCCAAGGAGGGGGATCTGTGGCGTTGGGACGGTTTCACCCAGGCCGCCGAGGCGCCGACCGCCGCCGCGCGAAGGCTCGCCGAAAAGAACCGGCTCGAAGACCTGCGCAAGGAGGCGGCGCTTTCGCGCGCTGAAGCCGACGAGGCCGCCGAGCAGGCCCAGGCGGCGCGCGAACAGGCGCGCGAGGCCGCGATGGGCGACGCTGCGGCGCGCGAGGCCTTGCGCCAGGCGCGCGGCAAGCTCGACGAGAACCGCGACCGCTTCTCCGCCGCCGAGCGCCGCTACGCTCAGATCGCACAGCGGCTCTCCGCGCTCGAGGAGGCCAAGGCGCAGACGCTCGCCAATCGCGACGAGGCGGCGCAAAAGCGCGAGGCCGCGCTGAAGGCGATCGACGACCTTGACGAGCCGGCCTTTCTTGCCGGCGCGCTCGAAAGCGTGCGCGCGAAGGCCGCAACCGAGCGCGCGCGCGTCGGCGAGGCGCGCGCCCGCCTCGCGGCGCTCTCGCATGAGGGGAGCGTCCGCGCTCAGCGCCGGGCGGCGATCACACGCGAGCTCGCCTCCTGGGTCGACCGCCGCGACAAGGCGCAGGACCGCATCGGCGAAATGGAGGAGCGGCTCGACGCCGCAAAGCTCGAGCAGGAAGAGCTCGCCGAGGCGCCGGAGACCTTCGTGCTGCAGCGCCGCCAGCTGGTCTCGGCGATCGAGGCGGCGGAGGCGGCGCGACGCGAGGCCTCCGACGCCCGCGCGCTCGGCGAGACTCGTTTGGCCGAAGCCGACCGCGCCGCGCGCGCCGCGCTCGACGCCATGAGCTCGGCGCGCGAGGAGAACGCCCGCAGCGAGGCGCAACTGGAGGCTGCGCGGCGTCGCGCCGCTGACGTCTCTCACGCGATCCAGCACGAGCTGGAGACGACGCCTGCGGCGCTCGTAGAGCTCGCCGGCGTGGCGATCGACGCCGAGCCGCCCGAGAGCACAGAAGTCGAGCGCCGGCTCGAAGGCCTGCGCGCCGACCGCGAGCGCATCGGCGCCGTGAACCTGCGCGCCGAGGACGAGCTCGCCGAGATCGAGACGCAGCAGGGCAGGATGTTCGCCGAGCGCGACGATCTCGCAGAGGCGATCAAGAAGCTGCGCGCCGCCATCGCCAATCTCAACAGGGAAGGCCGCGAGCGCCTGCTCGCCGCCTTCGACCAGGTCAACACGCATTTCAAGGAGCTGTTCACGCTGCTCTTCGACGGCGGCACCGCGGAGCTGCAACTCATCGAGAGCGACGACCCGCTGGAGGCCGGCCTCGACATTCTCGCGCGCCCGCCGGGCAAGAAGCCGGCGACCATGACGCTGCTTTCGGGCGGCGAGCAGGCGCTCACCGCCATGTCGCTGATCTTCGCGGTGTTTCTGACCAACCCGTCGCCGATCTGCGTGCTCGACGAGGTGGACGCGCCGCTCGACGACTACAACGTCGAGCGTTTCTGCGACCTTTTGGACGCGATGCGCGCCAAGACCGACACGCGCTTCGTGACGATCACGCATAATCCGATCACCATGGCGCGCATGGACCGGCTGTTCGGGGTCACGCAGGCCGAGCGCGGCGTCTCCCAGCTCGTCTCGGTCGATCTCGCGCAGGCCGAGCGGTTCCTGCTCGCGAGCTGAGACTTGCGGGCGGGACGCCCGCGCTCCCAGGAGGGCGCGCGTCTCGCGCGCCGCGGCAAGAGGCGGCTACCTCACCAAAATGTTCTTGAACTGCCACGGATCCTCGAGATCGAGGTCCTCGGGGAAGAAGCCGGGGCGGTTCGCAAGCGGCGTCCAGTCGGTGTAGACGCCGACGACCGGTCCGAGGTAGGGCAGCTGCACTTCGAGGCAGCGCCTGTAGTCGATCTCGTCCGCCTCGACGATCCCGGCCTGCGGATTCTCCAGCGCCCATACCATGCCGGCGAGCGCCGCCGAGCTTACCTGCAAACCGGTCGCGTTCTGATAGGGCGCAAGCTCGCGCGTCTCCTCGATCGAGAGCTGCGAGCCGTACCAATAGGCGTTCTTGGCGTGGCCATAGAGCAGCACGCCCAATTCGTCGATGCCGTCGACGATCTCGTGCTCGTCGAGAATGTGCTCTGTGGGTTGGCGCTGGCCGGCGGCGCCGAACATCTCGTGCAGCGAGAGGACCGCGTCGTCGGCCGGGTGATAGGCGTAATGGCAGGTCGGGCGATAGACCGCGCGGCCGGCAGCGTCGCGCACAGTGAAATAATCGGCGATCGAGATGGACTCGTTGTGCGTCACGAGGAAGCCATATTGCGGGCCCGGCGTCGGCGTCCATGAGCGCACGCGCGTGTTGGCGCCGGGCTGGTTTAGATAGATCGCCGCGCCGCAGCCTGTCTCGTGCGTTCCGGCGATGTCGGGCAGGGTCTTCTCATGCGTCCCCCAGCCGAGCTCAGCTGGCTGCATGCCCTCGGAGACGAAGCCCTCGACGGACCAAGTGTTGACGAAGACGCCGCGCGGCTTCGGGCTGCGCGCGCGCTGGGTGTCGCGCTCGGCGATGTGGACGCCCTTGACGCTTAAGATTTGCGCGAGCGCTCCCCATTCCGCGCGGGTCTCGGGCTCTTTCGCAAAGACGCCCGTGTCCCTGGCGATGTTGACGAGCGCCTGCTTGACGAACCAGGACACCATGCCGGGATTGGCGCCGCAGCAGGAGACCGCCGTCGAGCCGCCGGGATTTCTGCGCCGCTCCTCGAGCACCGTCTCGCGCAGGGCGTAATTGGTGCGCGCCTCGCTGCCGCGCGAGGGGTCGAAATAGAAGCCAGGCCAGGGCTCGACGACGGTGTCGACATAGAGGACCTTGAGCTCCTGGGCGAGCTTGATGATGTCGAGCGAGCAGACCTCGACCGAAAGATTGACGATGAAGCCCTGCCCCTCGCCCTTGGTGAGCAGCGGGACGAGCACATCGCGGTAGTTCTTTTCGGTCAGCGCGGTCTGGATGAAGGCGACGCCGCGGTCGTCGAGCAGGCGGCGATGCGCGTCGGAGGGGTCGATGACGGTGAAGCGGCTCTTGTCGAACTCGAAATGCCGCTCGATCAGCGGCAGGATTCCGCGCCCGATGGAGCCGAAGCCGATGAGAACGATCGGACCGGTGATCTTGCCGTGAACGGGCCATAGCGACGACATTTGGGGCTCCCTCCAGCTGCGTGTTGCGGCGCGATAAAGCAGGGAGGGGCGGAATAATCAAGCCCCATCCGCGGGGCCATCTCCTTCTCCCGCTTGCGGGAGAAGGTGGCATGCGGAGCATGCCGGATGAGGGCGGCTGGGCGTAGGGTGAGGCCTCTCAGAATCATCCCACGCAGCGTCGCGCGCGATTGCAGATTGACCCGCGGCGTCGGGTTGGGGAGAGTTGGATCATCCCCAAGCGGGATTGTAGCGGCGCGCGCCCTCATCCGACCTCGCTTCGCGAGGCCACCTTCTCCCACTTCGTGGGAGAAGGGGACAACCTCCCGGCATCTCGGCGCCCCCTCGTCTGGGCGCGGTATGCGGCGCGCGCGAGAGGTGCGTGATCGTCGCGCGCCCTCACCTCTTCGACTGCGCCTCTGCATACGCCTTCAGCACGTTCGCCATGCGCGTGAGATGGCCGCGGCCGCCGCCGCGGAAGAAGGCGACGGTCTCGGGATCGACCCGCAAATGCACGGAGGTCAGCCGCCGGCGCGTCGAAGCGATCCGGGCGTTTTTCCAAAATTCTTCGTCAGGCTCGAATTCCGGCGCGTCGGCAGGGGTCGCGCGAACCTCACCCTTCGCCTTCATCGCGGCGATTTCGTCGCGCGAAAAGAGCCTTGTATCGTCGCTCGCCATTCTTCCCTCCCACCCCCTCGTCACCTGCAAACGACGGCGGCGCTTGCCAGCCGCGCCGTCCATCTTACTCCAAACCACCGCAAGCAAGAGTCCGAAGACGCCGAAGCGGCCATGCGGGCGATGATGGGCGCCGGTTAGCGGAAACGCTGATGCAGGCGCCCCTTCTCCCGCTTGCGGGAGAAGGTGGCATGCGGAGCATGCCGGATGAGGGCGGCTGGGCATAGAATGAGGCCTCTCAGAATCATCCCACGGAAGGTCGCGCGTAATTGCAGATTGACCCGCGGCGTCGGGTTGAGGAGAATTCGGATAAGCCACGAGTGGGATTGTAACGGCGCCCGCCCTCATCCGACCCTCGCTGCGCGAGGGCCACCTTCTCCCACTTCGTGGGAGAAGGAGTCGCTGTAACTGAGAGATTACAGTCATGCCCGTTCGCGTTTCGAAGCAGAAAACCGCCTTTGCGCGCCAGCTGCGGCGGGAGATGACCGTTGCGGAGGAGATGCTGTGGAAGGCGTTGCGCGGCCGGGGATTCGGCGCTTTCAAGTTTCGGCGGCAGGTTCCGATCGGCCGCTACGTCGTCGATTTCCTTTGCGTCGACTGTCGCTTCATCGTCGAGCTGGACGGGCCGCCGCATGAGACGCTGGAACGCCAGGAGCGCGACGCGATGCGCGACGAGTATCTCTGCGACCGCGGCTATCGCATCCTGCGGCTCTCGAACGACATCGTGATCGGCGGCGGCGACGTCGCGCTGGAGATGATCCGCAAGGCGATGATGCAGGGAGCGGGATAACGGCCGAGCGCGATTGGGGCGGCGCGCGCCCTCATCCGACCCGCCTTCGGCGGGCCACCTTCTCCCACTCCGTGGGAGAAGGGGCATCCCTACCCCGCCTTCCTCGCCGCGAGCATCGACTGCAGCAGCTGCTCCGAAATCTCCTTCACCGCGCCCGGCGAATGCGAGAGGAACAGCGTGTTGGTCTTGTCGAGCTCGCCGATGGATTTGATCGTGTCGAAATATTGCGTGATCAGCACGAGCTGCATGACCTCCTGCGTCGTGGCGTCGCCCACGACCTTTTGAAACTGCTCGATCGAGCCCTGTAGGCCCTCGATGATCGCCCGGCGCTGGTTCGCGATGCCCTGCCCCTGCAGCGCCTTGCTCTCGGCTTCGGCCTCGGCCTTCTTGACCACCAATATCTTCTCGGCCTCGCCACGGGCGTTGGCCGCGACCTGCTCGCGCTGCGCCGCGTTGATGTCGTTCATCGCCGACTTCACTTTCGCGTCGGGGATGATGTCGGTCACGAGAACGTTGACGATCTCATAGCCGAAGCCCGTCATGTCCGCGTCGAGCTCCTTCTTCACGGCCTGCGCGATGCTCGACTGGCTCGCGAAGACCTCGTCGAGCGTCATGCCGGGGACATGGCCGAGGATCACCTGCTCGACATAAGCGCGGATCTGGTTCTCGGGGTTTGAGAGGCGGTAATAGGCGTCGAACACCTTTTCCGGTCGCACACGGTTCTGCACCGAGATGGGTATAGTGACGAACACGTTGTCCTTGGTCTTCGTCTCCATGGTCAGCGCGATCTGATTGACGCGCAGGCTCACGCGACCGTCCACGGCGTCGATGAAGGGGACTTTCCAATTGAGCCCCGGCTCGGCGACGCTCAAGAACTTGCCGAAGCGCGTGATGACCGCGGCTTCCGCCGTGCTCACGGTGTAGAAGCTGCCGATCAGGGCCGCCAGAATGAAGATCGCCAGAATGGCGAAGAAATAGCCGCCTAAGGGGGCGGAGGCCAGATGTCCCATCAGAAGCTCCTGCATGCGTCGCGACGGGGGAGGCGTAGTCTTTTTCGCTTAAAAAAACCGGAAGGCCCTTGCTCATGAAGGGTGTTTTTTAACCACAAAGACACGAAGGACACAAAGAACTCACGGAAGCGTATTTCGGGGTATAGGTCACTGCGCAACTCTCCAACCCCCAAGCCCCGCGTGACCGACGACAGCTCCCTGCTCAGCCATGTCGCAGCCATAGCCGCCGACGAGGCCGTGACCTTCGCGGCCTTCGTCAGTGACGCGCCGGCCTTCGCGCTTGCGCATGGCGTCGTGCTGCTGCACGCAAACGGCGTGCGCGTCGCAGCGCACGCCGAAGGCGCTGTGCTCTGCGCCGCCTCGGACGGGCGCCGGCTCGTCACTGGCGGCGACGACGGCAGGCTCGTCGAGACGCTGTCTACCGGCGAGACCCGCGTGCTCGCCGATGAGGATGGACGCTGGATCGACGCCGTGGCGCTGCGAAAAGACGGCGCCTTCGGCTGGAGCGCCGGGCGCACGGCGCACGCGCAGGACTCAGCCGGCCTCAGGAAATCGCTGGACCTCGCCTCGAGCTCCCGCGGCCTCGCTTTCTTCCCCAAGGGTTACCGCCTCGCGCTCGCCCACTACAACGGGGCAAGCCTTTGGTACCCGAATCTCGGCGCAAAGCCCGAAGTCCTGGAGTGGAAAGGCTCGCATCTCGACTGCACGGTCTCGCCGGACGGCAATTACGTGATGACCTCCATGCAGGAGAACGCGCTGCACGGCTGGCGGCTCTCCGACAAGCAGAACATGCGCATGGCGGGCTACCCGGGAAAGACGCGCTCGCTCTCCTGGTCGGCGGACGGCAAATGGCTCGCGACCTCGGGCGCCGACGCCTGCATCCTCTGGCCCTTTTCCGGCAAGAACGGCCCGATGGGCGCGAGCCCGCGCGAGTGCGGCGTGCGCTCGGGCGTCAAGGTCACGCGGGTCGCCTTCCACCCGACGGCGCCCATCGTCGCCGTCGGCTACGAGGACAGCATGGTCCTGATCTGCCGCGTCAGCGACGGCGCCGAGCTGCTCGTACGCAGGCCGAGCGAGGGAACGCAGGGCAAAATTTCAGCGCTGGCCTGGGACGCGCGCGGCTCCCGGCTGGCTTTCGGCGCGGAGAACGGCGAGGGGGGCGTGCTGACGCTGCCGCGGACATGAAACGGCTGCTGTCGATTGCGGGCTCAGACCCATCCGGCGGCGCCGGCGTGCAGGCGGACCTCAAGACTTTTGCGGCCTTTCGCTGCTACGGCATGGCCGCGATCACGGCGCTCACTGTGCAGAACACAAAAGGAGTAGCGCATGTCGTCCCGGTCGAGCCGCAGGTCGTTCGGGCGCAGATCGACGCCGTCTTCGACGACATCGCTGTCGACGCCATAAAGATCGGCATGCTCGCGCGCGTCGAGACGGCGCAGGCGGTCGCGGCGTCGCTGCGCTGCGCGCAGGCGAGAAACATCGTTGTCGATCCGGTGCTCGCCGCGACGCGCGGCGGGCCGCTCGATGAAATTGGACTCGCGGCGGCGCTCATGTCCGAGCTCGCGCCGCTTGCCGCGCTGCTGACGCCCAATCTCTCCGAGGCCGCGGCGCTCTCGGGAACCGCGCCGGCGCGAAGCGTCGCCGAAATGGAGCGCCAGGCCGAGAAGCTCGTCGAGGCCGGCGCGCGCGCCGTGCTGGTGAAGGGCGGGCATCTCCACGGCGAGCCTGTGGACGCGCTTTACGCCGATGGCGGCGTCACGCTCTTCCCCGGCGTGCGGATTGCGACGCCCAACACGCATGGGACGGGCTGCGCGCTCTCCTCCGCCATCGCCTGCGGCCTCGCGCAAGATTTCACGCTCACGGAAGCCGTCGCGCGCGCAAAACGCTGGCTCGAGGCCGCGCTCGCGGCGGGCGCGAAAGAGAAGCTCGGCGGAGGCGCCGGCCCGCCAGACCATTTTTGGAATTTCGCCTCGAGGCTCGACTGACGCCGCATGAATCCCGCACGCGGCGAGGCCCGGACCAGTGGGACGGCCAGCGGCTTCGATAGGCGACGCCTATTGGATGTTGCATAAATCTCATCAAAATCGACTTGAAGCCTAGATTTTGGAGCTTTATGCCAACGCCTTCCGCACGCGCTTTCTGAGAGGATCTGATGTCGCAAGCTACGGCCCTGAGGCCGCGCTTCCAGGGCCGCGAACGCGCCGACGCGCGGCCGAGTTTGTTGAGCCGCGAGCGCACCGTCGCCGGTCCGGGCTTCAATCGCTGGCTGGTTCCGCCAGCAGCCCTGGCCATCCATCTCTGCATCGGCATGATCTATGGCTTCAGCGTGTTCTGGCTGCCGCTCTCCAAGGCGATCGGCGTGACCGCCCCCACGACCTGCCCCGCCGACATGAGCCTGCTCGCCGAAACGATCGCCGTCGACTGCGACTGGAAGGTCAGCTCGCTCACCTGGACCTTCACGCTTGCGATTGTCTTCCTTGGCTCATCCGCGGCCGTGTTCGGCCATTGGCTGGAGACCGCCGGTCCCCGCAAGGCCGGACTCGCCTCGGCCTGCTGCTGGTGCGGCGGCCTGCTGTTGTCGGCGCTCGGCGTCTATGCGCACCAGCTGTGGCTGCTCTGGCTCGGCTCCGGAGTCATCGGCGGCGTCGGCCTCGGCCTGGGCTACATCTCGCCGGTTTCGACGCTCATCAAATGGTTCCCGGACCGGCGCGGCCTCGCGACCGGCCTCGCGATCATGGGCTTCGGCGGGGGGGCCATGATCGGCGCGCCGCTCGCCAACAACCTCATCGGCTATTTCACGAGCGCGACCCTTTCCGCGCCGGCAGGTCTTGCGCCTCTCGACGCTTTCTTCAAGCGCTTCGCCACGCCGGACGGGGTCGGCGTCTGGCAGACCTTCCTAGCGCTAGGGCTGATCTATTTCGTCTTCATGGTCTGCGGCGCCTTCGGCTATCGCGTGCCGGGCGACGGCTGGGCTCCCGGGGGCTGGACGCCGCCGGCCCCCGCCGCCAACGCCATGGTGACCCACCGCCACGTGCATCTCCACACCTCTTGGAGAACCCCGCAGTTCTGGCTGCTCTGGGGCGTGCTGTGCCTGAACGTCAGCGCCGGCATCGGCGTGCTGAGCATGGCCTCTCCGATGCTGCAGGAAGTGTTCGGCGGCCGGCTGCTCGGCCAGGACCTGGGCTTCGACGCTCTCGACGCGGCCCAAAAGACGCAGATTGCTGCGATCGCCGCGGGCTTCACCGGCCTCCTCTCCCTTTGCAACATCTTCGGCCGCCTCGGCTGGGCGAGCTTTTCCGATCGGCTGGGCCGAAAGCTCACGTATGCGGTGTTCTTCCTGCTCGGCGCCGGGCTCTACGGCCTCGCGCCCTCTGCCGCGCATGCGGGCCTCCTCGCGGTCTTCGTGCTCGCATTAAGCGTCATTCTGACGATGTACGGCGGCGGCTTCTCGACGATCCCGGCCTATCTCGCCGACATGTTCGGCACGCATATGGTCGGGGCCATCCATGGCCGCCTGCTCACGGCCTGGTCCACCGCGGGCGTGCTCGGCCCGGTGGTCGTCAGCACTTTCCGGGAGCGACAGCTCGCCGCCGGCGCGCCGAAGGAGGACGTCTACAACCAGACAATGTATGTGCTGGCCGCCCTGCTCGTCGCGGGCTTCATTTGCAATCTGCTCGTGCGGCCGGTCGCGGCCAAATATTTTATGACCGACGAGGAGCTGGCCGCCGAGAAGAACACGACAGTCGAGGCCGTTGTCGAGGAGGAAGAGGGGGTCCACGCCGATTTCGAGGACTTTGTGGAAGAAGAGCGCGAGGGCGCGGCGGTTCTGCAGCGACTCGCGGAGACAGAGCCCTCGTTGGGGGTGGGAAGCGCGATCGTGATGAGCCTGGCCTGGCTCGCGGTGGGCGCGCCGCTGGCGTGGGGCGTTTGGGTCACGTTGCAAAAGACCGCAGCCCTGTTCCAGTAGGGGCGCGGCGTCTGTATGAATGCCGACACGCTGCGACGCCAAAGTTCCGCCGCGCCGATTTGTCGCACAGATGTGCCCTGTATTTAGGCGGTTTTTACCGGTTTGACCAAATATTGCATCTTCCCTCCGGACGGCGTGCTCAGCTATATGATGCTGCGATGCACAATCATTGGGGTTATGGGGGACAGGAGGTTTGGGATGGAATCGGTCGTCAATTGGTTCCAGGACTGGTCGGACGCCTGCCAATACGCGAATGAATGCGCGCCGGACCTGTCCTTCGTCGGGCGTCTCGAGCCGTGGTCAGCTTTCGCCGCCATTGTGCTGATGGTCTTCGCCGTCTGGCTCTTGAATGAAAGAGGTTTGAGGAAGGTTTTGGAGAGGGAGCAGAGGGTAGGCGCCGCGGTGGAGGCGTCCCCGCGCCTTGCCCCGCTTTTGGGCCAGATGAAGGGCTCCGGCGCGCCCATCGCGCCCCACCAGCGCGCGGCATGATCCCCGCCCTCGCATTTAAATTTCCGCGTTTACGCGGCGCTAACCTTTTGCGTTGATCGCAAGCCTTAGTTTTGCAAAAAATCGGCTGAACCCCGGCAGCGCTCCCGATTCGGTCGGCGAGCGCTCCCTTGCGACTGGAGCGATCAATGGCGAGCGCATGCACTCAGGGTCTCGACACGGGCTTCGTCGATCTCGGCTATATGAAGGTCGCCGTGCTCGGCGTGGTGCAGGGGATCACCGAGCTGCTGCCGATCTCCTCGACCGCGCATATGCGCATCGTGCCGTCGCTCTTGGGCTGGAAGGATCCTGGCTCGGCCTTTTCCGCGGCGATGCAGCTTGCGGCGCTCGCCGCGGTGATCGCCTATTTCTGGGGCGACGTGCGTGGGCTGCTCGTCGGCGTCGTCAATTCCGTGAAGGCTCGCGACTTCGACAATTGGGCGTTCCGCTTCGCCGTCTGGATCGTGCTGGCGACGGTCCCCATCGTTGTCATCGGCGTTCTGTTGGCGCCGACGCTCAACGCCTGCGGCACGCCCCTGCGCTCGCTCCCCGTCATTGGCGTCGCCTGCCTCGTGATGTCGGCGCTGCTCGCCTTGGCCGAGCTCTATTGCAACCATCAACGCACGCTAGAGCATCTGACGCTCAAGGACGCCATGATCGTCGGCCTGGCGCAGGTCGGCGCGCTCATTCCCGGCGTCTCGCGTTCGGGCTCGACGCTGACCGCGGCGCTGTTCCTCGACCTCAAGCGCGACGAGGCTGCGCGCTTCTCCTTCCTTCTCGGCCTGCCGGCCATCGCCGGCGGCGGCCTCAAGGAGCTCTACGAGCTCGTCAAGGCGCATCTCGACGCGCATGGCTGGTCGATCCTCGCCGTCGGACTCGTCGTCGCCTCGATGTCGGCCTTCGTCGCGATCTGGAGCCTGATGCACCTCCTGGAGCGCTTCTCGGCCTGGCCTTTCGTGGGGTATCGCGCCTTCATCGGCGTGGTGCTGCTCGTCGGCGCGGCGATGCACTGGCTCGCTTGACGCGACGCTTCGCCGCGCCTTCGCCCACGAGGGCGCGAATTTCCGAATCTTTCGCTTTTGCAAGCCCTTTATTAATTTTTTTCGCCAGCTTGGCTCTTGCCGAAGTCGGCCTTCGCGACCTAACATCGGTTCATGGTCAAGACCGCCTACTCGATCCGTCATGCGCAGCCAGGCGACGCCGATGCGATCGCCGGTGTGCACGATGCGTCTTGGCGGGACGCCTATCGCGGCGTGATCCCGGGCCGCGAGCTCGAGCGCATGATCGCGCGCCGTGGCCCGACCTGGTGGGAGCAAGCGATCCTGCGGGGCACGGGGCTGCTGGTCTTGAGCTTCGATTGCGATCTCGTGGGCTACGCGACTTACGGTCGCAACCGCGTCCCCTCCATGCCCTATTCGGGCGAGATCTTCGAATTGTATCTGCGGCCCGAATTCCAGGGAATGGGCCTTGGCCGAAGGCTCTTTCACGCGGCGCGCTGCGAGCTCGCCGAGCACGGCTATCTCTCGACGATCGTCTGGGCGCTCGCGGACAATGAGCGGGCGCTCGGCTTCTATCGTCGCCTCGGAGGCTTGGCGGTGCGGCGGGCGGAGGAGAAATTCGGCGACGATCTTCTGACCCGCGTCGCCTTCGGCTTCGCCCAGCCGCCCGACCGTTAGCTGGACGCCAACATTCGGAGCCTTCATGCGTCTTGACGCTGTGCCGATCGGCGCCAACCCGCCGCACGAGGTCAATGTTGTCGTGGAAGTGCCGCTCGGCGGCGAGCCGATCAAATACGAGCTCGACAAGGCCTCGGGGGCCATGTTTGTCGATCGCTTCCTCTATACGGCGATGCGCTATCCGGGGAATTACGGCTTTATTCCGCATACGCTCTCCGAGGACGGCGACCCTTGCGACGTGTTGATCGCCAACACGCGGCCGATCGCGCCCGGCGCGATCATGCCGGTGCGGCCGATCGGCGTCCTGCGCATGAAGGACGAGGCCGGCGGCGACGAGAAGATCGTGGCGGTGCCGGTGAAGCGGCTCACGCAACGTTACGAGAACGTGCTGAACTACACCGATCTCGGCGAGTCGACCTGGCGGCGCATCGAGCACTTCTTCCTGCATTACAAAGATCTCGAACCCGGCAAATGGTCACAGACCGGCGGGTGGGGCGACGCCGACGAGGCGCGCCGGCTGATCTTTGATGCGATCACGCGGGCGAAGAAATGAGACCGCGCCTGCGGTTACGCGAGCGCCTGCCAAACCAGCACCGCATTGAACGCCAGCACCGCCGTGGCGGCGAGGATGGCGGCCGCATGAGTCGCGCGGCCGTTGGCGAATTCTCCCATGATGTCCGCGCGCCGCGTGAAAGCGAGAAGCGCGATCATGGGGGCCGGCAGTGTCAGGCTCAGCACGATCTGGCTCAAGACCATCGCCTGCGTGGCGTTCGCGCCCGCCCCAATCACGGCGAAGGCCGGCGCCATCGTCGCAACGCGCCGCAGCCAGAGCGGAATGCGAAAGCCGACGAAACCCTGCATGATCATCTGCCCCGCCATGGTGCCGACGACCGAGCTCGAGAGGCCTGAGGCGATCAGCGAGACGAGAAACACGAGGGCCGCGCCCGAGCCGAGCAGCGGCGCGAGCGTGTGAAAGGCCTCTTCCAGCTCTCCGACGCCGCTATGCCCAGCGTGGAAGGCGCTCGCGGCCATCGCGACCATGGCCATGTTGACGAGCCCGGCGGCGGAGAGCGCCACGACCACCTCGCGGTCGGAGAAGCGCAGCAGCCGCCGCCGGGCGTCGGCGTCAGGCGCAGGCATCCGCGCTTGCGTAAGGCCGGAATGCAAAAACAGCGCATGCGGCATGACAGTCGCGCCGATGATCGCGACAGCGAGTCCGAGCGCGCCGCCGTCGCCGATCCAGGGCGTGACAACGCCTTGCGCCGCCGCAGCCCAATCGATGGGCGCGACGATGAGCTCGATCAAGTAGCAGAGGGCAATGACCCCGACCAAGGCGCCGATGACGAGCTCGATCGGCCGGAACCCCGCCTGATCGAACATGAGCACGCCGTAGCTGATGACGGCGGCGACGAGCATGGCCACGATGAGCGGGATGTGAAAGAGGAGGGCGACGCCGATCCCCGCGCCGACGATCTCGGCGAGGTCCGTGGCCATGGCGGCGATTTCGCTTATGGCCCAAAGGCTCCATACCGCGGGCGGCGGAAGCTGCTCGCGGCACAGCTCGGCCAGGTTCTTGCCCGTCACGACGCCGAGCCTCGCTGAAAGCGCCTGAAATAGCATAGCGATGAGGTTGGCGAGCAGCACGACCCAGAGCAATCGGTAGCTGTATCCGGCGCCGGCCTGGATGTTGGTCGCGAAATTGCCCGGGTCCATGTAGGCGATTGAAGCGACCACCGCTGGGCCGGCGAGGGCGGCGTAGGCGCGAAGGTGTCCCCTTCTCTCTCCCGAAAGCACCGGCGCGGCGAGGGCGACGGCCTGCTCGCTCAACGTTCTTTTGCTCAAGGCGGCATCGTTCATGTGATCGCCGTTTTCGTTATTTGTCCGTAAGATAGCGCGGTCGCAACCGTCTGCCCGCACTGGAAGCGGCAAAAACTTCGAAGCGCCGCGAAAGGCGCTGCGGCGACAAATACAGATCGAGTGCGCGATTGACAGGGCGCGGGGCCGCGTGTAGTCACCGCGTCGGACCGGGGCTGTAGCTCAGATGGGAGAGCGCTGCAATCGCACTGCAGAGGTCGGGGGTTCGAATCCCCCCAGCTCCACCAATAAATCCGGCCCAAGTCCAACGCCTCTGGCGCGTTTCAGGCGGGGCGGATGCGAGTTCGAGCAGCGGCGGCTCGAAGCGCTCCTTGAAACGATCAAACAAAGAAAAGAAGGGGGACAGACATGGCCGCTGACGGAAGAGTCATTTTTGCGCAAAACCGCCTGGACGCCGCACGGCGCGAGCTTCGTCAGGCCGTCATCGACTTCGACGTGACCGACGAGAAACTGCTCGAGCTGCGAGCGGTTGCGCGGCAGGCCTTCAGCGAGCTGCGAGAGCTCGACCACAAGAATCTGAAGGCTGGGTTCTTGGAGCTGTTCAAATTCTGGTGACGCCTCCATCGCCGCGCTTGCCCGAGCGCGGCGCCTCACTCGAAAGCGATCGAGAACCCGTGGGCTTCCGCAAAGTCCTCGATCGCATCCAGGATTTTCGGCAGCTCCTCGATCTCGATCGGCGTTGAATCGTCAGGCGCGTCCCAGAACTCGATCTCGTCGAGCAGGACGAGAAACTCCGCCTCCTCCTCCTGATCCTCCGACTGCGCCGCATTGGCGATCGTCAGCGCGCGCCCTTTGCTGTGCAGCCTGAGCGCGTCGCCCACAAGCTCGATCTCGATCGCGGCGCGCCTCGCCATGGTCGCTTCCCTTTAGCCCGTGAGCCCCGCTCGACGCGCTGCCTTGCGCATCACAGTGGGCAGGGCCTCGGCTTTCAGCCCGCTCGTCTTGGCCCAGCGGCAGCCGGCGATCGGCGAAGCCTTCGGCGTCTCCCCGACGAAGACGGTAAGCTCTAGCGCGAAATGCGTAAATACGTGCCGCACGGGCTCAGGCGTCTCGCGCCAACGCGCCGCGAGGGGCGCCGAGCTTATCGCGGCCGCGAGCCGCTGCTCCGGCGTCTTCGCGCCGAGTCCCGCTAGATCGACGGCGAGCGGCGTCGACGGGAATTCGGTCATCCCGCCGAGGAGCCCTTTCTCCGCGCGCCGGCGCACGAGCACAAGCTCGCCTGAGCGCAGCACGAAAACCGCCGCTCGGCGGCGCGGGCGCGCTTGCTTTTGCGGCTTGACCGGAAAACTTGAGGCCGCCCCTGCGCGATGGGCCGCACAGGTTTCGCTGAGCGGACAAGCGGGGCATTTCGGCGACCGCGGCGCGCAGACAGTCGCACCGAGGTCCATGAGCGCCTGCGCGAAATCGCCGGGCCGCCGCGCCGGCAGGAGCCCCGCGGCCAGCGCCTTGATCCTGGGCTTTGCCGCAGGCAAGGGCTCCTCGACGGCGAACAGGCGCGAAATCACCCGCTCGACATTGCCGTCGACCGCGACGCAGGGCTCGTCGAAGGCGATGGCGGCGATCGCGGCCGCCGTATAGGGGCCGACGCCCGGCAGCCGCAAGAGTTCTTCCTCGCGGCGAGGGAATCTGCCGCCGTGACGTTCGACGACGATCGCCGCGCAGGCGTGCAGATTGCGGGCGCGCGCGTAATAGCCAAGGCCCGCCCAAGCCGCGAGCACCTGCTCCTGCGAAGCCGCCGCCAGAGCCGCGACATCCGGCCAGCACAACAGGAATTTACGAAAATAAGCGTCGACCGTCGCGACCGTCGTCTGCTGCAGCATGATCTCGGAGAGCCAGACGGCGTAAGGGTCCGCCTTGCGGCTCGCCGACGCGCGCCATGGCAGCACGCGGCGATGGCCGTCCCACCAGCGCAAGAGTCTTCTCAGGGTCTCGGGCTCTGACATTTGGAGGCGAATGGCGAATAGTGGGTAGCGAATAGCGGGGGCGGTTGACATCGTCCTTATTCGCCATTCCCTATTCCCCATTCGCTCTCTCACGAGA
>Ga0187782_10001554_pt1 | contig 16765 bp, 21 predicted proteins | sample 0715_SJ02_MP15_2_FD_132454 | JGI IMG/M metagenome (GOLD analysis project Ga0187782, IMG submission 132454) | Tropical peat soil microbial communities from peatlands in Department of Meta, Colombia - 0715_SJ02_MP15_20_MG | ecosystem: Environmental > Terrestrial > Soil > Wetlands > Peat | place...
CGACCGCCAAGGACGGCCAAGACGGCCCCGTTGCGCAGGATGCGACTCCGAGCGGAGCAGCCTCTACGACCCCGACCAGTGCCGGGGCCACACAAGAGACGGCGCAACGCGACGCCCTGGGGTCCCTTGGGAGCGCCACTGGGATGGCGCACCAGGGCGGCCAGGGTCAAAGCGGAGGAGACACCGGTGCGGGTCAGTGGACGGGACAGGCCATGCCTCCAACCGGCAGCAGCGCATCGACCGGGGCGTCCTCGGCGAGCGGTGCGCTGACGTCGGATTCCTTGGCCCGCATGCCGGCCTCTGACCCGTCGACCGCCGGAGTTTCGAGTGGACCCGTAACACACCTGACGGTACGGTCCGGCGGGGACGCGCCGGTTACCGTCACACTCACGGACCGGACGGATGCCGTCTCCGGGCGCGTGGTCACCCAGACGCCGGCTATGGCGCAGGTCCTTCGCGACCACGTCGACGGACTCCGGACGGCTCTTGCGACGCAGCATATCCAGCTTTCAGGGCTGGCGGTGCGGCCTGCCGCCGGCACGGATCAGTCGCCTCGGGGACAGCAGGGACGGGACCCGCGGCCGCCGCGGCCGCCCCAGACGTTCGTCATGTCTTTACCCGACGGAGAGGAGGCATCCAGTGACGTCATCGGTTAGCAGCACGACGGCGGCATCGACGACGGGTGCGTCGTCCGCGAACGCCGCGCAGCAGGTCACCCAGTTGTTCCTGCAGGTGCTCATGGCGGAGCTCACCCACCAGGATCCAACGAACGCAACGGATCCGACCGCGATGGTCACGCAGCTTGCGGAGATGACGCAGGTGGACGAGACAGTGCAGGCGAGTCAGGCGACGCAGCTCCAAACGGCCCTCGGGCTGGTCGGAAAGTCCGTCACCTACCTCGACCCGACGAGCGGGGCATCGACGCAGGGAACCGTGTCCGGGGTGGGGGTGGCGTCCCAAAGCCTCACCCTCACGATCAACGGTGCGAGCATTCCGTTCGGCAATCTCTCAAGCATCCCATAGCGGGGAGGGGGACGCGGCATGGCAGGCATCGACACGATCATCACGGGGCTCAACTCCGCGAACCAGTGGCTGGACGTCATCAGCAACAACCTGGCGAACCTCAACACAACCGGGTACAAAGCGCAGACGATGTCGTTCGAAGACCTCTTGAGCGAGACGGTGCAGGGCGCCTCCGCTCCAAGTGCCGCAGCTGGCGGCCGCGCACCCGTCCAGGTGGGGTTGGGCGTGGAACCGGGCGCGATTCTGCCCAACGAGACCCAGGGGTCGATCCAGCAGACCGGGGTGTCGACGGACGTGGCGATCCAGGGGTCGGGGTTTCTGGTGCTGGAACAGGGCACCGGCCGGGTGTTCTCGCGTGACGGCCAGCTCTCCGTGGACGCCGCCGGGAATCTCGAGCAGGCGTCGACCGGGGCCCTGGTGCTCGGGTGGAGCGGCGCCAACGGTACTGTGACGCCGCAGGGACAGGTGAGTCCAATCTCACTCGCAGGGGCGCTTGCGATTCCGCCGAAGGCGACCACGAAGGCCAGCCTCACCGGAAACGTCGAGGCCGGTGCCAGCACCGCACAGCCACTGCTCGTGACCGTGTACGACTCGCTCGGCAACCCCCTCACCGTTTCCTTTGCGTTCACGCCGGTCGCGTCCGGGCTCTGGACCTGGTCGGCCTCGCTGTCCAGCGGCGGGACGATCCCGGGAGCTACGGGGACGTTCGGAGGCGCGGCGACCCCGTTTACGGGGAGCCCAACGATTTCCTCGGGGAGCGTGCTCGGCGGCGGGATGACCTACACCGTCCAGGAGGACGCGTCCGGCAATCTCCAGATCTTGGACGGGACAACCGTGGTTGCCGAAGCCGCCGGCGCTGGCGGCGCCGCGGCCGGATCGAACGTGACGTTCTACAACGTCGTCAACGGGGCCGTCACGACGAACACGGCGATGGTCGCGACGGTGGGGGCCACCCCGGTGCCGTCGCCGACCGGCGGTACGCAGGCGCTCGGGACGGTCGCGATCACGTCGGGCGGAACCGGCACGCTCACGTTCAACGCTCAGGGTACGCTTGCCGCCGAGACCGGCGGCCCGATCACGGTCACGCCGTCGGACGGTGCCGCGGCGTTGTCGATCACGCCGGACATGAGTACCGTGACCCAGTATGCGTCGTCCTCCACGATCGCGCTCCGCACCCAGGACGGGCTGGCACCGGGCACGCTCGAGAGCTACAGCATCGGGACGGACGGTACGATCACGGGAAGCTACAGCAATGGGACTCAGCAGGCGATCGCGCAGATCGCGCTCGCCACTTTCGCCAATCCTCAGGGGCTGACGATGACCGGCCAAAACCAGTGGGTGGAGAGTCCGGATAGCGGCATGCCCACGATCACGGCGCCGGGCACCGGCAACGCCGGCACCCTCTCGGGTGGCGCACTCGAGCAGAGCAACGTGGACATGAGCACCGAGCTCACGAACGTCATCGGGGCGCAATCGTCGTTCCAGGCGGACGCGCGCGTGATCACGGCCATCACGGCGATGGACCAGGCGGCGATTCAGATGGTGACGTAGGCGGCGGCCGAGAGCGAGTCGTCGAGACGCGGAAGCGAGCCTGAGGTTGCCAGGCGGGCCGCCTCAGGCTGCCCGTCCGACCAGCGAGGTGGTGTCGATGATCTCCTTGCAGCACCTGAACGGCAGTGAGTTCACGCTCAACGCGGACCTCATCCAGCAGATCGAGGAGACGCCGGACACCAAGATCGTGCTGACCAACGGGAAAGAAGTGCTGGTCAAGCAGCCACGCGCGGACGTGGTGGCACGCGTCATCGCGTACAAGCGCCAACTGCGGACGCCAGCGCCTCTGGGCGGGGACGGCTAGGTGGACCCGAGCACCCTCGTCGGCGTCGCCCTCGGGTGGGGCGCTTTGATGACGGCCATGCTGCTGGAGGGGATGAGCCCGACTACGTTCGTCAACGTGCCGGCGCTGGTGCTCGTGTGCTTGGGCACCGCCGGGGCGACGATCGCGAGCTTCCGGTTCGCGCACCTCCGGCAGGTTGCCGGGATGCTCCGGCAGACGGTGCGAGGGACGGAAGACACGAGCGAAACGATCGCGATGATGGTGCGGCTCGCCGCGTTCGCCCGCAAGCACGGCCTGCTGGAGATGGAGCGAACGCTCGGGGACGTATCGGACCCGTTCGTGCGGCGCGCGTTCTCCCTGGTCATCGACGGACAGGATCCCGACGCCGTGCGGTACTCCCTCGAAGACGAGTTTGCCCAGACGGAGGAGCGGCACCGAATCGGCGAGCGTCTCTTCACCGCCGCGGGCGGCTATGCCCCGACCCTGGGCATCATCGGGACCGTCGTGGGGCTGGTTCACATGCTGCAGAATCTGTCCGATCCGGGCCGCATCGGGCCGGCGATTGCGACGGCGTTCCTGGCGACCCTGTACGGCGTCTCGGTGGCCAACCTGATGCTGTTGCCCGTCGCGAACAAGCTGCGCGCACAGCACGAGCAGGAGTTCATGGTCAAGCGCGTGGTGATGGAGGGCGTGCTCGGAGTCGCGCGGGGCGATAATCCGACCGAACTCCAGGAGCGCATGCTGGTGCTGCTGCCTCCCAAGGCGCGGGAGCACTATGCAAAGGCCCGGCGGGCCAGCCGGGAAGGAGCCGCGCCCTCTGCCCCCTCGCCTGCACCCGGGGCGCACTCATGAAGCGCGTGGGGCCGCCGGCGGAGCCGGAGTCGGCGGGGATGATGCGCTGGCTGCTGACCTACGCCGACATGATCACGCTGCTCCTGGCGCTGTTCATCCTGCTGTACGCGATGTCGACTACGAACCAGACCCGGTTTCAGGAGGCCGTCAGGAGTGTCCGAACCGCGTTTGGAGCGCCCGGGGGCGCCTCGGCGACGGACACGCGGGCCGCGCCCGGCGTCCCGTCCTCGGGACCGATTGGCCCGGGCCCAAAGCCGCTCGCGAGCGCGGGCCGGCCGCAGCCCGTGGCGCCGCGTCCCCAGATGGGGGCTCTGGTGCAGGCCATTCGTGACGCGGGGCTCCAGCAGCACGTCCACGTCCTCGAGGCCAATGCCGGGATCGTCATCCGCCTGCAGGACGACGTGCTGTTCGACACCGGGACCGCGGACCTCCGGCCGGAAGCGGCGCCCGTGATCACCCGCGTGGCGGCGCTCCTGAAATCCCTTCAAGGGTACAGCGTCCGAGTGGAGGGATACACGGACGCCAGGCCGATTGCCACGCCGGCGTTTCCGAGCAACTGGGAGTTGTCCGCGGGCCGCGCGCTCAGCGTCCTCCACGCGTTGGCGGAAGACGGCGTGGATCCCTCCGGTCTATCGGCCAGCGGGTACGGCCCGTACCATCCGGTTGCGACGAACGAGACCCCGGAGGGTCAGGCCGAGAACCGCCGGGTCGAGATCGTAGTGAGCCGGCTGGTGGAGCAGGTTGCGCCGTGAGGACGGGGCGGTGGCTCGGCGTCACGCTCGCGGCGTTGGCACTCGGAGCCGCCGGTGTGGGCGCCGCGCTCGAGACGGGCATCTGGCGTCCCTTCGCAAGGCCGGAGACCGCGGACGCGACGGTCGTGGTGCCGTTGCCGGCGATCACGATCAACCTCAACGGGGACGACGGGTTTCAGTACCTGCAACTCCAGGTGGCGCTCGTGACGCGGGGGCCGATGAGCACGGATGCGCTGCGCCAGGCGGTGGCGGACCGGCAACCCGCGCTCATGGATTGTCTCACGAAGACGATCGAGGGGCGGCGCTTCACCATCATGCGCACGACCGAGGGAATGCAGGCGCTCGACGAGGCGCTCCGGTCGCAGTTGAGCGCGGTCCTCGTGCCGGTGCAAGTCGAGCGCGTGTACTTCGAGGAATTCGTGGCCGAGTAGCGATGGCGACCGATCCTCGACCCATCCGCCCCTACAACTTCCGGCGGCCCGACCGGTTGAGCAAGGAGCAGCTGTCGATGCTGTCGGGTCTGTTCAACGGGTTTGGCCGATTCCTGGCCGCGGAGCTCGGCATTCTGCTGCGCACGCCGGTCCGATTGTCGGTGGCTTCGATAGACCAACAGGTCTACGAAGAGATGCTGCAGCAGGTCCCGCCCATGGCGCGGGTGGCGATCTTGCAGTCCGCGGAACTGGGGGGCCGAATCGCGGCCGTCTTGCCCCCGCGGGAGGCGACCATCCTCACCGATCTCATGCTCGGCGGGCGTGGAGAGGCCCCCGAACCGGTGCGGTCGATGGGGGAGACGGAGCAGCTCATTCTGGAGCGGCTGTTCGCGTTGTGGCCGGAGCATCTCAGGACGGCGTTTCGGTCCGTGGCCGAGCTGGACATCGCATGGGACCGGCTCGAAGGCAGCTTGGAGTTCGTGCAGCTCGCCTCGGCTCAAGAGACGATCGTCCGGGTCCGGCTCGGGCTGGAGGGGCTCGACGTACCGATGCCGATCGACCTCCTGCTCCTGCACACCGGGTTGCAACCGCTCCTCGCTCGGCTCCACTCGGCGACGTGGTCCGGCGGCGGGCATCAGGCGATTCACCGGGCACGCGATCTGATGCGGCGCGTGATCCTGGACGCGCCGCTGCCCGTCACGGTCGGGATCGAGGGGCTGCCGATCGGGCTGGCCGATCTCGTCACGCTCACGGAGGGCGACGTGATCCCGCTCGGCCATCCCGTGGACCGTCCGTTCACCATGTTCATCGGCTCCCGCCCGCTCGGTCGTGTCCACCTCGGTGCGGTCGGAAGCCGCGTCGCCGTGCAGTTCGTGCGTGACGACATACGACGCCCACAGGAGGGTCCTGCGTGAAACGGATACCCGTGAAAGGGCTTGGGCTGGGACAGCTCGCCACCGGGAGTCTGGCCGGCGCGCCCAGTATCGCCATGGACGCGCTCCGTGACGTCGAGATGCAGGTCAGCGTGGTAGTGGGCAATCGCGACATGCCCATCCGCGAGATCTTGGAACTGCACGCGGGATCGATCGTGGAACTGGACCGGCTGGTCGGCGAGCCGGTCGACATCCTGGTCAACCACCACCGGTTCGCTCGGGGCGAAGTCGTGGTGATCGCGGATTCGCTCGGCGTCCGCATCACCGAGATCCTGGCGCCGGAAGCCGTGGGAGGAGAGCACGGGAAAGCGGTCGAGGGCGTGGCCTCTCCCATCCCCGGTACGACCGGCACCACTCCGGAGACGGCGTGAAAGCCGTCCGCACCTGGTGGGCGCAGTTCGTGGCCTGTTCCCGGCCGGCGGCGGTTCCGATCCGCGTCGTCGGCAGGACGGCGCTGGGTCCCGGTCACGCGCTCTTCGTGGTCGACGTCGGGGGCCAGCGGATGGTGATCGGGACTGCCCCGCAGGCGATCGCACGGTTAGGCGTGCTCGACCCCCCGGAGCACGAGCCGGAGCGGGGGCGCTGATGCCTGCCATGCCGCCGATCTCGCTGCACGTGGGCGGCCCGGGCCCGGCAGGCGGAGGCGCCCCCGTCGTCGAGCTCATGCTGCTGTTGACGCTGCTCAGCTTCGCGCCGGCGATCCTCATCATGTTCACATCGTTCGTGCGGATCGTCATCGTGTTGTCGCTCCTCCGGAACGCCATCGGGGCGCCGACGGTACCGCCCAACATGGTGGTGACCGGATTGGCGCTCGTGCTCACGATGTTCACGATGGCGCCCACGTTCCAGCAGGTGAACGCGGCCGCGCTCCAGCCCTACTTGGCGGGGAGCCTCAGCATGATGCAGGCAGTCGACCGGGCGCAGCCGCCGATCCGGGCGTTCATGTTCCGGCAGACCCATGATCGCGACGTGGCGCTGTTCATGCGGATGGCCCATCTCGGGCGCCCCCAGACCCGGGACAGCGTGCCGACCTACGTGCTGGTCCCCGCGTTCGTGACCAGCGAGCTCGGCACCGCCTTCGTGCTCGGCACCCTCGTGTTTCTGCCGTTCGTGGTGGTCGACCTAGTGGTGAGCAGCACGCTGCTGTCGCTCGGCATGTTCATGCTGCCGCCCACCGTCATTTCGCTTCCGGTCAAACTGCTGTTGTTCGTGCTCACGAACGGATGGGAGCGCGTCGTGGCCGGCCTGGTGGCAGGCGTCCATTGACAGGGAGGAGAGACCGATGACCGAGGGGACCGTGATTACGTTGTTTTTACGCATGCTCATGGTGGCGGCGGAGGTGCTCGCGCCCCTCTTGGGCCTCATGCTGACCGTGGGCGTCGCGACGAGCATCGTCCAGGCCGCTATGCAGCTGCAGGATCCGACGGTCACGTATCTTCCGCGGCTGCTTGCCGCGGCGGGGGCCATCGCGCTATTCGGAGCGTGGATGCTGGGGATCCTCGTGCATTTCGCGGGCAGCGTCTTGGACGGCTTGGGCACGGCTGTGGTGCGGTGACGGCATGGCGCTGAACGAGCTCGCGGTGTTCGTGCTCGTGACCGCGCGCGCCGCCGGCGTGTTCGCGGCCCCCGGATGGATCGGCGCGGATGCGCTTCCGATCCTCCTGCGTGGCGGTCTCGCCGCGGCGATTGGGCTCGTACTCACGCCGTGGCTGGCGCAGCGGGGCGCGGGCGTGCCGGGAACACCCGAGGTACTCCTCGGCGCGCTCGCGTGGAACTTCGCGGTCGGGCTCGCGCTCGGCTTCGGGGTGAGCCTCCTGTGGAGCGTGGCAGAAATGGCCGGGTCGGTGGCGGAGCTCGCGGTGGGCTTGAACCCCGCCGCGATCCTCGGGACCGAGGGGGCGTCTGCCGCCACGAGTCTCGGGCAGTGTTACCCGCTCATGCTGGCCCTGCTGTTCTTCGGCGGCGGCGGTCTCGAACAATGGATCGCCGCGTTACAGGACAGCTTTTCGACCGTGCCGCTCGCCGGTGCGCTTCCCACGGCGAGCCCGAGCCTCGCGTTGGTGCCCGTCGTCGGCCGCCTCCTCGGCGTCGCCGTGGCATTGGCGGCACCGGTCCTTCTGTCGCTACTGATCGTCAACCTGACGCTCGCGGTGGCGGGTCGGCTGACCGCGCAGACCGCGCTCTACATGGCCGCCCTGCCGGCTGAACTGGGAACCGCGCTGCTCGCCCTCACCTTGACCGTGGGGGTGACGGTCGTCTTGGAAGGCCGGCTCCTCGGCGGCTTGAGCGGCGTCCTGGAATCCGCGCGGCGGGTGGTGGCTCCCTGATGGCGGCCGGCGACCGCACGGAAGCCCCAACCCTCCGCCGTCGCGAGCGCGCGCGGACGCAGGGGATGATTGCGCGAACCCCCATGGCGGCCGCGGTGGGCGCGGTCGGCGGCGCCATGCTCATCCTCACGGTCGCCGGGACATGGCTGTGGGGATGGATCGCAGAGGCGGCGGCTCGCGCAAACCTCGTTGAGCCTTTAGTGCCATCCGTCCCGTGGGGGATGACGCTCGTGCGGGCCGCGCTCTGGACCGCCGGTGTCCCCGTGGCGGTGGTCGCGGTGGCCGCGGGCGCCGGAGCCCTTATCCTCGGCGTGGCGCAGACGGGCGGCCACGCCGCTCCCGCCGTGTTGCGCCCGCAGATCACGCGGCTCAACCCCCTTGCCGGCATCTCGCGCCTCGTGTCCTGGCGCGGGGTCATGGAGATCGGCCGGGTGACGGTGATAAGCGGGATCGTGGGGCTCCTGGTGTGGCACGGCGTGCGCGACCTCCTGGCGCGCGCCGCGGGCGGGCAGACGGCGACGCCCGAAGGAGTCGGGCGCACGCTTCTCGCCGTGGGGATTCCCCTGCTCGCCCGCACGCTCGGCGTGGGCGCGGCTGTCATGGTGGCGGACTATGCGTGGCAGCGCCTGCGTCTGGAACGCGACCTGCGGATGACGCGCCAGGAGGTTCGTGAGGACATCAAGGAGACCGAGGGCGATCCGTACTGGAAGGCCCGGCGGCGTGCGCGAGCCCGGGCGATCGCACGCGCCCGGATGATGCAGGCGGTGCCTTCGGCCACGGTTGTCGTCACGAACCCCACCCACGTCGCGGTCGCGCTGCGCTACGGGAGCGGTCTTGCGGCTCCGCAGGTGGTGGCGAAGGGGCAGGGGCACGTCGCTGAACGCATCCGGGCGGTGGCCTGGCGCGCAGGCGTCCCGCTGCACCAGGAGCCGGCGCTCGCGCGTGCGCTCTACACCAGCGTGGACGTCGGCCAGTTCATTCCGCCGAAACTGTATCGGGCGGTCGCCGAGGTCATCGGCTGGGTCTACCGCACCGCGCGGGCGGAGGCGGCCCGTGGCTAGCGTGGTCCCCGAGTCCGCGGGGATTACCCACGCGAGCGGCCCGCAGGGCCGCCCAACCCCGCGCCCGACGGCCCGCGGTGCACGCCGGGTCCGTCCCGCGTCGAAAGCAGAGGCCGCGGCCGTACCACTCACGGGACGCCGGCTCGGCGACGTGCTGGTCGCCGGTGCCGCGTTGCTCGTCACGCTCCTGATCCTGGCCCCGCTCGCACCATGGATCGTGGACCTGCTCGTTGGGGCGAACATCGCCGCGTCCGTCCTCATCATGTTCGTGGCGACGTACACGACGGACCCGCTGCAGTTCTCGGTCTTCCCGTCGGTGCTGCTGATGGGCACCGTGTTCCGGCTTGCCGTGAACGTGGCGCTGACGAGGCTCATCCTGCTGCAGGGGAGCGCGGGCGCGCTCGTCGGGGCGTTCGGCACGGTCGTCATGGGCGGGAACCCGATCGTCGGGTTTGTGCTGTTCCTCATCGTGATGATCGTGCAGTTCGTGGTCATCAGTTCCGGCGCCGGCCGCATCGCCGAGGTCGCGGCCCGGTTCACGCTCGACGCGATGCCCGGTAAACAGATGGCCATCGACGCCGATCTCAACGCGGGCGTCATCACCGAGGACGTGGCCCGAGCCCGCCGCCGCGCGATCGAGCAGCAGGCCGACTTCTACGGCGCCATGGACGGCGCGAGCAAGTTCGTTCGCGGGGACGCGGTCGCGAGCGCGGTGATCGTGCTGATCGATCTCGTGGGCGGCATCGCGATCGCCGCGTTCATGCGCGGCATGGCCCTTGGCGACGCCGCGCAGTCGCTCACCGTGCTGACCGTGGGCGCGGGGTTGGCGGTGCAGGTGCCGGCGCTGCTCATGAGCATGGCGAGCGGCCTCTTGGTGACGCGGGCGGCATCGCGCGACGAGTTGGGTGCGGAGGCGGTCTCGCAGATCACGGCCAAGCCGCAGGCGCTTGCGCTGGCCGGGGTGATGGTCGGCGTCATCGCGCTCATCCCGGGGATGCCGAAGCTCGTGTTTTTCGTGTTTGCGGCCGGTCTCGCGGCCGCCGCCATGATTCGGCGCCGTCCGGCGCGGGCGCCCGCCGCGGCACTGGCGACCCCGCACGACCTGGGATCCGTGCAGGCGATGGAGTCCCTGCTCGTCGTGGAGCCGATCGAGCTGCTCCTCGCGCCGGCGCTCGCGACGCTCGCGACGCAGGGTGACCTGGCCGAGCGCATGGTCCTGGCGCGCCGCCAAGTCACCCAGCAGCTCGGGCTCCTCGTTCCCACGATCCGGATCCGCGACGTCGGTACCCTCGCCACTCGCACCTACGCCGTCACCGTCTGGGGCGCTGAGGTTGCACGCGGAGAGGTGTATCCGGACCGACTCATGGCGATCCCGACGGGACCGGTTCAGGCACCCGTTGACGGCATTCCGGGGAAGGATCCGACGTTCGGAGGACCCGCGACGTGGGTGAGCCCGGCCGCGCGCGCGGAGGTCGAGCGCGCCGGCTATCTCGTGGTCGCCCCGACCGTAGTCCTCGCGACCCACATGGTGGAGCTGCTCCGCAAGCACGCTCCGGAGCTCATGACGCGGCAGGCGACCCGCGACCTGGTCGAGCGGTTGCGCGGGCAGCACGGCGTGCTGCTGGACGAGGTCGTGCCCAAGGTGGTGCCGCTCGGCACGCTGCAACGCGTGCTGCAGGGACTGCTGGCGGAGCAGGTGCCGGTGCGGTCCCTGGCCCGGATCGTGGAGGCCGTGGCCGATGGGGCGACCGCCGGCCACAAGGACACGGCGGATCTTGTGGAGCTCGTACGGCGGCAGTTGGGCCCGGCTTTGTGGCAGCCCTATCTGCAGGCCGACCGCAAGCTGCCGGTGCTGATGTTGGATCCCGCGGTGCAGGACCAATTTCGCCAGGCGCAGGAGCAGCGCAAGCCGTTCCTTGGCCTGAAGCTCAACGAGGTGAACGCGTTTGCGGACCATTTGCTTGCGGCGCGCTCCGCCGCGGCGAGCAGGGGAGCGTCTCCGGTACTGCTGGTGACGGGCACGATCCGGGGCGTGCTCCGAAGGCTGGTGGCGCCGCGGATACCGGGCCTGCCGGTCGTGGCCGTGGAGGAGCTCTCGCCCGATGTCGGTCTCGCACCGTACGGGATGGTGGGGCTGTCGTGATGCCGGGCGTTGGCGAGTACGTGCGGCTCGACGAATCGGCGATGATAGCCGAGTATCTCCCCATGGCCAAGCGGGTCGTCCGGCGCTATTTCTCGTTGGCGGACGGGCTGCTCAGTTACGACGATCTCGATCAGGAGGCCGCCGTCGCCCTGGTGGAGGCGATCCGGATCTACGATCCGTCGCGACACGGACCCGTCGCCTCGTTTGCGATGCAGCGGGTGCGTTGGCGCGTCATGGACTACGTGCGCCGGCAACTGGGACGCACGAGCGGACGGTCCCGCCTCTCGGCGGCAGCGGACGACGATGAGGAGCAACAAGAGGAGGACGACAGCCCAGTTGCGCAAGGGCGGGCCGAGGTCGCCACGTGGGCCTTGCTGGACCAGCGGCTTGCGTCCGAGCCGGCTCCGACGGAAGCGGCCGCGATCCAGTCCGTGCTGGTGAAAGACCTCGCGGCCGCGATCGCAGAGTTATCTGTGGAAGACCAGCAGCTTCTCAATCTGTATTGGGTCCACGAGCTGACGTACGAAGAGATCGCGCAGGTGTTAGGCAGCACCAAACCCACGATCGGACGCCGGCACCAGCGCGTGCTGCGTGCTCTGGCCAAAGCGTTGGGCGTGCCGGAAGGAGGCGTGGACGTATGACCGGCACCACTGCGGCCAACGCGGCCGCGAGTTCGATGGCGCTACTCGAACAGATGACGGAGATCGTGGCCAATAACCTCGCGAACGCGGACACGCCCGGCTTTCAAGCCATGGTAGCCGAGGTGACGGGCGGACCGGCCGTGGCCATGCTGCGATCGTCGGACGCGGGGACGGCGCCCCTGGGCTCGGTCGAGGGAACGCCTGAGACGATCACCGCCGCGGTGGACGAGCGTCCGGGGACCGTTCGTCCGACCGGCAATCCGCTGGACTTGGCGTTGGACGGGCCGGGATACTGGGAGATCGCCACCACCACGGGGGTCGCGCTCACTCGGAACGGCGCGTTTCAGGTGGACGGGACGGGACGCGTGGTGACCGCAAGCGGGGACGCCGTGATGGGAACGGGCGGCCCCATCATCATCCCGCCCGGTACGCACTCGATCGTGATCGCGTCCGACGGGACCGTCAGCGCGGACGGGTCGGTGGTGGGACAATTCCAAATCGCCGCGTCCCCGGCGCCGACCGCCCTGGTCCCGTTCGGTGGAGGCCTATACCGGAGCACGACGCCGATCGTGGCAGCGGCGACCCAGGCGCGAGTCGTTCAGGGCGCACTTGAAACGTCCAACGTCTCGTCCGTCCAGGAGATGGTGCGTCTGATCACCATCCTCCGGACGTACCAGAGTGCGACTCAGGCCTTGAATCTCGACGACGCGACGAAGACCTTGTCCTCGCAGACGGTCGGGGAAGTGTCGTAATGCCCGGCCAACGTCCGGTGGCAGGGTAGAGGGGGCGCCGACAGATTTTCGAGACGCTGTGCCCCAAGTCCGAAGTCGCAGGGAAGGGGGAGAGACCAGCCATGCAGGCACTGTGGACAGCCAGCACGGGGATGGCGGGGCAACAAACGCAGATCGACGTGATCGCGAACAACCTCGCTAACCTGAACACGCCGGGGTTCAAGACCGCCAGGGCGCAGTTTCAAGACCTGGTCTACCAGAACATCACGACCCCGGGAGCGCCCGCGCCGGGAGGGACCGTGACCCCGACCGGCGTGTCGGTGGGGCTCGGGACGCGCGTCGCGAGCACCCCCCGCATGTTCGCTCAGGGCAGCCTTCAGCAGACCCAGAATCAGTATGATCTGGCGATTCAAGGCGACGGGTTCTTCCAGGTTACCCTGCCGGACGGCACGATCGGCTACACTCGCGACGGATCGTTCCAGGTCAACGGACAAGGCCAGTTGGTGACATCGGACGGATATCTCGTGCAGCCGGGGATCACAATTCCGCCGACCGCCACCGCGGTCACGATCGGGGCCGACGGGACGGTCTCCGTGACCATGCCCGGGCAGCAGAACCCGCAACAGGTTGGGCAGCTCCAACTCGCACGGTTCGCCAACCCGGCCGGCCTGCTCGCGCGCGGGCAGAATCTGTTCGTGGCGACGCAGGCGAGCGGAGCCCCGCTGGTGGCCACGCCCGGGCAGCAGGGAACGGGCACGCTCGCACAGGGGTATGTCGAGCAGTCCAACGTCAGCCTCGTGGATCAGATGGTGGCGCTCATCGACGCGGAGCGCGCGTACGAGGCGATGAGCAAGGTCGTTACGACCGGCGACCAGATGCTCCAGATGGCGAACGGGATGAATGGATAGGGCGGGTCCGATGGGCCGTGGTCGGTCGCGTCGTCACCTCCGGCACAACGGTGTCGTTGCGGGAACCGGAGCGATCATGATCGTGCTGCTCTTGAGCGGCCCCGGGCCGATCTGCGCTTCCGCAGCACCGGCGGGCGTGAGCGTGACGATCGTGTCTCACGCCACGGCCATGGGACCGGTAGTGCGGCTGGCGGACTGCGTCCGGCTCGGGGGGCCGGTTCCCGGCGGGCTCGCGAGTGTGGCGATCGCGGGAGCCCCGGCGCCCGGCCAGCAAGAGGTGCTGACGCGCCCGCAGATCGAGGCCGTGCTGACCGGCGCGGGGCTTCACCCAATGTACGTGAGCGGGGCGGCCGTATGTACCGTGACCACTCCGGCGGCGACGATTTCCCCCGACATGTTGGTCGGGGTGGCCACAGCGGCCCTCGAAGGCGCCCTCCCCTCGCCCGCGGCAGGAAGCGCGTACGTGATCACCCCAATGGCGGCACCAGGCGCGGCGGTGGTGCCTGCACGTCCGTACACGCTGACCCCGAGCGTCCCGCCGACGGTCGGCCTCGGGATCGTCACCGTCGGGATACGCATCGTGCAGGACGGCTCGCTCCTACAGACCATCCAGATACCGCTTCGGGTTGAGTTGCGCGGCCCCGTGCTGATCGCGGTGGAGTCCTTGCCTTATCATGCCGAGATCACGCCGCAATCGGTGCGCGTCGAGACGCGGACCATCGCGGCCCCATGGGGGCGTCCTCTCCAGGATCTGCACTCGATCGCGGGATCCTGGACGACACAGACCGTCCCCGCGGGAACGGTGTTGACCGACCAAATGGTGGCGCAGATGCCGGCCGTCCAGCGCGGGGCCCTCGTGACGGTCGTAGTCCACCGGGCGACCCTGTGGATCGGGGCCACGGGACTGGCACAAGCGGACGGGGTGGTCGGCCAAGTCATCCCGGTCAAGATCCAGGACACCGGGGTGATCGTCAGCGGTCGCGTTACGGGATCTGGCACCGTTGAGGTCGGAGCCGAGTAGCGGATCGAGAATCGGGGAGGCTGGCATGGCACGGGCCACTTGGTCTATCGCATGGGGAGTCCTCATCGCCCTCGCCGTGACGCCTGCATGGGGCGGTCCCGACGCGCCGCCGACCGGGAGCCTGTTCTCAGATCCCGTGGCGACGGGCGTTGGAGACCTCGTCCTCGTGCACCTCAGTACCACCTCGCTGCAGGCGACCGTGGGCGGGCAGTCCACGACAACGATGAACTCGCCGATCGTGAGCCTGATCAGCCAGCAGGGACTCCAATCGAGCCAGAATTCCGCGACCACGTGGCAGCACGCGCTGACGGGCGACCTCGCAATGCGCGTCACCGGAGTGACGCCGGCGGGGCTGATGCAGCTCCAGGGGTCGCGCCAGATCAAGGTCGACGAGACCTGGCAAACGCTGACGATCACCGGCCTGGTCCGTCCCCAAGACCTGGCGGCCGATGACAGCGTTTCCGGCTCCCGCCTGGCGGATGTCGTGGCCACGATGACGGGACGGCTGAACACGACGCAACGGCTCGGTCTGTGGGACGTCCTGGCGCTGATCTTCGGCGTCGGTATCCTGCTCAAGCTGCTGCCTTGACGTTTGTAGGAGACTCCTGGAGGGGCACGATGAAAACACCTCGCTGGTCAGTGTGGGTCGTCGCGGTGATGCTGCCCGCGCTTGGGGGCGGTGGGGCATCCTGGGCCCAGACAAGTGACGGGGTCGAGATCGGGAGCATCGCGACCGTGGAAGGGGTGGGCGACCATCCGCTGGTCGGGTACGGGCTCGTCGCGGGCCTCGCGGGCACGGGCGATACGAGCCAGGCTATCTACACGACCCAATCGGTGGCGAACATGCTGGCGAGGTTCGGCGTCCACCTGCCGTCCGGAACGCAGATGAACATCGGGAACGTGGCGGCGGTCATGGTGACGGGATCGCTGCCGCCGTTCGCGCCGGCGGGGGCCAGGTTTGCGGTCACCGCGAGCTCGATGGGGAACGCCACGTCGCTGCAGGGCGGAGTCCTCCTCGAAACGCCGCTCCAGGGCCTGGACGGCCAAGTGCATGCGACGGCGCAAGGCGCGTTGAGCATCGGGGGGTTCAACGTCCAGCAGTCCGGCAGCAGCGTGCAGATCAACCACCCGAACGTCGGGTCGCTACCGGCCGGAGGTCTCGTCGTGACGCCCATCTCCGACGCGCTCGCAGTGGATGACCGCGGGCAGGTGCGCTTCGCCCTCCGAAGTCCGGACTACGAGACTGCCAACGCGGTCGCGCAGGCGATCATGATGCGCGGCCTGGGAGAGGCGGTGGCGCAGGACGCGACCACGATCGTGGTCGTCCCGCCCACGGGCGACCGCGCCGCGCTTGATGGTTGGGTGGGCGCGGTCCTCCGTCTGCGGATCACGCCCCATATCGCCGCCCGGGTCGTCATCAACGAGCGGACCGGCACGATCGTCGCGGGCGGCGACGTGCATCTCTTTCCTGCCGCCGTCGCACACGGCTCCATCAAGGTGATCATCACGAACACCACTCAGGTGAGCCAGCCCGGGCCGTTGAGCAACGGGACCACCACGACGGTCCCGAACGCGCAGATCTCAGTGCAGCAGGGGACGCGACCGATGGTGCTGGTCAACGGGGCCGCGACATTGAGCGACCTGGTGGCGGCCTTGAACTCGCTGGGGGTCCCGCCGCGCGACCTCATCGCGATCATTGAGTCGCTGCAGCGGGCCGGCGCGCTGCAGGCGGAGCTGGTGGTCCTGTGACGGACCCGATTCAGCCCAAGGATGCGATCACCGTGGGCGCCTCCGCGCCGGCGCGGCCACGAGTGGACCCGCGGCTGGAGCAGGCGGCGGAGGAGTTCGCGTCGCTGCTCTGGGAGGAAGTCTTGCACACGGCGCTGCCCACCGACACGCTGATGGGCGACGCCTCCGGAGCGGACGTCTACGGGGGACTCGTCGAGTCGGGGCTGGCCGGGGCGATGGGGAAGAGCGGTGCCGGAGGCCTGGCCCGGATGCTCATAGAGTCTCTTTCCCGCGGGACTGGCGGTGCCGACGCGCATCCCCCCAAAGGACCGGAGTCTTCCTCGGACAAGTGACGCCGCGCCGGAGCGCGTCCTTTATCGC
>Ga0187782_10001555_pt1 | contig 16764 bp, 14 predicted proteins | sample 0715_SJ02_MP15_2_FD_132454 | JGI IMG/M metagenome (GOLD analysis project Ga0187782, IMG submission 132454) | Tropical peat soil microbial communities from peatlands in Department of Meta, Colombia - 0715_SJ02_MP15_20_MG | ecosystem: Environmental > Terrestrial > Soil > Wetlands > Peat | place...
CGGCCGCGCGGTCAACCTCGATGCGAAACGCCCGGCGCTCGGCGACGACCCCGAGCGAGACGCCGGAAATGATCAGGTTGAAGAAGTTCCACATCGCCACGACCCCCAACAGTTCGTTGGCGTCGGGCTCGGTCAGCCATCTTAAGCCGCAATAGATCATGGAGACGGCGAACACGCCGTAGAGGATGAAATAGGGCTTGGCGAGTTCCGAAATGTGGTCTTCGTCGAGACTGTGGCCCTTGTCGGTCACGTTGAAGGTGGGTTTGCGCGGGTTGAGGACGACGCTGATCAGCCCGCGGCTCAAGTAGAGCGACTGGACAAATTCGTAGAGCTCAGAGATCCAGGTCCAGCGCACTGGGCCATAGAGGTAGCTCTGCATGAGCATGTTCGTGATCATGTAGAGCATCGTATAGGCAAGAAATTCCTGCATATTGGCGACGTATATCTGCATAGAAAACCAGATATACAGCAGAGGCGCGACGAAAAACGGCAGTCGGAAAAGCGGAAAAAACCAAAATGTCATGTTCGACAGGTAACAGATCTTCTGCGACGCGCTCAGGCCGCGCTTGAAGAGCGGATTCTTTAAAAGGAAGATCTGGAACATGCCGCGCGCCCAGCGCGAGCGCTGGCCGATGAAGGAGGCGAAGGTCTCCGGCTGCAGTCCGGAAATCATCGGCTTGTCGACGTAGCAGCTTGTCCAGCCGCGCGAGTGAAGATCGAGCGCGGTCTCGCAATCCTCGGTGATGGTGATGCCGGAAAAGCCGCCGACTTCGTCGAGCGCCTTGCGACGCACCAGCGCCGCCGAGCCGCAGAAGAACGCGCCGTTCCACTTGTCCAGGCCCTTCTGGATGATGCCGTAGAACATCTCGTTCTCGGACGGCATGCGGCCGAAGGTTTGAAGGTTGCGCTCGAGCGGGTCGGGATTGGAGAAGATATGCGGGGTCTGGCAGAGAAACAGTTTTGGGTCCTGCCGGAAATAGCCGACCGTTTCGCGCAGGAACTGCCGCATTGGCACGTGGTCGGCGTCGAACACGACGATGATCTCGCCCGCCGTCTGGCCGAGCGCGTTGTTCATGTTGCCGGCCTTGGCGTGTTCGTTCCGCGCGCGCGTGAGATAGATCGCGCCGAGCTCGGCGGCCAAGGCTTGCAGGGCAGCGCGCCGCTCCCTTGCTTCCTGCGCTTTTTTCGGATCGGACTGGTTGCATTTCTGGTCCGTTCCGCCGTCGTCGAGGACGTGGACGCGCAGCTTGTCGGCGGGATAGTCGAGATTGATCGCGCCGACGACCGTCATCGCCAGAAGCTCGGGATCCTCGTTGTAGGTTGGGATGAAGACGTCGACGGAGGGCAGATCGTCGTCGGCGAGGGCCGGCGGCGGCGGGCGCTCGAGCGGGTCGGCGATCACGAATAGGCTGATCGCCAGCATCGCCATGCTGTAAAGCTCGGCGACATAGAGCAGCACGCCCGGAACGAAATCGAGCGGATCGCTGATGGGCGGCAGCGTGTTGGCGGTGCGCCAGAAGAGGTAGCGCATCACCATGGCCGAGCCGAGGGCCAGGAACACGTGCCGCCACACGCCCTGAAGGCGCAGCGCACGGATGAGGAGCATCAGCGCCCATGTGCTCATGCCGAAGACGAATTGCGTGCGGACGCTGACCGGCTCCGTGATCAGCGCCACAAAGGCGAGACCGAAGACCAACCAGCACGCGGTTAATAGAACCCTAAGCACACACTGCTCACGGACATTCGGCCCCATTTCAGCAATAGTCGTGCAACCTTGACGCTTCCCTTACTTAAGAAGTTCCGCATCGTAATTTTGGACATGGTTAACGCCGCCTGACCTAACTGAACGCTTTGTATTCAAAGGTATTTCTTGAAATCGTGGAACCGGCCAACAAGCGATATCCGGACTTTTCTCGCGAATTCTCCGGAACGCGGAAAGGCGCTGAAAACTAAGCGGCGAAAGGCGCGAGCGCCGTTAGGCGGCGGTAAGAGTTGAACCCGACAGAATGCTTCGCGACGAGACCCTTTTTTTAGGAGCCGATGGGCGATGTCCGACGCCGTCGATCTGCCGCCCCCTGCCGCGCCGATCATCAAGGTGTGCATCGAGCAAGAGATTCTGCCGGCGTGGCGCGGAGCGGACGCGATCGCGGGCCGGCTGGTCGATCCCGTCGGCGCGATGACGGACGGCCGCGCTGCGCCCGTCGCGTCGCTGCGCGTGCAGGCCCAGCGGATTGACGCGCTTGCCACCGCGGGGCTCTTCTCGAACGCGGCCGCAGATTTGCGACGGGCGACGGCGCTGCTCGCGGCGGTGCTCGATCAATTCTTGAGCGCCGACGGCGAGCCGGGCTTTCCCCGCGCGATCGATCTTGAGGGCGACGTTGTCGATCCGTCGCGCGATTTCGAGGCTCATGCGTGGCTCTTACGCGCCGTGGCCAAAGTCCACGCGATGACCCGGTCGTCCGAAACCCTTCTCGTCGCCGACCTGATCCTCGAGTTTCTCGACGCGCATCTGAAACGAGGGGAGGTCGGCTATCGGCCCGACACGTCCGGCGGTCAGATCGCCGGACAGCGCGGGCATTTGCGCCTGCTTGAGGGCCTCCTGGCGCTCCATCGAGCGACTGAGCGCCCTTGCGACCTCGCGCGCGCTCAGCGCATCGTCGAGCTTTTCCGTTTCCACCTTCTCGATCGCGCGGCCGGCGGCGTTCCGGAGCGCTTCGATCCCGATTGGCGGGCGGTCCATGTGGGTCCGACGGCCTTCTTCTTCCCGCGGACGTCAGCGGAATGGGTCGTGGCCTTAAGCCGCTTCCGGCGCCAGAGCGGGGATGGACGCGTGGCCGCCGATCTTGCCGTCTTGCGGCGAACGCTTCTTTCAAGCCGCGGCGGGGACGGCCTGATCGCCGACGTCGTCGGCCTTGACGGCAAGCCGGCGGCCGACGGCGCCGCGCTCGCCGCGCAGCTCGCCTTTTTCGGCGCGCTGCATGCGCTCGACGGCGTGAGCGAGGCCGGCGCGAGAGCGGCGCTCGCGCTCGACGCCAGGATCGCCGAGCTCTTTCTCGCGCCGGCGGTCAAAGGCTGCTGGATCGAATCGCTCGACGGCGAGGGCCGGTCGCGCGGCGAGCCGCTTCGGGTCTCGACCCTTGCAAGTCTCGTCGAAATCGCCGCGCTCGAGCGCGCCGACGTCGGCGAAAGCCACGAGCGGACAGTGGCCTTCGCGCCCGCGCTCAAGCGCGGCGCTCAAGCCGCCTGATCGAGCGGCGGCGCCATCGCCCCCGTCATCATCGCCACCGCGTCCGACATCGACTGCTTCTTCGGGTCGATGACGCAGAGCCGCCGTCCAAGGCGATGGATGTGGATGCGGTCGGCGACCTCGAACACGTGCGGCATGTTGTGCGAAATGAGGATGATCGGCAGGCCGCGCTTCCTGACGTCGAGAATGAGCTCAAGCACGCGCCGCGACTCCTTCACGCCGAGCGCCGCCGTCGGCTCGTCCATGATCACGACGCGTCGCGCGAACGCCGCCGCGCGGGCGACCGCCACCCCCTGGCGCTGACCGCCCGACAGCGTCTCGACCGTCTGGTTGATGTTCTGGATCGTCATCAGGCCGAGTTCGCTGAGCTTGTCGCGCGCGAATTTCTGCATCGCCTGGCGATCGAGGAGACGCATCCACTGGCCGAGCGGCCCAGATGAGCGAATCTCGCGCCCGAGGAACATGTTGTCGGCGATCGACAGAGCCGGCGACAAAGCGAGATTTTGATAGACGGTCTCGATGCCGGCCTCGCGCGCCTCAATGGGCGACTTGAAGTGCACGACTTCGCCGGCAAGGCGGATCTCGCCGGAATCCGGGATCACCGCGCCGCAAATCGCCTTGATCAGCGTCGATTTTCCGGCGCCGTTGTCGCCGATCACCGCGAGGATTTCTCCGGGATAGAGATCGAAATCGGCGTGATCGAGCGCGATGACGCGGCCGTAGCGTTTGACGAGCTGACGGCAGGTGAGGATGGGCTCGGCGTTCACTGGGAGACCCTCCGGATCCATTGGTCGAGCGCGACGGCGACGATGATCAGCACGCCGATGGCGAATTCCTGCCAAAGGACGTCGAGGCCGGCGAGCGAGACCGCGGAGCGAAAGACGCCGACGATCAGCGCGCCGACGAGCGTGCCGACGATCGAGCCTCGGCCGCCGAACAAACTGGTGCCGCCGATGACCACGGCGGTGATGCTGTCGAGATTGGCGTTCTCGCCCGCCGTCGGGCTGATCGCGCCGACGCGGCCGATCAGCGCCCACCCCGCGATGGCGGCGATGAGCCCCGCCAGCAAATAGACGCTGAACAGGATGCGATCGGTGTTGATGCCGGCGAGCCGCGCCGATTCCGGATCGTCGCCCGTCGCGTAGACGTGGCGGCCATAGGCGGTGCGGATGAGAATGTACCAGGCGATCGCCGCGACGATGAGCATGAGGAACGTGCCCCACATGACGCGCGCCGAGCCGATCGCGACCTGGTTGCCCATGATCTGCAGGAAATAAGCCTTCTCCTCGATGTCCTGCATCCCGATGGTTTCGCTCTGCGAATAGAAGGTGTTGAGCGCGCCGATGATCGACAGCGTGCCGAGCGTGACGATGAAGGGCGGCATTTTCAGGCGCGTCACCAGCGCCCCGTTCAAGGCGCCGAACGCCGACCCGCACACGAGGCCGATCGGGAAGGCCAGGATCGTCGGCACGCCGTCGATGACCGCGAGCCGACCCATCACCACCGAAGAGATGACCATGATGACGCCGATCGACAGGTCGATGCCGGCGGTGAGGATGACCAGCGTCTGGCCGACGCCGAGAATGCCGGTGACCATCACCTGGGTCAGCACGGTCGAGATGTTGCTTGGCGCCGTGAAGCGCGAGGGATTGACCGCCACGCCGAGAATCAGGCCGAGCAACAGCACGACGAAGGGAACGGTCGTCGGGTAAGAATGCAGGAAACGCTGCACGCGCTGGACGAGGGAAAGCCGTTCTTCGTCGAACGACGCCACGGCGCTTATCGCTCCGCTCAGCGCGTGCTCGAATTCTTGCGGCGCGGGTCGGCCGTCCTGTGTGGCTTGGCTCATGGCCCCCTCTAAGGTCCCCTCCTGCCGGACGCGGGCATTGAAAAAAAGCTTCGGCGCCCGCCAGGGGCGGACGCCGAGCGTCTCAGCGTTCGGGAATTAACGCCCGAGCGACGACCGAAATCAACCCCAGCAGAGCTTTAAGCCTTCCTCGACGCTGATCGAGGGGACGCCAGGAACCGGATGGTCGGTGACGAGCTTCTCGCCGGTGTCGATGCTCTTGGGCTTTTCGCCGGTCTTGATGTACTTGGCGACGGCCTCGACGCCGTCGGCCGCCATCAAGAGCGGATATTGCTGCGAGGTCGCGCCGATGATGCCGTCCTTGACCCACTTCACGCCCTGGCAGCCGCCGTCGACCGCCACGATCGTGACGCCCTTCTCCTTGCCGGCGGCTTTGAGCGCCGCATAGCCGCCGTAAGCGGCCGGCTCGTTGATCGCGTAGACGAGGTCGATCTGGTCGGCCTTCTGCAGGATGTTCTCCATCGCCTTGCGGCCGCCTTCGGTCGCGCCTTGCGTCACGTCGGAGCCGACGATCTGGGCGCTGTCGCTCGTGGCGAAGTGCTTGGGATCCTTCACCGTGATCCCGAAGCCGGTCAGGAAGCCGTTGTGGCGCAGATAGTCGACCGTCGGCTCATTGGGCGTCAGATCGAGGGTGGCGATCTTGGCGGACGAGGCCTTGTCGCCGAGCGTCGCCTTCGCCCATTGGCCGATGAGCTCGCCGGCCTTGAAATTGTCGGTGGCGAACAGCGCATCCGCGGCGTCGACGGGGTCGAGCGGCGTGTCGAGCGTGATGACCAGAATGCCGGCGTCGCGCGCCTTCTTGACCGTCGGGACGATCGCCGTCGAGTCGCTCGGCACCAGCAGGATGCCCTTGGCGCCGGCCGCAATCAATTGCTCGATCGCCTTGACCTGACCGTCATTGTCGCCGTCCGCCTTGCCGGCATAGGCCTGTGGCGTCAGCCCAAGCTCCTTGGCCTTGGCCTCGAAACCTTCCTTCATCTTGACGAAGAAGGGATTGGTGTTGGTCTTGGTGATGAGACCAACGATCGGCCCGTCGGCCAAAGCCGATCCGGCCATCAATATGAGGGACGCGGCCGCAACGGTCGCGAATAGACCCAATTTCTTGGACACTGCATTCCTCCCAGGTGGCGTGATGGCGACGAGGAGGCGTTCAAACGCGTCCCTGTCCCCGCCTTTGCTTGTAGGCCCAAGGAAACGGACGAGTCAATGGATAATTCAAGCGCTCTGAATTATTCTTGACAAGCAGCTCGCCGAAATTGATGGTGGGGCGCGCGGCCGTAAAGCGCCGCGATCGACGCCGGGAGGAGCAAGCGAGGATGAGCGACGCGGCTCGCGACGCCCGACCGGCCGCCTCCTTGGCGGTCGTTGGCGGCGCCAATCAATCCGGCGTCCGCGTCTATAACGAGCGTCTGATTTTATCGCTTGTCCGCCGCTTCGGGCCGCTCTCGAAGGTCGAGGTCGCGCGGCTGACGGGGCTCTCGGTGCAGTCGACGTCGGCGATCATGAATCGCCTGCAGCTTGAGGGCCTGTTGCGGCGCGAGGCGCCGTTGCGCGGCAAGGTCGGGCAGCCGACCATTCCAATGTCGATCGAGCCGGAAGGCGCCTTTTCGTTCGGCCTCAAGATCGGCCGCAGAAGCTGCGACCTTGTGCTGGCCGATTTCGGCGGCGCCGTTCGTCGGCGCGAGCACCTGACCTTCGCCTATCCGACGCCCGACATTGTCCGCGGCTTTGTCAGCGAGAATTTTCCGCCGATGATGCAGTCGCTCTCGCCCGACCAGGCCCGCCGCGTGGCGGGCTTTGGCGTCGCCTCGCCCTTCCAACTTTGGCTTTGGGCGGAGGAAATCGGCGCGCCGAAAGGCGCGATGGAGGGCTGGCGCGACGCGGACATCGCAGCCGACATCGCCGCGATCTGTCCCTATCCGGTCATGCTGTGGAACGACGCGACCTCGGCTTGCGCAGCGGAGTTCTTCTTCGGACGCGCGTGGCGATATCGGGATTTCTTGTATTTCTTCATCGGCTCGTTCGTCGGCGGCGGGGTCGTGCTCGACGGCGCGGTCTTTCCCGGCCGCTCAGGCAACGCCGGGGCGCTCGGCTCCATGCCGATTGCGCGGCGCACGGGCGAAGGGCTCGAGGTTTCGCAGCTCATCGCCTCGGCGTCGATCTGCCAGCTCGAGCGGCGGATTGAAGCGTCAGGCGGCGATCCCTCCTCCATTTGGCGCACCCCCGATCGCTGGGCCGATTTCGGGGCCGCGCTCGAGCTTTGGCTCGACGAAGCGGCCGAGGGGCTGGCGCAAGCCATTGTCGCCGCGACTTCGGTGATCGACTTCGAGGCGGCGGTCATCGACGGCGCGATGCCGACGCATATTCGCGACGCGCTTTGCGCGCGCGTGCGCGACGATTTTTCCCGGCTCGACCGCCGCGGGCTGCAGGATGTCGAGATCGTCGCCGGCGCCGTCGGGGTCGACGCGCGCGCCATCGGCGGCGCGGCTTTGTCTCTCATCAAGAACTTTGCGCGCGACCGCGAAGTGGTGTTTAAGGACGCGCCGACCGGCGCAGCTTAGGATCGAAGAATCTTCGCATGCGCGAGAGCGCGGCGGAGGCGTCCGACTGAGCGCCGGGAACGGTTCAGCGCCCGGCGCTGTCTTGACGCATGGAGCCGGGATGGTCGCAAAAATCATCAAGGTCGAGCCTTTCGACATCGTCGTCTTCGGCGGCACGGGCGATCTTGCCTATCGAAAGCTTTTCCCTTCCCTCTTCCATCGCGACCGCAGCCAGCAATTCACCGAGCCGACGCGCGTCATCGGCGTCTCGCGCCGCTCCTACTCGCGCGCGGAGTTCAGCGCGTCGGTGAAGGCCGGCCTCGAAAAATTCTCTCCCGGCGACCTTGGCGACGAGCCGGCGCTCGCGCGCTTCCTCAATCGTCTGGACTATGTCGCAGTCGACGCCGGGGGCAATTCCGGCTGGGCGGAGCTTAAGCGCGCGCTCGGCGCCGACGAGCGCATTCGCGTCTACTATCTGGCGACGTCGCCCGAGCTTTTCGGGCCGATCGCCAAACGCCTCGGCGCCGAAGGGCTCGCAACGCTGCGCTCGCGCATCATTGTGGAAAAGCCGCTCGGCAAGGACGGGGTGAGCGCCGGCGCCATCAACGACGCGATCGGCTCGGTGTTCCGCGAGGCGAACATCTTCCGCATCGATCATTATCTGGGCAAGGAGACCGTGCAGAACCTCATGGCGCTGCGTTTCGCCAACGCGATGTTCGAGCCAGTGTGGAACAACGCCCACATTGACCACGTGCAGATCACGGTGGCGGAGACGATCGGCGTCGAAGGCCGAGGGCCCTATTACGACGGCTCAGGCGCGCTGCGCGACATGGTGCAGAACCACATGTTGCAGCTTCTCTGCCTCGTCGCGATGGAGCCGCCATTCTCGCTTGAAGCCGACGCGTTGCGCGACGAGAAGCTGAAAGTTCTCAAGGCGCTCGGCTCGATCAACGAGTCGAACGCCTCGACCGCCACGGTGCGCGGACAATACCGGGCGGGCTACGCGGAAGGGGCGCCCGCGGCGAGCTACCTCCAGGACATCGACAAGGAGGCGAGCGAAACCGAGACCTTCGTCGCGCTGAAAATCGGCGTCGAGAATTGGCGCTGGGCGGGCGCGCCGTTTTACCTGCGCACGGGCAAGCGGCTGCCGGAGCGCTATTCCGAGATCGTCGTCAATTTCCGCCGCGTGCCGCACGCCATTTTCGATATGACCGCGGAATCCATTCCCGCCAATCGGCTGGTGATCCGCGTGCAGCCCGACGAGGGCATCAAGCTGTGGGTCATGATCAAGGAGCCGGGGCCAGGCGGCATGCGGCTTCAGCATGTGCCGCTCGACATGAGCTTCGCCAAGGCGTTCTCCGGCCCGACGTTCGACGCCTATGAGCGCCTGCTGATGGACTGCGTGCGCGGCAACGCCGCCCTCTTCATGCGCCGCGACGAGGTCGAGGCGGCGTGGCGGTTCATCGACCCGATCCGCGAGGCTTGGGCCCAAACGCACGAAATGCCCAAGCCTTACGTCGCCGGCAATTGGGGACCGCCCGCGGCGATCGCCCTCATCGAGCGCGACGGACGCACCTGGAACGAAGTGGAAGAGTGACGGCTCAAAAGACAATGGAACGACGCGAACTCCCCTCGAGCGCAGAGCTCGCCCACGCCTTCGCCGAATGGACGGCCGCGCGGCTCAAAGCCGCCATCGCCGAGCGCGGCGCGACGCTGCTCATCGTCTCCGGCGGCATGACGCCGGTGCGCTATTTTCAGGTGCTGAGCGGCTTAATCCTCGACTGGTCGCGCGTCAGCGTGACGCTCGCCGACGAGCGCCGCGTGCCGGAGGAAAGCTCCCGCTCGAACGCGCGCCTCGTGCGCGAAAACCTGCTCGTCGGCCGCGCGGCGCGCGCGCATTTCGCGCCGCTCGCCGATTCGAGGCTCTCGCCTGAGCAGGAACTCGCGGCGGCGAACGCGCGCGTCGCCGCGCTGCCGCTGCCCGCCGACGTCGCGGTGCTCGGCATGGGCGAGGACGGCCACACGGCCTCATGGTTTCCCGGCGCCGACCGGCTCGCCGAGGCGATCGATCCCGGCACGCGCGAGCTTGTGCTGCCGATCGTCGCGCCGGACGCGCCGGAGCCGCGGCTGACGCTGACCGCCCGCGTGATCTTGCGCGCAAGGACGCTCGCGCTGCACATCGAGGGCGACGCCAAGCTCAAAACGCTAAGCCGCGCGCTTGAAGGCGGGCCGATTGAAGAGATGCCGATCCGCGCGGCTTTGCGCGGCGCGTCCGATCGCCTGACGATCTTCTCGACCGCGCCGGCGCGGCAGACGGCGCACGCGGCGATCTAGCGGCGCGCGACGGCCGCTTCGGCCTTTGGGGGGACGCTCATGGCGGCGGCGAACGCGAACGAATGGTGGCGCGGCGCGGCGCTCTACCAGATCTATCCGCGCAGCTTCTCGGACTCGAACGGCGACGGGCTCGGCGACCTCGCCGGGATCGCCGCCAAGCTCGACTATGTCGCGAAGCTCGGCGTCGACGCCATTTGGATTTCGCCCTTCTTTAAGTCGCCGATGAAGGACATGGGCTACGACGTCTCGGACTATTGCGACGTCGACCCGTCGTTTGGAACGCTCGCCGATTTCGACGCGCTCATGACGCGCGCCCATCAGCTCGGCTTGCGCGTGATCATCGACCTCGTCTTGTCGCACACCTCCGACAAGCACCCCTGGTTCGTCGAAAGCCGCAAAGACAAAGCCAATTTAAGGGCCGATTGGTACGTCTGGGCCGATCCGAAGCCCGACGGAACGCCGCCCAACAATTGGCTGTCGATCTTCGGCGGCGTCGCCTGGGCGTGGGATGCGCGCCGGCGGCAATATTACATGCATAATTTCCTCGTCGAGCAGCCGGACCTTAACTTCCACAACGCAGACCTGCGCGCGGAGCTCTTAACCATCGTCAAGTTCTGGCTGCACCGCGGCGTCGACGGGTTCCGCCTCGACACGGTCAATTTCTATTTCCACGACGCGCTGCTGCGCGACAACCCGCCCTCGGCCTCGCGCGCGGCGCCCGACGTGCCGGCGGCGAACCCCTACACCTATCAGGACCACGTCTACGACAAGACGCGGCCCGAGAATCTTCTGTTCCTGAAGGATTTGAGGGCGCTGCTGGACAGATATCCGGAGAAGACGACGGTCGGCGAAGTCGGCGCAGGCGAGCGCGGGCTCAAGGTGATGGGCGAATACACCGCCGGCGGCGACAAGCTCAACATGTGCTACGCCTTCGACCTGTTGAGCGACAAGTTCTCCGCCCGCTACATTCGCGAGCGGCTCGAGGTCTACGAGAAGATCGTCGTCGACGGCTGGGGCTGCTGGGCCTTCGCCAATCACGACGTGCCGCGCGCGATCTCGCGCTGGGGTTTTGACGACGTCGCCGACCAGGCGGCGCCGCTGCTCGTCGCTCTCCTCATTTCGTTGCGCGGCACGCCCTGCATCTATGAGGGCGAGGAGCTTGGCCTTTCGGAGGCGGAGCTTAGCTACGACGAGATTCAAGATCCTTACGGCAAGACGTTCTGGCCCGATTTCAAGGGCCGCGACGGATGCCGCACGCCGATGCCGTGGGACTCGTCGGAAGGCGCGGGCTTCACGACGGGAAAACCCTGGCTGCCGATCCCCGCCGCGCAGCGCGCGCGATCGGTCGCGGCGCAGGAGGCAAATGAGAATTCGGTCTTGAACCGCGTGCGGGCGCTTACCGCCTGGCGGCGCGGCGTTCCGGCGCTCATTCGCGGCGACATGACCTTCCACGACGCGGAAGAGCCGGTCTTGGGCTTAAGCCGCAAGCTCGACGGGCGCGAGCTGCTCTGCGTGTTCAATCTTGGGCGCGGCGCGCAAACGTTCGACGCGGCGCGCTTCGGGACGATCGCGCCGCTTGAGGGACACGGCTTTGCGTCGACGCTTAAGGGCGGCGTGATCGCGCTGCCGCCGTTTGCGGCCTTCTACGGCTGGGCGGCGAACTGAGGCTCGCGCCGCGGCGCTTCAGCGCAGCCGCTCGATCAGCGCCATCGCCGCGGCCGGGTTCTTGTCCTTGAAGCCGGAGATCGCGAACAGGAAAACGTCGCGCTTGGCGGCCTTCGCCGCCTTGGCGAGGAGCGGCAGGCCGTCGGGCGTCCTGCCGTCCGCCCAGGCGCGAGCGCGGGCGGCCCAGAGGTCGAGATCGGCCGGCGCGAGGCCAAGCTTCTGCCTCTCGCTCGTGCCCATGACGCGCGCATAGACGAAGGGCGCGCTGACGTCGGCAATCAGCGGAAACGCGCTGTCGCCGGCGACGACGATCGCCACCTCATGCTTTCGCGCAAGCTCGACGAATTCGGCGACGCGAAAGCTGTCGTGGCGGACCTCGACGACGTGACGGATCGCCTGTCCCTGAATTGACTTCGGCAGCAGCGTAAGGAAGGCGGAGAAGTCGTCGGGGTCGAATTTCTTCGTCGTCGCGAATTGCCAGTTGACGGGGCCGAGCTTTTCTTTGAGCTCGAGAACGCCCGTCTTGAAGAAGCGCTCGATCGATTCGCCGGCCTCGGCGAGAACCCGGCGATTGACAGCGAAGCGCGGCCCCTTGACCGCGAACACGAAATCGGCCGGCGTCTCCTCCCGCCACTTGGCGAAGCTCTCAAGTCTCTGCGAGCCGTAATAGGTCGCGTTGATCTCGATTGCCGTGAGCTTGCGGCTGGCAAATTCGAGCTCGCGCTTTTGCGGCCAGCCTTTCGGGTAGAAGACGCCGTCCCGCCAAGGCTCGAACGTCCACCCGCCGACGCCGACGAGGATGCGGCCTAAGAGTCTTTCGCCCATGGCCGCCGGATAACCCATCCGCGCTTCAAGCGCCACGCGCGCGACGGCGTGGAGGAGGCGCGGAACAAGAAAGCCCCCGACGCGCAAGCGTCGAGGGCTTCTTTTAAGATCTGGTTGCGGGGGCAGGCGACGATACGACCAAATTGCCTTTAGCTACGCTCAAACCGCATTCTTTGACGACTGGAACGTCACGCCCCTGTTGCAGCCCTCCCATATGATCCAATATAGTGTATCAAATGAGATGGAGGTTCGCATGCAGACGGCTATTTCGGAAGTCGTACGCACGCTTGGCATCGTAGATCGCGACCGCCGCTTGACGTCGCCGATCAACCTGATTGCCCTGATCGAGGGCGGCCTGCCAGTATCGGCTCTCGAGCGGGTTTCAAAATTGATCGCCCCATCGGACGCCAGCTTCAAATACCGCATCGTCTCCCGAGCGACCCTGGCCCGCCGGCGCAAACCCGGACAAGAGCGGCTTCAAACCGATGAAAGTGACCGGCTGGTGCGACTTGCTCGTATCTGGAGCTTCGCCACGGACGTGTGGGGCGGTGAAGATGCGGCGCGAGCATTTTTCTTCCGCCCGCATCCCTTGCTTGAGAATCGCCTGCCCGTCGATGTGGTCCTTGCGAGCGAATTGGGCGCCGAACTCGTGAACGACATACTTGGGCGCCTGAAGTATGGCAGCGCGGCGTGACCGCACAGATCCTCGATCGGGTCGTCAAATGTTACCGCATCGGCGACCCGGCAGGGCTTCATCCGATTTTCGACGCGACGGGCTCGAAGCTTTTTCCAGGCCGCTGGAATACGCCCGCAAGTCCCATGATCTACACCAGTGAGCATTACTCCACGGCCATGTTGGAGAAGCTGGTCCATGGCAGCGGCAGCTTGCCGCCGAACCAGCACTTCATCGAAACCACGATTCCGAACGGTGTCAGCTACGAATTCGTCACCCCGGCACATCTTCCGGGCTGGGACGCCCTTGACTGCGCGGTCCCTCGCCAGCACGGCGAAAGGTGGCAGGTCGAACGCCGTTCGCTCCTCCTTTTTGTTCCAAGTGTGGTCGCCCGGTTGGAGCGAAACATTCTGATCAATCCCGAACATCCTGAATTTCGGCGTACACACCATGATCTCGCACAGCCCGTCTGGTGGGACAGCCGCTTGTTTTAATCGGCTATAACCTCCTGGCAGTTAGCGACAATCGCTCTCCGGGTCGCTTGCAACACCTCATCCGAGAGCGCCATGTCGGTCTTGGCCACAGCGCGGGCAACTGCAATCGCGCCAATCTGGGCGGCGACCGCAGCGACTGCCAGCTGCCGTCTGGCCGCACTTGACATTATGCTATCAAGAGCGGCCTCGACCATTGCCACTTCCTGCGCGAAGGCCTTTGCGAAGCTTGAACTGACCGCCTCCCCCTGCCGCGCCACTTCGCTTGCGGAGGCAGCCATGGGGCAACCGGCGGCTAACCTGTCGCGCATTCCCGCCGAGAAGAGGAGTTCCATGTATTCTTCGAAAGTGGGATTCCGATCGCCGGCCCAGGTCCGCATGCCCGCCATGTTACCCGCAAACCCCTCCGAGAACGCTTCGGCCACAAGCGCATCCTTGGACGGAAAGTGCGCGTAGAGCGCGCCATGGGTTAGCCCCGCCTCCTTCGCGACCTCGGCTACGCCGACGCCATCAATTCCTTTCTCGCGGAAAAGTCGGCTTGCAGCGTGGAGCAACGCGCTGCGGTTCTCCGCCACTTTTTCCTTGGATACACGCATTTTTCACCAACAAAAAAATCTAATAAATTTTAGTTGCGGACGCAATGAAAATAAATTAATTATGATCGCAATGATTAGTTCGGGCCAACGACGAGCAGGCAATGAGTGACCTTCTGGAATTGGTGATCAGTGCGCACGGTGGCCGGGATCGCTGGTCTGAGGCGACCGAGATCGTCGTCCGGGTCTCGCTCACCGGCCCGATGTACGCTATCAAGGGGCTGCCCCAGGGCATGGCGAATGTGCTGATGCGGCTGGATGCGCGCGCACCCGCCGTCGAGGTCTCGCCTTTCGGCGACGCGGGTCATGTCGGCCATTTCCGGCCCGGCCGCGCATGGATTACCGACCGCAAGGGCAATGTCACCGACGATCGTGCCGATCCGCGTGCATCCTTTGCAGGCCATGTCCTGGCGAGCAAGTGGGACCCACTACAGCTGCTGTACTTCAACAGCTACGCGATGTGGAACTATCTCACCACTCCATTTCTGTTCACCCGCCCCGGCTTCAAACTGCAGGAATTGGAGCCGCACCAGGAGAATAACGACAGCTGGCGCCGACTGCACGTCACCTTTCCCACTGACATTCCGACCCACTGTCCCGAGCAAATCTTCTATTTCGACGGCAAGGGCCTGCTTCAGCGGGTTGACTATCTGACCGACGTTGCCGGTGGGGTAGCGGCACACTATTGCTACGACCATAGCTGGTTCGGCGGAATCCTTTTCCCGACGCTCAGGCGCGTGGTGCGGCGTACGCCCGAAGGGGCCTCGCCCGCCCAGCCCACCGCCATCCTAGTCCAGATCACCGATGTACTGGTCCGCTGAGAGCTGCCGGTAGGGGGTCGATTGACGCCGACGCCAACTTCTCTCCGCCGAAGATACGCTGGCCCAAAGCCGCGTCGACGCCGCCCGGGCGGCGGTTGCCGCCCAGCGCTCAGTCGGAGGCGGCTGGTGATTATCACTTCAGATCTTTAACGAGGAGATTATTGTCATCATGAAAATCGAAAACCTAACCCCCTTCGTCACAGGCGCCAATCGTGGCTTCGGCCGCGCGATCGCGGAGGAACTGATTGCCCGTGGCGCAAAGAAGGTCTATGGCGGCATGCGCAATCCCGTGGATATCGGCGTCAAAGGACTGGTGCCGGTCAATCTCGACGTCACCGACCCCGCTTCGATTGCCGAGGCGGTGAAACTTTGTAGCGATACTTCGCTGTTGGTCAACAACGCGGGGATAGCCCAAATCTCTCCGAAAATGCTGGAAGCTTCCGCGCTGGAAGCCGCACAGCAGCTTTTTGAAACAAACTACTTCGGCATGATGCGGGTCACTATGGCCTTTGCACCGCTGCTGGCGGCTCAAGGCGGCGGCGCCATCATCAATGTCCTTTCGGTGGCCAGTTGGTTCGCTCGACCGATGCTTTCGGGCTATGCGGCCTCGAAGTCGGCGGCGTGGAGCTTCACAAACGCGCTGCGTGTCGAACTGAAAGAACAAGGTACCCAGGTCCTGGCGCTTCATGTCGGTTTGATGGACACTGACATGACCCAATCCATGAACGTCGCCAAGATCAATCCGGTCGTCGTTGCGCGAAGAACGCTGGACGCGCTGGAACAGGGACAAATGGAGGTTTTGGCTGACGACACCACGCGTGCCTTGAAGCAGTCCTTGTCGACGGCCACACCGATCTATCTCGATCCTCCAAGCGCGGCATGAGAGGTCTCTCAGATAAAAGCGACGCCCCGCAGGGCGTCGCTCAGATTTCGCATTGGAGAGAGTTATAACAAAAGTGGTTGCGGGGGCAGGATTTGAACCTGCGGCCTTCAGGTTATGAGCCTGACGAGCTACCGGGCTGCTCCACCCCGCGGCAAGTAGCGGCGAATAGCGAGTGGCGAATAGCGAATGGAACTATTTCGCTATTCGCCACTCGCCATTCGCGACGCCGTAAAGAGGACCCATCCGCCCTTCGCAGGCCTGGCGACGACCGACTCTCCCATGTCTTAGGACATAGTACCATTGGCGCTGAAGCGTTTGACGGCCGAGTTCGGGATGGGATCGGGTCTGATCGCTTCGCAAGTGCCACCAGGCCGGCGAAGGGCGGATGAGGGGAAGCAAAACTGGCTTTTCGCGTCACGAAACATCGCGCGTTGGCGATGAGAGCGATCAAGTCGATCGAGCGATTAGTACCGGTAAGCTCAACGCATTGCTGCGCTTACACGCCCGGCCTATCGACGTGGTCGTCTTCCACGGCTCTTAAGGGAGAACTCGTCTTGAGGCTGGTTTCCCGCTTAGATGCCTTCAGCGGTTATCCATCCCGTACATAGCTACCCTGCACTGCGGCTGGCGCCACAACAGGTCCACCAGAGGTACGTTCATCCCGGTCCTCTCGTACTAGGGACAAATCCTCTCAATTCTCCAACACCCACGGCAGATAGGGACCAAACTGTCTCACGACGTTTTGAACCCAGCTCACGTACCACTTTAATCGGCGAACAGCCGAACCCTTGGGACCTTCTCCAGCCCCAGGATGTGATGAGCCGA
>Ga0187782_10001556_pt1 | contig 16757 bp, 14 predicted proteins | sample 0715_SJ02_MP15_2_FD_132454 | JGI IMG/M metagenome (GOLD analysis project Ga0187782, IMG submission 132454) | Tropical peat soil microbial communities from peatlands in Department of Meta, Colombia - 0715_SJ02_MP15_20_MG | ecosystem: Environmental > Terrestrial > Soil > Wetlands > Peat | place...
ACCGAGGAGATGTTCGAGGGAAACTTCGCCCCATTCCCTCCACGCGAGGAGCAACAAATCTTCGTCCGTGGCATCTTGTGCCAAGGAGCGGCCGCTGCCGGAGAGCCTGCGGAGCAAAGCGTCGCGGCCATCGAGGCGCACGTGCCCGAGCAGCCAGAAGCGGCCGTCGAGGGTCACCGGTTGTTGCGGCGCTTGCCTTCCAGGATCGGTCTGCAAAAAAGCAAAGCTGCACCCCCAACCATCCTGGGCGCGGATGTTCGTGCCATCGGGGCCGCGAAAGCTCAGCTTTGCGGCGAGCTGCGCCAGCCACTGTTGGTCAATCGCTGCTCCGCCCGGCCGCAAGACGCCAAAGAAGCCGCTCATGGCCGCTCCTTCGGCGGAACGTGGAATTCGCTGTCGAATGGGGCAAAGTGGCGGTGGACCTCTTCCAACTGATTGAGGGCGGCGCCCTCGTGCTCTACCCAGGCATGCGCTTCGAAAAGGTTCGTGTGCTTGCGAACGCCAATGCGCACGCTGGCGGAAATTCCCTGCAGCCGTAACAGATACCAGAGGGTGAGTGATGCTTCAAGGCAGCTTGCGCCGGGCATGCCATAGTGGACCGCGGCACGAACCATACGACAAGTCTTCTCTACGATGTCCTTGCTGCTAGCGGCTTGCGGCAAGGCCGCGTTGCGACGCTCCCATCGGGCCTGCAACCATTCCTGCGTCCTCCTATAACCGCGCAGGCGCAGGGATACCCCGACGAGAGGAAGAAGCACTGCGGCGCACCGAAACATCTTCCGTGCTTCGGAATCCAGCGCTCTATACCGCTGGAAGGGTTCCCACATTGTCGGTCGCAATATTGAGCAGGCCATGTTCCTGGAGGCGGCTCAACAGTTGAGTGAGATGGGTGCGCAAAAGTTCGGGTTCCACCTCGAATTCTTCCAGTAGCCTGGCAAAAGCCGCGTCAATGCTGGGAGAGGACGTAAGCAACTCCCACATGCGCGTTCCGGTAGTGTCCAAGCCAAAATACCTTTCCGTTTCCAGGTTCAGCAAAACGGATTCTCCGTCAAGATGCCGCACGAGGACGTGCTTGGGAACGACTACGCGATGGGCGAATTGCATCATCCAGTGCTTCTCCTGCCCCTGCGCGCCTGCGGGACGGCAGGGCGATGCGCGCTCGATCTAAGTGCTCCGCCAGTATCTTACCGGGGAATGGCTTTGCAAGCCATGCGCGTTGCGGATAGTGGGTCAGTTTCCGGTTAGCACGCCTGTTTATGATGCGTTGATCAGAATTGGGATCACGGAGCAGCACTCTTCGAGATTAAGCGGTAGTGTCACAATCTTGAAGATTACAAATCCAATTACGCTCCCGCCTTCACCGCACGAGGCGTTAGAACCGCGAGCACGAGAGCTATCAGCAACAAAGCAGGCACGTCGCCGAGCAGATGTCCGCGATGCTCGGGGTAGACCAAGGCCTGCGCCGCCATGATGCCGCCATGCACAACACTCGACCAGACGGTGAACCAGATTAAACTCAGATGCTTGAGCGGGCTGCGCGCCGCGAGCAGCAGGAAAACTCCGAGCGTGGCGTAAATTCCCAAGATCATCTGCAGATACATTGAGGGGCCGCCCATGTGCCACGCCCACCCCGACGGCCAGACAATGGTCAATGGATACACGCCGACGATGAAGACGATTCCAACCGCCACGAGCACCACGCGAAGAGGGGTGAACTTATTGTTGGTATCCACGAGGGTTCCTCCTTGTTGTTCCATCATTTTTTGTTCAAACGACAGATCCGAAGTGGCAGCATTAAAGCACAAGACACGAGATTCGCCAAGCGCCAAAATGGTGATATCGTGCTCGCGCGAACTGATAGCAGCAGCCTCGTGCCTGGTAAGTGCGGCCCGTCGGACATCTTCGCGCTGGGAGCCTTAGGTGCGATCATAATTCGCCTGGCCGGAGACTGAACCGTTAGCGCGCTGCGGTAGAAACGGCATGTTGCGGATTGTCTAATTGCGGCAGACAGGTTATAAAATCAAGCGTGTCTAGCCCTGCCATCATAATTGATTCACTGGAAAAGTGGTTTCCGCCGGCGTACAGCGGCTGGCGCGCGTTTCTGCAGCCGTTTGCAGTGCCCACTTCCCCGGCGCTGTGCGGCATTTCGTTGGAGGTAGCGGAAGGCGAGGCGGTTGCCCTGCTGGGCGCGAACGGCGCCGGGAAGACGACGCTGCTGCGGGTCCTGGCGACTCTGCTGCTCCCGACGCGTGGCAGTGCGCGGATCGCCGGCCATGACGCGGTGAGCGACCCCGCTGCGGTGCGCCGGCAACTCGGCTACCATGCGGGGCGCGATCTGGGGTTTTATTCACGCCTGACGGGGCGACAGAACCTGCGTTTCTTCGGGCGACTCAACCATCTCTCCGACGCCACAATCGAGGAGCGTACCCGGGCTCTTGGCGAGCGGTTTCAGTTGGGCGAAGCGCTGGACCGCCAAACACGTTCGCTCTCTTCCGGCACGATCCAGCGGCTCGGTCTTTTGCGCGCGCTCCTTCATCAACCCAAAGTTCTGCTGCTCGACGAACCCACGCGCAGCCTGGATGCGATTGCCGCGTCGGACTTTCGCCGTTTCCTGAAGACGGAAGTCCTCGCCGGGCACGGCACATCAATTCTTTTCGCCTCGCACTCCCTGCCGGAAATCGAGCTTCTCGCGGATCGCGTGGCGATCCTGCAGGAGGGCACGCTAAGTGCGTTTGACACGCCCGCCGGGCTCAAGGCGAAGGCGGCGGGGTCTTCCCTGGAGCAGGTTTTCTTCCGGCTTACGGGGCGCCCCGTACCTCCAGATGTGGAGGCCCACCTCGCATGATGCGCACCCTTCGTGATCTGCTCCTCTTTTTTCAACGCGACCTCCGGATCGCCGCCACCTACCGGAGCCCGTTTGTTTTGGAGGCGATCGAAGCCCTGTTCGGCGTAGCGATGTTTTACTATGTGGCGCGTTTCGTGGATTCGCCGGAGTTGCGCCAGGCGCTGCCGCAGGGCAATACGTACTTTGCTTACTCGCTGGTGGGATTCGTATTCTTCGACTATCTCAATGCGGCGCTGGACAGCTTCGATCGCAGCCTGCTGGAAGCGCGGGATACGGGGACACTGGAGCCTTTGCTGGTCACGCAGGTCTCTCTGCCGGTAATTCTGGCGGGGTCCGCGGTTTATCCCTTCGCGGCCACGACGTTACGCATCGCCGTTTATCTCGGCTGGGGCGCGGTTCTTTTCCATTTTCCGCTGGGAAACGCAAACTGGATAGGGGTGATTGCAGTGTTGCTCGCAACGCTGCTGGCTTTTTCTGGTTTGGGGATTTTCTCCGCAGCCTACCTGCTGCTCTTCAAACGCGGAAATCCCGCGAAGTGGTTTCTTTTGGGAATCTCCAGCGTGGTGGGTGGCATGCTTTTCCCCGTCAGTATCCTTCCTGACTGGCTGCAATTCATCGCCAGGATAAATCCCATCACGTATGCGCTGGAAGCCATGCGCGCCGTTTTGTTGGATGGCGCAAGCCTGTTGGCAATCGGCAGGCCGCTGCTCGTGCTGCTCGTTTTCGCGGCCATCCTACTGCCCGCTTCCATGGCTGCCTTTGCATGGGCGCTCCGCCGGACGAAGACGACGGGCACGCTGACTCATAGCTAGCTTTGAGCCAAAGCAGATGGCGCGGAACAATCACAGGGAGGGTTTTCTTGCTACGGCGGGACGCTGATTCGACATTTCGGGGATTATTTGCGTTTTCGGTCGATGGAGACCACGAAGACAAAACCGGCTCTGCCAAGACAGAGCCGGTTTTTCTTTCTAGATTGAGACCGCGGAATTATGGCTTCTTTTTCTTTGTGCCGACCTTGGTTTCGATGCCACCGACGAGCTGATTCACCTGTTCCAGCCCGTCCTTTGCCTGCTTGCCCCAGGTCCCATTGGGGTCAAGCTCAAGAGCCTTCTGGTAGGCCTCCACGGTTCCCGGCTTCAGCGTAACTTCTACTTTGTCGCCCACTTGCTTGTAATCGGCAGAGGCCACCAGGCAAGCGCCGAGAAGATACCAAGCCTGCGCATTCTTGGGATCGATTTCGGTGGCCTTCTTGAGGGGTTCGACGGCTTCCGGCATGCGTCCCGCCGTGTACAAGCTGATTCCGAAATTGCGCCACGCGAAGCCGGCGTTCGGGGGATCGAGCTCCGCACTCTTGGTGTAAGCGGTGCGCGCATCGTCGATTTTGCCGGCGCGCGCGAGCACGTTTCCAAGATTGTTATAGTAACTCGCATTATCGGGTTTCAAGGTGATGGCCTGCTGGTAGGCGTTGACGGCCTCGTCATTTCGCCCTGCCAGATCATAGGCTTCGCCCATGCGTGCCCAGAAGAGATGATGATTGGGATCCTTTTCCGGGGCTATCTTGTTGGCTTCCTGAAACTCGGCGATCGCCTTGTCGGAGAGGTCCACTATTTTCTGCTTGGCCTGGTCGCGCTGATCGGCGGGAACTTTGGCAAACTCTCCCTTGGCGGTGCGTTCCTGATCGAGGATAGCGAGGCCGCTGTTGAAGTGTTCCTTCATGCCGACGGTTTTTTGCTGATCTTCCTGGCGCTTTTTCAGAGCAGCGGCGCCCTCGGGATTCTGCTTTTCGAGGATCTCCTTGAAATTCAAAGGAACATCGGTCGGGCCGGTGCTCTGAGCGGAAGCCTGCACTTCAAAAGGCTGTTGCAGTTCGGTAGGGTGGAAGATGAGCGTGTATTTCCCTGTTCTGAGGTTATTGAAGACGAATCTGCCAGTCGCGTCGGTCTTTGTTTGTCGAACGTTGCCCTGTTCACCCTTGAGATCAACGGGCAGGTCGGCGAAGGGCTTGCCCTCAAAATTCAAAACTGTTCCCTGAATTATTCCGCTGAATTGTGCGGCCGCCCGCGGTGCAAAGAAACTGATGAGCGCAAGCGTCAACATAGCGGCGAGCGCGTACGCCTTCACTGATTTCAACATGCTCCATTCTCCTTTTGTCTTTGAGGAGCGCCAGCCCTGGTTCTCCGGCTGGTTTCCCCTATTATCACTCTTCTGGGCCGGAATCCAATGACCAACGTCACACTCCTTAAGGTCTTGCCCTGGCCGCCCCCCGGTAGGGGATGGGGTCGGGGACGCCGGCTTCCGCGAAGGCGCGTAGCCGCAGCAGGCAGCTGTCACAGGCGCCACAAGCCAACTCTTCTCCCTGGTAGCAGGACCACGTCAGATGCAGCGGGGCCCCTAAAGCCAGACCCGAGCGGATGATCTCACTTTTCCCCATGCCAATCACCGGCGTGACCATCTCAATGCGCGTTTCAGGGCGCGGTTTCCTTCGCCTTGAATCGATTTGAAAATTTCCATGATGTGCATAAGCCGCCAAAAATCGGATGGCAGAGCGCTACTGACCGGCGGTTTTGGCCTTCTTCCCGGAACGCCTGGACAGCCAGTAGATGCCGCTAAAGAAAAGCACCACGGCGACGATTAAGCGCGGGTAGCCAGGGGCAATGCCCATCAGCCGAAGGACGAAAACGTAGCCCGCGGCCACGAGCAAAGCGGGAATCAGAATAATGAAAAGCGAACGGTTCATGGTTTGCGTCGAATTCTGCCTGCCTCAGGGCCCGGGACGATACCGCGCACTGGCCGTGTCTGTCTCCCAGATGACAATGTCGGTCACGCGCGCACCGCCCGGCAATCCCATCAGTTGGCGAGCAACCTCATCATAGAGATACTTGGCTATATTTTCCGCCGTGGGATTCACCGTCGTGAAAGGCTCCAGATCATTGATGAACTGATGATCCAACCGGTGGATGACATTGCGGATGACGCGCTTGAGTTCGGTAAAATCGATGAGCAGGCCGATGGCATCGAGTTGCGGCCCCTCCAGGGTGACCTGTACGCGGTAGTTGTGCCCATGGACGCTTTCGCACTTCCCTTTATAGCCCCGCAGGGCGTGCCCGGCGGAAAATGTCTCTTCCACGCTGACTTCAAACATTTGTTTGCTTTCTTCCCTTTTCGTCGAAACGCCCAACCTGTTTTCAGCCTGCTTCCTTGAAGGCTCTGCGCCTGTGGGCTGGACTTGCCGCGGATAAGAATCGCCCGACCTCCGCCAAATCGTGGGTCTTATGGTAGCGCGGCAGCGACTCCAAGAAAATTTTACCATAGGGCATACGTTGGATGCGGGTGTCCAGAAGCGCCAGGACGCCGCGGTCGGTTTTAGAGCGAATGAGCCTGCCAAAGCCCTGTTTCAGGGAAAGAACGGCCTGGGGTACCTGGAATTCGGCAAAGGGGTTGCGCCCGTCCTCCTGCAAGGCCCTGACGCGGGCAGCCACGATGGGGTCGCTGGGGACCGCGAAGGGCAAGCGGTCAACGATGACGCAGGAAAGCTGTTCGCCGGGCACATCCACGCCCTGCCAGAAGCTGGAGGTGGCGAAAAGGACGGCATTCGCAGTGTTCTTGAAACGTTCGAGAAGCACAGAGCGCGGCGCCGTTCCTTGCAAGAGCAGAGGAAAGTCGAGCCGGTCGCTGACCCGCTCGAACAGATCGTTCATCTGGGCATAGCTGGTAAACAGGCAGAAGGCGCGGCCCTGACTGAGTTCCAGCATCGCCACAATTTCGTCCGCGGCCTTGGCCGTGAAGCCCGGATCACGCACATCGGGCATTTTCTGCGGGAGATAGAGGAGCGCCTGCTCTTCGTAGTGAAATTCAGGGGGCAGGCCGCTTTCCTTGACGTGGTCCAGGCCGAGGCGCTGGCGTATGAACTCGAAGCGGCCGGCGACGGTGAGTGTCGCTGAAGTGAGAATGACCGTGTCGAAGGGTTCAAAGAGGCGCTCGCGCAAGATCTGGCTGACATCAATGGGGGTGGCTGCGAGGAACACGCCCTTGTTCCTGCGCTCAAACCAGTAAACGTAATTCTTTTCGTTGGACTCGAAAAGAAATGCCAGTTCCTGGCGCATTTCAAAGCTGCGGCGCCCGATGCGCAGCAGCTCTTCGGGTTTCTGGGTGAGGGCGGCGAATTCCGTCTCCATGCCCTTCAAAGCGTTGACCAGCGCGTCATAGGCTTCCCGGTTCTGCTCGAGGAAGGCTTCGCGCTCTTGGCGGGAAAAGGAAAAGCGGCCATCGCGCGGGGGAAACGCGTCGAAGAAGCTACGGCTCCTTTCCCGGATGCGCTGCGTGCGGCGAAGGAGCGCAGGAGTTCCCTGGCGCGTCAAGCGCATGGCGTGATCGGCATCGCGCGCAAGCTCTTCGAAGCGGAAATTGGAGATTTGCTGGCCAAAGTAGTCGCTGGCGACGTCTTCCATCTCGTGGGCTTCGTCAAACACGACGGCGGAATATTCCGGAAGGATGCTGCCGAAATCATCCTTCTTCAGGGCCAAGTCGGCGAAAAAGAGGTGATGGTTGACGATGATCAGGTCCGCGTCTTTGGCGCGCTGGTGCATGGCGGTCAGGAAACACTGCTGAAATTCGGGGCACTTCTGGCCGGTGCAGGTGTCGCGCCGCGCGTCAATGCGCGTCCACAACTCGGAGTCGTCCGGCAAAAAGGCGAGTTCCGCGCGGTCGCCGGATTCCGTCAGGCGGGCCCAGTCCTTGATCTGGCGGAAGGCGTCTACTTCCTCCATCCCCCGCAAAACTGGCTGGTCGGCCATGGCATGCATTTTTGCCAGGCAAAGAAAATTGGAGCGGCCCTTCATCACCGCGACTTTGAGTTCGGGAGCAAAGTGCTTTTGCAGGAAAGGAACGTCCTTCTGATAGAGCTGCTCCTGAAGCGATTTCGTGGCCGTGGAGATAACCACGCGGCGGCCGCTGCAGATTGCCGGCAGGAGATAGGCCAGAGTCTTTCCGGTGCCAGTGCCCGCTTCTAGGATGGCGTGGTGGTGCTTCTCGAAGGCATCGTGTACTGCTTCCGCCATTTGCAGTTGGGCAGGGCGGTGTTCATAGCCGCCGATCATGCTTTTTTCGAGGAAGCCGCCGGGACCGAAGATCGCGGCCATGGTGGGTTGTGCGCCGTGTTCCTGTTGCTGCGTGGAAGGAGATGCTGAATCACGGTCCGCGAATGGATGAGTGAAATCAGTGCGTTTCGAGACCGGATGGCCTTCGACGTCGTGCGCGCGCGCCTCCTCTTCGAGCGGCACGTAAACGCGCTCGGCAACCGCTTCATTGCGCCTTTTGTTTACCTGCGGGGGTTCCGATTTGGATGTGCGTTTAGCCAGAGAGCCTGCCCAATCCCGGGGAATCACGGCTTGAATTTCTAACGATAGCATATCCCGCGCGGGCCGTTCTCGTGGCGCGACAACGCGCTGAGCGGGCGAGTTGTAACCGATTGCGTCTCCTATACGTCAAGATAGTAGGTGAATATGCGCCAGATTCGTCCTTACCACCGGACTACACTGAGCAGATTCCTCGTCGTTGCCCTGGGATTCCTGTTGGCATTGCCGGTCGGCGCGTACGATTTCCCGCTTTCCTCCAACGCCATTCGCGATGCGTATTTTCTGGGCAACCGCGAAGGGGGCTTGGGTGATCAATTTCTAGCAAACTACAGGCACACCATCCCGGAATTGCATGTGGCAGAATTCACTTCGTTCGTCCGGATCGAGACGCCATTCGCGCAAGTCGCCCTGCATTCGAGCAGAGCGATGAATTACAGCGCACAAGACGCCATCCGCGAGTTTTCAGGCAAACCGATACCCTTCCGCATTCACATGGAAATCAACTACAAACCGGATGCACCGCCGGATGCGATCAAGATCAAGTTAGTCCAGAACAAGAAGGAAATCCTGGCTGATTCTGTCGAACGCTCGCCCTTTTATCCGCCGACAGATGCTTACACACGATTGCCGAGCATAGGGGAAACCATTGACCTGGTATTCAAACCAGAAAAGATCGATTCTTCAACACTTACCATCCAGATTGATACGCCGGACGGCCAACACGCGGAATGTGTGTTCGATATGCAAGCGACCCGCTAGTCTTCCCAGGCAAAGCCTGGTGCCGATCCATGGAGTAATTCTTAGAGCCCTAGTTAGCAGTTGGGCACTACGAGAAATTCCGAAACGGCCCAAGATGCCCCCAGACGCTAACATTCTCTTCGGGGATTTCCCGGCCATCTCGCCCACCCGATGTGGCGTTTAATCTGGACGTGGGGTGTTTGCATGAATTCAAAACGTGTCCTTCTTATACTTGGAATTTCAGCGATTTTCGCTCTCACTTCTTGCAGCGGCCTCAAGACGGCGGTTTGCACGACGAATTGCACGGTGAGCGGTAACGCCACGCTTAATCTAACCCTCTCCGATACGCCGCCGTCGGGGGTCGGCGTGATCAGTTTCACGCTGCCCATTTCCGGGATCAGCCTGGTGCCCTCCACCGGCAGTCCGGTTTCGGTGTACTCCGGCGGGAGCGTTGAACTGACTCGTCTGCAGTCAGATTCGGCACTCGTGGCCACCGGAGTGTCTGTGCCAGTGGGGAGCTACACGGCGATCAAGGTTACGCTTGGCACGTCCAGCGGGATTTTCGTCAATGCGTCCAGCGGGAGCATCACGAGTTCAGCCGGAACATGCGCCGCCGGGGCCTTCTGCGCACTTCCACCGGGCGCAGCGACCACGATCACATACACCTTCCCGTCGGCGCTTTCATTGTCGGCGAATCAAACGCAGTGGATTGGCCTGGACTTTGATCTGAATAACGCCCTCACGACGGCCAACGGAATCACCGTGGACTTCGGGCAGGCTAACGTGCTCACGGCTACGACTACGGTCCCGACCGGCATTCCCAGTGGTTATACGGCGAACATTGACGATTTCGTGGGACTTGTTACCGCGTATACCAGCGGGAGCAGTATCTCGGTTAAATCCGGCATTCGCGGCACACTGGCAGCGACGATTACTTCGGCAACCACATTTGACGATCCGCAAGGCTTGTGCTCAGGGGCGGCAAGCGTCGCAAGCTGTATTTCCGCGAGCGGCAAAACGGTGGTCAGTGTGCAAGCCGCGCTGACCAATGCGGGAGTGATTGATGCTACGGAAATAGATGTGATTGACATGAGCGGGGCAGATTCCGTCGAGGGCTTCATCTATCCGAGTTCCTGCAACGGGGGCTCGAATTATGGCCTGATTCTCGCGGATAGCGCGCTGCCATCGGCTAACGCAACGCTGACCGGCCTCTCCTATGGTGCTGGATTCTGTCTGACCGCGAGTCCGACCGCCTCTTTCATCGTGGACACGGGATTCCTGCCCATTGGACAGCCAACAACGGGTTTCACGAACTCCAACGATATTCAGGTCGGACAGGTTGTGCGCATGGACGTCAGCAACGTAGTTGCTGGCAGTGTGGTTGACGCCACAGCTACGAATTTTGTTCTGCGCTACTCGCGGCTTTCGGGTACGGTTAACACCGTTACCGGCAACAACTTCTCCATAACTGGATTGCCCACCTATCTGGGCTTCACGCTCTCGCCCCTGGTTGCGACCTATTCCAGCAACACCATCTTCGAAGGGGTAACCGGAGTCAGCGGACTGAGCAGTTCGCCGCCGCCGGCCGTGGCGATCCGCGCCTTGTACCTCAACCCCACCACGGCTCCGCTAGGAGTGCCCTTCCTAGCGGCCAAGGTTCGGGCTAACTAGTTTTATCCCGCCTCCGCAAAGGCCACGGGCCCCGGAAGTTCCGGGGCCCGTTTTCTTTCCCAGGCTTTCTCTCTTATGGAACAGTTACATGCCGCCGACGGTGGTATTCGGGGGGAGCGGGTTGCCCACCAGCCCCGTTGGTACAGACGGAATGTTGGGAGCAACCACGGGCTGCAACCGGCGGTAAACCGCCAGGGAAATAGCGCCCATGCCCCACAAAACAACGGCCAGAGCGACCCAGAATCCGATGAACGGGATGCTCGTGACGAGGCGCACCAGGAGTACGCCCAGTGCCATGCGCGCCACCAGCGGCCAGAAGTCGCTTGTGCGGCCCAGCAGCCATTGGCCGACGATGGTGCCCACCACGATAACCGTGCACATGAACACGATCACGTAGAGGAACAACGTGGAAAGGCCCAGCAGCAGCCCCACAATCGTGACGCAGGCAATGACCGCGGCGATGGGCAAGCCAAAGGTGACCAGGACACCCAGTCCGAACGCTGCTCCATAGTGTTCGCCAGCTTCCGCTACGTCCATCGCGAAACGTGGGAACAATCCATAAACGACCAGGCCGAGGAGCGCGAACGCGGCAGTCCAGATCAGCCGCCAGATGTAATAGCCCACGCCGCGGTCGTGATCGGCATGCGGCTGGTGCTTGGTGAATTTCAAGGGTGAAGCCAGCTTGGCTTCGGACGAAACCGTGGCGGGCTTTGCTCCTTCAAACTCGGCCTTGCCGACAATCTCGGCAGTAGGATTGATCGTCAGCGACTTCCCCTTGCCCCACAAGGAACCTCCGATAGTTCCTGAGATAGTGCTTTGATCGAAAAAAGCCACGACGTCTCTTCCAGTTCTTCCGTCAATGGTTATCGTTTGCCCGAATACCGTCAGGCTGCGGCCGATCTTTCCATTGGGGTCAAGATTCAGCACTTCGTTAAAAGACAAAACGTTTCGCCCGATGTTCCCAGTGATGGTGATGTTATTCGTGAACGCGCGGATGTTCCCGTCGACCTGGCCAGTAATCCGCGTGCCTTGTGCAAAACAAAAGACATCGCCCGTGACGTGTCCTGCAACGTCGAGTTGCTGGCCGAAGGCGAAAACGTCACCATCCACCGTGCCATCCACGCGAACGTGATTACCAGTGAGGAAGATGTCGCCCACAATGTTTTCGCCCTTTGCGACACTCACGAAATCGCCCTTGCGAAATTCGGTTGCGGACGCCGCCGGCGTCGTCGCGAGCAGCAGGCCCAAACTGGCAAACACCATCGCCAGTGCGGAGCCCCTCCGGATGTACCTTCGGAAGGCAAACGCGGCAGAACCTGCCAGAACGGCGAGAGCGAGAACCTCAAACAGCGTGAACATGGATTGCCATCCTTTCCAAAATGCCCCCTGAAAGACCAGCAAGCTGAGAAGATTGGTGCTGCCAAAGCCAGCCTGCTCGAGCTGCTGCTCCCAGGGCTCGATATAACCCGCGTAGAGGGTGTAGACACCGAGTACCGCTAGCCCAAACACCAGGCCCCAAATCCACTGCATGGATTGCTTCACGGCCAGGCGAAACTCTGCCAGCCGCGCCGGAAGCGGTTCGTCCTGCTCCAGCATGGCGCGCGTCAACAGGCGCGATTCGCGGTCCAGTGCGCGCAGCAGCGTCAGGCAGCGTGTGCAGGTCTGCGTGTGCAGGGATACTTCCTGCGCGCGCTCCCGGTCGAGCTGCCGCTCGACGTAGAGGAGCAGCGTCATTTCATCCAAATGCTTGTTCGGGGTCATCTCAGTTTCGCTCAACGTGTCCCTCCCACGGCCAGGGCGCTGTTTTCACCCAGCACCTGCCGGAGTTCGTGTCTGGCGCGCAGCAATACTACTCCGACAAACGCCCGCCGCACGCCCAGGGCGTCTGCAATTTCGTCGTAGGACATGTCCGAGTAATAACGCATGACGAGGGCCATGCGGGCGCGCACGCCGAGCTTGCTCAGGGCCTTGCGCACCTCTTCGTTGCTGCGCTCTTCAATCAAACGTTCCAGTTGGTTGGGATCGGGATGCTCCAGGGGAATGTCGTCAACATCCTCGGTTTCCTTGTTCTGGCGGCCTTTGCGGCGGCGCAGCATGTCCCAGCAATGATTGGCGGAGACTTTATAGAGCCAGGCGGAGAACGATCGTGTGTGGTCGAACTGGCCCAGCTTGTCGCGCAACTTCACGAAAATCTCCATGGTCGCGTCTTCCGCGTCTTCGTGCGTGGGCATGGCGCGCCGGCAAAAACGGAAGATCGCCGGGGCAAATTCCCGGTATAAGTCGCCCCAAGCTTCGGCGTCCCCGGTCCGAGCCCGAACGACCACATCCGTGGGTTCCGTTTTTCCCGGCGCGCTCATTCGCCCTGGTCTCAGAGGTTCCATAACCTAGTACGCAGCGGAAGTCACAAAACTATCACAAGTTGCAATCTGGGTCCGTTGTGGAATGCAATTCCAGGGGAGAAGGACGTGGAGGAAGGATATCGTCCCCTTCCGGCTTAAATACGTAACTAACACAAAATAAGAGTGTTATCTGCGCGGGAAGCCACGCGCGGGCGACGGCTTTGTCCGAAAAGAAGAAAGTGGCACTTCTCGAAAAAGCCACGGCCCCGGGATTGATCCCTCCGGGGCCGTGGGAAAAGGAAGGGTTACGGAACCCATTAAAAGCTGAACTTCGCCGCGATCTGAATGCTACGTGGTCCCCCACCGCCAAGGAACGGATAGCCGGGGCCAACATCCGCCGTTGTGGTTATCGGGAGATACCCATTCAGGTGGCCGTTGGCAAGGTACCAGGAGCAGTTGATGCCGGGGGTGCAGTTGTTGGGAGAGGTCACTCCGTAGTACGACGGATCGGAGCCAAAATTTGGCCACAGAGGATTGGCGAAATTGGGATGGTTGAAGAGGTTGTAAAACTCGAAGCGAAGTTCCAGCTTCAGGCGCTCCGTAATATTCGTGTTTTTGTAGATGGAGAAATCCAGCTGACGAAAGGGAGGACCGACGAGCGAGTTCCTGCCCTCATCGCCGAAGTGACGCGTCCCAGGCACACAAGAGTAAGCGGTACCATCAAAACCCGAGGCGAGGGGAGTGCAAGGGACCGCGAAAGAACTCAAATTGAGGAAATGGCTAGGATCGCTGAAATTGTATTGGAGCGGGCCAATCACATCTGGTTTCGGGAAGTCCGTTCCCGAACCATCGAAATCGTCGGCCTCGAGAATCATATGGAAAGGCATTCCTGACTGGGCCGTGAGGATGCCGTTGAGACCCCAGCCATTGGTGAGGCGCTGAAAACGGCCCTTTGGATTGGGGAATTGATAGATGAAGTTCCAAGTAAAACGATTGCGAACATCGAAGTTAGAATTGCCACGGTTGGATGCCGGGTTGGTGCTGTCCGTGGGTTGCGCGGCGTTGGGAACATAGTCTTCGCCGTCGCTGGCGGTATCAATCGAATGGGACCACGTGTAATTGAAGTTGGTGGTAAGACCATGCCAATTGTCAATCCGCAAGGTGGTCTGAAGGGCGTTGTAATTGGAACTCGCGCCGCTCTCTTCCCAGTAGATATAGGTGATATTGTTCCCGGTGAGCCGCCGCGGCACGTCGAAGTCATTGATCGTTCCGGTGGGACAAGGCTGGCCGACGGCAGGAAGGGGAACAACCCCAGCACAATCGGCCGCCCAAATCTGCGCCGCTGACGGCTGATTGAGATCTATGAAGTTAAGGAGTTTATGGCCCTCGGAGCCAACGTAACCCACTTGCAGCACAATTTTGCGAGTCAACTGTTGCTGCAAGTTCAGGTTGTAGTTCTCCATGTAGGGAGTGCGAATATTCGGGTCAACCCCGAACGCACTAGTCATCGGAGTGTAATTGGTGAAGACCGGTTGATTCAGAGCGAGCGGCAAGTACGCGGTGTACGGCGGCGGTAGGTTGTTCGTTGGGGGACTCCCAAAGGATATCTGGCCAGGACCGGGAAGACCGGAGTAGGCAGGTCCGGGATCGAAACTCGCGCTGAAAGGCAGATGACCCATGAACATGTCCTGAGAATAAGCATCGTAGAAAATGCCGAAGCCGGTCCGGACGACTGTTTTACCTTTCCCGGTGACATCCCAGGCCACGCTGAAGCGCGGCGCCCAGTTTTTGTAATCCGGCTGGTACAGGCGCCCCGTGCCCACGGGGAAGACGACACCGGTCGTGGGATCGACATTGGTGAACATGTCGTGTTTTTCCTGGATGATCCCGAAATAGTCATAGCGCAGGCCGAGATTGAGCGTGATGCGCCGCGTCAGCCGGTAGCTATCCTGCAGGTAAAAAGCGTTTGAATTCTCGAAGGTGTTACGGTTGGTGTCACCGATGCCCTGCGTTCCTCCGTCATCTGGAATACCCGCCAGAAATGAAGCCAAGCCGCTGAATTCCAGTCTGCCGCGGAACGTGCGGTTGAAGATTTGTGAAATGGAAGTTCTGCGGAATTCATAACCGAACTTGATGACGTGTTTCCCGGATTTCCAGGAGATATTGTCAATGAAATGCCAGTTGGTGTCCACGCGCTGGCGGGGGTCGCCCTTGTCAGACCCAAGTTGAGGCAGCCCGCTGACGTTGATCACAGGCATGCCGAAGTTGTAAGGATTGCCTGCGTTCGGCGTACCCGTACCGACAGTATCCAGCCCGATGGAACTGGGGTCGAAGCTAAGGTCCTGCGCGAAAAAGCCTTCTGCAAAACGGTTCCAGCCTACCCGCGCTTCATTGACGATGGAAGGACTAAGCACTGAGACAAACGAGATGGAAATGAGTTGCACCCGAGTGGGAGTGGAAGTGTTGTAATTGGGCAGGTCTCCGCCGCCAGTGAGGGCGAGGGGAAAAAGCTGGCTGCTGTCACCGATGTAGTAGCGGCCGGTGAGTAGATTGTTCTTGTTGAAGTTGTGATCAATCTTGACGATGCCGTTGTCCACACGATTGGAAAAAGGAGTCGCGATGGTGATATTGCTCCCACCATTGGCGTAGCAATCTACATTGGGATTCGTCGCAGCGGGCCAGGGATTGAGGGCCAGTAGGTTTTTAATCACGGGATTGATACTGGTCAGAACGGTAGGTGTGGGAGCATTCGCGGAGATATCCGCCGGGATTGGAACACATCCAGGGCTGCTTTCGGTGCCAATTTCACGCACACCCTCGTAGTCGACGAAGAAGAAGGTGCTGTTATGGACGATGGGTCCGCCGATGTTGCCGCCGAACTGGTTCAGGTGAAAGGGCTGTTGTGGGCCGACGGAGGCTAGGTCAAAAAAGTTACGGGCGTTGAGGGCGGTGTTGCGAAGGAAGTCAAAACCGACGCCGTGCCAGTTGTTGGTGCCGCTTTTGGTAACGATGTTGATAGCGGTGCCGGCGCTGCGCCCGTACTCGGCCTCGAAGTTGGAAGCAACGTGAACTTCAGCAATAGCTTCAATCGGAAGGATAGTGGCCGGTGTGCTGAAAACGCCGCCTTCGTTGATCGCAGGATCGTTGCGGTAGCCATCATTCATGTCCGTGCCGTCGAGAAGGTAGTTGTTGGAGCGGCCACGCGCGCCGTTGACGGAAACGGTGCCATAGGAACCCGCGGAATCCGTGATGGCATCCGGGCCAGAAGCAGCGCCAGGAACCAGCAGAATCAGTTTTTGGTAATCGCGGCCGTTCACGGGAAGATTCTCGACCACATTGGATTCCACAATTCCGCCCATGTCGTTCGAGGTCGTTTCCACCATCGGAAGTTCTTCGCCCAGCACCTCAACCTTTTGAGAAAGCTGGCCGGTTTGCAGGGTGATGTCAGCGCGGCGTTCCACCGAGACTTCGACTTTGACGCCGGTGATGAGGCCGGTCTTGAAGCCCGCCTTCTCGACGGTGACACTGTAGTTCCCGATGGGAAGTTCTGGTGCGGAATAGCTGCCGTCGTCAGAAGTAGTGAGGGTGCGGGTGAGGCCGGTGTCAACGTTCTTGATCGTAACCGTGGCTCCGGGCACGACAGCGCCAGACGAATCGGTGACCGTACCCAAAATGATGCCGCGGAAGGTCTGGGCCGAGGCGCTTCCGGCAAGGAGAACCAGTAGTGCAAACAGACAACAACCTAAAATGCTCAGCTTACGGATTGACCTAGTCATCGTGAGCTCCTTCGAACTTTCAAATGTCATCTCG
>Ga0187782_10001558_pt1 | contig 16748 bp, 14 predicted proteins | sample 0715_SJ02_MP15_2_FD_132454 | JGI IMG/M metagenome (GOLD analysis project Ga0187782, IMG submission 132454) | Tropical peat soil microbial communities from peatlands in Department of Meta, Colombia - 0715_SJ02_MP15_20_MG | ecosystem: Environmental > Terrestrial > Soil > Wetlands > Peat | place...
GATGCTCGCACTTGGCATAGTATTCATGGTCATCGTCGCCGTGGCGGTGTCCTTCGCGGTCGAAGTCACCGGCGTCCTTCTGGTCTTCTCCCTGATGGTAACTCCCGGGGCCACTGCTCAGTATATTGCACGGAAACCGGCAACTGCCATCGCCGCGTCCGTTATCATAGCTCTTCTGGCAACTTGGACGGGGCTCTTCCTTTCCTTCTACACATCCCCTCCCGTCAGTTTCTACATTACTGGCGAGGTCTTCGCATTCTATCTGTTTGTAAGGTTCGTTTACGCCCGGTTCAAGTGGGAGAAAAAGTCGCAGGGGAGCCTTCTCAGGCCCCCCGTTGACAGGAGCGGTTGAACGAACAGTTTTCCTGAACGCGTCAGGGATGGTGCCTTCTGTTCGTTCACTGGTGGACCCCTTCTTCGGGGCTCAAAGGGCGCGGGAGCCTTGAAACGACACCTACGGTCGCGAATAGCAGGGTGCCGGCCAGGACGAAAGTCACGTAGTACCCCGAATAGACCGAAATGAAGCCTGATACGAACGAACCAGCCATCGTCGCCAAACCTACGACGGCGGAGTAGACCCCGAGGGCGGACCCGGCTGTCCTCCCTCTGACCGTGTTGAACATCATGGTATTAGACGAGGTATAGTAGATTGCATAGGCCACCCCTCCTGCGAGGGGATAGAAGAGGAGGGCAGAGACGGCGAAGAACGGACCCGTGACCAGCAGCCCGGCTACGCCTATGGCGAGGTAGGACCATCCTCTTAGCAGGAGCCCCTGAATCGATGACGTTATGAGGCTCCGCTTGTCAACGAACTCCCCCGCCCTCTGGAAGGCAAGCGTCTGGACCACCATCCCAGCTAGAATGACAGCGAAGACCTCCTGGTCAGGCATCGAATAGAAGTGCATGGCAGGAACGAACGACGTGTTGAATAGTCCAGCCGACACGTAGAACAGTATAGTCGAGATGTAGAAGAGGGGGACGTAGCTCAGGAGCCCTGTTCGGAGTCCCCTGAAAGCTCTCTTGAAGTCTGAACCCGAGGGGATTCCGATGAAAAACACAGGATTGGCGCGAAGGCGACTGAAGAGACTCGGCTTCCTGAGGGCAACCGTCTCCCTCTCCAAGATGAACTTGGGCTCGTGAATCGTGATAAGTGTCATGCCCGACGAGGCGAGGGCTAGAGCACTCAGGGGCACAAAAAGCAAGACTAGCTCGTTCGGGAAGAACTGGGCCCAGAGGGCGCTGATTAGGTATCCGACCACGCTCCCGGCACTGATCATCAGCGACAGCCTTGCGAAAGCGTGCGCCCACTTCACTTTCTGCTCCGTCTCCATTATCAGGAGGTTCAGGGGCGTGGCCGAAGCCACAGAGATGAAGGAAATCGCCCCATACCTCGAGATGGTGCCAGCTGTTGTCCTGTCGAAGAAGTATGACACCAGGGCGATGGCGATTAGGGCGTAGCTGAGGGCTATGAGGGACTTCCTCTTGTGTAGCCTATCTGTGGCGACCCCCCAGAAAAGGGCCGCGGGTATGCTGACGCCGTTGTAGATTGCAGTGGCGAAGCTGCCATAGATGGTCCCGAGAGCCTGGCCATTAAGGTAAATCAGGTAAAGCTGGATAATCGTGCCTACGGGGCCAGTGGCGATGGAGACAGGAAAGACCGAGTAAATCCAGGTGGTTCTCCGCTTCTCCGGTTCCTTGGTCATGAATCCAAGGGCCCCGATAACCCGTTCATGTGCGTTGCACCCCTTCGGTCTCCCAAAAAGACAAAGCTGAATTAATGCACTCCGTTGCGCGAATCGTTGGTGCCGCAAGGGAAGAGAATAGCAGTCTCCCTGCCAGACACACTCCTCGAAGACAAGGAGTCACTTCGCGAGAAGACAGTAAAGCTGGGCGTGATCGCAAGGGCCTGCGCCATCTATGGTGTCGACCTGATCGAGGTGTTTAGGGATCCGAAGGTGCGAGGAGAGGAGAAGCTGGTCAGGAGAATCCTTGAGTATCTGGAGACACCCCAGTACCTGAGGAAGAGGTTGTTTCCTCTGAATGAGGAGCTTAGGTATGCAGGGATGCTCCCGCCGCTGCGCATTCCATCGCACAAGTCGAGAATCCCTTCGGATAGGCTCACCGTCGGCGAGGTCCGCGAAGGGGTGGTAAACTTCGATGGGACGGTTGACATAGGCCTTGACGTCTCACCGAGACTCAAAGAGAAGTCCCCACCCGGGAAAAGGGTCACGGCGAAGGTCACCTCGCTGACGCCGCCGGTTGCCGATCTTGTCTCGAAGGAGAGTACAGGCACCTATTGGGGGTACTCCATAGAAACGAAGACAGTAGCGGAGGTCATCTCAGACTCGAGGTATGGCCTCAAGATTGCGACCTCAAGGCTCGGCACCCCAGTGGCGGACGAGCTTGCCAGGCTTAGGTCGTCCCTGCAGCAGGTGGAAGGGGTCAAGCTGATTTTCGGATCTCCCTCTAGGGGCCTATTCGACATTGTCGGCCCCGACCTTCCCCGCGGAGTCGACTACGTGGTGAATTTCTTCCCCGAGCAGCATGTAGAGACGGTTAGGACCGAGGAGGCGGTTCTGGTCAGCCTGGGGGTTGTAAGCGTCCTCAAAACCGAGAAAGCTTAAGTGCGAACTGTAAAACGGGCCAACGGAAAGGTTTAGCGTGAGTTGGGTCATCGGAAGTATTCAGCGCCCCGTAGAGGTAGTCTTGCATACAGTCCTAGAGGGCGAGCGAAGAGCTTCGTTCCCAGAATAAGGAACTGGCCCACGGTACAGGCTGAGAAGCCAATTCTCCTCGGATTCCCAGGGTACAAGGCTGGGACAGCCCATGTCATAACGGTGGACGACAGGGCAAAGACGCCGAACTTTGGGAAGCCCCTGTTCAACCTGTCCAGCGTTCTCACTCTGCCGGATGCAGAGGTCTTGGGACTGAGGCTGTATGGCCACGAAAACGGCCAGGACAAGGCGATAGCGGACGTCAGACAGGCCAGTCAGCCCCCGAGCGAGAAGCTCCCGATAGACAGGACGACGAGGGTCGCAGCCGTTGTCTCTTCAGTCCCAAGGGATGTAGGGCTGTCGCAAAAGAAACCAATCGTCCTAGAGGTTGGCGTTTCGGGCGGTGATCTGAAGACCCAGATCGAGTTCGCCCGAGGCCTAATTGGGAAGAAGGTAAAATTCACTGACGTCTTCAAGGCGGGGATGTACGTGGATGTTCTTGGGATAACAAAGGGGAAGGGGTTCGAAGGACCCATAACGAGGTTTGGAGTAAAGCGGAAGCAACACAAGTCAAGGAAGAGTGTGAGGGCTGTAGCCGTCATCGGTCCCTGGCACCCGGCCGCGGTCATGTACACCGTTGCGAGGGCGGGCCAGATGGGGTTCCACCAGAGGACAGAGACTGGCAAGAGGATTTTGATGGTGGGGAATGCGACTTCAAACCCCGTCACTCCGCCCGGTGGCTTCCAACACTTCGGCAACGTGGCAGGCGAATACGCCGTAATCAGAGGGTCGGTCCCCGGGCCAGCGAGTAGATTCGTCATGGTGAGGATGAAGGAGAGAGGGGTTGTGAAGAATCAGGCCCCGCCGCAGGTGATAGAGGTAAGCACGATGGAGAGGAAACGCTAGTCATGAAAGCCGACGTGGTGGGCCTCAATGGCAAGCCCGCAGGTCAGGTGGACATCCCGGAAGTCTTCACCACGGAGCTCAGGGCTGATCTTGTCAAACGGGTCTTCTGGCTCGTCGGATCCCACTCGTTCCAGCCGAAGGGAAGGGACCCCATGGCGGGCGAAAGAACAACCGCGGAAACGCACAGCCCACCTACTGGCACTGGCCGCTCAAGGATTCCGAGGGTGAAGGGAGACAGGTACCCTCGCGGGGGCCTGGCGGGCGGCGTGGCAAGCGTGGTGAAAGGGAGGCTTCCGCACCCCCCCAGGTCTGAGAAGGTCATTCACTTCAGCGTGAACAAGAAGGAGAGGAGACTTGCCACCGATTCCGCCATAGCGTACACGGCCGACCTGGACGCGGTGAAAGCCCGCGGACACAGAGTGAACAAGCCTGCGCTGCCTATGATAGTTGCCGACGACATCGAAACGGTGGAAAAGACTTCCGAGCTTGTTTCTTTCCTTGAGAAGGTGGACCTGAAAGCTGAGCTCGAAAGGGTCGATGGCAACACGAAACGGAACTCAGGCAAGAGGCGGCTGAGAGGGAGGGTGTACAGGGGCGGAGTGGGGCCGTTGATTGTGGTAACCAATGACAGGGGCGTGGGGAAAGCCGCAGGCGGGATACCAGGGGTGCAGGTTACCCGGGTGCAGGACGTAAGCGTCCTTGACCTGGCACCCGGAGGCGTCCCCGGCAGGCTCACCATCTGGACTGAGTCGGCCCTCAGTGCGCTCGAAGGAAGGACCAAGGGGGTGGCGGCGTAGCGTGAGGCTCGAAGACGCCCAGAAGATTCTGAAGAGGCCCTACGTCACGGAGAGGACGTTCGACCAGATCGAGAGGGAGAACAAGCTCTGTTTCATTGTCGATGATAGGGTCTCCAAGACACAGATTGCAAGCGCGGTAGAGGCTCTCTACGAAGTTCGGGTGGACGCTGTTAACACTTCGAGGACCATCAGGGGAAAGAAGGCGTTTGTACGTCTCTCTGAAGTGGGAAAGGCGGCCGAGCTGGCTACGAAGCTGGGGTTGGTGTAAACCATGGGTAAGAGAATTCTCCAGCGAAGGCGTGGAAAGGCAGGAATACAGTTCAGGGCGCCGAGCAGGGGGAAGATAGCGCCTGTGAGGTACCCCAAGATTGGTGGGGCGTTGGCACGTGCCGCGACCATATCCGCCATCCTTGACGAGAGGGGGAGGAGTGCTCCCCTTGCCCAGCTAAGGCTCGAGGGGGACAGGTACGCCTACGTCCCGGCGGTCGCTGGGATGGCTGTAGGGCAGCAGGTCAGCATGGGCCCCTCAGCGCAGCTTCACGAAGGGAACGCCATGCCCCTCTCCAGTATACCGGAAGGAACACGCATCTGCAACCTCGAACTGAGGCCAGGGGACGGGGGAAGGCTCGTCAGGGCGTCGGGGACTTCGGCTGTGCTCTTTTCGAAAGCGAACGGGCGGGCGATAATCAAGCTCCCCTCGGGGAAGAACATCCTGGTAAGTGACAGGTGCGTGGCGACTTTGGGGGAGGTAGCAGGGGGTGGAAGGAGAGAGAAGCCCTTCCTGACGGCTGGGGCGAGGCACCATGCCATGAGGGCGGCGGGGCGTGTCTACCCGAGGATGAGGGGTGTAGCCATGGCGGTTGTCTACCACCCGTTCGGAGGCGGCAGGCACCAGCACCCCGGCAAGTCAACAAGCACATCAAGGAATGCGCCTCCTGGAAGGAAAGTAGGGTTAATAGCGCCGAGGAAGACAGGGAGAAAGAGATTGGCGAGGTCCAGCGCGGAGGTCTCGGGGTAGATGCCGAAGGAGTTCAGGTACAGAGGGAAGAGCCTCGAAGAGCTCAATTCGATGTCCACCGAGGCGCTGCTGGAACTCCTTCCTTCTAGGGCAAGGCGCTCGCTGAACAGGGGGGTCTCTGAAGAGAAAAGGAAGCTCCTTGAGGATGCCAGGGCCATGAAGGACGGGAAGCTGCGGGGGGAGATCAAGACCCACGCCCGTGACATGATCGTCCTGCCCACGATGGTGGGGCTCACCATCTCCGTCCACAATGGAAGGGAGTTCGTCTCTCTCGAGGTAAAGCCGGAGATGATAGGGAGATATCTCGGTGAGTACGTCATTACCAATAAGAAGGTGGTGCACGGCACCCCCGGAATCGGCGCCAGTCGCTCCAGCCTCTACGTCCCTCTGAAGTAGAGGGGACCGCTTCTTGTCGGGGAGTGCCGATCTCCGGCTACTCCACTCGCGTCTGTGACTGGTCCCTGAGGAAGTTCAACAGGTAGTACGGGCTCCCGACTCCCCTCCCGGTCACGCCGCTGGCCTTCCAGCCGGTGAACGATTGGGCTCCTGGCCAGGCTCCCGTTGTGGAGCCGCCGCTCCTGTTGGAGTATGTGACGCCGAACTTGATGCCGTCGAAGAACTCGTCCTGCTCCCTTCTGTCCTTGGTGAAGATTCCCGCTGTGAGGCCGTACTCCGTGGCATTCGACCTGTCGATTGCCTCCTTCACCGTATCGCAGCCGTTGACGACGACAAATGGGACGAAGAGCTCCTGCTTCACCAAGCTGTTGTCCTCGGGCAGGTCGGCGACCACCGTGGGTGCGACATAGAAACCGTTCTTCATGTCACCTTCCCTGATGACGGTTCCACCAGCTATGAGGCGCGCTCCAGACTGCTTTGCCGTTACGACCGCAGACTGGAAGGTTTCCACTGCCTTCTGGTTGATCAGGGGGCCCATGAAGGTCTCCTTGGCCCTGGGATCTCCAACTGGGATTTTCGCGATCCTCTCTTTGAGTGCCGCCAGGAACCTGTCCTTGACCTGGTTCTGAACGTAAACCCTGGAGGTCGCACTGCATTTCTGTCCCCCGTAGCCGAAAGCGGCGCGCACGGTGCCCTCCACCGCCTTGGGGATGTCTGCCTTCGCGCTCACGATGGTCGGATTCTTGCTCCCCATTTCGAGGAGTATGGGCTTGGGATAGGCCTGCTCTGTGTGGAACCTTCGGAAAAGGCGCATCCCTACGTCCTTGGACCCGGTGAACGCTATTCCCGACACGGCGGGGTTGGAGACGAACTCATCCTCGAAGTTGGAACCTGGTCCCGTCACGAAGTTGACGGCCCCACCTGGTACACCCGCGTCCGCGTACAGCTTGTAGAGCATGTATCCCGTCAATGGAGCCTCACTTGTCGGCTTCAGGATGACAGAGTTTCCGGTAATCAGTGCACCCATTGCCATCCCGTTGGCGAGCATGAACGGGAAGTTGAATGGGGAGATAACCGGCCAGACGCCATGGGGCTTCAGCACGTCGACGTTGTGCTCCCCTGGACCTCCGGGACCCATCTTGATGCTGTAACCTCTCTCTTTGTGCATAACCCCAGAATAGTACTTGACGGCGTCTATGGCCTCCCAGCACTCGGCGAGCGCCTCCAACCTGTTCTTGCCTACTTCGTAGGTGATGGCTACCGCTATGTCGAACTTCCTCTCGTCGATCAGCTTGGCGTATCTGTCGAGTGCCCTCACCCTGTCAAGCCAGGACTCTGCGCTCCAGACATCGAACCCCTCTTTTGCGGCCTCGACCGCCTGTCTGGCGTGTTCGCGGGTGCCTACCTGGAACTTTCCGACGACGATGGACGTGTCTATGGGGCTCCGGTGCTCGAACTGGCCGGCGTCGGAGTACACCTCCTTCCCCCCTATGTACATCGGGTAGGTTCGACCAAGTTTCGATTCGAACCTCTTCAGGGCCTCGTCGAACTTCGGGTTAAGGCTCTCATCTGCGAAGAGAGTCACATATGTAATCTTCTTGATCGGTTTCTTCGCAACAGAAGGCGTCCTCTTCTTGGGCATGATCTGCGCCGGCCGAACGCGGGCTAAAATCCTTGTCGCCTAATCAGACATCAGGAGATGCTGATGAGACAGCGTCAGCGCCGCGACCGCAGAGTACTCCCGTGCGAACCTCGCCTTCACTTCATCGAAAGGGACAGGCTCGCCCTTGATCCTCTGCATGGAGGTCATGGCTGATGGGTCAAGGCCACAGGGACGGATGTGTTCGAAAAAGGACAGGTCGGTGTTGACGTTCAGGGCGAAGCCGTGATATGTCACCCAGTCAGTCACTGCGACCCCGATGGAAGCCAGCTTCCTCCCTCCTACCCAGATTCCGGGATGACCTTCTAGGCGCTCGCCTTCAATGCCGTAAGCACGAGCCGACCGGATGATGGCTTCCTCCATGTTACGGACATGACGTCTCACGTCATGGTCGGTGAGCAGGACTATCGGGTAGCCTACCAGCTGCCCCGGGCCGTGGTAGGTGGCATCCCCCCCGCGCTCGACCTCGAACACAGGGATTTCCTGGGTCTTGAAGTTAGCAGGGGTCGTCTTCCTACCGAGCGTTATGACGTGGTCGTGCTCCACCAGAACGAGCGTGTCCGGAATCTCTCCCTTCGCCCTCATTGCAACGAGTTCTTTCTGGAGCCTCAGGGCTTTTCCGTACTCCATCCTTCCGAAGTCGAGGAGGTAGCCGTTCATGTTTTGAGCTGGTGTATCGGCCTTCCGGCTGCCGATTCGGCTGCCTCCATGATCGCCTCGGGGAAAGTAGGATGAGGATGGATTGTGAGTGCAATGTCGTCCACCGTCGCGCCCATCTCGATCGCCAGGGCGACTTCGCTGATAAGGTCAGATGCCTCGGGACCCACAATCTGGACGCCGAGGACGAGGCCATCGGACTCGTTGGAGATCACCTTGACGAAACCTTCTGGCTCGCCGGCGGCCAGCGCCCTCCCGAGGGCTGCGAATTGGAATCTACTTCTCTTCACCTTGTACCCTGCTTCGACAGCCTTCGCCTCGGTCAGCCCTACGCTAGCCACCTCCGGGTCGCAGAAGACGGCGTCGGGGATTACTTTCCAGTCAGCGGCCGAGGGCATCCCTGCAATGACTTCGGCAGCAACCATCCCCTCTCTTGACGCCTTGTGTTCGAGGAGGGGGGGCCCCCTCACGTCGCCTATGGCGTAGACGCCCGGAACGTTCGTCTGCATCCTGCTGTCGGTCGTGATGTATCCACGGGGGTCAGTCATGACCCCGAGGGCGGGAAGGTTCAGTTTCTCCGTCCTTGGTTTGCGGCCGACGCTCACCAGAATCTTGTCCACTTCGACGCTAATCTTCCCTTCCGGGGTCTCGACCTCGACAGTCGCCTCGGAACCCTTCTTGTCGATCCTGAGGACCTTGGACTTCAAGTAAATCTTGGCGCCATGGGCTTCGAGCTTACGATGAACGACACGGACCAGGTCTAGGTCACTCCCCGGGAGAAGCTGCTCCATGATCTCAACGATTGTTATGGCGCTGCCCAGCTTCTGGAACATCGATGCGAACTCCAGGCCTATCGCCCCGCCCCCCACGACCATCAGACGCTTCGGAGCGCTCTTCAGGTCGAGCCCTTCCTTGGAACCAATAACGAGGTCGCCATCGAACTCCAGTCCCGGGAGGCTGGATGTCCTTGTCCCCGTTGCGAAGACGAGGTTCTTGCACGTGACCTCTTCCCTGCCCCGGTCGGTTGTGACGATTACCCTGTCCTTGGAAACCACTTCAGCCTCTCCCTTCAGTATTGTCGCATGATACCCCTTCAGAAGAAGCTCGATGCCGCCGACAAGGCGGGAAATCACTTCTCCCTTCCACTTCTGGAGCTGGACGAAGTCAACCGAGACACCGGACGTCTTCAAACCGTATTTCTCCGCCTCCTTCACCTTGTCTACGAGCTTGGACACTGTGATGAGGGACTTCGACGGGATACACCCATAGTTGACGCACTCCCCACCGAGCCTGTCGGCTTCGATTACCACAGTCTTCAGGCCCAGTTGGGCAGCTCTTATGCCGCAGACGTACCCGCCCGGCCCACCGCCGATGATGGCGACGTCAGCTTCGATCAATTTACGAACTTCGGGGTTCGCGCCTGCTTAGCGGCTTAAACATTGCTGAGCAAAAGGTGCTATAGTACTTCAGAAAGCAGTTTCTTGGTGTCCTGGACCGTTTCTATCACGCGAGACGTGAACCTGGCGGCATAAGCGCCGTCGACGACGCGATGGTCGAAGCTGAGAGAGAAGTAGGTCGTGTCCCTGACCTCGACCTTGCCGTCACGGACGACAGGCCTCTTGGCTATCTTGTGAAGGCCGAGGATAGCGACCTCGGGAACGTTCACTATGGGGGTGGCGAAGAGACCACCAATGGCTCCCACGTTCGTGATCGTGAACGTCCCGCCTCTGACTTCGTCGAGGGTCAGCTGGCCCTTCCGAGCCTTGTCGGCGAGAATCTCTATCTCCCCGGCCAGGTCGAATATGTCCTTCCTGTCTACGTCCCTCACCACGGGGACGACGAGTCCCTGTTCTGTGTCGGTGGCAATGCCGATGTTGTAGTACTTCTTCAGGACTATGTTCCCGGCCTGCTCGTCGAGCGATGAATTGACGTAGGGGAACTCCTTCAAAGCTGGGACAAGGGCCTTGATGATGAACGGGATGAAGGTGAGGTGGACCCCTCTTTTCTCGGCGCTTCCTTTGAACGCTTCCCGCAAAAGGACGAGCTCTGTCATGTCCGCCTCGTCCACGTGAGTGACTTGGGCGGTCGTCTGGAGCGACTTCAGCATCCTCTCGGAGATCGTCTTCCTGACTCCCCTGAGGGGGACCAATTCCTCTCTTGGACCCGGACCATGGGCGGCCGGACGCGTAGCCTGGATTGCTAGCGTCGACGGACCCGTGGAAGGACCAGACGAGAAACGCTTGACGTCATCATCCGTGATTCTCCCCTGGGCCCCTGACCCCTTCACGAGAGAGATGTCCACTCCCAGCTCTCTCGCGAGCCTGCGCGTGGCAGGGGTGGCGAGGACCGACTGCGAAGGAGCAGACTGCTGCGGCTGAGGAGGAGCGGCAGTTTGGGGGGCGATGTCGGTTGCTGCAGGAGGCTGGGCGTCACCGCTCCCGTCGTCTATTATCATGATAGTCTGTCCGACCTTCGCCACCTCCCCCTCCTTCGCGAGAATCTGAAGCACTTTACCGGTCCTGGGAGCGGGTAGCTGGACGTTGACTTTGTCTGTCATTATTTCGACCAGAGGCTGGTCTTCTTTAATTTGGTCGCCAACATTAGCCATCCACTTTAGAATCTCTCCCTCGGCCACGCCCTCCCCAATGTCTGGAAGTTTGAACTGGTAGGTCATTGGTTAGATGAAACCGATGCAGGTAGCATGGTCTTTTAGTGTTTTCCGGCTCCTATCAGTAGTTGACCAGATCTCCGGCTGCTTTCATGATTCTCTCTTTGTTGGGGACATAGTAGTCCTCGAGCCTTGCGAGGGGCACTTCTGTGTCGAAGCCTGTGACCCTCTTTATCGGCGCCCTGAGCGAATCAAGAGCCCTGTCCGCCACGGTGGCTGCTATCTCTGCGCCCACGCCCACGTTCCTGGGGGCCTCGTGGACCACGACCAGCCGACCAGTCTTCCTGACTGAACCGAGCACTGCAGGGAAGTCTATGGGTGAGATTGTCCTAAGATCCAACACCTCCGTTGAAATCGACCGCTCTGACTGCAGGGCTTCGGCCGCCTGGAGAGTCGGGACCATCATGGCCCCGTAAGACACAATGGTGAGGTCTGTCCCTTCTCTTGCGATTCGCGCTTTGCCTATTGGGACCATGTACTCCGCCTCAGGGACCTCCATCTTGGGCGAGTCGTAGATCTTCTTCGGCTCCATGAAAACAATCGGGTCAGACTCAAGGAGAGCCGAGGAGAGCAGTCCCTTCGCGTCGTAGGCATTGGAAGGAATGACTACCTTAAGGCCGGGTGTGTGCGCGAAGTGTGCCTCAGGGGATTCAGAATGAAGCTCTGGAGCCCTGATGCCCGCGCCATAGGGGAAACGTATCACCCCCCTGGGCGTATACCTCCCTCTCGTCCTGTTCCTCATCCGAGCTGCGTGTCCGAAGATTTGGTCGAAGGCAGGCACCGAGAAGCTATCGAATTGGAACTCGGCCACAGGTATCATCCCTCCGAGCGAAAGACCCACGAAGATGCCGCCGATGCTGAGCTCAGCCAGCGGCGTGTCGAAGACACGGTCGGGCCCGAACTCGTCCTGGAGCCCTCTGGTGACTTGGAAGACCCCGCCGTTCTTTCCAACGTCCTCCCCAAAGATGACGACCCTCTTGTCCCGCGCCAATCCCTCACGGAGAGCCATGTTGACCGCATTCCTGATGTTCACACCGGGTTTACCGCTGGCGGGGGCCGGCTCCGTGATTTCCGGTAGTTGCGCGGGCCTTCCCCCGAACGCCTCCAACTTCTCTTCGACTAGAGCGGCCGTAGGGAACGCATAGGTATATTCGAACATGGTGGCGGGATCTGGGACAGGGGTAGCTCTGTAGGCTGCGACGGCCTCGTCCATCTTTCTCTGGGCCGCCACAGCAACAGCCTCCTTGGACCTGTCGTCGAGGAGCCCCCTGGACCTGAGATACTTTTCGAATCGTGTAATCGGGCTACGCTTCTCCCATTCCGCGACCTCGTCGGGTGCCTTCAGCTTGTTCGAGACGAGTTCCGCTGTTGTGTGAGGGCCAAGCCTGTAGGTCGAGTATTCGATAAGCGTGGGGCCACCGCCCCGCCTTGCCTTTTCCACGGCGTACTTCGTCACTTCGTAGGAAGCTATGATGTCGTTACCATCAACAAGAATTCCCTCGAAGCCGTATGCGACGGCCTTCTGGGCGATGGTCTTTGATGCGGTCTGCCTGCTCCTTCTGACGGATATCGCCCACTGGTTGTTCTCGACGCCGAAGACCACGGGAAGCTCGTTGACACCCGCGAAGTTCAGAGACTCGTGGAAATCCGCCTTGGATGTGCCACCGTCCCCGGTGACGACATAGACGACGGACTTCTCCCCCAGCAGGCGCTTGGCCATCGCCAGGCCGTCCGCATGGGGAAGTTGTGTGGCCACCGGGACGGCGATGGGGAGCATGTTGAGCTCCGCAGGGATGTGCATCCCCCTCTCATCCCCTCCCCAGTAGAGGAGCAGGTTCTTCGGGGGCATACCGAAGGCTATCATTCCCGCGGAATCCCTGTACATGGGGACGTACCAGTCTCCCTTCTCAAGGGCATTCGCAGCTCCGACCTGGCACCCTTCCTGACCCCTGCCTGGCGCGTAGGTGCCGATCTCCCTCAGCGTGGAAAGGTTGCTCGCCTTCTCGTCGAAGAGCCTGCCGAAGACGAGCTGCTCGTAGAACCTCTTGAGTATCTCAGGGGGGAGGTTGGGATCCTTGCCCCTGAGGGTGCCGTCGGGGGCAAGCCTCTGATAGAGGACATCCTCGGGTTTCGTGAACTTGAAGTCAGCTTCGCTGAAGACGCGGGGAAGGGCATCCGACCCGGAGCCCTTCATGAAATCAGCTTCGGTCAATCGAGGTTTTCCGGTTTCGCGGGCATATAAGACTGACCCCGGCGTGCGTCGCTTTCAACGGCAGCGCGGATGTAGAACTCACCTGCCCTGTAGCTGCTCCTCACCAGGGGGCCCGATGCTACGTAAAGGAACCCGAGTTCCTCTCCTATTTTCCTGTAACGGTGGAACTGCTCAGGCCTGACGTACTCGATCACCTTCAGGTGCCTGGCGGAAGGCCTGAGATACTGCCCTACTGTGAGGAAGTCGACGTCTGCCTGTCTGAGATGGGTCATGGCCTGGGTTACCTCCTCTTCGGACTCCCCCAGCCCCACCATTATCGATGATTTCGTGTAGATGTGACGGCTCAGTTTCTTCACGTTCCTGAGGACCGAAAGCGACTGCCAGTAGTGCGCCCTGGGGTCGCGGACAGTCGGTGTCAAGGACTGTGTGGTTTCGATATTATGGGCTATCACGTCTGGCCTTGCGTCCACCACCTCCCTCAGGTCGCCGATGTCTCCCTGGAAGTCGGGTATCAGGACTTCGACAAGCATGCCTGGATTTCTTTCCTTTACGAGCCGGATTGTTTTGGCGAAGTGAGAAGCCCCACCATCCGAGAGGTCGTCCCTGTCGACGGATGTGAGGACCACATATGTCAGCTCCATCTGGGAGAGTGCGAAAGCAACGTTCTCCGGCTCGAGCGGGTCAAGCGCTCCCTGAGGCTTGCCCGGGGTTACCATGCAGAAGCGGCAGGCTCTCGAGCAGACATCCCCCAGGAGCATCAGCGTTGCGGTCCCACCCCCCCAACACTCGTGAACGTTAGGGCAGTGGGCTTCTTCGCAGACGGTGTGTAGGTGAAGGTTGCCGAAGAGTTCCTTCAGGTTCGCATATCTCTGCCCCTTGGGCGGGTTAACCGTCAGCCATTCTGGCTTTGGCTCGGCTAGCAAGTTTAGCTGCCGACAACTTTCAGCTTGTCAAAATCCTTTACGGTAAAGTTACCTTCGCAGGCGTAGCATCCCTCTGTTGGAAACCCCGGTTCCAGGTCGCCGTGCAGAGTGCACATCAGCCGGTTGAATCTGATGTAATCCAAGACTTCGGTCATGGACCTCAGGGCCTCCCTGTTGTCAGGATTATCCGACGAGAGCTCTTTTGCTATTCTGTCGGCTGCCCTGGCCACGGTGTTGTCGCTCTCCAGGTTCACCATCATCCCCCTTGTCTTGCGGGCGTAATTGCTGATAGAGGCCTGGGTGACACCGAGGCGCCCCGCCACCTGCTGCTGAGTGAGGTGAAAATCCTCCTGCAGCCTCTTCGCCACCATCGCCCTGAGGGCGGGGAGGGCAGATTTTGCGACTATCTCGTACGGACTGATTAGGCGAGACAATATTCTTCGATAACGTATGTTATAAGGCGCTATTTAAGCCGATTTCTAGGGTTCTGTCAAGTCCTCGGCGGTTACTAGTCCTTCGGAAGCCTGTCAAAAGTCGGTGGAGTATTCCTTCGTGAGTCTCCTTCTAGTTTGACATGTTAAATGTCGCGCAGACGGCAGCTTGGGAAACCGCAAACTTATTGGAGGAGACGAAGGATTCGGCGCTTCTTGCGATCGAAAAAACCCTTCGAGCGGCAGAGGTGACTTCCATGGCAAGCCAGAACTCTTTCCAGCTCCTTTCACCTCCTCTGATCGCTGCACTTAAGGAACGAGGTTTCGACTCCCCCACCGACCCCCAAGAGAAGCTCGTCCCCATCGTAAGGGCGGGGAAGAACGCCCTTCTGATGGCACCAACGGGGACCGGCAAGACCGAGGCGGCGCTCCTCCCCATCCTCGATGCCATGATCCGGGAGGGGGAATCGAGGGAGAAAGGGACCAAGCTGCTCTACATCACGCCTCTCAGGGCGCTCAACAGAGACATGCTTGACAGGATGCAGTGGTGGTGCAAGCGCTTCGACATCAGGCTTGGAGTGAGGCATGGTGACAGCTCCCAGGCCGAGAGGACGAACCTGAGCTTCGCTCCGCCTGACATACTGATTACTACCCCGGAGACTCTTCAGATCCTCCTCGTAGGGAGGAGGATAAGGCAGAACCTTGCGAAACTGAGGTGGGTAGTCGTTGACGAGGTGCACGAGCTCTCCGAGGACAAGAGGGGGAGCCAGCTCAGCGTCGGGCTGGAGAGACTGAGGGACGTGGCTGAAAAGGAGTTCCAGATAGTGGGGCTCTCGGCCACCGTCGGATCGCCGGAAAGGGTGGCCCAGTTCCTTGTGGGGAGCGGGAGGGAGTGCGAAGTGGTAAGGGTCCCGGTCGAGAAGAGCCTGTCCCTGAAGGTAGTTGCCCCGAGGGCGACAGGAGAAGACAGGATACTCGCAGAATCGATCTACTCCTATCCGGAGGTTGCCGCGCGGCTCAGGACCATAAGGGAACTCGTAGAGAAGTACAGGTCCGTACTGATTTTCACAAACACACGGACCGAGGCCGAGGCTCTTTCGAGCAGGTTCAGGGTCTGGGACCCCGATTTCCCCATTGGAGTGCACCATAGCTCGCTCTCCAAGGCGACGAGGGAGGCGGTGGAGAGGGACCTGAAGGATGGGAAGCTCCTCGGGGTGATCTGCACGAGCAGCCTTGAGCTCGGGATTGACATCGGCTTCCTGGAGTACGTTGTGCAATACAACTCGCCGAGACAGGTAACGAGACTCATCCAGAGAGTGGGGCGCAGCGGGCACAGGGTCGGTGAGGTGTCTAACGGTCTAGTCATCACACAAGATTCGGACGATATACTGGAGGCGGCTGTCCTGTGCAGAAAGTCTGTGATGGGAGAGCTGGAGCCCCTCGAGCCCGTTTTCAATCCTTACGACGTCGCCATACATCAGGTAGCGGGTCTGCTCATTGAGCAGAGCAGCTGGAACTTCGGCGACATAATGGCCCTGCTGAAGAGGAGCTATGCGTACGGGGATCTCGAACCGGAGAAGCTGAAGAAGGTCCTCACTTACATGAGGGAGAGGTATCCTCGGCTCGCCTATTACAGCGAGTCGGACGGGAAAGTTTTCAGGGCCAGAGACGTCAAGCCACTCTTCTCCTACTATTTTGATAACCTGTCCATGATCCCCGACGAGAAGCAGTACCTCGTGATAGAGGGGGACAACTTCGTAGGGACGCTCGACGAGGCGTTCGTGTCTGAATACGGCGAGGTGGGGGTAAAGTTCGTGGAGGCGGGGAGGTGCTGGAAGGTAGACCAGATTTACGGGAACAAGGTGTACGTCAAGGCAGAAGAGGACCCTACGGGCGCAGTCCCCAACTGGGTCGGGGACGAGATACCTGTCCCACGAGAAGTGGCGGGGGAGGTGGGTGCAATTCGCAGGAGGTACGCCGAGAATCTCGAGAAGGGGTCCGAGGAGGCGTTTCTGGACGAGCTGGCCGGGACGTACCCTGTGCCCCGCGATGCGATCCTAGACGCGTTGAAGGAAGTGGCAGAACAGCATGCGGCAAAGCTCCCCATCCCGTCCGAGAGATTGATCACGGTCGAGAAGTGGGACAGATACATCGTCATTCAGGCCGCATTCGGGCACAGAGTGAACAGGCTCCTGGCGAGGGTGATTGGCCACATGGTCTCAGAGCGGATTGGCCAGTCGGTGGCGGTGCACCAGGACCCGTACAGAATCGTAATCGAGGCTGACGTTTCTCCCCAGTCTGTGCTCTCAGTCATGGAGGAGCTCCATGGCCTCGACCTAAGGGCGGCGACCGAGAAGGCGGTGGAA
>Ga0187782_10001559_pt1 | contig 16746 bp, 12 predicted proteins | sample 0715_SJ02_MP15_2_FD_132454 | JGI IMG/M metagenome (GOLD analysis project Ga0187782, IMG submission 132454) | Tropical peat soil microbial communities from peatlands in Department of Meta, Colombia - 0715_SJ02_MP15_20_MG | ecosystem: Environmental > Terrestrial > Soil > Wetlands > Peat | place...
ACGCCTCAAGCTCCAGAGGTGTCCTCGCCGCGAATTCACAGAGTGCTCGAACGAGCAGACGGTTGATGTATTGAATCCCGCCATGGCTGCGGAAAAACTCCGTGCCGACAAGAAACACGCGCACCCGACGCTGGTGTTCCCGGCTCATGCAATTACGCCTTTCGCCGCGGCGGCCTTCCGCTGCGAAGCGGTCTCTCGGATGGCTTCGAGCGTCGCCTGATTGATGCCGTCCCACGGGCTCATGCGGGCGCGCAATTCGCCATGATTGACGAGCCTCTGGCGCAGACCGGCGTCCTCCATTAGGCGGCGCATGGCGGCCGCGAGCGCGGCGGAATCCGCCGGATCTTCGAGAATGATGGCGCTCTCATCGTCGAGCACTTCCGCAACGCCCATCTGCCGCGTGATGATTGCGGGAACGCCGCAGGCCACGGCCTCGAGCGGGATCATTCCAAACGGCTCGTAGTAGGAGGGCGCCACGACCGCGTCCGCCGCCGCGTAGTAGGAGATGATGTCAGCGCGGCGGGGTGGGAAGCGCACGCGGCCAGCCACGCCGGCGCGCTCCGCGTAGCGCCGGTAGGACGCGGGGTCATAGGGGCCCACGGCAAAGAGGCGTGCACCGGGAACGCCGGCCAGCGCGTCCAAAACCGTGAGCAGGCATTTTCTAACCCAGTCCGTGCCAATAAACAGAAAACAAAAATCTCCCGGAGCGAGTCCCAACTGTTTTCGGACGGAATCACGCACCTCGCATCGGCGTTCGCGATTAAAGGTTGACGTGTCCACGCCGGAGTGAGCGACGACGAGCCTTTGAGGATCAACAGAATAACAATGCATCAAATCCTGGCGCACAACTTCCGCGGGACAGATGACCTTTTCGAGGCGCGACGAAGCATAGAACCAGTTCTCGAGTTGCGAATACCAGTTGGCATAGAAGGTGCGATGCCAACCGCGAAGGCGATCTTCGACCGTCACGGGAGCGGGGCGAAAGTGGCCGCTGCGAAGCAGATCGCGCTGGCGCGCTTGGCAGAACCAGGCGGTCGAAACATTGACCTGGGTGCAATTTGCGCCTGGCGAATAGACGCAGTCGTACGCTCCATGCCGGCGTTCGCCGCGCCAGACTGCCAATGACGCTGCCGCAAAGAAGCTCAGCTGCCGCACGAGTCCGGGTCCGGGCAGAACCGGCACGGGGTGATGGCAAATCTGGGAATCCGCATCGCCGCTCCAAAGGTGAGAGTACAAACATACTTCATGATCGCGCGCCAGAGCCTTGACGAGCGCCGCGGTGGCGCGCTCCGTGCCGCCGGTGGAGTGGAGCTCGGGCGTCACCACAGCGATGCGGAGAGCGCTGCTCACCGTGAGGTCACAAGTTTGAGGAGCAGGGGCGGTTGCAGCGGCCACGAGCTACCTCACACACACGGCAACGAACTGATTGGCCTGACGAAGCTGAGAGCGTTCTATCACCCAGTTATCGGGCACGGCGGTCTCTCCCACCGGCACCTCGAAGGCTTGTTGTAGACGCTCGCGCTGGCCATTGGGGAGCAGGCGCAGCCGGAGATTGAACACATCCAGCGCACGCAGCGTGGAATAGAGCCGGTTGCCCCGGCGACGCTGACCGAACATCTGGACTTCGCGGAAATGTCGGTTCAAAACTAGACGAAAACCCGGTAGGTCCAACATGTTGATGTGAAAGGGATTCGACTGGCCGATCGACTTCATGTGCAGATCCGCAGTTACCACGTTGGGAGTGGAGAGAATCAGCGTACCCTGTGAACTAAGCACCCTGAGGCATTCCTTTAAGAAGTCATCGTGACTTTCCAGGTGCTCGAACACTTCGAAACAAACGATCAAATCGAAACGGGCCCGTGGGAAGGCCAACTGCTGACAATCCATGCGCACAAACTGCACGCCCGGTCCCGCGAAGTTCTGCCGGGCGTAAGTGACGGCGAGCGATGAATTATCGATGCCGACCACCGAACGTGCTTTTTCGCGCAACAACTTTGAGCCGTAACCCGTGCCGCAACCGGCATCAAGCACGCGTTCGCCCCCCTTCATGTTTCGGTACGCAAAGCGATACCGTGCCAGGTGGTGGTGATAGGAGACGCGGTCCGGCCCGTCAGGGCGAGGGCGCTCGTCGTCGAGAGTCAGGCTAAGCGGTTTCACTGCGCAGGTTCTGTGAGCAATTGCATGCTATTGATACGTGTGGCCCAAATCCGCCACAGTTCCGAAGAAAGCAGTGCGGCCGCGCGCCGGGGATCGAATTCCGCCTGGGCGTGGGATCGCGCTGCCTCACCCAGCTCCGCACGCAGCCCCGGATTTGCCAGGAGGATTTCCATCCAGGAAGCCAGTGCTACCTCATCTCCTGGGGGCGTGAGCCACCCCGTGCGTTTGTGATCGATCATCTCGATCGGGCCGCCTGCAGCGGAGGCGATGACGGCGCGGCCACAGGCCATGGCTTCCGCCACAACCAACCCCCATGGCTCCGGCTCGACAGAAGCGTGCACGACCACGTCGCAGGCGTTCATCCAGTCTTGCGGGTTTCTCCGATTGCCCAGAAACCGGACTCTTCCGGCCAAGGATGGCGCCGCAGCGAGGCGCTCGAGCTCCCGGGCATACTCCGGCTCAATATCGAACAGCGTTCCACCTGCCACGATAGCCGTAAACGGCAACCCACGACCGGCGAGCAAGGCAGCAGCCCGCAGGAAGACATGCTGACCCTTCCAATGCTGCAAACGGCCGAAGATCCCAACAAGCGGCTGGCCTGGCGGAATTCCCTCCTCCTGCCGGACGCGCGCCCCCGCAGCGGGATCGGGACGAAACTTTTCCAGGTCGACTGCGGGCCGGATGACGCGAATGGTCTGCGCAGGAAAATCCGGCGCTAGTTGCCGGGCAGTGAATTCCGAGTTGGCAAAAATCAGCTCGCCGGAAAACATCCGTTGGGCGAGGGCGATGGGCTCAAAACCAGACTTCTCCTTCGGCACATAGCCGTGGCACCACCACACGCACGGACGGCGAGTGGCAACCGCCGCAGGCCGCACGAACAGCATCGTGTGCCCCGTATTGGCGAACACCAGATCGATGGCGCGGCCGCGTATCAACTTTACGAATTCCGCCACAGCCAGCGAAGTGCGCACCACCTGCCGGAACCTCCCGGCAGCAACGTGCAGCGCGGGGATTCCCAGCTTTTCCACCTCCGCCGGCATCTCGCCGCCATCCGGAGTCGCAGAGGCATAAATGGGCTCGACTTCTGCGCGGTCGAAATGCTTCAGCATGGTGAGGAGGGCAAAACTGGTGCCGCAGAGCTCGGCCTGGCTGTCCACAAAGAGCACACGCAGCGGCCTTTGCCCCGCTGGGCGAGTTATCTGCGGCATTCCCGGTTCCTCATTTCAATTCCTCGTGCAACGCCGCAGCGCTCAGTGTGGCCTCAGGGCAATGGTAAGTGCGCACCTCGATGCGCCAGGAAGGCTGGCGCGCATCCGCGAACCAGCGCTGCTTAAGGGCAATCCCCGTGTCGGGCAGCTTGCGTTCCACGCCTTCCAGACGGCAGGACTCCTCCAGCACCTGCTCGGTGGCAGCGGTTGTGCCCCAATAGGATTCATCGGCAGCGCCCTTCACGAGCATCGTGGTGGGCGCATAGATTTTTCCAGCCTCGAGCCACTGATTCGTGTCGAAGAGCCGCGGATGTTTGAGATACACGGGGTAGGTCCCCACAAAATCGCTGCTGGCCGGATTGCCGGAGGAACGAAGCGCATCGGTGAGGTAGAAGAAGAAGGAGGGGTTGTTTCCGATGACCACCGCATCCTTCTTTACCTGCTGCGCTGCCTCCAGGGCGACCGGCTGCCAGGGTTCTATCAACCGCGGGGCCGCGTAATAGTGGCGCGATAGAATTCCGAACCACCCAATGCCGCCGACCAGTCCCAGTGCCAAGATCGCGCCTTTTCGAAGCGCGGGGCGGCGCAGGCTGCCGAGCATCGCGGCCAGAGAAATCAAAAGCCACGGTGAAAGGAACAGCAGCCGCTTGGTGTTCAGCAGATTCAGAAGAGTCATTGCCAAACTGCAGACCAGAAAACTGAGGAACAGGCGGCGCGCCGCCGGCGGGCCGTGGCGTAGGATGAGAACGGAGCAGAAGACGATGGCCGCGAGTGCCGGGATGCTGAAATACCAAAACCACGGGGCAACCGACTCGCTCACGAAGAGCGTGTATACGTTGTAGCCGCAGAAGAATATCGTGGCCAGCGCGGAATAAGCAGGCCGCAGAATGCCCTGATCGGCAAAGAGGCGGAAGAGCAGCGCCCGAAGCAAGGGCAGGAACCCGAGCAGAATGACAACCAGGGTCGCGGCTGCCGCGGCCATACGCTTCGAATCACCGCGGTGCCGGAGCCAGTAATCGAGCGCCAGCAGTCCGATCAGAACAGCCACAAAATAGTTCGTGTAAACAGCCAACTCGCAGGCAACCACCAGCAACACCCACCGTCCCGATGCCGGCTTCGCTTCCAGCCACAAGTACGCGAAGGTAAGAAGCGCGAGGGTGAAGAAAGAAAAGGAATACCAACCTGCGATCCTTCCAAAATGAAATCCGTAGGGGAACACAACGCCGATCCAGAGGGCGGCACGGGACGCTGCCGCTCCCGCAATCAATCCCGTGGCCTGAACCGTGAACCACAGTCCGAACAGGTAGAACGTGGTGGCCGGTACGCGCAGCAGGCTCACGCGTGCCCCAGTCAAACGCAGCCATCCGGCAAGCAGCAGGTCGTATAGGGGTGGATGGCGATGCAATCCGGTGCCATCCAAGAAAGAATGAACGGTCTGCGGAATCGGAACCAGAGCGTCCTGGAGTATGGCGATTTCGTCGTCCATAAAGGTGAACCAGCGATTCGAAACCATCATCGCCATTCCCAGGGCGAGCAGAACCAGAACGGTGGGCAGCGTGTTCCGAGCCGTATTCGGTGCGGCATCCATAAACGCTCAGCGAACGAAGCTCCAAAAGGAACGAGGGGCGGGAGCCGGCTGGACTCCGGCGGCCTTCTCGGCGGCCTGAATTCGCAGCAGGGCGGTCAGGAGTCCGAGCAAGAACCAGAAATAAAAATTGAGCGGCGGAATATCGAGGGGCTGGCCAATGGGAAAAGTCATGATGTTGGTTATACAGAAGCTGGCCACAATACATCCAATGACCCTCAGATCGTGGTCACGCAGGGCGCGGGCCTGCCGGTAGGTCTCCAGCAAGACTGCCGCGGTAAAGACAATGAAAAGCGCGAGTCCGGCCAGTCCGCATTCGTTCCGGATGCGCGCAAACTGGTTCTCCGAGCCGACGACGGCCACGCTCGTGGATTCGAGGCGGTTCGAGGCCGCGCAGCCAATTCCGGCACCGAGTCCCACAATGGGAGCTTCCGTCGAGGCTTCGAACTCTCCCATGGCGAGAGACATGTTTCGGTCGCGGATCATTTCAAGGTCCAAAATGCTGGCGAACCGCGCCTGCACAACAGAGCCCAGGAAAATCATGGAGGCGAACAAACAGGCGACGATGAGCAGCGCAGGCATGATTGCCTGCCGCACCCGCCCCAGGAGCCAGAAACCCAAAAACAGGGAGACAAAAAGCAAAATGAACGGGCCTCGACCACCCGTGCTGAGTGTTCCGCAGGCCTGGGCCAGCAGCGCCAGCCGGGTCATCACTTTGTCCATGGGCCGCGGCGAAATCATCATCAGCGCGATGGAGAGCATGGCCGCCACCCACAGGTACTGCGACAGGCCGGCGCTCGAGGCAAAGGTGGAGATGGTGCGAAAGTAGAACCCCGCTTCGGGGTGCTTTGGGTCGTTCGCGTAGAAAATGGCACGCTGAAAACCCGGGGAGATGCGCACCAGCAAGTCTGGTCCCGTAAAATACTGGATCACTCCGAAAACGGCTATGGGAATGCTTATCCAGTTCTGGAAGCGCAGGAACCGGATGACCTGTTCGCGGTCGTTGAAGAACCAGTAGCCTACTACGAAGCAGAGGAAGAACAGGAGGGTGACTCGCGCTCCGATCAAGCCGACCAGGATCGTGGGCAGGAGCGGATTGAAGATCTCTGCCGTGTAATAGACTGCGAACCCAAAGAAGGGAACCACCCATCCGGCATGCGGAACGGGGAACATCCGCCGAGCAATCAGAGCAACGGCCAAGCGGAAGAAAATCAGGAAGAGCTGCGCGTCTTTCAACAAATTGAGCGTGGTGGAGCCGTACGCGTTAATCAAGAAGCCTTCGATCAGAACGTAGAAGGCGAAGAGATAGACGGAGGCGCGCCACCAGGCAAACGTGAAACAAACGTCGGCGAATATAAAGACGCCCGCAATCAGTGGCATATACTGCTGGTAGGCCACGCGAAGCGCGATCCAGGGCAGCGCGAAAACCACGAGCAACACCACCGGCACGGTAAGCAGGAAATCGGGGCCAACCCGACGGTTGGCGGTGATATCGAAGTTCACGTCCTGGTCCCTTCGGAGTTCGTCACGGCCGCCACGGTCCCGCGTTCGACAAAGTCCTCCCCCGCAGCGGATTCGGGCACAACGGCATCCGCACTACGGAAAGCGGCGGCTGCAATCGGCCAATCAAATCGCGCGGCGTACAGTTCGTAAAGGTTGCGACCAATCCGCGCAGCCACAGTGGGATCTCCCGCAAGCCGGCGGATACTGGCCGCGAGTTCATCCGCTGTGCTCCGGCTGGCGAGCCACAAATGCTCCGCGTGTGTGAATTCAGCCTGGTCGCGGCCTGCGGGCTGGCGGACGGCCACAACGGGCAGCCCATGAGCCGCGGCAGCCATGAAGGCGCCGCTGCGCGTCAGGTGGCCGTCCGGCTGCGGGAGGACGAACACGTCGGCGGCCTGAAGCGCGCGGGAAACCTGCGCCGCTTCGAGCCTGCCCGACCACCACACGGCGTCCTGAATACCCGCCGCCTGCGCCGTGTCTTTAAGGCGCGCGATATATTCCGACGAAGCCTTAGCAAAATTTCCGAGCATCCACAGGCGCACGAGCTGCGAGCGCCGCAGGAGCGCGACCGCCCGGATCAGCGCTTCATAGTTCTTGGCGGGGTGGAAAAGGCCAAACGTGGCGACGACGAGTTCGCCAGGGTCAACACCGCGCGCGGAGCGTAAGACAGCGCGTTCGGCTTCGGCGAAGGGGATTACAGGGATGTTACTCGCGTTGGGCCGATAGCGGATCTTTTCGCGCCACCAAGGGAACAGACGCTCCAGGAGCGAGGCGCGGGAGCGCATGTTTACGGCAGCCGACTTCGCTGCGCCGAGGATGAGGGCGATGTGAAGCCATTGGGCGAGCGCCACAGGCGTTTGAATCGGGTGCTGGCGCATGCTGATGGCCAGCTCGTGCAGTCCCACATGGACGGAAATCCCGCGGCGGCGCAGCCGGAACAAGAGGGCATTGAGCCACCAGGCGAAGCCCCAGCGCCCCCAAGCGTAGCCCGAGTATTCGAGCTGCACGTGATCGGGCGCGGCCGCGACAATGGCATCGAGTGCCGGCCGTACATCGCGCCAGCCGCGAAGAGATTGCTCGCGAAGGCCGAACGAAAGACGGCGGGGCTCATCGGCGGGTTCAGTGAGCACGGTCACGCCGTGGCCGGCAGCAGCCAGCTCGTCAGCGAGGCGGCTGGCATAATCTCCCACACCGCAGGAGACCGGTGAGAAGTTCTTTGTGATGAGCAATACGCGCATCGGCTATTTGTGCCCTTTCGGCTGGCCGGCGCCATCCGTGCGGCCGACGGGCACGGCAATTGGAGAGGCGTTCTCCGCCGTCTTCGGCACGTAAATAATGAAGGCCACCCTTGGCGGGGCGGGGAGTCCAGTAGCCAGGTGCCGGGTATCGCTGGAGGGATAGACGATTTCCTGGTCGGGCCGATAATTCTCGAGAAAGTCCGAGCGATACACTTCCGCCACTACGTCTCCAGTCCAGACGGCATCCTGAACCACGGCGCTGAATCGCTTCTGGCGGAATGCCTCGCGGAGCTCGTCACGCAATGGAGCGACCGTGCGCGGGTCTCCCGACACGAGCAAAGTGCAGAGGTTGAGTATGTCCGCAAAGCCCTGTTTTCCGGCCATGGCTGCGAGGTAGTTGTGGTTCGGAACATATACCGGGCCCGGAAACTGAGCAATCTTTGCCAGCACCTCCCGGCCCAGCTCGATGTCCCTGCTGCCGGGAGTGACCAGCCGAGGGTCGTAAACCAAGGCGCAAGACTGAATCAACAACGCAGTGAAGAGCACGCTTTGCCCAAGACGGGCCCGGTCGCCGGCCTGCGCCGCTAGAAGCTCTAGAAGTCGATGGGCCGCCAAACCCGTAGCCAGGCAGAGGAATAAATAGACCGGAAGACGTCCGTTCAGATACGCGCCCCAGTTGAGACTGTAGAGCCAGGAGGCAGCCAGCATGCCCGCGCCGAAACAGAAATAAAACCACGCACCACGGCAATCTTTCCCGTGCGCCGCGTCCAAGAAAAAAAACACACAGAAGGCCACGGCGATGGGAAGGACACGAAAAATGTCGTTAATCCAGAACAGGATGATGTGGCCCTTCATGGTGAGAAACGAGGAAGTGAGCGAGAACAAATAGAACGTGGACCAACCCCCGCTGCGAAGGTGCAACAACGCGCTTCCACCGGCGCCCAGTAGACCCGCCGTGCCGGCAAATGCAGCGAAGAAACGAAATCCAAGAGAGCCGGCATAAATCACCATAGGCAGGATGACGATCAAGGCGGTCTGCTTGGTGAGGAAGGCAAGAGCGGTGCATCCGCCCGCAATAGCCAGCCAGCCGGCATGGCGCTTCCAGCGCAGCAGATAAGCGCCGAGCACGAGCAGGAAGAGATAGAGCGAATCGGTCCGCGCCAATTCGAGCCAGTCGCCCGTTTCACGGAATGTGGCCGCGAACAAGCCTACGCTGACCAGCGAACAGTAATGACTCGAAGTTTCTTTGTGGACGAACCTGTAGAGCAGGGCAAAGCAACCCAGCGAAGAGAGGATAGACACGAGCCTCAAGGGCGCAAAGCCGAGGCCCATCAGTTTCGCTGCTAGCGCAGATACATAGAAATAGACGGGCGTGTAAACCATGGGCACATAATTGAGGCTGGGCGCCATGAACAACGGCTGGCCATGCAGCACCCGGTCCACCTGCCCCACCGCGCTCCCTTCCAGCCGTTCGAGGTCAAAGGGATAAACCATGCGTCGGTAGGCCACAAAGAGATACACGCCAATGAAGAGGATCGCTGCACCGGCAACTGCCCATCGCAAGGCAGAGGGAAGCCACTCCGATACGGCCCTGGTCAGGAGGTTTTCCGCCGCCCCAGCGCGCGGAGCGGTCTTCTCCAGATCCGGGGTCACAGTGGCAGCGGCGGCGGGCAACGCGGTGACACCTTGAGCGTCGGGCTTTTCGGGCAGCAGCGGATTGCGGAGTATCCAGCGCATTAGCGGTCAGTCAGAGGCGGCCGCTGCCGCGGCCGCCCGGATTTTTGCGGATGCCGCGGCGGGTTTCCGTGCCGTCATGGTCAGGAAGAATCCCCAGCGAGGTTCCACCCAGCCGCGCAGAAACGGGAACGGGAAATATTTCAGATCGCGGCGAATGAAGTGAAAATCTTCCATGCCGGAGAACAGCTCCCGCATTTCCCGCTCGGTCCAGAAGCCCGAGCGCGGAATGAAATTGTCCTGTCCGGCGAAGCTGGTGTCGGCGCTGGTGGCCAGCAGCCGTTCGCGGGAGAGCCCATGCTGCCTGGAGATGGCGTAGAGATGACGGAACTTCTCCGGCGCCCAGCGGAGAAAGACCTCGAGTGGGCGCAGACGGAGCATCATCCAGATGAGCGGGCGTACGATCCAATTGACCAGCAGGTAGTGGTAGGACTCGTGGTTGTAGAACATGACGCGAACGACTCCGCCGGGGGCCGTTACGCGCACCAGTTCACGGCAGGCTTCGGGCGTACCGACGATGTGATGGATCACGCCGATGGACATGGCCAGGCCAAAGGAGTTGTCGGCGAAGGGAAGCGCGACCGCGTCTCCGTTGACAAAACGCTTGCGCAGGCCCGCGAAGTCGAAGTGCTTCTGGGCGAGACCCAGCGTGCGATAACTGTAATCGAGACCGGTGTAGTCGATCCCGTTCTCGGTGAGGAAGCGTGCGTCCTTGCCGATGCCGCAGCCGACTTCGAGCACTTTGCGGCCGCGGCAGGATTCGAGGAAATCGAGGCGCATCTGATCGAGGGTTTGCTTCCAGTTCTCGTAGATAGCTTCGAAGGATTCGCGCGAGCCGACTTCGTAGGGAACGCTGTCGGTGGAAATGGGATGAGCGTCCCAGTAGCGGCGCAGATCCTGCTTCTCCGTATCCGGCGGATTGCGGGGAGGGGCGGGCAGTTCAACCAGACTCATCGGGCGCTCATCGTCGTGCGGCGGTATATCGTGACGCGCAAACCGGCGTGTGTGTAGAGCTGAGCGGCGACTGCTAGGTCCTTCATGTTCTCCGCGGCAACCGCGTAGTTTTCCTGCCAGGCAAAAACCCAGGGATACAGGCGCCCGCGAAACGGCGAGCCGGGCTCGTGCTCCAGGATCACCAGAATCGCGTCCGGAATTTGCGAGAATGCTTTTTCCAATTGCGCGGCGTAGAAGGGTGAGGGTTGTGTCGAAATACCCCAGCTCGCGGGAAGGTCGGCGTAGGGGAGCGCCGGCATGTCTTGCAGCTCGCCGGTTGCAGGATTCATCAGGAACTGCTGGAGCATCGGCAAGTTGATCCCCTCATCGGCAAAACCGGCCGCCAGCAGGGTCTGCTGGCGAGAGGTGTTGTCGCGGATGAAGCTCAATCCCTGGAGCAGAGTAGCCTGTTGCGCGGGACTCGGGGCTACCTGGGTCTGCGAGAAGAACTGCTCCGCGGATGCCGGGGCCGCCCAGATGGAGTAAGCGAGCGCGGCAACAAGTACGGCCGAGGCGGCGAAGCGCGGGCGCAGCGAAAGCCGGGAAAGTTCCTGAGCGAGAAATGCGCCGGCGAGAGACGCGGCTATGGCCACCGCACCCCAAATGAAACGGCCGTCTTTCTGCGAGTGCAGGGTGGCGCTAATGACTTGAAGCACCACATAGAGCAGCGCGATGCGCGCCGCCGGCTTGCCCCATCCCTTCCAGCCCCAGTAGATGACGCCGATGAGAAGTAAGACGGCGAGGCCAGGGGTCGGGACGTATTCCAAGAAAAGCGAGCGCGGATAATACAAAAGGTAGTCGCCCGGGCCCAGGGGATCGAAGGGGTAGCCGTGGAGGTAGCGGATGAGCTGCCTCACGCCGTCCACCATCAGGAACGCAGTCAAGGGCAAAAGTGCGCTCGCGGCGAGCAAAAACCACGGGCGAGCGAGGGGCGCAAGAAATCCACGGGCGTCTTTTGCCAGGCGCGCGCGGATTTCCGGATAGGCCAATCCGAGAAATAACGCTGCGAGCGCGAGAATGCCGACGTTGCACTTAATTTCGTACGACAAGCAGGCCAAAAACCCGGCGGCCACCGCTGCCCAGCGCCCGCCGCTGCGGGCAAATCGGGCCGCGGCGATAAGGCAAAACGCCGTCGTCACCAGGGCAAAACTGTCGTAGAGGCTCCTCGAGGTGTAATAGAGGAACATGGGCGAGGTTCCCCAGAGGATGCCCGCGATCGCCGCGGCATAAGCTTTTCCTTCGTCCGCCAGCTCTGCGGCTAACCACACGATGCCGACCCAGGCGAAGAAACCCGCGACCAGGCTGGCGGTCCGCGCCGCCTCCAGAGTGGTGCTCCCGAAGATAAATCCCAACGCGAGACAGTAGGGCGAGAGGAACGGACCGCCGAGAATCAAGTGGTAATTCCAAGTCTCCCGCGCGAGGGCATGCAGACCACCCGTGCGTAAGGCGTGCCATATTTGAACTGCTCCACGGTAGTAGCCCGACTCGTCGTAGATCGGCAACCAAGGCGTGGCGATGAACTCCCGGTACGCCCAAACCAGCAAGGCCACGGCCGCGACGGCAGAGGCTACGAGAGTTCCGACCGCCGTCCAATGCCGAGCCGATACGCGGTCCCGTTCCATGGCGGGTTGAAAGGCGGATCCGGCTAGTTCACGCGCACTCATCCGAGTTCAGCAACCGATCTCGCGGCACGCATGCGTGCCAGGAAGCGGCAGCACATCTCCCATGCTAAGATAGCCGCCGCTGCCGTTGGATTTTGGGCCACGGTGCATTCGTGCATCCGACCGACGCCGCCAAAACCTCTGCGAGCCCTTCTGATCCACTGCCTTTGACGGTTCTTATTCCCGTGTTCAACGATTGGGATGTGGCTGACGCGCTCGTTTCCAAGCTGGACGTCGCCTTCGGCAAGAGCGGCCTGACCGGGCGCGTAGTGTTCGTGGACGACGGCTCGACGGAGCTGCCCCCTCAAAAGTTTCCAAAGACTCCACCGAAAACGCTGCAAGAAGTCCGCATCCTGGAGCTCATGAAGAATCTGGGACACCAGCGGGCCCTGGCCGTGGGCCTCGTACATCTCCACCTGAAAAGCGTTGAAGGCGTGGTCGTGCTCATGGACGGAGACGGAGAAGACGAGCCCTCCGAAATTCCGCGCCTGCTCGAAGAATTTGGCAGGCAGGGGCGGCGAAAAGTCGTGTTCGCGGCGCGAGCGCGGCGGGCCGAGGGGATAGTCTTCAAGCTCTTCTACCAGATCTACCGTGCGATTCACCGGCTGCTCGTGGGATTTGATATCCGGATCGGAAATTTCAGCGCCGTGCCGGCCGCTTTCCTGCAGCCGCTCGTGGTGACCTCGGACCTCTGGAACCACTACGCGGCGTCCGTAATCAAGACAAAATTGCCGCACACCTCGATCCCCATCAATCGCGCGAAACGGCTGGCGGGTGAGTCGAAGATGAATTTTGTCGGTCTGGTAATTCACGGGCTGAGCGCCATGTCCGTGTTCGGCGACGCGGTAGGGGTGCGCCTGCTCACCGTGACGGGCATCTTCGCGGTGGCTACGGTTGCTTTGATGATCGCAACAGTGTTCGTCAAATTCACCACGCATCTGGCCATTCCGGGCTGGGCGACCACCGCGATCGGCTCGCTGCTCGTTCTGCTGTGCCAATGCCTCCTGCTTTCGCTGATCTTCACGTTCGTAGTTCTCTACAGCCGTGGGCAATCGAGCTTCGTTCCGATCCGGGATTGCCCGCTCTTCATCGGCAGCGAACGAATCGTGTTTACACAGCATGACTGAGGCCCGCTACGTCGGCACGGAACTGGAGATTTTCGCCCATGCCACAAACTGGAAGTCCTACGTGCGCTCCCAGGTTCGTCCATACCTGACCGGAGACGTCCTGGAGGTGGGAGCGGGGATGGGCGCGGCGACGCTGGCATTGAACGACGGCACTCCACGCCGCTGGGTGTGCCTGGAGCCGGACTCCACGCTTGCTGCAAGAATTGTGGCAACCGTCTCGCTCTCCCTGAGAAACTGCGAGGTTGTGGTCGGAACGCTCGACTTGATTGAATCGCAAAGCCAGTTCGACACCATTCTCTACATGGACGTCCTAGAGCACATCGAGAACGACGCGGAAGAGCTTGTGCGCGCCACGCGGCACTTGCGGTCGGATGGCCATCTGGTGGTTGTGGCGCCGGCGATGCCGTGGCTGTATTCCCCGTTCGACGCCGCCATCGGCCACCATCGGCGTTATACAAAAAGCTCCTTGCGCGCGATCGCACCCCGAGACGTGCAGGAAGAAAAGTGCATCTACCTGGATTCGCTGGGACTGCTGGCCTCAGCGGGAAACCGGCTGCTGCTGCGTTCCTCGACGCCGACTATGGGACAGATCCGTTTCTGGGACCGATTCCTGGTTCGCATCTCCCGGTTCACAGACATTGTGTTGGCCCGGTCGCTGGGCAGATCGGTTTTGGCCGTTTGGCAAAAGGAGCGGTAGACATCGTTCTCGGCCCGAATGGAGGCTGAGGTCATGGAACGAAAACGGGACGCTCCTGCGCCAACGGCCGCCAGGGAGGGAGCGGTTTTCTCGCGAGAATCACCGAGCCGAGCATAACCAAGAGCATAGCGACGAGAAAACCAATCCATCGCGGCACGTGCACCACGGGAAGCACCCACCACCAGACGGCGACGATGCGCAGGGCCCTGGATTCTTCAACGGAGTAGCGCGGAATTTCCCTTTGCCCGAAGAGCTCTGAGGCGTTCATTCCCCGCGCATCCTGAACCTCTCGAAAAGCCCCCGGCCAGATGTGCAGAAGCGGAGCACGGCTAAGGGACCAAGCCGTGTCCGTGCCCACGTGGATCCCCTGTTGCGACAACTCAGCGAAGTAACGCTCGTAGAACGTGAACAACGTGGGGGCGCTTACAAAGAAACCGAGCACAGTCAGCGCGACGAGAGCCTTCCGGCCGCGGCCCTGCATCAGCCCCGCCAGTGCGCACAAACCGGGAATGCCGGGCAGCAGGTACCGCGGTCCCCAGGACCAGCCTCCGCGCCAATCCAAATAGAACGCGTGCAATACGTGAAAGGCCGCGAACACGGCCACGACGGCAAGGACTTCCCAGAGATTATTCTTCACCGCCCTGCGAAACACGAAGAGTGCCAGAACCGCGGGCGGACAATACCAGAAGAGTCCGCAGCCCGGACTTACCAGCAGACCGGAAAATCCAGACGGAAAGACGGACGAATCGAAGCCCACCGCGCGGCCGAAATCCAGCGGATGGCCGAACCGCATCACGTTGTACCCCATGTAGAGGACTCCGGCTACGCCCGCACCGAAGAGGGGCAACAGACAGATACGGAGAGGGGCGCGCTTGACGAACAAATAACCGGCCAGAATCGGTGCGAGGAGCACTCCAGTCGGCTTGGCGAGAACCGCCAACCCAGCCAGGCAAGCTGCGGTCGCGAGTTCCGATCGCGATCCGCCAATCGTGAGGCAAACAGCGAAAATGGTGAGAAATGCAAGCAGCGAGTCGGCATAGAACACGCGAGCGTAGGCAAGGGCCATTGTGCCGAGGCCAAAACTCACGCCGGCCAGCCAGGCGCCCTTTTCGTCCGCTCCCAACCGCTGGGCGAGCACAACCACCGCGCCCGCAGTGGCCGCCGTGAGGGCGCCCATCATCGGAAGCACGGACACCCCGGCAAGATAATGGAAGGGCAGACTTGTTGCATGGCTGACCAGATACGCAACCAGCACAAATGGAACCGCGCAAAGGGAAAGAAGCGGATACCAGTTGGAGAAAAACTTGCCTCCGGTTCCCGGTGTCCCAACGTTTTCGGGCACGTTGAAGCTGTGCTGTGTGACCAATGATTCGGAGACGGCAAGCGTGGAAGCGCCGTCGCTCGAGTATATTCCCGGAGCAAGGAACGCCAGATAGATCAGGAAGAGGCCTGTGCCGACCCGGAGAGCAAGGCGATACTCGCTGGAAATGCCTCCCATCAGCGCAACAGATTACTGAGAGAAAGAACTGCAATCCGTGCCCAAGCCATAGCCGCTACACCGCCTTGGCCAGCACAAAAAAGTGCCGTGCAAATTAGTGGAACGCGCGCCGTAACAGCCGGACATGGCTGAAGCAAGTTCGTGCTTTGTCATTCTCAGAAGTGCTGAGACTGGTTCCTTCCGTGAGCACCGGAGGCTTGGAACGCTGCAAGCCCGAATGGCCGTTGCATTCGGGAGCGACCGACTGTATGTTGTCGGTCGGGCCGGAGTCCACAACGAAAATTTCGGGTAGGTGTGCGGGCCCTGAGGCTTCATCATGGATTATAAAAGTGTCAGCGGAAAACGGCACACGCCGGATTCCTAGTCCAGAAACTGGCTCTCGTTTCCATGAGCTTGCCGCCGTTCTTTTTGTCCTGGTCACCGTGAGCTTACTTCTCTGGTGGCGGTTCTTGCCACTGCCTCACCAGGATCTAAATTTTTACACCGAACCTGCCTTCCTACTCGCCAAATTTGGGACTCTCACGGGGCCGGGTTCCCAATACATCGATTTGACCTATCAGAAGGGATTTTATTTTTATCCCCCAGGCCATTTTCTAATCCTTGCAGCCTGGATCAAACTGTTTGGGCTTTCTCCAGACTCATTGCTAGGCTTTACACATTCTGTGCATGTTGGAATTCTGATCGTTCTATGGAGTCTTTTGCGCTTCAGGTACGGATGTTCTAAGCTCGTTTCCTCCTTGGTTCTGATTTCGATCTTTCCGCACATGCCTCACGGGCGGCCCGATCTCCCAGCATGCTTTCTGAGCCTTGCAGCTTGGCTAGCGCTCCCAGACAGCGAGAACTGGCCACGCATCATTCTTTCCGCTTGCTTGGCCGGAGCTACGCTGCTTGTGTCACCTGCGTTCGGTGTAGGTATATTGGCTACACTCAGCATTTTGATCCTCGGCAGTCCCAACCTTTCATTCCGAGCGCGAATGCGTGCTCTTGCTATATGGCTTGTCTCCTCCGGGTTGCTATTCTCTCTTGTGTTGGCAACCGTCCTGAGTCTCCAACATTCGTGGGTTCTGGCTTGGGTACAGTTCACGACAAATGTTGCAATTCGTGGGCGCCAGGTGAATGCCTTGCCGGACATGCGCCTCTTCTACACCTGGATATTTCATCTTATTCCGTTCGTAATTCTTGGGCTAGTGCCGGCAATCCTGTTCCTGCTGTTTCAGTGGCACAGCTCTCATAAAATCTTGCGCAACGTAAGCTTGGCCTTCGTGGGGGGAACTGTCGCTTGGCTTGCGCTGAACAAGAATCAGTTGCTCCTTGGTCATCATTATTTGTTCCCTGCGAAAAGCAT
>Ga0187782_10001560_pt1 | contig 16745 bp, 9 predicted proteins | sample 0715_SJ02_MP15_2_FD_132454 | JGI IMG/M metagenome (GOLD analysis project Ga0187782, IMG submission 132454) | Tropical peat soil microbial communities from peatlands in Department of Meta, Colombia - 0715_SJ02_MP15_20_MG | ecosystem: Environmental > Terrestrial > Soil > Wetlands > Peat | place...
ATCGCCGCCGAGGAGCCGTGTCGTGTAGATGCGCAGAGCGAGCTCGCGGTCGACGCCGGATTTGGCGCCGTGCGCGACCAGCGCTTGCGCATCACGCTCGACCCAGCCGCTCTTCATGGCGCGTTCCTAAAGCGCGATCGCTTACTATTAAAGCGATCGTCGCTTTAACTCTTTAGCGGAGCATGATCTTTCGGAAAACCGGCTCCCACTTTTCCGGATCATGCTCTGGCGCAGCGAGCGGGGACCGGGGATGGGGACGTCCGGTCAACCGCCGGCCATGCGGCGCGACCACCAGCCGCTGCGGCGCGGACGATCGTTCGCCTCGCCATCGCCGCCCTCGGTGATCACCGGCTGCTCGGGCGCCTTCGGCTCCACCGGCGAGCCGGTTTCGCCGCCGGCCGCGCCCGGAGCCGGTTCGCGCACCGTCGAGCGCCGCCGCGGCGCCTCCTGTGCGGCCGGCGGCGGCGGTTCCGTCGCGTTGGGCTGCGGCGCTTCGGCGCGCGCCGCCCGGGGCGGTACGCCGTCAAGATCGGCGGTCGCTTCGGTCAGGTCCGCCTCGAACGTCGGCGGCGCGTTGAGCTCCTGCGCGCCCTCAAACTCATGCTGCGGTTCACCGTGAGCGTCGTGGCCGGCCGCAGCCGTTTCGCCACCGCGCTCGCGCTCACCGTGCTCGCGCTCACCGCGATTGCGTCGGCCGCCGCGGCGACCGCGTCGCCGTCGCCGCCGCTCGCCGTCGCGGTGTGGCAATCCCGCTCGGTCGTCGGCGCTCTCCTCTGCGGTCGCCTGATCTGCGTCGGCGGCGGTATCTCCTTCCGCCGTAACGTCCTCGCCTACATCGTCGGAAGGCTCGTCTCCGCCTTCAGTAGTCGGCTCGTGATGCGGAGCTACCTCATGCGCGGCGGCTTCGCCGCCATTGCGCCCGCGCCGGCGGCGGCGGCGACGGCGACGTGGCCCGCCTTCGCCCGATTCAGCGGTGGCGTCGGCCGCTTCGGCTTCGGCGTCTTCGCCTTCGGCGGCGGCCGCCGGTTCGAGCTCATCTTCCTCCTCGAGCGGCGCGGCGGTCACCGCCGCGGCGTTGCGCTCCGCGAGCGCTCTCGCCGCCTCGACCGTGTGCACCTGCTCGCCGCGATCGATGGCGAAGGCCTGCGGCGCCGTCACCGTCTCATCGGCGCTCACCGTGATGGTGATGGCGAAGCGCTCCTCGAGCGCGCGCAGATGCGCCCGCTTCTGATTGAGGACGTAGAGGGCAACGTCCGGCCGGGTGCGGGCGATGAGATTATGGGTGCCGCCCTTCATCAACTGATCCTCGAGCGCGCGCAGCACCTGCAAGGCGAGCGACGACACCGAGCGGACATGGCCGCTGCCGCCGCAATACGGGCACTTCTCGGTCGAACTTTCGAGCACGCTGGTGCGGATGCGCTGGCGCGACATCTCCAAGAGGCCGAAGTGCGAGATGCGGCCGACCTGGATGCGGGCGCGGTCCTGTTTGAGGCACTCTTTCAACCGCCGCTCGACCGAGCGGTTGTTGCGCTTCTCGTCCATGTCGATGAAATCGATGACGATCAGCCCGGCGAGGTCGCGCAGCCGTAGCTGCCGGGCGATCTCGTCCGCCGCCTCGAGATTGGTCTTGAGCGCGGTGTCCTCGATGTGGTGCTCGCGCGTGGCGCGGCCGGAATTGACGTCGATCGCGACCAGGGCCTCGGCCTGGTTGAGCACGATATAGCCGCCGGAGCGTAGCTGCACGACCGGGGAGAACATGGCGTCGAGCTGGTTCTCGACGCCGTAGCGCGACAGGAGCGGCTGCGTGTCGGTATAAAGTTTGACGTTGCGCGCATGGCTCGGCATCAGCATGCGCATGAAGTCCTTGGCCTCCTGGTAGCCCTCAGCTCCGGCGACCGTCACCTCGTCGATGTCCTTGGTGTAGAGGTCGCGGATCGAGCGCTTGACCAGCGAGCCTTCTTCGTAGACGAGCTTCGGCGCGGTCGATTTCAGCGTCAGGTCGCGCACCGTCTCCCACAGCCGCAGCAGGTATTCGAAGTCGCGCTTGATCTCGGGCTTGGTGCGGCTGGCGCCGGCGGTGCGTAGAATGACGCCCATGCCTTCCGGGACTTCGAGTTCCTGCGCGATCTCCTTGAGCCGCGAGCGATCATCCGGGCTGGTGATCTTGCGGCTGATGCCGCCGCCGCGTGCGGTATTGGGCATCAGCACCGAATAGCGGCCGGCGAGCGACAAATATGTCGTCAGCGCCGCACCCTTGGTGCCGCGCTCTTCCTTGACCACCTGCACCAGCATCACCTGCCGGCGCTTGATCACTTCCTGGATCTTGTATTGGCGGCGGTAGCGCGGCGCGCGGTCAGGGACTTCCTCGAGCGCATCGGCGCCGCCGACCGATTCGACGACCTCTTCCGCGGCTTCATCATCGTCGCCGTTCTCGGCGCCTTCGCCGATCGTCGTGACCGTGTCGGCGCCATTGTGGTCGTCATCGCCGGCTTCGGGCGCGATCGCGCCAGACTCGACGGTGACCGGCGCCGCATCCTGCGCATCCGCCTCGGAGGCCGCGGCCGAGGGCTCGGGCTCGCTCGACTCGGCTTCGCCTGCCGCCGGTTCCGCCGCTTGCGGCTCTGCCTCCGCGACGGATTCCGGTTCGGGCGCCGGCGCGGCCGAAGCCTGCGAGCCATCGGCGAGCATGTCGCTTGCCGGTTCGACCTCCGGCGGCGCGGCTTCCGACGCAATGTCGGCCGGCTGCCCGACCGCGTCGGTTTCGCCGCCTGGCGCTTCCGCAGCCTCGCTGCGCACGACCTCTTCGGCGCGGCGGGCGGGCGCCGGCCGGCCGCGGCCGCGATGCCGGCGCGAACGCCGGTCATCCTCGTCATCGGCGGCGCGCTGCGCGCGCCCTTCCTCGTCGATCAGCGCCTGCCGGTCGGCGATCGGGATCTGGTAATAGTCGGGATGGATTTCACTGAAGGCGAGGAAACCGTGGCGGTTGCCGCCGTAGTCGACGAAGGCGGCCTGCAGCGACGGCTCGACGCGCGTCACCTTCGCCAGATAGATGTTGCCTCTTAGTTGCTTGCGCTGCGCGGATTCAAAGTCGAATTCCTCGACGCGATTGCCGCGCAGGACGACCACCCGGGTTTCCTCCGGATGGGTCGCGTCGATGAGCATCTTGTTGGCCATTGGTCAATCTCGCGCGGGCGCGCACGCCACTCGCTTCGCGCCGCTATGGCGGTGAAGGACGGCGGGCCCGATTGTCGGTGGATAAAACGGGTCGGAAACTCCGGGCGCGTCCGAGCGAACTTGCTCGGCGATCGGGCGAGTGCAGCGTCGCCGCCAAATCGATCCGATCGAACTTCGCCTTGCGCCTCGAACATGAACTCCAAACCGTGGTGGACGGCAGCGCCTGGCGCCGCCGCGATTCGCTTAATTGCTCACGGGTATCGGCAAAGCGGTCCCGACAGCCTATCGCTGTCGGCACGCGCCTCGCACGGTAAGCGCCGGCTGCCCTAATCCTTAAGGGTATCGGCGTCTCGTCGTTTCGCTTCGTCGGCCCGTTGTTGGCGCCGGAGCGGAGCGGAACCGTCCGCAGCAACCCCGCGTTTCGGTTGGGGCCATCGCGGCGGACGTGCCGGATGCCCTGACGGGACACAGCCGGAACCGTTGACCGTCAGCCCGTTCTTCTTAAAGCCGGCGGCTGGGAATTGGCAAGGAGCCTGTGGGATTTGCCGCAACGTGACGTTTTTGCCGCGACCGTGAAACGCCTTGCCGGTCTCCTCAGATATAGGTGCTTAAGTTTCGATTAACCACGCCTGCCTAATGGAGTAAGACGGGCGCGCGGAGGGTTGCGAACCGATGGCGGTCCGGGCGGCGAGCTGGGCGTTCCTCGGGATGATCTTCGTTGCGGCCGCCTCCGCGGGTGACGGCCCGCCGGTCCCGCCCGTGGGCGATTCGGTCCCAGTCGCCACGGCGGCGCGGCTTGGCGGCGACGAGTCGCAGACGCGCTTCGTCCTCGATCTGAGCCGCAAGATCGATCTGCACGCCTTTACCCTTGCCGATCCCTATCGCGTCGTCCTCGATATCCCGCAGGTGACTTTTGCGCTGCCGCCGAAGACCGGCGAGAGCGGGCGCGGCCTCGTCAAGGCGTTCCGCTTCGGGCTGGTGATGCCTGGCGGCTCGCGCATGGTCTTCGACCTCGCCAAGCCGGTGCGCATCGACAAGGCCTTTGCCATCGACGCCTCGGTCGATGCGCCGGCGCGGCTCGTCCTCGAACTCGTGGCCACGGATCGCGAGAGTTTTCTGCGCAAGATCGCGCTCGACAGCCGGCTCGCCCGTCCCGACGTGCCGAGCGCCGGTCGGCCGCCAACGAGCGAAGGCGATCCGCGGCCGCTCGTCGCGCTCGATCCAGGCCACGGCGGCATCGACAACGGCACCAAGGGCCCGAACGGGGAATTGGAGAAAGACATCGTCCTCGATTTCGCGCAGCGGCTGCGCGAGCGGATCGAAAAGTTCGGCAAATACCGGGTGATCATGACGCGCAGCGACGACACCTTTGTGCCGCTCGCCGACCGCGTGCACATTGCGCGCTCCGCCGGCGCCGCGCTGTTCGTCTCGATTCACGCCGACGCTCTGCCGCACGGTGAGGGCGACGCACAGGGCGCCAGCATCTACACGCTGTCGGAGACTGCGTCCGATTCCGAGGCGGCGCGGCTCGCCGAAAAGGAGAACCGGGCCGACGTCATCGCCGGCGTCGATCTCAAGACTGAGCCTGACGACGTCGCCGGCATCCTGATCGATCTCGCCGAGCGCGAAACCAAGAGCTTTTCGCTGCAATTCGCCCACAAACTTCTTGGCGAAATGAAAGCCGCGACCCGATTGCACAAGACGCCGCTGAAATCGGCCGGGTTCCGGGTGTTGCGCGCGCCCGATGTGCCCTCGGTGCTGATCGAGCTCGGCTACGTCTCCAATCACCAGGATCTCCAATCGCTCCTGTCCGATCACTGGCGCGACCGCACCGCGGACTCGATCGCGCAGGCGGTCGACGTCTATTTGGCAACCCACATTGCCGGCGCCCGTGCCGGCACGAATTAGCGGCGCCCGGCCGATGCCTGCGCCGAGCGCAATAGCCTCAGTTTGAACAAAAAACCGAGCCACGGAAAACGATGGGCAACAAAATCTGTGGCGGTTTCGGGCGAAGGCTGCCACATTTAGCCGCCGCTGCCTCACCGCGTGAGGCTTGGTGGGGCGGCGTCGGTCGGGGCGAGGCGGGGCCTCCGCAATGAAACTTTTCCTGCGTTTCCTGGGCTTTTTGTTCGCCGCCGGAACCATTTTGTTCGTCGTCGGCGTGTGTGCCGCGGCGGGCTTTTTGTGGCATTTTTCCAAGGACTTGCCGGATTACTCTCAGCTCAAGGACTATGAGCCTCCGGTGATGACGCGGGTGCACGCCGCGGACGGCTCGCTGCTTGCCGAATACGCCAATGAGCGCCGGCTCTATTTGCCGATCCAGGCGGTGCCGAAGCTCGTCATCAACGCCTTCCTCGCCGCCGAAGACAAGAACTTCTACGAGCATGGCGGGCTCGACTTTTACGGCATCGCCCGCGCGGTCATGCTCTACATCCAGAACTACGGCAGCAGCCGCCGGCCGCAGGGCGCCTCGACCATCACGCAGCAGGTGGCAAAGAACTTCCTCCTGTCGAGCGAGTTGTCGATGACCCGCAAGGTCAAGGAGGCGTTGCTCGCCTTGCGCATCGAGCGCACCTACTCGAAAGACAAGATTCTCGAGCTCTATCTCAACCAGATCTATCTCGGTCTGGGCGCCTATGGCGTCGCCGCCGCATCGCTCCTCTACTTCGACAAATCGGTCCACGAGCTTTCGGTCGCCGAGGCCGCCTATCTCGCCGCGCTCCCCAAGGGACCGAACAATTACAATCCGTTCCGCCGCCGCGACGAGGCGATTGCGCGCCGCAACTACGTGATCGACCGCATGGTCGAGGACGGCTACGTCGCCGCCGACGCCGGCGAAAAGGCGAAGAAGGAACCGCTCAACGTCACCGTGCGGCCGACCGGCGCCCGCATCTTCGAGGCCGAATATTTTGCCGAAGAGGTGAGGCGGTACGTCTATGAGAATTACGGCGAGAAGAAACTCTACGAGGGCGGGCTGTCGGTGCGCACCACGCTCGACACCAAGCTGCAGGTGCTGGCGCGCAAGACCATGATCAACGGCCTCGTCAATTTCGACGAGCAGCAAGGCTGGCGCGGCCCGGTCACCACGATCGAGATGAGCGGCGATTGGGGCGTCAAGCTCGCCGACGTGAAATCGCTGTCCGATATCGATCCGTGGCGGATGGCGGTCGTGCTCGACGTGACCGACCAATCGGCGCGGATCGGTTTGCAGCCGGCGCGTGACCCGGCCGGCAACGTGGTCAAGGATCGCGAAACCGGCATCGTACCGCTCGACGGCGTGAAATGGGCGAAGCCGACGAACGGGCCGGCAAAGCCGATCCAGCGCGTCGGCCAGGTGCTCAATGTCGGCGAGGTGATCTATGTCGAGCCGACAAAGGATGAAGGTCAGTTCCGGCTGCGCCAAGTGCCGGAGATTTCCGGCGCCATGGTGGTGATGGACCCGCACACCGGCCGCGTGCTGGCGATGGTCGGCGGCTTTTCCTACGACCAGAGCCAATTCAACCGCGCCACCCAGGCGCTGCGCCAGCCCGGCTCCTCGTTCAAGCCGATCGTCTACGCGACCGCAATCGACAACGGCTACACGCCTTCGACCATCGTGCTCGACGCGCCGATCGAAGTGGACATGGGGCAGGGCGGCGGCATCTGGCGGCCGGAGAATTACGGCGGCAAGTTCTACGGTCCCTCGACCTTGCGCTTCGGCCTCGAGCAGTCGCGCAACGTGATGACGGTGCGGCTCGCGCAGGACATCGGCATGCCGCTGATTGCCGAGTACGCCAAGCGGTTCGGCGTCTATGACGACCTGCCGCCCTACCTGTCCTACGCGCTGGGCGCCGGCGAGACCACGGTGCTGCGCATGGTCACCGCCTACGCCATGCTCGACAATGGCGGGCGGCGGGTGAAGCCGACCTTGATCGACCGCATCCAGGACCGCTATGGCCGCACCATCTACAAGCACGACGAGCGCCAATGCATGGGCTGCGACGCCGACAAATGGCGCGACCAGCCCGAGCCGACCTTGGTCGATCACCGCGAGCTGGTGATCGATCCAATGACCGCCTACCAGATCACTTCGATGATGGAGGGCGTCGTCCAGCGCGGCACCGCGACCGTCGTCCGCGACGTCGGCAAGCCGATCGCCGGCAAGACCGGCACCACCAACGACGAGAAGGACGTCTGGTTCATCGGCTTCTCGCCGGACATCGTCTGTGGCGTCTATATGGGCTACGACAAGCCGCGCCACATTGCCCGCGGCGCGACCGGCGGCCATGTCGCCGCGCCGATCGTGCGCGACTTTCTGAAAGTCGCGCTCGCCGACAAGCCGCCGATACCCTTCCGCGTGCCCCCGGGCATCAAGCTCATCCGCGTCGACGCCCATAGCGGCATGCGCGCCGGCCCGGGCGATGCCCGTGCGATCCTCGAAGCCTTCAAGCCCGGCACCGCACCGCCCGACAGCTATTCCGTCATCGGCGCCGAGACGGCGAGCGGCGGCGCCCTGCCGGTCTCGCCCGATGCCGACCGCGCCGTCCGCAGCGGCACCGGCGGGCTATATTGAGGTCAGGAGTTCGGTAGTCAGTCGTCAGCAGTCAGAAGAAGATTGCGGTGTTCGCTGCCTGACCTTATCTGATTGCCGATTACTGTCATCTGATCCCTGAGCAATGCGCGTCGAAATCGAAACCATTATCGCCGAGATCAAGCAGTCGGTCGGACTGCTAAGGAGGCATCTTTGACGTCGACAAAGCGCGCGCGCGGCTTGCCGAGCTCAACCGGCAGGCCGAAGACCCCAATCTGTGGAACGATCCGCAGCGCGCCAGCCGCCTGATGCAGGAGCGGACCGCGCTCGACGATCAGCTCGCCGCAATCGCCCGCATCGAGCAGGAACTCGACGATCAGGTGACGCTGATCGAGCTGGGCGAGGCCGAGAACGATCAGAAAGTCGTTGCCGAAGCCGAAGCCGCGCTGCGCAAGCTCAGGGCCGAGGTGGCGCGCCGCGAGCTCGAGGCGCTCCTTTCCGGCGAGGCCGACGCCAATGACTGCTATGTCGAGGTCCATGCCGGCGCCGGTGGCACCGAGAGCCAGGACTGGGCCAATATGCTGCTGCGCATGTATGTGCGCTGGGCCGAGCAGCACGGCTTCAAGGTCGACTACATCGAGGAGACCGCCGGCGAAGAGGCCGGCATCAAGTCGGCGACCGTCGAGGTCAAAGGCCGCAACGCCTATGGCTGGCTCAAAACCGAGAACGGCGTGCATCGCCTCGTACGCATCTCGCCGTTCGACGCCAATGCGCGCCGGCACACCTCGTTCGCCAGCGTGACCGTCTATCCGGTGGTCGACGACCGCATCAACATCGACGTCAAGGAAGCCGACGTGCGCGTCGATACCATGCGCGCCGGCGGCGCCGGCGGCCAGCACGTCAACAAGACCGAGTCGGCGATCCGCCTCACCCATATCCCGACCAACATCGTGGTGGTGTGTCAAAACGACCGCTCGCAACACCGCAATCGCGCCCAAGCCTGGCATATGCTGCGCGCGCGACTCTATGAGCTGGAATTAAAGAAGCGCGAGGAGAAAGCCGCCGCCGACCAGGCCGCCAAGACCGACATCGGATGGGGCCACCAGATCCGCTCCTACGTGCTGCAGCCCTATCAGATGGTGAAGGATCTGCGCACCGGCGTCTCGACCTCGAATACCGGCGCGGTGCTCGACGGCGACATCGACGGCTTCATGGAGGCGGCGCTGGCGCAGAAGGCTTTCGGCACGGCGCCGGCGGAAGTCGAGGATGTCGAGTAGGCGGTCGCGCGCCGTAGGGTGGGCTGAGCGGAGCGAAGCCGACGCGGACGACAATCCCTGGCATTAAAAACGTGGGCACGGCGCTGCGCGCCTTTGCCCACCCTGCGCTTGCTTGCACCGTCACTCCGCGTATCGGTAGGCGCCGCCTTTTTCGAGCGCGCGCCGATAGGCCGGGCGGGCGTGGATGCGGTGCAGGAAGCCGAACAGGTTGGGACGGCTCGCGTCAAGCCCGGCACGGGCCGTCGCTACCTCGAGCGGAAAGCTCAACATGATATCGGCGGCGGAAAAGCGCTCACCCAGGAACCAGGACGCGTTGCCCAATTCAGCTTCGAGGAAATCGAGGTGGAGCTTGAGCTGCGACGCCAGGATCGGCCCTACCGGCAACGCTAAGAATCCGAGCCGGTCGACATAAATCTTGACCAGGAGCGGCGGCATCGCCGAGCCCTCGGCGTAGTGCAGCCAATATTTGTAGCGCCAATAAAGGTCGGAATCGCGCGACGGGGCGAGGTCGGCGCCATAGCGGTCGACCAGATATTCGACGATCAAGCCGGTCTCCGCGAGCTTCCGGCCGTCGTCCTCGACCACCGGCGACTTGCCGAGCGGATGCACGGCTTTCAACGCCTCGGGCGCGAGCATTGTCAGCCGGTTGCGCTGATAGCGCACGATTTCGTAAGGCACGCCGAGCTCTTCGAGGAGCCACAGCACGCGCTGGCTGCGCGAATTGTTCAGATGATGGACGCGGATCACTGTGCCAGCTTCTCGGACAAGTATGCTTCGATCGTGGATCTTCCGCGAAAGCCGCCGGCACTCACGCGGCGGCCAACACCGCTTTTTTTACCGACTGCGGCAAGGCGATCGGGCGAAACATTGCTTTCGGGTAAAGGTAATCGTCGCCCGACTCGTCGATGATCCGCCACAGGCCACGCTTCTCGGCGCTCGCGTCGCGTAGCTGGACGTAAAGCTTGCGTTTTTCCAGCGATGCCGGATAGCCCTCATTGCTGACGCACACGACCAGATCGTTTGCCGGGAGTTTCGTCATGCTCGTTACAACAGATGTTTGATCTTAAATCCTTGCGGCCGATTCCGGCCGCTTCATACCAGTGTAACTCGGCGACGTGAACGGAGCCATCGACCAAGCGAATGCGGGCGATCCCCTTGCGTTTGCGCCAGCGCGCACGACCGTAGATTCGGCGCAACCTCGCGACTTCGCGGATTGCGGACCCCCTGGCAAACGTCTCGACTTGCGAAATCTCGCCAAGAATCTCGAACCGCATCGATTGATTGTCGCAAGCCGCGCGGCGCCGTCAACAGAGCCCTATTCGCCGCCTTCGAGCCGAGCGCCGGCGTTGAGGAAGCGCTGCGGATCGACCGCCTCGCCGTCGATCCGGGTCTCATAGTGCAGATGCGGGCCGGTCGAGCGCCCGGTCGAGCCCATGCGGCCGACGATCTGGCCGAGGCGGATCTTGTCGCCGATGTCGACGTCGATTTGCGAGAGATGGCCGTAGCGGGTCGAGAACCCATTGCCGTGATCGATCTCGACCATCTTGCCGTAGCCGCCGCTCCAGCCGGCGGCAGTGACCGTGCCGGCCGCGGTGGCGCGGACCGGATCGCCGACTTCGCCGCGGAAATCCAGGCCGGTATGCATCGCCGCGACGTGCAGAAACGGATCGACCCGCACCCCAAAGGTGGAGCTCAAATCGATGTCGCCGGTGACCGGCTTGCGCACCGGGATCGAGGTGAGCGCGCGGCTGAGTTGATTGGCCTCCGCGCGCGCGAGGCTGACGCGGGTGAGCGCGCGTTCGAATTCGCGGCCTTCGCCGGATAATTTCACCGGTACGAACGGGCCGCCGGTCGCCGCCGCTGGCGCCTCATGCTTGAGCCCGAGCGCGGCGAAGACGCCGCGCAACTGTCGGGTCTTGCCTTCGTAGCGCTCCTGCATCTGCCGCAGCGCCGCCTCCTGGCGGCCCTCGATGCGGTCGAGCGAGGATTCGAGCCGCGCGAGCCTCGCCGCGATCGCGGCTTCCTTTGCGGCCTTGCCGCCCGGCCGGCGCGCCGGCTCGAGCGAGGTGCCGCGGTCGGAACGGGGCGGCGCCGTGAGCGCGTCGTTGAGCGGTGACGGCTTTGCCGCCGCGTTCGGCTCGCTGCCGCGCCCGCGGATCGAGCCGGTCACGGTCGGATCGGCGATGCCGGTGAGCGCGGTCGCCCGCGACTCCAGCGCCGCCTGCCGGCGGATGAGCGCGTCGAGCTTCTGCTCGAACTGCTCCTGATCGAGCAATTGACGGCTGGTGGTGCGGTCGATCTGTGCCCGTAGCTCGGCGATGCGGTCTTCGTAGGCGAATTGCTGCTCGGCCTCGCGTGTGATCAGGCTTTTGAGCACGTCATCGCGGAAGGCGAAATAGGTGGCGCTCGCGAGAGACCAGCCGGCCATCGTCACCACCGTGCCGACCGCGATCCAAAACGCGACCGGCCCGAACCTGATCTGCCGTCCGGCGTGGGCGATGGTATAGCCGCTGCCGGCGGCCGCACGGTTTTGCTGCCGTTGTGGATGATCGGCGGGGCGTCCGGCATGACGCGGGATCTGCCGCGGCTGCCATTGAGACGCTGTCCACGACGCCATCGACGCTCCCCACCACGCCGGTCAGTTGAGGGCCGGCCGCTCCGGGCGAGGATTTGAGAGCCTTATGGTTAATTTTCAGGAAATTGCGGCAGGCATTTTGTTGCCTTGGGTAAACGCTTTGGCAACTCGGTCTTCGTCCGCGAAACGCCGCACATTTCGCTCGTCACAGCGCTTTGACCGCGGCGAGGACCTCTTCCGCGTGGCCGTTGACCGAGACTTTCGGCCAGACCTTGGCGATGCGCGAATTGGCGTCGATGAGGAAGGTCATCCGCGCGACGCCCATGAATTTGCGGCCGTACATCGATTTTTCCTGCCACACGCCATAGGCCTCGAGCATGCGGTGCTTCTCGTCCGAGGCGAGCGCGATCGTAAGCTTATGCTTGGCCTTGAACTTGTCCTGCGCCGGCACCGGATCGGCCGATACGCCGAGCACCTCGGCGCCGGCTTTGGCGAAGGCGCTCTTGAGCCGGGAAAAGTCGATCGCCTCCTTGGTGCAGCCCGGCGTGTCGGCGCGGGGATAGAAATAAAGGACGAGGGCGCGTCCGGCGAAGTCGCCAAGCGAAACCGTGCCGCCGCCGTCGCGGGGGAGCGCGAATGCCGGAGCCTTGGCTCCGGGGGCAAGTTCGCCGGCCATGTGCCTTCCTTTAGACGCTTTCCGGGGGGTATTCTGGCACATCGGAGCGGGTGCGCGAGTAAGGGGGTTTGGCCCGCGAAGGCCGTTAGGGGTTTGCACGCGCGGATGGGCTGGCGGCGACGTCCTTCCAAAAGGAACACGGACGAGGGGACGCCCGAGGGGGAATGACGAAACACACGCAGAACGCGGCGCTTCCGCGGGGGTCGGTCGTCGAGCTGCGGCCGTCGGCCAAGATTGTTTCGATCGACGGGGCAGAAATCCCGCAGGACGACGCGCCGGCACCGGACGATTTCCATCCCCAACTCCTCTCCCTCCATTTCTTCTACGGCCCAATCTTCGTCGTCCGTGATCGCCTCTTCGAGTTCCTCCATCAGCATCGCCTGTTTCGGCGCGTCGGCATCGGGCTCGGCGTCCTCGGCGCAATGGCAGTCCTCGGCTGTCTCGGGCTGTGGTGGCGGCTAGCCAGCGGGCCGATCCAGCTCGATGTCGTCACGCCATGGCTTGCGGCCGCCATCGAGGAGAATTTCGGCAGTCGCCATCACGTCACCGTCGGCGGCACCCAGATCGAGCACACCGAGAGCGGCGGCACCGCGGTTCGCGTCCGCGACATCGTCGTGCGCGATGCCGATGGCGCGGTGGTCGCGAGCGCGCCGAAGGCCGAGGTCCGTGTCTCCGGCATGGGGCTCCTGAGCGGCCATTTGCGCGCCGAAAGTCTCAATCTCGTCGGCGCGGAAATGGCGGTGCGCATCGAGCAGGATGGCGGCGTGACCGTCTTTGCCGGCGCTGACAAGCGTCCGATCGCGAAGGCGTCGGTGCCGTCTTCGGCCGCAGCCGCCCTGTTGCGCTCCGCGCAGGAAAAGCGCGAGCAAGCCGCGCAGGCAACGCCCGGCACCTCGCCGCGCGCCGCCGCGACCCCGGCGCCGATTCCGTCCGCCGACGGACGACACACCGAGCCCGGACGGGCGCGCGATGTTTTCGCCGCGCTCTTTTCGTGGATCGACGGCATCGGCGAGACCGGGCTCGATGGCCACGACTTGCGCGAACTCGGGCTCAAGGACGGAAATCTCACCGTCAATGACGAGCGCACCGGCAAGCATTGGACCTTCAAGGACATCACGCTCACCCTTGAGCGGCCGCAGGGCGGCGGCGTCGTCGTGACGATCGGCTCGGAAAATCCGCAGCGACCTTGGGGCCTGACCGCCGCGATTCGGCCGAGCGGCAACGGCTCCCGCAGCATCGAGCTCGAAGGCCGCCACGTTGACGCCAGCGATCTGTTGCTGGCCTCGCGTCTCGACGACGGCAATGTCGTGACCAACCTGCCGCTCAGCGCGAGCCTGCGCGGCGAGATCGGCCCGGACGGGTTGCCGCAGAGCCTGTCCGGACGGATCGTCGCCGATGCCGGGTTCGTGAGCGGCGCGCATGAGGAAGACGGCCGGCTCGCCATCGACCGCGCCGAGGTCCAGTTCAATTGGGATGCCGCGAACCGCGTCCTGTCGGTGCCGGTGCAGGTTCTCTCCGGCGGCAACCGCATCACGCTGATTGGCCGGGTCGACGCCCCAGAGGAACCGGGCGGCAATTGGCAGTTCAAGATCGGCGGCGGCACCGTGGTCCTGGCCACGGCGGGCACGTCCGGCGATCCGTTGGTCCTCAACCGGGTCGCGGTGAGCGGCCGTTACGACGCGACCAAGCGCCGGCTCGTCGTCGATGAAGGCGATTTCGGCAACACCGATGTCGGCGTCGCCTTGTCGGGCAACGTGGATTTCTCCGGCGAGCCGCGGCTTGCGGTCGGCATCGCCGGCACGCGCATGCCGGTCGACTCGCTCAAGCGCATCTGGCCGTTCTTCGTGTTGCCCAAGGTCCGCGACTGGTTCAACGACCATCTCACCAGCGGCACCCTCGAGCGCATCGTGATCGCGGTGAACGCGCCGCTCGAATCGCTCAAGAGCAGCGGCACGCCAGTGCCCGACGACGGCCTGTCGCTCGACGCGCTGGCAACGAATTGCGTCATCAGGCCGCTCGACGGCCTGCCGGCGCTGCGCGAGGCCGACCTCAACGTTCATATTGTCGGCCGCGACGCCGTGGTCACGCTGGGCAAGGCGGCGGCCGACCTGCCGTCGATGCGCAAGCTGATAATGTCGGCTGGCTCTTTCGAGGTGCCCGACACCGCGGCGGCGGCGCCCGCCGCGCGAGTGCGCTTCAAGCTCGACGGTCCGGTGCCGGCCGCGGCCGAGCTTATGCGCATGGATCGGCTGCGCGACGTTTCCGACCTGTCGTTCGATCCCGCCACGGTGCGCGGCACGATGAGCGCGTCGGTTGCTCTCGGCATTCCGATCCGAAGCGACCCGCCGCCGGGCTCGACCACCTATTCGGTCACTGTCGACGCCACGAATTTTTCCGCCGACCGTATGATCATGGGCCAGAAGGTCGAGGCGGCGCTGCTCAAGGCGAGCGCCACGCCGCAGGGCTTCCAGCTCAAGGGCGACGTCAAGGTCGGCGAAGCGCCGGTCACTCTCGAATACCGCAAGAACCGTGGCGACGCCGAGGCGGAAATCCGCCTGCAAGGCATGCTCGACGAGGCGGCGCGCAAGAGCCTCGGGCTTGATCCGGGCAGCGCTATCAGCGGCGCGATCCCGGTGCGGCTCAATGGGCGGGTCACGACCGGGTCCGACCACGAGGGCCGTTTCGGCATCGAGGCCGATCTCACCCCGGCACAGATCGACGGGCTGCTGCCGGGCTGGGTGAAGCCCGCGGGCAAGCCGGCGCGCGCCACCTTCACGCTCATCAGCAAGCCGCAACTGACCCGGATCGACGACCTCTTGATCGAAGGCACCGGCGGCGGCGTCAAAGGCACGGTCGAGTTCGACGGCTCGGGCGAACTTCTCTCCGCGAACTTCCCGGCCTACGGTTTCTCCGACGGCGACCGGACCTCGCTCAAGGTCGAGCGTGCTCCGGACGGGGCGCTGCGGGTGACCATGCGCGGCGACGTCTATGACGGCCGCGGCTTCGTCAAGGCTGCGGCCGGCGGCGGCACGGCGGCGCAGCACTCCAACCGGCCGGCGGTCGACGTCGACATCGACATGAAGATGGGCGCCGTGGTCGGCTTCAACGGCGAGGCGCTGCGCGGTCTCAGCCTACGCATGTCGCGGCGCGCCGGCGAGATTCGCAGCTTCGGCCTCAGCGCCAAGATCGGGCGCGATGCGACGCTGACCGGCGATCTGCGCGGTGGCAGCGGCGGCCGCCAGCTCGTCTATGTCGAAAGCGGCGATGCCGGCGCCTTCTTCCGCTTCACCGATGTCTATGCGCGCATGACCGGCGGCCAGGTGTCGGTGGTGATGGATCCGCCCTCGGCCGCCAATCCGGTGCAGCAGGGCGTGCTCAACGCCCACAATTTTGCCGTCCATGACGAGGCGCAACTCGAGCAGGCGGTCGCCGGCCGGCCGCAGAACCGGCGCAACGCCATTGAGTTTTCCGGCATGCGCGTCGAGTTCACCCGCGTGCCGGGGAGCGTGGCGCTGCGCGACGGCGTGGTGCGCGGCCCGCTCCTTGGCGGCACCATCGACGGGCTGATCGACTACGCCGGCGATGAGGTGCATCTGCGCGGCACGCTGGTTCCGCTCTACGGGCCGAATAATCTCCTTGGCCAGCTGCCGCTGGTCGGGCTGTTCCTCGGCGGCGAGAAGGAGGGGCTCCTCGGCATCACCTATGAGGTGGTCGGCCGCCCGGGCAATCCCGTCCTCCACATCAATCCGATCTCGGCGCTGGCGCCCGGATTGCTGCGCAAAGTGTTCGAATTTCCGGTCGGCAATGGCGGCGACGACAGCCCGCCAGACACGTCCGGATCGGTGCGGTCGCCGCCGTCGTCATCCTACGGGACGCGCTGACGCGGGCGGCAGCGCGGCAGCCCAGCGCGCTCATACCGGCTTGAGCAGTACGTGGCGCTTGCGGCCGAGCGAGAGCTTGATCACGCCCTGCTTAAGATCGTCTGGAGTAAGGAGGTGTATTTCATCGTATTCTGTTTTATCGTTTATCTTAACGCCGCCGCCGCGAATAAGGCGCCGCGCTTCGCCGTTTGAAGAAGCAAGTCCAGCTTTGACCACGGCATCAAGCAGCCGAATGTGCCGGTGGAGGTCGGTAATTTCAACGGTCGGCAGCGTTGCTGAGAGTTCGCCCGCCTCGAAGGTTTTTCTCGCGGTTTCGGCGGCCTGCTCGGCCGCGGCGCGGCCGTGCACGAGCTTTGTCGCTTCGGTAGCGAGCACCTTCTTCGCCTCATTGATTTCGGCGTCCCTGAGCGCGGCGAGGCGTTCGATCTCGTCGAGCGGCAACACCGTGAACAGCTTCAGGAAGCGGCCGACATCGGCGTCCTCGGTGTTGCGCCAGTACTGCCAATATTCGTACGGGCTCACCTGATCGGGGTTGAGCCAAACCGCGCCGGCCGCGGTCTTGCCCATCTTGCCGCCCGAGGAGGTGGTGATCAGCGGCGACGGGAGCGCGAAGAGCCGCGCGTTGTGCCGCCGGCGGCCGAGATCGATGCCA
>Ga0187782_10001561_pt1 | contig 16741 bp, 12 predicted proteins | sample 0715_SJ02_MP15_2_FD_132454 | JGI IMG/M metagenome (GOLD analysis project Ga0187782, IMG submission 132454) | Tropical peat soil microbial communities from peatlands in Department of Meta, Colombia - 0715_SJ02_MP15_20_MG | ecosystem: Environmental > Terrestrial > Soil > Wetlands > Peat | place...
CCGGAATCGCTCCCGACACCACCAAGACGACCAGGCCGCGCCGTACCAACAATGAGCTCCTCATGGGCGACGAGGGAAGGACGTCGCCCTAATCGATCCCGAAGGGCGAGCTCGCGCGAATCGGGCAACCGTTCGCTGGACCCGCGCGACGAACCCTACCTGCTTTTCGTCGTTTGCGTGTGGCCTTTGCCTTCGATCGCATAGTGGGGAGTTTCAGCCAAAAGCAGGCTCGCCGCCGCCAGGGGATCCGCAATGGCGGCTCGGTCCTCGCTGCCGTCCGGCGGCCCGTGCTCTCGGCGTGTCAACATCTTCTGCGGCCTGGGAAAAATCGGAGGCCTTCTTAGAAAAGAACGGCGCGCTCGCCGCGACATTTTAGGTCGCCTACGCCGGACCTCGATGCCGCACAAGATCGAACCTGCACCTACAGACCGCTCTCGCGCGCGCGTCGGACCACGAAGTCGAGCACCCCCCGCAGGTCGTCCGCACTTTGTCGCCACGAGCCCGGGCCGAATCTCCGGATGACGTCCGCGTCCCAGGGGCGATGCAGCGCGATGGTCAGCGCTTCGGCGAGCGCGTGAGGACTTCGCGGCGCGACCACCAATCCGCACCCCGGATCGGCGATCACGTGGGGAATTCCTCCGACGTTCGTGCCGACGACCGGTCGGCCGCTCGCGAGCGCTTCCAGGATGACGTTCGGCGTTCCTTCCGCCCAGCTCGGAAGTGTCAGTGCGTCACAAGCTCCGATCCACTCCGCCACGTCCTGGTGGGGCAGAGCGCCGAGCACGCGAACGGCATCCGGCCGGAAGCGTGACGCCCGGGCGCGCACTTGCTCCATCGAGACGCCGTCACCCACGACGGCGAGAACCGCGCTCGGCACGCGCGCGCACACTTCATCGAATGCATCGAGCAAGTCCAGTATGCCTTTTTCGGCCTCGAGGCGGCCGACAAAGAGAAGAACCCGAGCGTCCCCCGGCACCCCGAGCGCTTTCCTCGAGGACGTGCGGTCTCGCGGAAAAAAGAGTGAGGCATCGACGCCGTTCGCCACGATGTGCACCCTCTCGCCCGGCACTCCCAATCGCACGAGCTCGTCGGCCAGCGGCCGCGAGACGGCCACGACGGCGTCGGCCGTCGGCAGGATTCGGGCGGCGACGGCACGCGGGGCCCGCTTTTGCAGAACGACGTTGACGTCGGAGCCGTGCACCTTGACGACGCACGGTTTTCCGAGAGCGCGCGCGGCGAGAGCGGATGCGCAGCCGTCGGGATAGGCCCACGTGGCGAGCACCACGTCCGCCGCGCTCAGGCGCTCGCGGTGAGGCAAAAGGGACACCAGGTACAGCGGGACGGCGATCGGGAGTCCCACGCGGGGGACGTAAAGCTGTCGGACGTACGTGACGTCGATCCCGTGGATGCGCTCGCCCGCGGGCAGGGCCGAGAGGCGCGCTGCGCGCGCCGGGGTCGACGTCAACCGTGAGAACGGCACGTAAGGGATCGCTTCGAGCACCTCGAGCTCGCACTGCCGCGCGAGCTCCGAGAGTTGCTGGCGGTTGAATGGCGCGCTCAGCGGCTCGAGCGAGCTCGGGAAGATCTTGGTGACGACCGCAACGCGCATGCTGCATGCAGCGTAAGGCCGGTCTCGAAATGCGCATCGTCCACGTCGTTCAAGGGCTGGGCATCGGAGGTCAGGAACGTCTCGTCGTCTACCTTTCGCGTGAGCTCGCGTCGCGCGGGCACGAAGCCAGCATCGTCAGCCTGTCGCGCGGTGGGGCGCTCCGCGAGGAAGCGAACGGCATTCGCGTGTACGACGTGACGCGCGCAGATGGCGCCGACGCGTCGCTCGTCGCTCGCCTCGCCTGGCTGCTGCGTTCATTGCGGGCGGACGTCGTCCACACGCACAACCCCGCGCCGATGCTGCACGCCGTTCCGGCCGCAGTTCTTGCTCGAGTTCGACGGCGCATCCATACCAAACACGGCGCGAACATCTACGGCCCCAGGGGGTTGTGGGCCGCCCGCGTCGCGGTGCGCGCGCTTCACGCCGTCGTCGCCGTCTCGCCGCAGACCGCCGAGGTGGCTCGGTGGAAAGAGCGGGTGCCGGAGCGCCGACTGCACGTCGTACCGAACGGGATTCCGCTGAGCCCGTTCGCACGTCCCGCCGCCGACTCGCGCGCGGTCGTCCGGCGGGAGCTCGGGATCGCCATGAATGCGTTCGTCGTCGGCTCGGTGGGACGGCTCGCGAAGGAGAAAGATTACCCCACGCTCGTTGCGGCGCTCGCTCCGAGCCTGTCCGAGCGGGTTCGCCTGGTGCTCGTCGGGGAAGGCGAGGCGCGTCGGGAAATCGAGGCCGCCATTCCGCCCCAGCTCGCGGCCTACGTGACGCTCACCGGCGAGAGGCGCGACGTGCCCGAGCTTCTCGCCTCGTTCGATCTGTTCGCGCTGTCATCGCGTACGGAAGGGTTGCCTCTGGCGGTGCCGGAGGCGATGGCGAGCTCGCTTCCCGTCGTCGCGACCGCGGTCGGGGGTCTTCCGAGCGTAGTCAGCCCCGAGTGCGGCGTGCTCGTGCCGCCGGGAGACCAGGAGGCGCTGCGGGCCGCAATCGAAAGCTTCGTTCGCGATCCCCCCAAGTCGCGTCTCGTGGGCGAGCGCGCTCGACGCGAGGCGTTCGAGCGCTTCTCGGTCGAGCGCATGGCCGACGACTACGAGCAAATCTACCGTGATGGGCGGAGCGGCGATTCCGGGCGCTCATTCGGCGCCGCGTCGGGCAGCCCGCCTTCCAAGGGGGCCAGCGCTCTCTCGTGAGCCTGGGCGGCCTTCGGGATCATGCTGGCTCCGACCGCCCTCGCGACCGTGGACGACGTGGCGCGCGTGGCAATCGTGGAAGGATACAACTCGAATACGTATCAGGCGCAGGACGATCCGAATCTTCCCGTCATCGAGCGTCATCCGTCCCCGTTCACGGGCGTCGATGCCGACGTGGAGCTTCGCTTTTTGGGCCGCGACACCGACTTGACGACCATCAACGTCGAGGGGCGCGTGGACCACTACGAGCCGCTGCAGAAAGAGAACCAATCCGACGACGGAGCCGTCAATCTGGCCCTCGCTTCGACCATGGCGCTGGGCCCGCGTACGATGCTGCAGCTCCGGAACACGACGTCCGCGGCGAGCTTCAATGCTGCGCACGTGACCGACGGAACGATCTTCGCGTTCGATCCGACGCTGGTGCGGAGCTCCTACTGGCTCGAGGACCTCAGCGCCTCGATCGTCCAGCAGCTTTCGCGAACGTGGAGGCTCACGCAATCGGTGGGCGGGATGGCCTCCGGAACCATCTCGTCGGCGCCGACACAGACGGCCAGCGGGGAGCTCATCGAGCACCGCGGCCTCGACTACCTGATGCCCTATGCCGAAACCGATCTGCTGAAGGAGCTGTCGCCCCGGGCCTCGGGGGATCTGACGCTGCTCTACCAGTACGCCTATCAGCTCTACGTCTACGATTTCACGCAGACCCCACCGCGCTACATCGGGCCGGACAAGCAGGCATTTCTCACCGGCCTGGCGGGCTACGCCTATCACTTCTCGCCCGAGATCTCGGCTGTCGCGCGTGCGGGAGGAGTCCTGTCGTCCGCTCCGCCGCGAGACATCGACCAGCGACCCATCCTGGCGCCCGCAGCTCTCGGCGAGTTCTACTGGACGAGGCCGTTTTTCAGCTTGGTCGCCACCGCAGGATACGCGTGGGGGACGGTCAACCCGAGGCTGGGCGAAGGTCCCACGGCCAGCGGGAGCGTGCTGGCCATCGGAACGCCGCGCCCCATCGGCGCGTGGAAGAACCTGGCCCTCGTCGCGACGGGTCAGTTCGAATACTCGCAGCTCATCACCGGAGTGAACGAGTCGACGAAGCTGGGTCTCTATGCCGCGGGGGTCCAGGTGCGTTACGGGTTGAATCGCTGGCTCGGTTTGCTCGCGGGGTTCGATGGGCGGTATGCCACTTTCAGCACGCCCGGAACGTACCAGCCGCCCTTCCTCCAAACGGTCGTCTTTTTCGGCCTGAGCGGATATTGGTCCACCGATCGCGCGCAATTTCCGCTGACGACATTCGCCGCGCCGATAACTCCGCCCACGTGACCCGGCCCGGTCATCGAGGGTCGCGGCATCGTCGCCGGGGCTCCGCGGGGGGAAGGCGGCTTGCGGGGCGGCGCCGTTTTCGTCGGTGGTCGATCGCGACGGCGACCACGGCGGCGGCCGGCAACAGCGCGAGCATCGCGTAGCCCACCGCACGGACGTACCGGGCATCCACGGCAAGTGCGGCTCCGAGGGCGAGACGACGATGGCTGGTCCCCACGGCGGGCTCCCCCGTCGATGAACCCTTCGAGGAAAGCACGATGTCGAGAAGGGCGCGGCGCGCGTCGAAGAAGGGTTTTCCTCTGTCGCTCCATGCCGCGTGTCGACCCCGGCGCGCCCGGTCGAACGCCGCAGGAATCAGGGCGCGGGCGATGACCTCCGTTCGCTCCGGATCGCGAGCGCGAGCCAGTCGAACGTAACCCGCGTCCTCGACGCCGCGACGCCAGTTCTTGAGTCGAATCGACGGAACGACTCCATCGAAACCGAGCGAGTGCTGCGCGAAGAAATCGCGCTGGCGACCCGGGTAAAGGAGAACGCCATCCCCGTCGGCCCAGTCGCCATCGTCGTTGTGGAACGATTCGGCCTCGGCGAAGGGATCCACCGGCACGCGGCCGTGACGGTCGTACCAGTACGTCGATTCCCAATAGAACCACTGCGGGATGTCGTCGATCGCCGCGAGCCATCCGTTGACGCGCGGCGACACCGCGTCGGAGTCGAGCAAGAACGTCCCCGTGTGTGGAAGGCTGCCGTTGTACACCCAGACATTCTTGCCCTGCTTCTCGGCGGCTCTGGCGCTGCTCGGCCGGTAGGTGGCGTCCACGATGGCGATGTCGACGGGCTGCGACCGCGGATCGCGCGAGCACGTCCACGCGACGCGGACACGTCGCAGATTCGGGTCGCGCGAGACGTGCAGACGCTTGCGCCATTCGGCGCCCCGCGGACTGTCGCAGTCCTCGTCGATCGCGTAGAGAAAGACATCGGTGTGCTCGAACAGGCCGGCCGCCGCCACCGCGTCGGCAATCGCCTCGACCTTCGATTCGGCGCCGTCGGTAGGATCGCCCAGAGACCCGAAGGCTCCGAGGCTGAGGACGCCGTCACCGACGCGGGGTGCAGGGCCGAAGTAGCCGCGAGCCGAAGTATAGAGCGATCCGTCGAGAGCCTCGATCTGGCGGCGCACGTCGGGGGCCTGGGTCGCATCGTGGAGGGCCGCGATGCGATGGGCGTGCAGCACCTTCCAGAGGTGCTCTTCGGCGGCGGGTCCCACGCGTTTCGCGAGCTCGTCGGGATCGTAGTACGCGATGGCGCCGACGGGGCGATCGGGGAGCCGGACATCGACGACGTCGAGCCGGAGCGGGATCGACGCGAGGGCAGTCGTCGAGTCATTGACCCGGATCGTGCCGCGGTAGGCCCCCGCCGGTTGCTCCGGAGGTACGTTGATGTCGATCCACACGACGCCGTTCGTGCGCGGGGCGATCCGCATCGGGTAGGGCGCCCAGGGCGGCGCGAGCTCCACCGGGATGAGCGCGTCGGGGGTCTCTCCGGTCCAAGCGCTCGGACGGGGGCCCGACCCCGGCTCCCAGCCAAGCGACTCGCCCGGAGTCCGCCCGCCGGAGGCGCGGCGAACTTCCACGAACTGTTCGACGAACCGTTCGATCGGGCGCGCGACGACGACGCCGGCCTCGTCGCGCGGCAGCGGCGCGGCTTCGAGGACTGCGCCTTCTTCGGCCACGAGACGGTCGAGGTCCACGCTCACCGCCTCGAGCCCTCTGCCGCCGGCCTCCACGACGACCTGCAGGCCGATGGACTCATTTTGCATGGCAAAGGTGCGGACCTCGGCGCCGGGCCGCCATACCGGGTTGTCGACTCCGCGGGCGAGCGGACTCGACGTGTCCCGGCGCCGGATCTTCTCGCCGTCGTCGACGACCCAGACGCCGGGGTCGGCCCGACCGTCGCGGGGCGCGAGGGCGCACGCGAGGAGCGTCGTCGCAGCCATAGCCGCATCCGCGAGAGCGATACGGCTCACCGAGCGCCGATTCGCAATAGAACGACCTTGATCGTGTCGAGCATGATCGACAGGTCGAACATCATCGAATAGCTCTTGATGTAATAGAGATCGTACTGGAGCTTCTCCAGATGGTCCTCGGCGGTGGCTCCATAACGGCAGCGCACTTGCGCGTGACCCGTAACGCCCGGCTTCACGTAAAGCCGCTGCCTGAAGTAGGGCACTTGCTGCTCGAGTTGCTCGATGAAGACCGGTCGCTCGGGACGAGGTCCAACCATGCTCATGTCGCCGCGCAGCACGTTCCAAAGTTGTGGCAGCTCGTCGAGGCGCGTCTTGCGGATGATGCGGCCGACCCGAGTGATGCGGGGATCGTTCTCCTGGGCGAAGCTCGCCCCCAGCCTCTCCGCGTCGGTGCGCATCGAGCGGAACTTGTAGATGGTGAATGGCCGTCCCAGCTCGCCCGCGCGCGTCTGCCGATAAAGAATCGGCCCCTGTGAGTCCAGCTTGATGGCGAGGGCGGTGAGGACCATGAGCGGTCCGGCGAGCACCAGGCCGATGGCCGCGAAGACGAGGTCGAGCAGACGCTTGAGGCGCTTCGTCGCGGGTCGCACGGTGAATCCGTCCGCAAAAATGAGCTGCGACGGCTTGAGCTCTCGGACGAAGATTTTTCCCGTTTCGCGTTCGTAGAAACTGACCCCTTCCTCCACCTCGACGCCCCGGAATTTCACTTCGAGCAGCTGTTCGACGGGCAGAGTGCCGCGTCGATCCGGATATGCGACGAGCACGACCTGGATCGCTTCACGGGACACGACGTCCAACAGCTCGCGATACGTCCCGATGACGCCTTCTTTCGGCCCGGGTCGGTCGCGCGCCAGCATCCCGACCAGCACGAGACCCAGATCACGGCGTGATCGGACCATGCGCGCGAGCTCGTGGGCGAGCTCGCCGCTGCCGACGATGACCGTGCGGCGAAGGAAAACGGCGCCCTCGGTGACGCCGTTGTACAGCGCCCGCCAGGCGGGGATCAGCAGGGCCGAGAGCGCGAGCGCCGCGAGGAATATCCCGCGACCGATCTCGATGGGCGGAATGGCATAGAACGCGAGCAAGAGGACGATCGCGCCGAGGATCAGGCCCCGCAGCGCACGATCGTAGACGACCCGCACGTGCCGTGTGGCGGCGAGATCGTAGAGGCCGCAGTAGTAGAAGGCTGCCTGCACGACGACCGCAAACAGCAGCGCCTTCTTCGCGACGTGCGGCATCGTGAGGCCTCGATGGAGTCCGAGGCGCAGGCACGCGGCCACGAGGGTGGTCACTGCGACGAGTGTCCCCTCGTAGCAGAAGAGCAGGAGTCTTCGCGGCGATCGAAAGAGCTCTACCATGGCGGCTTCGGGGGTGGAGACGTCGCTTCGGCTCGACAGTGCGCGAACGGCGGCGAACCCGGACGGATGGACGACCTCAGGGCACGATGACGGTGTCGCCGAGCTCGAGGGCGATGTTCTCCTCGAGCTGCCCGTGGCTGACGACGGCCGAGTAGTCGAAGGGAATGCGGCGTTCGCCGCGGGCGTCGCGGCGTACGATGACGATACGACTTGGGTCCGCGAATCGTGTGAAGCCCCCGGCGATCGACAGTCCCATGAGGACGGTCACCTCGTGGCTCGGCGCGTACTCGCCCGGCCTGTTGACTTCGCCGACGACGTAGATCTTGTACGATTTGACCTCTTGCACCTGGACCGTCACCGGAGGGTCGTCCTGGTAGAAGCGGTGGAGGCGGTTTTGGATGTCGGCCGCGATCTCCTGGGCGCTGCGGCCGGTTGCGGGCACGTCGCCGACGAGCGGCAACGAGATGGCGCCGTCCGGTCGAACGGCGGCCTGGGTGCTGAGCTCGTCGTGCTTCCAGACGACCACCCTGAGCAGGTCGCCAGGGCCGATGCGATACCCGAGGGCGCTCTCCGCCTTCCAGTTGTACGTGGGCGCGGGCGAGCACCCGACCAGGAGGACGGCAGCGGCTGCCGCGCGCCAAGAGGGCATGGGCATGGGCCGGGGCACAATCATGAGCCGCGCCGACTTGCGTCCGCCGCTGCAGTCTTCAGGATCTCTGCGAACTCGCCCGCAAGAGCCCGCCGATCGTATCGGCCGATCTCCGACGCGTTTCGCCACGGCTCGATCGCATGATCGCCTCGGTCGAAGTTTTCGAGGCTACGCTGCAGCGCCAGAGCAATCGCCTCCTCGTCGCGTGGCTGGGCGAGTGGTCCGAGTCGATGACGCTCTGCGAGGCGAGCCAGCGCGCTGCCCGAGGGGGCGAGCGTCAAAACGGGGCGCCCGAGGCGCATCAGCTCGAAGACCTTCGCGGGGTAGATGCGCTCGGTACCGGGAACATCGTCGAGCACGCACAGGGTCATGTGGCTCCGGGCAAGCTCGCGCAGAACCTCGGCGTGGGGCACGTAGCCCACCCGCTCGACGCCGAGCCCCTCGACCGCCTCGAACGCGTCGAGCTCGGTCTCGACGATCCGCCCCACGAAACGAAGCCGAAGGCGCCGCGCTCGATCGGGTGCGCGATCGTGCAGCCGGCGGACGGCGCCGAGCAGACCGCGAACGCTCGTCAACGAAAAGATCGTGCCGGCGTAAGTCACCACGAACCGATCGGTGGGCGGCGCAGCATCGTCGGCCGGGAAATCGTCCGGGTCGAAACCGTTCGGGATGGCGACGACCCGACCCGGGTCGACGAAGGGAAAGCGCTCGAGAAGCGCGGCGCGGAACTCCTCGGTCGCGGTCACGACACGATCGGCACGCCGGAGCATGGATGCCTCCAGAGCTCCCCCGAGAAGGCCCGAGAGACGCGAGGCGCTCATCTCGTAAGCGGAGCGGAGCGTGCTCCACTCGTCGCGATAGTCGAGTACGACGCCGACGCCTCCGGCGCGCGCGAGCGGCGCAAGCAAGAACTGCGAGAACGGCGGAGCGCTGACGAGCACCACGTCGTCGCGACGCGAAGCGATTCGCCAGGCAAGAGCCGCCTGCGCCCCGGGCTGCCAGAGAACCTGCGGGTCGGGGAAGAGTAGGTCGCGAGCGAGGTGGGTGGCGATGCGAGCGGCATGCGTCGCGATCTCTCGCGCGCTCGTCCGGCGGAGCGCAGCCGCGTTCGGGCGACTCCGACCGCTCGGAGCTACCCTGCGAGGCGGGGTTTGGCTTGCCCGAGCGCGCCATGCGGCACGCTTGGCGGCGTAGCCGGGCTCCAGCGACCAGGCGCGTGTGACTTCGACGCCGCAGGGTACGTCGCGCAAGAGCGATTCGTCCCGCACCGGGACGCTCGGATTTGCGACCGTGAGAACGGCTGGGCGGACGCCGTGATGCGGCAGGTACTTACGAGCTTGGCGACCCGTTGAACTCCGGCGCCGCCGACGGGGGGAAAACTGTAAGAGACGAGTAGAGCTCGCAGCGGCTCCGCGCTCACAGGTTGGGCGGGTAGCAGCTTCCGGTCCGTCGCCCCCCCTGCCGAACCGAGGGCGGCGGCCTATACTGACTGGTTCATGACGTTTCCATTCGTGACCATCGTCATCCCGTGCCGCGACGAGGAGCCCTACATCGAGGCATGCATCCGTTCGGTCCAGTTGCAGGACTGGCCGGGCGATCGGCTCGAGATTCTGGTCGCCGACGGGATGAGCATGGACGCGACGCGCGAGATCCTCGGGCGGCTCGCTGCCGAGGACGGACGCATCCGGCTGGTCGACAATCCGGCGCGCGTCCAGGCGGCCGGACTCAACGAGTGCATCCGGCGCGCGCGCGGCGAGATCATCGTTCGCATGGACGTGCACGCCGAGTATGCGGCCGACTTCGTCCGCCAGTGTGTGGCGACGCTGCAGCGAACCGGAGCGGACAACGTCGGCGGCGCCGCGCGGCCGAAGGCGAGAACGTTTTTCCAGCGCTGCGTTGCGGCGGCCCTCCGAAGCCCGCTCGGCATCGGGGGATCGAAGTACCGCCGGATCGAGGCGGAAGGTTTCGTCGAGAGTGTCTGGCCCGGGGCATTCCGGCGGAGCGTGTTCGAGCGAGCCGGGCTTTTCGATCCGAAGGCCATCACGAACGAGGACGCCGAGCTGAATCAGCGCCTGGCCGACGTCGGAGGGCGCGTGTTCATGAGCCGCGACATCGTGTCGCATTACTACCCGCGCGAGTCGATGAGTTCGCTCGCGCGACAGTATTATCGATACGGCAAAGGGCGGGCGCGAACGCTGCTGAAGCACAAGCGGCTAATTTCGATCCGGCCGGCGATTCCGTTTCTCGGTCTGGTGGGCGAGACCATTTTGCTGGCGACTCTTCCGTTTCACGTCGGCGGTTTGTCGCTCGCCGCGTATGCGATCGCCACGGGCGCGGAGGCCGTACGGGTGGGACGGTCGGAGGGGCTCGCCGCGGTCCCCGTCGTGTGGGCCATCTTCCCGGTGCTGCACGCGTGCCATGGGGCCGGCTTCGGGGTGGGGCTCGTACAGTACGCCCTGCGGCCCGACTGGACCGAGGCCGAGCGGCTGGCGCCGATCGAGCCCGCGGCTCGGGCGAGCGCGGCCGAGTGAGCTGGGGCGAGTGAGCTCCGGCGAGTGAGCACCGGAACGATCTTCGCACCCTCGCGCGGACGCCATGGGCCGCGCGGTTCGGGTTCGCCTCGTCGTCGCGGCCGCCGCGCTGGCCGGTGCAATCGGGGTGACGACCGCGTGCACACACGAGGACCCCTGGCCCGGACCCAAAGGCGCCCTGCCGCCCGAGGCCTCGGCAGTCGCGGCCCCGGAGCCCCCGATTTTTCCCGGGGGCGTGAACGCGCGGACTGCGCAGGCCGCTGACGCTCCCGGCGACCCGTCGGCGACCGCGCGCTCGCGCATCCTGATCACGCCGGAACGCCTGGCAGCGCTGCAGAGGCTGCGCGACGCGCGGGCGCCTGCTTGGGACCGGCTCGAGGAGGCATGTGACCGCGACGTCAAGTCCCCGCTCCGATCGGGCTACGAGGCATGGGACTGGGCCGACGCAGCGCTCTCTCTCGCTCTGTGTTACCGGGTGACGCGCAGTACGGAGTACGCGGACGCTGCGATCGGGTATTTTCGCGCGCTACTCGACGATCATTACAAGCTCGGCGACGCGGCGGGAGGCGACGACGTGGTGCACCACGACCACGGCTATTCGATCCGTACGCACGGCTGCTTCGGCGCCATCGCTTACGATTGGCTGCGTGACGCCCCCGGGATGACTCGCGACCTCCGCGAGCACGCCGCCGAGCGGTTTTTGGCATGGACGCGATGGTTCGGCGAATCCGGGTACAACCGCGATCAGCCCATCGCCAATTACTACATGGGCTATTTCGGGGCCGTGGCGTTCGGTGGACTCGCGCTCGACGGTGAGGACCCGCGGGCCGCGGCGCTCCGCCGTCGAACGAAAGAAATGTTCTCGTCGGAGATTGTCCCTACGTACCGCGCGAAGCTCGCGGGCGGCGACTTTCCCGAGGGTTGGCAATACGGAGACATGGTCGCCACGATTCTCGCGATTTACGTGGACGCCGAGTCGCGAGCCAACGAGGACAAGTCCGCGCTTGCGGAGCTCCCGTGGCTGCGCGAGCTCGTGGCGTACCGAACGCACGCCTTGTTGCCCGACGGCAAGCACACGCTCGATACCGGAGACTGGTCCGCGAAGCCTGCGGTGGCGCCGCCGCATGCGCTCCTCGCGCTGTCGCTTGTCCTTTCGCAGGCCGATCCTCTGGGACGGCAAGCGCGGGCGCTCGCGCGCGCCGCCGCAGATCCTCACGAAGAGTGGCCTTGGCTTGCCGCCCTTGCGGGCGATCCGTCCTCTCGCACGACGGACGACCCTCGCCGCGGGCCGACGAGCCGCCTCACGCCGGGAACCGGGGTGGTGACGGCGAGGACGAGCTGGTCCCAGGACGCAATCTGGTTCGCGCTCGCTTGTGCGCCGTCGCTCTCCGACCATCAGCACCTGGACGCAGGCCACTTCGAAATCGTGCGCGGCGACGATGCGCTGATCGTCGACGGCGCGGGGTACGGCTCGTACTCGAGCCTGAGCCACAACGTGATAGCCGTCGACGACAAGAGAGAAAACGACAACTACGCCCCCAACCAGGGGACGTGGAGCGACTCCGCCAAAATCGCGCGCTTCGAGGATCGCGGCTCGATGGTCTACGCGCTCGCCGATTACGCTTCGGCGTACAATCCCGCCGGTTATCCGAAGGAGCACTCCGCGCGGTCCGTGTCACGGGCCGAACGCGAGGTCGTCTTCTCGCGTTCGGCGGTGCCCGGGCTCGGCCCAGGTTCGGGACGCGCCGTCGTCTACGACCGAATGACGTTGGCGAAGCCTGTCTACGCTTCGACGTTTCTCCTGCACGGCGGCAGTGTTCCGGCCGAGTCTCCGGGAGGCGGGATTCGCTTCGTCGTCGGGCGGAGCCAAGCGATCGTGAGCACGATCGTCCCCGGGGGGGTGTCTCACCAGCTCGTACGCGAGCCCACGACACTCGGCGATGGTGCCTACTACGCGAACAGCCCTCCGGAAGGGACCACCAGCGTACGCGTGGAAGTGCGCTCGCCCACCGGGGACGTGGAACGAAGGTTCTTGCACGCCATCGTCGTGGCCGGCGGCGACGCGCGGGCGCCCTCCCCCGAGCGGATCGAAGGGGAGGGGGTCGATGGCGTCGCGGTCGGTGATGAGGCGTACGTGTTCGAGCGCGGCGCCGTTCAGCTCCGTGCGCTGCCCGTCGTCTACCGCGCCCCGATCTCGGCGGTGCGGCACCTGGTGGCGTCGCTGGCGCCCGGGGCGCATTATGCCGTCGGCGTGGAGCGCGAGGGCACCATGTGCCACGTCGTGCTGCGGCCCGGCGAAGGGATCGTGGCATCGAGCGCGGCACCCTGCTGCTCGACGTCACCCCGAGCTGTTCGCTCGCGTCGCCGTCCGCACCTTGAAGTGTCGACAACTCGAAGTGGGGTTGCCGCCGTTGCGGGTGCACATCGCCCGAGATCACTCATCGTGTCGGGGCGCGGTCGAGAGCAGCCACGCCCTGCCTACCCGTCCGTCGATGCCGTCCGGCCTCATTGACGCCGGCCGACCGCACCGCGGCTGTGACCAACGGTCGCGGAGATCCATGGTCGCTCGGGGGCTCGCGCGCGCGTGCGGCGTTCGTCCGCTGGCCTACCGCGTGCTCTTGCGTTTGGGCCCATGACCTTCATTGCAGAGAGCGAGGCGCTCGCCACCGACATCGGCAGGTACCGGGTCGTCGCGGAGCTCGCACGAGGTGGGATGGGCAACGTCTACCTGGCGATTGCCCAAGGCCCGGGAGGGTTCAACAAGCTCGTCGCCGTCAAGGAGCTCAAACCCGAGTTCTGTGAAGACGAGACGTACGTCGCCATGTTCCTCGAGGAGGCCCGGCTCGCCGCGCGGCTGACACACCCGAACATCGTGCAGACGTACGAAGTGGGCTCCGACGGCAGCCGGCACTTCATGATCATGGAGTACCTCGACGGCCGGACGCTCTACCGGATCGCCAGGCACCTGACCCGCTACGACGGATTTCCCGTGGGCGCGCACCTGCGCATCATCGCCGAAGCGCTCATCGGCCTTCACTATGCGCACGAGCTTTGCGACTTCGACGGCCAGTCGCTGCAGATCGTCCACCGCGACGTCAGCCCCCTCAACGTGTTCTTGACCTTCGACGGTCAGACCAAGGTCGTCGACTTCGGGATCGCGAAGGCCGTCGACTCGTCGCTGGAGACGCGCACGGGGATCCTCAAGGGACGCATCGCCTACATGGCTCCGGAGCAGGCGTGCGGCGGCAAGGTCGATCGTCGAGCCGACGTGTATTCCGGCGGCGTGATGATCTGGGAGGCGGCGGCAGGAAGGCGGCTCTGGCCGAAGATGACGGACGTCGAGGTTCTCTCGCACGTGCTGCGCGAAGGACCTCCATCCTTGCGGTCTGCATGTCCCACCGCGCCTGCAGAGCTCGACGCCATTTGCGCGCGGGCGATGGCGCGGCAGGCCGACGATCGGTATCCCAGCGCGGCTGCGCTCGTCGAGGACCTGCAAGCGCACCTCGCCCGCCGCCACGACGCGATGCCGATGCGTGAGATCGGTGCCCTGATCGGGCGGTCCTTCGAGGCCGAGCGCCGAAAGATGAGCGCGATGATCGAGGAGTCGATCGTCCGCGTGCGCGATAGTCCGCAATCGGACCGTCTGGCGATCGCCAACCGCACGTCGGGTACACAGACCGTGAGCATCGTTCGCGCTCAGCGTGACGATCTCGGCAGCCTTCCGTCGCTGCTCGCACACACGCCTTCGAGCGACCCATCGTTTCGGCTCGCGGACGCGGCGGCGAGCCGTGTCGCAACCGACGCGCGCCGGGTCGCCGGCGTCACGGCACCCACCGGCAGATCGCCGCTGATGTGGCTCGGAGCGACGACGGCCGCGTGCGTCGTCTCGACCGCCGCGGCGCTGGCGTTGACACGTCACCCGGGTCCGTCGCCGTCGATCCAGGTGCTGGCATCGTCCGGTGAATCCGCTCCGGCTTCGATCGCGGCCCCGGCGCGCGTCGAGGCTGAGCTTGTCGACGTGTCGATCCGAGTCACCCCGGCGACGGCACAAATCACGATCGACGGTCTCGCCGTCCGCGGCAACCCGTACCACGTGCGGGTCGAAAGAGACGGGAAGACCCACCGGATCGTCGCCCAGGCGGACGGCTACGATCCGAAGTTCGAAGACGTTTCGTTCTCCGGCGACGTCATGATCGACATCAACCTCGATCATCGATCACCGCCGCTGCGCGTGCTGGTCACGCACACGCCGCCGCCGGTCCCCGCGCCGCCCGTCCGTCCCTCCAAGGTCGCGCCCGACGGCGCTCGCGTCGCGGCCGGACCCGATCCGGCGGTCGCGCCGCCCGCCCCCGTTTCCGCGCCGGCGACAGTACCGCGGGAGCTCGACCCCGCGGGCGGTCGGCCGCCGCTGCGCCCCATCGTCACCGCGAACCCCTATGGGACCCCATGAGCGCGAGCACCACTCTTTGCGGACTTGCGTTTTTCTCCGTCATTCTTCCCCTCACGCTGTTTGCTCGTGCCGCCTCGGCGGAGGAGCCGACCGACGTCACGCGCGACGCCGCCGGGCACTTTCAACGCGGCGTGGCCCTCTACGGCGAGGCGGATTATCGAGCGGCGCTAGTCGAGTTCAAACGCGCCTATTCCGTGTCGCCGAACGTTGCGGTTCTCTACAACATCGGAGAAACGCAGTACCAGCTGCAGGACTACGCGGGCGCGCTGACGACGTTCACGGGGTTTCTCGCCGAATCTGGGCCGAACGAAACACATCGCTCCGAGGTCCAGAGCACGATCGAAGTGCTGCGCACGCGCGTCGGACACATGATCGTCGCCACGGATCCTCCCGGCGCCGAAGTCGCGATCGACGACCAGACCATCGGTAAGACACCGTTCGAGGACCGGATCCTCGTCAGTATCGGTCGCCGTAAGGTCACGGCATCGATGGCCGGCCGATCGGCCGTGACGCGTTTCATCGACGTGGCGGCAGCCGACAACGTTGCGGTGAAGCTGTCGCTGCCGGCCACGCCATCGGAGGTTCCCCCGGAGCTCTCGACGCTTCCACCCGCTGCGACGACGGTCCCGTCGAAGACGGGCTCGGGCACGACGCTCCGCATCGTCGGCTGGAGCGCGACCGGCGTGCTCGCCGTCGGAGCCGGCGTCTCCGGCGTGCTGGCGCTCGAGGAGGCGAGCCAGCTGAGCAAATCGAGGAATTCGTATCCGACCACGGAAGCCGTCCTGAAGAACGAATCGCGCCTCACGAGCACCTACTCGATACTGGCCGATTCATTGACGGCAGCGGCGATCGCGGTCGGCGGCATCACCCTTTTTTCCACGGTCTCTGCCGCGGTGCACCAGCATTCCCACGAGGGCGCGGCCCGCGTTTGGGTGGGGCCGGCATCGGCCCATTTCGAAATGACTTTTTGACGCGGGCTCGGTCCGAGCTTGCGACTGCGGAGCGATTCGATGCGGATGAGCGGACTCAATCTGGCTGTGACGACGACGGCCGCGATGTTGCTCGCCTCTGCGGCGTGCACGCTGCTCGTCGACAAGAGCTCCTCGCAATGCGCCGTCGACTCCGATTGCTCGAGGTTCGGTGGACACCCATACTGCCAGTCGGGGGTTTGCGTGGCGTCCGGGCTCTCGCCGGCAAATTGCTTCTACGGGACGCCGCAGCAGCCGGTCGACTTTCTGAACCAGTGCAGCACGGCGCAGTGTCTCTCCTTCGACAACTGTCAGGAGATCGGCCTGTGCGGAGGCGTCGACAACATGGACGCCGCGCTCGTGCCGCCCACCCCGCTCGAGGCCGGCAGCACCGCGTCCGACGCCGCAAGCGCGGAGGACGGGGGCGTCGACGAGCTCCCGAGCTGCATCGACCCGAACAACGGGCGCGCGTCCGTCGTCGTCCTGACCGGGTCGAGCAATTTCCCGCCGCTGCTCGGAAAGCTGGCGCCGCTCATCTTGGCAACGGGATACACGCCCGTGTACCAGGTCACCAACTCGTGCACCGGGGTGGCCTCCATCCTCGGCAGCACGCACGTCATCAACGATCCGGCACCCGGATCGAGCGGCAATC
>Ga0187782_10001562_pt1 | contig 16740 bp, 13 predicted proteins | sample 0715_SJ02_MP15_2_FD_132454 | JGI IMG/M metagenome (GOLD analysis project Ga0187782, IMG submission 132454) | Tropical peat soil microbial communities from peatlands in Department of Meta, Colombia - 0715_SJ02_MP15_20_MG | ecosystem: Environmental > Terrestrial > Soil > Wetlands > Peat | place...
ATGGTGAAAGCTGCGGCGGGCGGGGGCGGGCGTGGGATGCGCATTGTGCGGACACCCGACGAGCTGCCGCACGCCATCCAAGCTGCCCAGAATGAGGCGGCGGCTTCGTTCGGCTCTCCGGATGTGTACTTGGAGAAGTTCATCGAATCGCCTCGCCATATCGAGTTCCAGGTGCTGGGCGACCAATATGGGAAAGTGGTGCATTTCGGCGAGCGGGAATGTACGATTCAGCGCCGCCACCAGAAACTCGTGGAGGAATCCCCTTCTACCCAACTTGACCAGGCCACGAGGGAGCGCGTGGGTGCGCAGGTCGTTCAGGCTCTACAAAAGATTGGTTACACCAGTGCCGGCACAGTCGAGTTCCTGATGGACGAGAATCACCATCTCCAGTTCATGGAGATGAACACCCGCATCCAGGTCGAACACGCTGTTACCGAAATGGTGACCGGTGTCGACCTCGTGAAGATGCAGATTCACATCGCGGCAGGTGGGCATCTGAACTTTGGGGGAAGGGCGATAAGATTGCACGGACATGCAATCGAGTGTCGGATTTGCGCAGAAAACCCTGAGAGCTTTGCTCCTTCAGCCGGAAAGGTGACTGCCTTTCACGCTCCGGGCGGGACCGGCGTCCGAGTGGATACTGCCGCCTACGCCGAATCGGTGATCCCGCCTTATTACGATTCGCTAATCGCCAAGCTGGTGGTGTGCGGTAATGACCGCTCGGAGGCCATAACCCGCATGGCCCGGGCACTGGAAATGTTCATCATTGAGGGCGTTTCCACCGGCATACCTATACATCAGAGAATCATGGCTGATCCGGATTTTCGCTCAGGGAAGTTCGACACGCACTTCCTCAGGCGCTTCATCAAGAACAGCGGTGATATCATTTAGTGTTCGGGGGTAGTGTAAGTCTTACCCCTGCAATTTGAGGGGAACGGCCTGCCGTCCCCGGCGCGTTAGCTTGTGACTCCGATACTGCCCATGGGTCTCTCAATCCCACGCCTCTATGCCATAATCGACCCCGCGAGGGCGGGCGGCCGTTTGCCGGAGGTGGCAGCGAGGGAACTCTTGTCGGCGGGTGTTCGGCTAATACAATTCCGCGACAAGCACGCCTCCTCCCGGCAACTCTACGAGACTTGCGTAGAATTGCGGGAACTCCTTCGCGACTCCGGTTGCAGCCTGATCGTGAACGATCGGCCCGACGTGGCGCGGGCCGCCGATGCTGAGGGAGTTCATTTGGGCCAGGGTGATTTGCCCGTCGAGATGGCGCGCCGAGTTCTTGCACCTCATCAATGGATTGGGTGCTCCACTCACTCGCTGGATCAAGTCGTTGAGGCAGACCGCACGACGGCGGATTACATTGCTTTCGGCCCCATTTTCCCTACCGCCAGCAAAGAAAACCCCGACCCTGTGGTTGGATTGGAAGGATTGCGGGAGGCGCGGCGCGCCACGGAGAAGCCGCTCGTGGCGGTCGGAGGGATCAATTTGCGGAACGCTGGCGAGGTTTTCGGGGCCGGCGCAGATTCGGTGGCGGTGATTGGTGACCTCCTAAACGCGCCGGATATCCAAGAACGGGCGCGAGAGTTCTTGAGCGTTTTAGGAAGCGGGTAGTAAAGAAGAATTGAATTGCCTCAGTGATCTCTGTGTTCTCAGTGTTGAACCTGGTCTGACATGGCAACTTCCTCTTCCCTAAATTTGACATCGACCGCTTCCTCGGAGCTCGTCAAGGGCCTCCGCCTTTACGACTGCACGACCATCGTCATGGGCTCGATGATCGGCTCGGGGATTTTCATCGTGGCCGCTGAAATTGCGCGTGAGGTGCGGTCGCCGGGCCTCTTCCTGCTCAGTTGGGTGGTCAGCGGAGTGATGACCATAGCGGCGGCCGTCACTTACGGTGAGTTGGCCGGAATGATGCCCACCGCCGGTGGGCAATACATCTACTTGCGCGAGGCCTTCGGACCGCTTTTTGGATTTCTTTACGGCTGGACCCTCTTCCTGGTGATCCAGACTGGGACCATGGCCGCAGTGGCGGTGGCCTTCGGGAAGTTCCTGGGGGTTCTGGTACCGTGGGTCTCGACGCATAATCTGCTTATCGATCTCGGGCACATTGAGGTCTTTCACCATTCGGTTTCGGCCACCCTTTCTTCGCAGCAACTGGTGGCGGTTCTTGCTTTGCTCTTCCTGAGTGTCCTGAATATCTTCGGGTTGCGCCTGGGGGCGTGGGTGCAGAATGTTTTTACCACGCTCAAGGTAGCTACGCTGCTAGGGTTGGTGGCGCTGGGGCTCTGGTGGTCGAATCTTCACCCCGCGGCGAGTGTTCAGAAGGAAAGTCTCTGGGGTGGAGCGCATTGGAACTTGGGAACATTGACCATTCTCTCTGTGGCCTTGGTGGGGCCACTGTTCTCCTCGGATGCTTGGAACAACGTCACCTTTACCGGCAGCGAGATTGTCAACCCCAAGCGCGACCTGCCGCTGGCGCTGTTTGTGGGAACAACCACTATTTGTTGTCTGTATGTGGCCTGTAACTGGATCTATCTCCGCATCTTGCCCTTCGCGGGTACTCCCACGGCTTCGGGGCCGCTAGGGCGCGGCATCCAATACGCGGCCGAAGATAGGGTGGCGACCGCGGCCGCACAGGTCATGCTGGGCGGCAAAGGCGCGACTTTGATGGCTGCGGCGATCATGATCTCAACCTTCGGCTGTATGAATGGGCTGATCCTGGCGGGAGCGCGCGTTTACTACGCCATGGCGAAGGATGGTCTGTTCTTTCGTGCCGTGGGCAGAGTGGACGCCAAACATCACACTCCGGCAGTTTCCCTCGCAGTGCAAGCAGCGTGGGCCGGGCTGTTGACCTTGACCGGCACTTATAGTGAACTGTTGGATTATGTGATCTTTGCAGTGGTATTGTTCTATGCTCTGACTCTCGCCGGCGTCTTCCAACTTAGGCGAGCGCGCCCTCAGGCGCCGAGACCATATCGCGCCTGGGGCTATCCCGTGCTGCCGGCCATCTATATCGCCTTTGCTTTGTTTGTGGAGTGGGCGCTCCTCACCCACAAACCTGGACGCAGCCTTGCCGGTCTTAGTATCGTAGCACTTGGGGTGCCGGTGTATTTCCTTTGGCGGAGAAGAGTGGCAAATAGTAAATCGTGAATAGTAAATTGCGAATTATGAAGGTAGTTCTGGATGCTAGGCCTGGACCTGTGGTTGCTGCGTGCTAACTCGTGATTCGCAATTTACTATTCACCATCTGCTATTCAGGCTGGGTTTAGCTGATCGCTGAGAGCTGAAGGCTGATAGCTGAAGAGGGAGACGGAATGCCAAGCATCTGGACAAAGAAGAGCATCGACGTTTTGAAGAAAGAGGCGTTCGAGTCGGAACACGGTTTGCGCCGTACGCTGGGGCCGCTCGCTCTCATCTCGCTAGGTATCGGGGCCATCGTGGGAGCAGGGATATTCGTTCTGAGCGGGGTTGCGGCCCAGCATGCCGGTCCGGCGCTAGTGTGTTCGGTGATCCTCTCCGGCGTGGGCTGTGCCTTTGCCGGCCTTTGCTACGCCGAATTTGCCTCCATGATTCCGGTGGCCGGTAGCGCCTACACTTATGCTTATGCCACAGTGGGGGAATTCCTCGCCTGGATCATTGGGTGGGATCTGATCCTCGAGTATGCGGTGGGGGCTACGACCGTCTCCATCGGATGGTCAGGTTACTTCGTCTCCTTTTTAGAGAAGACGCTGCATTGGCCTTTTCCCGCGGAACTGACCAGAAGCCCCTGGGAAAACGTGACGATGGCAGACGGGACGGTGGTTCATCCTATTTTCAACCTTCCAGCCGCTTTCATCGTCGTCCTTATCACCACGCTGCTTATTATTGGGATAAAAGAGTCCGCCAACTTCAACAGCTTTATTGTTCTGGTTAAGGTTGGGGTGGTGTTGCTCTTCATCATCTTCGGAGCGATGTACGTTCAGCGCGCCAATTGGCATCCGTTTCTTCCCCCCAACCAGGGAACCTTCGGGGAATTTGGCCTCTCGGGCGTCTTGCGTGGCGCCGGCATCATTTTCTTTGCTTACATCGGCTTTGACGCTGTATCGACAGCGGCCCAGGAGGCCCGCAATCCGGAAAGGGATATGCCGCTTGGCATCTTAGGATCGCTGGGAATTTGCACGCTGCTTTACATTGCCGTGGTCCTGGTTCTTACAGGGATTATGCCTTTTCGCCAACTCAACGTCCCCGATCCACTAGCGCTTGCCATCGATTCCACCGCGGTTCGCTGGTGGCTTTCACCCATCGTAAAGGTCGGCGCATTGCTTGGGACCACAGCGGTGATCCTAGTGATGATGCTGGGTCAAACACGCGTATTCTATTCGATGGCTCACGATGGTTTGCTGCCAGGGCCCTTCGGCAGGATCCACCCCCGATTTCGCACTCCTTACATCAGCACAGCCTTAACGGGAATATGCGTCGCCCTGGCCGGGGGGCTCTTGCCCCTGAGAGTGGTAGGCGAGCTGGTCAGCATCGGGACGCTGCTGGCTTTCGTCATTGTGTCGGGCTCGGTCATGGGAATGCGCAGGTTGCATCCCGAGATTCGCCGGCCTTTTCGCACACCCCTTGTCTGGGTTGTCGGGCCCCTGGGGATGATCGTCTGCGCGGCGCAAATGGCAGGACTCCCCCGCGACACGTGGATGCGCTTGCTAATTTGGATGTTGATTGGTTTCTGTGTTTACTTTGGCTACGGCCGCCGGCACAGCGTCCTGCAAAACCAGGAAGTTCAAACTTCGGTCCGCGCCTAATGTTAACTGCGCTCCTCAAAGTTCTGCTGCGGGAATACCAGACGCACCGCATGGCGCGCTTCACCGTCTGGGTGTTGGCTTACGGCGCGGCCTTATTGAGTGTGGATCGGCTTTCCAGCGGCGCTCCGTTCGTGCTTTGGGTTTTGTTCTGGGTTGCGGCTGTAGTGTGCAGCATATATTATCTGGGCCGGCTCCTGGGATTCATCCAGCGCCACCCGCCCTGGCGGATCCGCTGGCGCTTGATTGTTACCTACGTGTTCATCGCATTTGTCCCCATCCTCCTTATTTTGTTTCTGGTGTGGCTTGGTGTCTTCATTGTGGGCGGTGAGTTCGCGGCATTTCTCGTGGCGTCGAATCTTCGCGACCGCTTCGATGGACTTCAGCAGGTTAATCGCGCGGTGGCTCACGAAACCCGCATGAATCCTCCCTCGAAGGTGGAGGGCGCCTTGGAGCAGCTTCAGGACTTCTGCGTCAAGGAGTTGAAACAGCATGACGGCAATTATCCGGGTCTGGAAGTAACCCTGCGGATTGACTCGCAAGTTCGGGCGTTTCGTTTGGACGGAACTAGAATTCAATCGCCTCTAACCATTCCTCTTTGGTTTAAGCAAGAGGAGTTCGCGGGCATTGTGACGGACGGCAATCAGCTTGCCTTACGTTCCATCGAGCGCAGCACAACGGCCGCGGGCACTCTGGTTGCTATCCTCTCCCAGCCTTTTACGCCAGAGCTGCTGGATATGGCAGGCGAGGGGATTGGGCCGGTGAGTGTTATGACCACGCGGCCCATCCAAGGCGAAGCCAAGCCTCAAAGCTCAAAGATGCGCCTGCGCATTGATACCGCTCAAGGGTCCTACGACCAATCAGCCAGCATTAACTCAAAGAGGACAAGGCTTCCGCAAGCGGCCAATCCGTTTGACTTCACGGTGCTGGGGGCGTCCTCGCTGGATTCTGTCGCCTGGCAAGGGGAGACGCAGCAGAAGTTGGCCGCGCCCGCTGTCGTGGGTGTCAGTTCCCGGCTCATGGCCTTGAGCCGCCACCTGCTGGAAACGCAGGGAGAGTATTCAGATGTCTACGTCATTGCGTTCAAGGTTGTCGCCGCAATCCTCCTGATTATCGAAGGGATCGCACTCTTCATGGGGGTCCGCTTAACGCGATCGATCACTTATACGGTGCACCAGCTATACGCCGCTACGGAGCGAGTGAAGCAAGGTGATTTCTCCTACCGTATCCGGGTTCCTGGCAGAGACCAACTCACCGCGCTGGGAGAGGCTTTTGACAGCATGACCGCCTCGGTGGAGCGCCTGCTGCGGGAATCCGAGGAAAAACTCCGTCTTCAGAGCGAACTGGAGATCGCCCGCGAGGTCCAGACACAATTGTTTCCCCGCTCCGCGCCGGAAGTTCCCGGCTTGGCGCTCTATGGGGTTTGCAAGGCGGCGCGCACTGTTAGCGGCGATTATTACGATTTCCTCAAGCTGGGTGAGAACAGGGTTTGTTTGGTCCTGGGCGATGTCAGCGGGAAAGGGATTTCGGCAGCCCTGCTCATGGCCGCCATTCAATCTGCCCTTCGCGCTCAGTTCTACGGCGACAAACCCACCTTTGATTCCCACACCTCTGCCCTTTCGACCGCGGCGGTGGTCAGCAGGCTGAACGTGCAGCTTTATGAGAACACTCCTCGGGAAAAATACGCGACCTTCTTTTTTGCCGTTTATGACGCCGCCACCCGCTCTTTGACTTATACCAATGCTGGTCATCTGCCTCCTTTCTTGCTCCGGCGCGGGAAGGTCGAGCGCCTTAAGGTCGGCGGTACGGTGGTGGGCCTTTTCTCGCCCATGACTTACGAGCAGGCGGAAATTCAAATTCAGCCTGGGGACTTGCTTCTGGCATTTACGGATGGCATTACTGAACCTGAGAACATTTACGGCGAGGAGTTCGGGGAAGACCGCGTGCTGGAGGTGGTGCGTCGAGCCTTGAGCGCTTCGCCACAGATCCTGACGGAAGAAATCTATCGCAGTGTGAGCGATTGGACGGGAAGTCCTGAACTTCAGGATGACATGACCATGCTTGTCGCAAAGGCGGCGGAGTAAAGCAGAGTTGAGAAGTCGAGAAGTCAAGGAGTCGAGAGTCAAAGATCGAAAATCTCTTGGCTCCTCGACTTCTTGACTTCTCGACTTGCCATTGCTCAGCGGGGGAAAATTCGCTAGACTGCAACAAGTAATCTCGATCCAGGGAGCTTCAATTTGCCTCTGCGGAACCGCGTAGCCTTGGTCACCGGCGCCTCGCGGGGCATCGGGAAAGAAATCGCGCTCGCTTTGGGACGGGCGGGAGTGCGGGTAGCGATCAGCTTTCGAACCAATAAACTGGGCTCCCAAAAGGTAGCCGATGAGTTGCGCAATGTGGGAGCCGAAGGGGTGGTTTTCCCCACTGACGTTACAGACCCCAAGCGGGTGGCGGAATTGATTGAGGCGATTGTCCGGCGATTTGGGGGTCTGGATATTCTGGTCAACAATGTGGGTGTGTTCGATTGGAAGCCGCTTGTGGATTCGACCCTGGATGAATGGCACTCTGTGATCGCCTCGAACCTCTTCAGCGTCTTCTACACAACTAAGTTTTGTGTACCCATCATGCGGCAGAAGCGCTGGGGGCGAATTATCAACCTCGGGTCGGTGGGAGCGGAGCGAGCTTTCGGGCAAGCCAAGATTTCCGCTTACTCGGCGGCCAAGGCCGGGCTGGTAGCCTTTTCGCGTTCCGTGGCGCTGGAGGAAGCGCGCCACGGCATTACTGTGAACGTGGTTAATCCGCCGGTAATTGACGAAAAGGCATTATCCCTGGAGGAAGCGGAGAAGCTGATCGACGCCAGGTTCCCAGTGGGCCGTCCCGCCACCGGACGCGACATCGCGGAAGCGGTCAAGTTTTTTGCTTCTGACGAGGCCGCTTTTATTACCGGCCAGGTTCTTAACGTGAGCGGTGGATGGATGCTTTAGGGGCTGTCCGTAGTCAGTTGTCCGTCGTCCATTGCCGGGTGGCGGTTGTTAGATGTTTGACAAAGGGGCACCCGGCGCCGCAACCGAAGCGAGTTACTCCGTGTCCTCTGTGCGTCTAAAGGTTAAACACAGAGCACACTGGGGATCTCAGTGATCTCTGTTGAAGCTTTTGCGTTCGAGAAGCGCACAGAGAAATGCGCGCGGCCTCGGCGGGGGATGACAATCGGCGTTCCGCATCGCCTTCAATAGGCAGTGGACAACTGACAACGGACCACGGACAACCGACAAGATGAAAATCCTTACCGCAGCACAAATGCAGAAGATCGACCGGCTGACCACCGAGCGGTATGGTGTTCCCAGCCTGACGTTGATGGAGAACGCGGGACGCGGTGTGGTGGAGTTTCTGGCGAAGCGCTTTGCCCCTCTCGAGGGGCACCGAATCGTGATTCTGTGCGGCCGGGGCAATAACGGCGGGGATGGCTTCGTGGTGGCTCGTTTGCTCCGCGGCCAAGGATTCAAGCCAAGGGTTCTCTTGTTTGCAGATCCCCGGAACGTGCAAGGCGACGCGGCCGTCAACCTGGAGCGACTGGCAGTTTCCGGGATGCCCGAGGTCATAGAAAGTCCCGAAGCTTGGCAAAGCATCGAAGCGAGCTTGGAAGGAACGACGTTGGTGGTCGACGCGCTTCTGGGAACGGGGCTCACCAAACCGCTCGGAGGGATGCTGCTGGAAGTGGTTCGGGATGTCAACAGGGAGTTGGCTGCTGCGCAAGTGGTGGCGGTGGACTTGCCTTCCGGCATCTCCGCTGATTCGGGAGCACTGATCGGCGAGCACGTGCGGGCCGACTTTTCCGTCACCTTCACGGCTCCAAAAATCGCCCATGTTTTTCCCCCGGCCTGTGAGCGTGTAGGGGAATGGGTTGTCAGGCAAATCGGAACGCCGCCGGAGGCCCTCGAAAGCGATTCAGAACTCTTCCTGAATCTGGCCTGCGGCGAGGACTTTGCCTGGTTGGTGCGGCCTCGAAAGCCCGACGCTAATAAAGGAAACTTTGGCCACGTGCTGATTCTGGCAGGTTCGGTAGGGAAGACCGGGGCAGCCGCGCTGGCTGCCATGGCCGCGCTGCGAGCCGGGGCAGGGCTGGTGACTGTAGCCACTGCCGAAAGCGCTTTGCCCACTGTCGCTTCCCTGGGAATGGAATTCATGACCGAGCCGCTTCCCCAAACCGAGGCCGGCACGGTTTCGCTGCATGCGCTCGACTATGGGCGGTTGGACAAGTTGCTCGAAGGAAAGTCCGTTTTGGCCATCGGTCCGGGGATTGGGAATGTCCCCGAAACGGCCGAATTGGTCCGGACCTTGGTAAACCGCCGTCGCCTCCCCGTTGTTTTAGACGCCGATGGCTTGAATGCCTTCGCTGGCTGCATGGATAAGTTCCAATCCGGGGGAGATTTGGCGGACGCTGTGCTGACGCCCCATCCCGGTGAAATGAGCCGCTTGGCGGGCTTGGGAATTGCACAAATCCAGGCGCACCGTGTCGAGAGAGCACGGGAATTCGCTCGGAAACACCAGGTGACCCTTGTGCTGAAGGGCTATCGCACACTTACGGCGGCGCCCGATGGGAAGGTCTGGGTGAACCCAACCGGCAATCCCGGGATGGCTACTGGCGGGACTGGCGACGTTCTAACGGGCATGCTGGCGGGGCTTGTGGCACAATATCGTGAAAGGCCGATCAGCGAGGTGGCGGCAGCAGCAGTCTACCTGCACGGCTTGGCGGGAGATTTGGCTGCGGAAGAAATAGGGCAGGCTCCACTTATCGCTGGCGATTTAATTGGCGCGTTACCGCATGCGTACAAGTATCTACGGGGTATCGAAAAACATTTGTAACGTCTGGCGCGTGGTGGCGCACACTTAAAACGCAATGTATGCGCAACCGGGGGACCTTTGCCCTCTCCCCAGGGGAGAGGCGCCCTTTCATAATGCGTGGACCGCGACGGCGCTTTCACCAGCCGGCGCGGGCCAGGTGAGGGGTCAGTTGTGCAGCGACAGCGAAACGATGCACGCGAAACGGGCGGAGCCGACTCGATCAACAGCTTCGCCTGCCACCATGCTTGCCCAACGTGTCACTCTTTCGGCCGAAGAGACGGTGAACTTCGGACGCGAACTGGCGAAAGAAGTCCAGCCGCCTTGCTTGGTATTGTTGGAAGGGGAATTGGGAAGCGGCAAGACGACGCTTGTGAAGGGTATCGTGGCTAGCCTCGCTTCGGTGCCCGAAGATGAAGTGACAAGCCCCTCCTTTACCCTTGTGCATGAGTTCGGTCCCGAGGGCAGGGTTTATCATGCGGACCTTTACCGTGTGGAGGGAGCACGTGATTTGGCAACCCTCGGGTTGGACGATTTGCTCGACCGGGACGCGACCGTCCTGATTGAGTGGGGCGAGAAGTTCGGTGAGGATATTCCCCGGCCGTGCGTCCGCATTGGCATTGAGCATTTGGGCGGCGATGAACGGCGAATCACGGTCGAGCGGCTGATGTGATTGCCGATTGGCAATTGCTGATTGCCGATTGAAAGCAGTCTGGGCGAAACGTTCCGCCGTCGAACGCCAATCGAAGATCGTCAATTCTGGGCTTTCATTGGTGAGTGGAGACTGTTGATTCGATAAGGGCTGTAGCGAGCCGCGCCAAGTTCCATCGACAATCGGCAATCACTCGAGTTTCGGAGAAAACCATGACAGATACAGGACCTACGCCTTGGGCATTGATTGTCGGTTCATCCAGCGGCTTTGGCGCCGCCACCAGTCTCGCCCTGGCGCGCGCCGGGCTGAACATTTTCGGGGTGCATTTTGATCGGCGCTCGAATATGCCTCAGGTGGAGCAGGTAATAGGCAGCATTCAGGAGACCGGCCGGGACGTCTTGTTCTTCAACATTAATGCAGCGGACCCTGCTAAGCGCGCGGAGGCTTTGGACCGCATGCAGGAACACTGGGGCAAGAAAGGCGGCGCCAACTTTATCAAGGTGTTTCTTCATTCGGTCGCTTTCGGATCGCTGAAGCCCTACCTTGCCAATTCTCCCGAGGATGAATTGACTCAAATGCAAATGGACATGACGGTGGACGTTATGGGGAATAATCTCGTTTACTGGGTCCAGGATCTATCTCGCCGCAAAATGCTGGAGCGCGGCAGCCGCATTTTCGCCATGACGAGTGCGGGCGGGCACAGCGTGATTCCGAATTATGGCCCCGTCTCTGCTGCCAAGGCGGTTCTCGAATCGCACATCCGCCAACTGGCCTACGAGCTGATGCCGCGCGGCATCACCGCTAACGCCATCCAGGCCGGTGTGACCATCACTCCGGGTTCGAGCAAAATCCCTGGAATCGATAGGCTGGCCGAGTTTGCCAGAATGCGGAATCCGGGAGGGAGACTGACTACGCCTGAAGACGTGGCCTCCGCCATCGTCGCTTTGATGGACGACCGCACCTATTGGGTCACGGGTAATGTCATTCGCGTGGACGGAGGCGAAGATATCGTCACCTGATCCTCTCAGATTTCACCCTCACTCACTCGGGAAGGGAACTTGCCTCTCAGCCACCCCTTCCAAATCTCTGGCAGGGCCTCAAGGCTTATGATTCTATCCAAGAAGTCATCCGACGCCTCGTGGGTACGGTACAACTTTGTGAATTCAGAAATGGTTACACGTTGAGGCGCCTGCAATGCAATTCTGCTGATCGAGTCACCGGCGGCGACGAACCCTTCCTTAAGCACGCGCAGGTAGAAACCAGTTCTGCCACTCTCCAGAAAGACCTTCGGAAAACCGGGCAGCCCCATTTTGGCAGCGAGCCTGAAACACGGAAGGCGTGGTTGTGTTACCTGGAAGCGCGCCGTCCCTGCTTCCAACTCATCGCCGATGGCCACTCATTGCTTGTCTAACCCAAGTGCTGATGGCATAATAACCATGAGGGATTAGACCCTTCGAAGAGGGCAAAAAAAGAGTGCATATGAAACTCAGGAAGCTTCTGCTGGCCAAGCCGCGCGGCTTCTGTGCGGGTGTGGATCGCGCCATCGACGTGGTGAACATGGCGCTCGAGCTTCTCGCGCCCCCCGTTTATGTCCGTCGGGAGATAGTCCATAACAAGCACGTCATTCAGTCTCTCACCGCCAAAGGCGCCGTATTTGTGGACGATATCGAGCAGGTCCCGGCAGGGGCTCTGGTCATTTTCAGCGCCCACGGTGTTTCACCGGAAGTCCGCGCCCGGGCCGCAGCAAAAAACCTGCGAGTCATTGATGCCACCTGTCCCTTGGTTACGAAAGTCCATGTGGAAGCGGTCCGATTTGCACGCGAAGGCCGGTCAATAATCCTTGTTGGGCACGCCGGGCATGACGAGATTGTTGGGACTATGGGTGAAGCTCCGGAGTGCACCCAGTTGGTCAGCAGCGTGGAAGAGGCAGAAAAAGTTCAGGTCTTGGATCCCGATCGTGTTGCCGTCACTACGCAAACCACCCTCGGGGTTGACGACACGCGAGAGATTATTGACGTTCTGCGCCGGCGCTTCCCCAAACTGGTCAGTCCTTCTAGTGATGACATTTGCTACGCCACGCAGAACCGGCAATGGGCGGTCAAGCTTCTGGCTAAGCAAGCGGAGGTGATCCTGGTTCTGGGCTCCGAGAATAGTTCTAATTCCAGGCGTCTTCGAGAAGTCGCCGAGATGTCAGGAGCGCGCGCTTACCTTATTGAAGACGCGACCAAGATTGACCCCGCCTGGCTCGAGGAGGCTCAGTGTGTGGGCATCACCGCCGGTGCTTCGGCTCCGGAGCACTTGGTTCAGGAGGTGGTGACCTACTTTACGGATCGGGGAGTGGAACGGGTCGAGGAAATTGAGGCGGTGGAGGAAAAAGTGACCTTCACTCCTCCACCCGAGCTCGTCCGGGTGATGACCAAGCGTGAAAAGCTGTCACCCTGAGAGTTCAGGAGTCGAGGCGTCACGGAGTCGGAAAGCGAAAACCCCGTTTTAGGCTGGCGCTGGACTCACTGCTCTTTGCTTTCGACCTTCGACTTCTCAACTTCTCGACTCCTTGACTCTTCGACTTTGGTTGAAATGGTCTTATCGCGCGAGTCGCAGATGGACTCGAGGGGGCAATCTGTGCAGAGAGGCTTGCGCGCCTGGCAGACCTTCCTTCCAAACCAAATCATCTGGTGACCAAAGGATATCCAGCGCTCGCGCGGAACGAGCTTGAGCAGATCCTGCTCGACCTTCTCCGGAGTCTTCTGGTTGGAGAGCTTCAGCCGATGCGCGATGCGGAACACATGGGTGTCCACGACAACGCCCGTGGGGATCCCATAGGCGGTCCCCAGCACGACGTTGGCTGTCTTTCGCGCCACGCCCGGCAGGGTTAACATTTCCTCCATCGTTCGGGGGACCTGACCGCCAAAATCCGTCACCAGCTTCTTGGACATTCCAATAATGTTCTTGGCTTTGTTGCGGAAGAACCCCGTGGAGCGGATTTCTTCTTCCAGAGCCGGCTGCGGCAATGCGGCGAAGTCTTGCGGCGTAGGGTACTTCTGGAACAGCCCGGGAGCGACTTTGTTCACTCTCTCGTCCGTACACTGGGCGGAGAGTATAGTGGCCACCAGGAGTTGGAAGGCATTCCTATGCCGCAGGGCACACTGGGCCTGGGGAAAGAGTTGGTCCAGTGCCGAAAAGATCTTCTGCAAGCGCTCTGGAGAAGTATAGGCTGTCTTCAGTTTGGCTTTTGCCGACTGCTTCGGAGACTTAATTCTAGTTTTCATAATTCCGGCAATGTACTCGGTGCTAACTTCGTGCAGTCCATCTCACCCCCAACTCCCATAGGTACTAAATTAAGCCATATTGTGGGAGCCGCGGAGCGGCGGCGGAGTTTGGCCCTTTGTTGGCCACAGTCGGTCTACCCTCCAAGGAGGTCCAAGACTTCCTTCAATTCCCGATGGATGCAGGTGAACGTGGGGGTGTCGCGCACGGTATAACTTGTGGCTTCGCTGTGGCGAAGTTCCATCACCAGGTCCACAAAGTGCTCGGGCTTGTCACTTTCAAACGCCACGACAAATTCCTGATCGTCGAGCCCGAAGGAATAAGTCGTGTTCAGCCGCACTGTGGGATACTTGTGGCCGATTTCGATATGCTCGTCCATCATCCCTTGGCGGGCATGTTTAGTGAGCCGGTACCAGGCTTTGCTTTTCACGAACGGGTAAACGAACAAGTACTTGAACTGCCCGGGAACCAGCTTGAGGCGGGTTCCTTCCTGGCCTTCGTGCGTGTGCTTATCTACGTAAATGGAGCGCTTGGTCATCGACAACAAGGAATACGGTGTGGTCAGGTACTTGCCCAGCTCCGTGGCCAGAAGCTGTGCGGTCATTTCCTGCAGCTTGAGTGCGTCGTAGCCAATGCGCCAGAGCATGAAGTCACAATCGCCACGGATGCCCACCAGCGAATACGACGTCACCAGCACATCTTGTTCCCAGTTCTTTACGACCTCAACAAATTCACACTTCCCCTTCCGGCGCTCATCTTCCGGCAGCCGCCGCCAAATGGGGTCGACTTTGTAGAAGGCGAAGTTGACGTACTGGCGGCGGTCGTCGCCGCTCGCGCCTTTGACCTTTTGTTCCATTAGAGGTTACACCGTAGTTGCCGATTTCCCGCCCTAATCAGACTCTCAATATAGCATGAAAAGGGCACTAAAACTCGCTGCGAAGAACATTCTCGCCGCGCCGGAAAATCTCCCGCGCATAGTCCGTCCACTTCCCTTGCCCCCAGTAGCGGAAGTCGCTCGACTGCAAAAGGAGGTTGTAAAGCAGGGCCCGGCGGTAGCGTGGCTGTTGGGTGAGGTTAGCTTTGCTCACCAGAGGGTCAACGGCTTGATGAAACAGCGCGCTCAGTTGAGCCATGGGGGTCAGCACATTCTCGTAACCTTTAACCCAGCTACGGTCGTTTGTCCAAGAGCCGCCTTCCATTTTGAAATTCGGATTTTCCCTTTTCAAATGCCCGATGGCTTCTTCCATTGCGCCCGGTTTGAGCTTACCAGACGGGAGTCGCTGCCAAAGCTGATGTTGCCCCACAGGCTGGCAAGGGGGGTAGCTCTCAGGAGCGCAGCCGGCTGCCTCGATAAGCTCCAAGTACTCGGTCCCTGTAAGGCCCACAACTCCGCGGGTGCCGCCGCCTGACTGCGCCATTTCCTGCCAAGCCCTCCAAAACGCGGGCGGGAACTCATTCATCATGACGCCGCCGTTCTCCCCATCGCCAATTTGGGTGACCAGGGGCGGTATCGAAATTCCTGCCAGCGTCTGGCGGGAGAGGGTTTTGGCTTCGTAGTAGGGCTGCATTTGGGCTACGAGCTTGGTGTCGGACCCCTGGGTCTTGATCAGTGCGGTGAGGGCTGCCGTTTCACCTCGTGAATTGCGCGCCACGAGCCGGTGTGGGACGTGTTCGTACCCGAGGGCCTGGCCCGAGGGGGTTTCCACCGAATGTTCCTGAACCAAGAGCCAGCGGTAGCCGCATTCTTTGAGCGCCTTGACGTATTCATAAAGCGTGTCAGGATGGTTGGGCAAGGCCATCTCGGGGGGAGAAAATCCCCTCACACGGGCTAGGGCATCCCGTCCGAAGATCGCCGCGAAATGGTGTTGCCAAGCCAGGATGTGGAGTTTGAGGTCCGGAATAGGGGTCGAGGGAGCGACCGCGTGACCCCACATGGTGCCGAGCCATTCGACGTAGGGCAGATAGCGAGGATCACAGGTGATGCGCTTCAGGTTGTCGAGGATGTCTCCTCGCCCCATCTGTCGCAGTCCCCACAGCAAGGTGCCGGAATAATCTAGCATGACTCGCGGATTTAACCCCTGATTGACCTGCTCCGGGATAATATCCCCCATCCGCTTGTAGCAATTGGCGAAGGGTTCGGCATCGTGATTGTCCCCTTCGTACGGGTGCTCAAACATATATTGCAGATTGCTGATGAGCTGTCCGTCATGCCCGGCTGGGATGATTGGCTGGTGCATGTGCAAGGCCACGGCAAAAGCCGCCTGAAGATGGTCAAGGTGGATGTTGGTGGCCGGCAGGAAGATAGGTTTCTGGTGTTGAACCACTTCCAGAACTTCCCTTTCCCAGCCGGAGAAGTTAGGCAATCCGTCGACCAGTTCGGACAGCGCAGGCAGGTTGCTCCTGTTGATTGAAACGGTCATGATTCTTACCTCCAAGTCGAAGCCCCTATTGCACCTTTCTCAACCACCATGATAGCTTGTTATTTATGGTCCGAATAAATGAAATCTCGCATTCTTACAAAACTTTAATGATTCCCGAGACATCAAATAGGGCGGGGGGATTCCTATCTCATTTTACTTTAGGTCATTGTTGATCGTAGAAATTCGATTATCGTGTTCATGCTGATAGCAAAGCATGTCCCTTCCACCCAGATGAGCTGAAAACTGGTGGATTGGCCCAATCCGAGACGCACATCTAAAGCGGAAAATCCACCAGTCTTGAATACCGAACAAGCTGACCTATACGGCCCTAACGGGCCGGCGACGATAGCTCTGTCGTCATCGTTCTGAGGGCTGATGACGACTTCCATAAGATTAGGATCGTGACGAAATCGCAGATCTTGTAGCGAGGGCCTTTGTAGCCCTCCTGCTGGTGCGGGAGCAGCTACAAGGGTTGCCCTTACAGTACTTACGGACGGTGGCCGAGGCGCGCTCGCCGGTCAAGACTTCGGAGGGCAACGCTAGTACGTCACTCACCGAATGTGCATCCCTCGCTACGAAGGGATGTTGGAAAGGGGGGTGTCCTTCTCCGGAACGATTGGTGACGAAAGCCGAAATCGCTCTCCTGAAAGAGGGCAAAAGCGCCGAAAAGACTGGGAAGGAGGGTGCAGTAATGCGTATCGCAATGTTATCTTGGGAGTCCCTTCACTCAATTCCCGTGGGGGGAGTGGCAGCCCATGTCACCGAGTTGGCGGCAGCCTTGGAA
>Ga0187782_10001563_pt1 | contig 16739 bp, 18 predicted proteins | sample 0715_SJ02_MP15_2_FD_132454 | JGI IMG/M metagenome (GOLD analysis project Ga0187782, IMG submission 132454) | Tropical peat soil microbial communities from peatlands in Department of Meta, Colombia - 0715_SJ02_MP15_20_MG | ecosystem: Environmental > Terrestrial > Soil > Wetlands > Peat | place...
AGTTGACCGTCGCGCGCCGCTAGAGCCTCTTTGTACTCGGCGACTGCTTGGTCGCGTTCGCACTCGAGATCGAGCATCCGGCCCAGATAGATATGCGACCATGCGACCAGCCGCTGCTCCTTGCTGGTGGCGATCGTCTTCTGGAACTCTGCCGTCGCATCCTCCATCGTCTTCTGGGCTTCGTCGTCCGATTCATTCGCATGGACCGACATCAGGTCCACGCGCGCCATGATGAAGTGCGCGTGCGCAGCATCGGCGGCCGACGAAACGGCATCAGTCTGATTACCCAGCACTTTCTGCGCCATTGCGCGCGCCGTCGCAATGTCGCCCGCGGCAAGCTTGGCTTCCGCTAGGTCCATGCCCGTCAACTCGCGCGGCTTGCTGCGTTGCAGCACATCTTCATCGGGCTCTTTGTCGAATTCGATCTGGCGAGCGCGGTGAACTTGCTGCTCCACGTCCATGCTGTAGACCATTTCCCCAATCGTGTCCTTGAGGCTGGCGGGGTCTTTTTCGAACTGGATCATCTGTTCGTAGAAGTACTGCGTGAGCACGTAACCCTGCTGCATGTCGTGCGTGACGGCGGCCCACCTGACCGTGTCGATTTTTTGCTGGTTGAGCTCGCGCTCATGCTCGTAGCGAGGCAACTGCGAGCGCTCGACGCCATCCGGAATCTTGTACTCGGGAATGCCGGTATCCATGGTACGCGCTTCTATCGCCTTGATCATGCACTCGATGGTCAATGCCACAGCATCGGAGCGCATGCGAAACTCAAGCGGCGCGTCGCGAACTTCCTTGAGGACCGGCTGCTCGCGTTCCAGAGCGTTGGATCGCGCATAGAGCAGCGGATCGATAACGTAGTGCAGATAGATATGGCGCACGTCGCCCATGCGAACTTTGCCGCCGGCCGGGGAAACCACCACGATATAGTCCGTGCCGTATATGCGCGCATTCACCGTGCCCGGTGAAAGCTCGGGCTCGATCACGACGACGAACCTGCGTCCTTCGTAAGTTGAAGCCGGCTCCTTTAGGTAGAGATTCGTGGCCACAATCATTTGCGAGAGCGGATCGTGCAGCTTGTCGATCTCCTCGTCGTAGGTGTGGTGTACGGCAAGCCAGATCCCGTTCAGATCCACCGCCGCCGCAAAGGCCCGAAGAAGGGGAAGAATTTCCACCACCTGCGTGGAGTCGGGCGGCATCTCGGTCAGATCGGCCGTCACTTCGAGCTCGGGCGGCGGCGTAAGATAAAGGGCCAGCGAGACGTACTGCGCAATGTCGCGCTCCGTGCCGGTCATGCGGTGCTGAGCGATGTAAAGACAAAGCGCATCGCGCTTGGTGCGGGCATCCTCGCTCTGCGCCAGAGCGTGGTTCACCTCGTCGCGGATGTGCTTGCGCACCGGCGCGCTGTCCTCCAAACCCTCGTTGTAACCGCAGGCGTTCAGCGCTGCCGCCATCGTATATACCGGCTCCGAGCCGATGAGCGAAATCGTCGGCCCGGCCGGATCGATAAGCGAGGGCGCCTTTTCCTCCACATAGGTCTGCGCGGAGGACGAGCTCTGAGCGGAAGCCGGGCTCCTGGAGGATTGCGAAGCAGCCGGAACCAGCGCTAGGGCCGGCAAACAAAGTTGCAAAGTAGAAAGGAAAGCGGTCGTCCCGAACCGGCGCAGTGTCATTTGGAAGCCCTGCCTGCAAGTCTAGTTAGACGTTGAAGCACGGTCAAACGAGAGATTGGGACGCGCTTACCCCCTGACGGAAACTCCGGAGAACGCAAGCACCGCAAGTCCACGAACCGGCTGCCCAAAGAATCGCGCCGGTGCGAATCGGCTGAACAGTAGCAAATTCTCCACCTGGGTGCGAGTTGCGGCATCCGTAGGTCCGGATACGATTCGGTAATCGTAAACCTGCCCCTCGCCGTTCACGTAGGCTTCAACCACCATCGGGCCTGAGATTGCGTCCGTCTGGTCGCCTCCCGGGGCGTTCGAGTAATAGAGCAAACGCGGAGCAGTCGCGTTGCCCAGCGGCTCGTCGGGAGCGGCCTGTGCAGTTTGCGGCTGGGCAAACATGGTTACCAGCACCACGATGGTCCCCAGCAGCAGCACCGCGCTCGCAAACCCGGCGCCGGCTTGCAACAGAAACGGTCCCACCGTATTCTTCCATGCCAGGTCCCAAGCTGCGAAAATGCTTTTGCGGCTGCGCGCAATCTCCTGGCTCACAGCTACACGAATCGTCAGCGGCAAGCCGGGCGGCTCCGGCACAGGGCCCAAACCGGCCAACGAAGCCTGCAAATCGCGCAGCGATCTCCACTCCTGCATGCACTCGCGGCAATTGCGAAGATGCGCGTCCATTTCCTGCATTTCACGCCCGTTCAACCGGCCATCGAGATAATCGGTAAAGCCGGCCTGCACTTGATTGCAGCCGTTCATCGCGCCTCCTCTCCAAGGGACAACTTATTCCCTGTCAGCGCTGTAGGCCTCGAGTCCGGCTTGGGTCCGGCGAGCAACGTCTTCAAACAGGCGCGTCCGCGCATCAGCCGGGACTTCACCGTCCCCAGATTTACACCCTCGATGGCCGCTACTTCTTCATAAATAAATCCCTCGATGTCGCGAAGGATAATCGTGGTGCGGTACGGCTCGGGTACCTGACGCAACGCCCGCTCCAAGCGCTCCCGGTTCTCCTCGCGCACCGCAAAATCGTACGGCGATTCGGACGGGTCGACCAGCATGTCCTTAAGCGCAACCGTCGTTCTGCCGTCAGCCAAGGCCATTTCCTGGTCGACCGGGATTTCTCGCTGCTGATGCCGCACCCACCACCGGCGCTGATTCGATCCCTCACGCAGCGCGATGCGGAAAATCCAAGTGCGCAACGACGATTCGCCGTGAAAACCCGCGATCCCGCGAAAAACCTTGACGAAAACCTCCTGCGCCAAATCCGCCGCGTCGGCACGGTTGCGCACCGTGCGCGCAAGAAGCGAGTAAATCGGTTGATGGTAGCGCGAAATGAGCCACGCAAACGCCTCTTCGGAACCGGCTCGCAGTTCTTCAACGAGAGCCGCCTCATCCGATTGGAGGGAGATTGCGCCGGCAAGATTGCCCATGGTGAGGTCCGCCTGCAATTGATTATCCTCCCCACGTTACCGCAATTCGGCTATCGATTCCATCGTCCCGTATCACACCGCGCTGCGGTGCCCAGCCCCGGAAGACCAAACATTGCAGCACGGCGCCGATGATTCGAGGTGCTCCACCCCCGGGCGCCGATCTGAACAACACGCTCGGGGTGCTCCCCAATTCGCTCTCTTCCTGACCATTCGAGCGCCTAAGGACTTAGACACCGGCGGCCTTTCGAGTGTTCCCAGAATGTGCGGGCTATGATTTCCGCATCATGAAAATCGATTTCGACCGGCTCAATTCTGCCCACGAGCGTCCATTAGAGCTCAAACACAATCCTGCGCCCTTTTTCCACGCGATTCCACGCCTGCTCCACATCGGCAACCGCCACAGGTTCGACGCCGATGGTCAGCGTTTTCTTGGCCGCCAAATCGAAGAGCGCGGGAATTGCCGCCAGCACGCCGTCGAGTGGAACTGCCCCAAAGCCGCTGCCCATCAGCGTCAAGTCGATACTGCGCAAAACCGCGCCCGGCAGTGCGATCGTCTTACCCGCGCTTTCGCCCACTTCAACCAATCGCGTTTTCCGAGATCCCTCCGGTCGAAAGCCTTTAGCGAGCGCCTCAAGCACCAGCTCCGTAGGCCGGCCCCAAAGATAGTCCACAACCACATCGATCCCGGCGACGGCCTCTTCGATGAGAGCTTCGCGTATCGCCTCTTCGGTCTGGTTTAGCGCAATGATGCCGTCGACGTCGGCCTTTGCCAACGCGTCCACATTGCGCCCCGCGGCGATGACGCGCTTCGCCCCGAGATGGCGCGCGACCTGGATCGCAAGCTGACCCGCCACGCCCGTCGCGCCCATGATCAGCACAGCTTCGCCATGGGTAAGCTCGGCGCGGTCCTTGAGCGTTAGCCAGGCCGACATCCCAGGATTGGCGATCGCCGCGGCCGTCACATCGTCCAGGCCGTCGGGCAGGGGAATCAATTTCCCCGCCGCAGCTCGCTCGGCGATCGTTCCCCACGGTTTGCGCACGAAGCCGAAATACACGCGGCTGCCGTCCTTGAGCGTGCCCACACCGTCGATGCCCGGAATGGCCGGACCCGAGGCCGCGCTCGAGTAGTGGGCCCCACTGGCGATAGCCTTCACAACTGGATGAAGCCCCACGGCGCGAACCTGGACAACGGTCTCCCCGTCCGTCGGCTCGGGATCGGGAAACGCCTGAAATTTCGGCGCTTGACCCGGAACGTTCACAACCGCTGCTTGCATGGATTTGACCTCCGAGATCGGTGTGTCTGTGTTTGAAATGTTGGCCGCGAATGGCGCAGACACAGGATAGCCGAAACGGCGCGTTGCAAAATGGCCGAAAACTTCCTGTCCCCACGCGGTTAGATTCCGCGACGTCCGATAGGGTTCGCGCCCTGGCGCGCTTACGATGAGATCGAGAGGTGAGTAAGGATGTTTACCGCCCGTCCCATCGGCTTCATTCACAGTCCCTACCGCGAAACTTCGGCCATTCCCAAAGGTCTCGGAGCCAGGCACGATGCCGAAGGCGCCATCGAATTGCTGCGCGAGTACGAGCCGGGGCTGGCCGACATCGACGGCTTCTCGCACCTCTACGTTCTCTGGGAGTTCGATCGCGCCGGGGCATTCGACCTCATCGCTCACCCGCCTTCGGACGACCGTCCGCACGGCGTCTTTTCCACCCGCTCGCCCCGCCGTCCCAATCCCATCGGCCTCACCGTTGTCGAACTGCTCCGCCGCGAGGGCTCCCGCCTTCACGTCCGCGGCGTCGACATGCTCGACGGCACCCCCGTCCTCGACATCAAACCCTATCTCTCAAGCATCCCCGCAGAGAACATTCGCCGCGGATGGCTGGCGGAAGCCGAGGCGCGCAAATACAGCGGCCTGTGATCGGATCGGTTCGTCATAGAGCCTCGTCCGCGCAGCCGGCAAATGCCCCTTTGCTAATCTCAACAAGGGATCGCTTACGCTTTCATTTTCTTCTAGCTCTTTGACTGGGAACTTCCAATGAATACGCATAATTCACATACGATCGAGCTGCCTCTACCGCTTCTCTCTCGTCCCGGATCGTCTTGGAATACCGTCGGCAGTCCGTCTTCGATTTGGCGGGCACTCGCGGTAATCGCCGTGTGCGCGATTGCTTTCTGCGTTTCTGTGCATGCGCAGACTCCGCCCTCACCGGACTGCAAAGCCATTGCGTATCTGCCGCCCATGGCCACGTTCGGAGGCCCGAACGCCACGGCCCGAGGAGATACGGAGCTGGGATTGGCGCTCGGAGGTTACGATGCGAATGCGGGCTTGCCGGTCTGTTTTGATGAAGTTGCCGAATACGAGATGATGCGCTTTCGCCGCGGGGTGAGCGATCGTCTTGATTTTGGTTTCGATGTCCTGTTCAACAATCAGTCGGATAACACGATTGGAACCGCGACCCAGGCAGCCGTGCGCTACCTGGCCACTCCCGGTCTCCGCCTGGAGGGCAGCGTTGGAGTAGGCGATGGCGAAGACGGCCGCGATCCGAATGCAGACGTGGCTGCAGTACTTGGAACTCACGACCAAGCGAATACTTGGAATTACTACATGTCGCTGCGCCTGGCCGGATCGCACGGTTGCCTTCGTTGCGGCGATAATACAAGCCACTCGCCGGGTGCGCTTGTTCCTTTGGGTGTAATCGGCGCCACTGCGCGTGTTTCCGGCAATTCGCAGTTTGTGATGGAAACCGGACTGGGGGGAACTTTCGCCCGGCAGTATGCTACGCCTGCTCTTTACATCCACTTTTCTTGCGGGATTCAGTTCAAAATTCCGAGAGAACCTCGTCGGACAGGCGCCACGCATTAGCACCTTATGGAATGCCGATAAACTTCTGTGTTTGCAAGCTCAGCCGCCATTGCGGATGCTCCAGACAGTAGCGGATTGCTGCTTGCGTATTCGCTTCGCGCCTAGGCCCGTCCATCGGCTGCAAAAAGAAATGCCTGAATGGAAGCCCCTCGAACACCTCCGGCTCCGCGCCCTCCTGCGGATAAACCAGCTTCAGTTCGTCGCCTGTTCGTTGCTCTAGCTCCGCGCCCGCCTTCGGGCTTACGCATATCCAATCGATGCCCGCCGGAGCTTCGATGGTTCCGTTCGTCTCTACAGCAATTTCAAAGCCGCGTACGTGCAGTTCCGCGATGAGCGCCGCGTCAAGCTGCAGCAGCGGCTCTCCGCCCGTGCACACCACAAACTTCCTCAAATGCTTGTCATCCCGAGCGAATTCGCCGTCAGGCGAACGAGTCGAGGGATCTGCGGTTGCTTTTTCGCTTCGGTTCGGGAGCCACTTCTCTTCAATCGCCTCCGCCAGCTCCTCTGCCGCCGCAAACTTTCCCCCACCCAACCCGTCCGTATCCGCAAAATCCGTATCGCAGAACTTGCAAACCGCCGATCCGCGGTCCGCCTCGCGCCCCGACCACAGATTGCACCCCGCAAAACGGCAAAAAACCGCCGCGCGCCCGCTTTGTGCGCCCTCGCCCTGCAGCGTGTAGAAGATTTCTTTGGCCGCGTACACAAATACAAGCTCATCCTGCAGCCGTACCATCCGTCAACTCCTAAACGCCGTTCCCTGTCGATCCGGCACAGCTTTTCATTTTCCCTTGTCGGTCTGCCCTCTCAGATCGCCCTCATAAGGAAGTTCTTTCGCGGCAGCCGAGTCGAGCCGGCGCCTCTGCATATCGCAGACAGGAGACGGAAACTGGAAACGCGGCTCTCAAGCATAGCGATGATATGCTTTCGGGATGCGTTGGATTCAAGCCTCTCTGATCTTGGCCGCCGTGCATTTTACGCCCGTATATGCGCAGCAGCCGTCTGGCTCCATCGAAGTTCCGGCGGGCGCTAGAACCGTCTTCACCGCAAAAGGTGTGGGTTTGCAGATCTATGGCTGCACGGCCGCGCAGGATGGAGCCAGGTGGATCCTCAAAGGTCCGGATGCAAAACTGCTGGATGCTGCAGGCGAGCAAATCGGCGCGCACTTCACCGGACCAACATGGAAACTGAACGACGGCAGCCAGGTGTTGGGGGAATTTGTAGCCAGCCAGCCCTCGCCCGACGCGGATTCGGTGCCATGGTTGCTCTTGAGGGCCCGAGCTGGATCGGGGACCGGCAAATTGGCAGTCGTTACATTCATTCGCAGAACCGAAACGCACGGTGGTACGCCGGTTGCAAGCGACTGCAAGACGGCTGGCGACGCGGGAAAGAGTGCGCAGGTTCCTTACTCTGCTACTTACACGTTCTATGCCGGGCCATGAAACCCTTGCCGGTACACAATTGCCAATGGTGTGAGTCGTTTCAGGCTGTGCGAATCGGCCATTTGCAAACAAGCGCCTGTTCATGCCCTCACTCGTTGGCAGCGCTTTCGATAGACTTAGATCGGACCCTATGTTTGAGAACCTCACCGACAAACTGCAGCGCGTCTTCAAGAACCTTCGCGGCCAGGGCACGCTCACCGAAGAAAACATCGGCGAGGCTCTCGGCGAGATTCGTGTGGCGCTGCTCGACGCCGACGTCAACCTGAAGGTGGTCGGCGACCTGATTGAGCACATTCGCGAGAAGGCCGTTGGGACCGAGGTGCTGACTGCGCTCTCGCCATCGGAGCAAGTAGTCAAGATCGTTCGCGACGAGCTTGTCGCGCTGCTCGGCAAAGACACGGCGCGGTTCAAGTTCGCCTCGCAGCCGCCTACGGTGATTTTGATGGCCGGACTGCAGGGGTCCGGCAAGACGACGACCTCAGGAAAGCTGGCTGCATGGTTGAAGAAGGGCGGTCACCGGCCGATGCTGGTTTCGGTGGACGTCTACCGGCCGGCGGCGCGCGAGCAGCTCAAAGTTGTGGCCAAGCAGGTGGAAACGCGGCTTTACGAAGGCGACACGAATGGGGAAGCAGCGGGATCGGCGTTGCCCAATTCCGAAACTGTTGTCCGGCTTGCGAAAGAGGCGCGCCGCGAGGCCGTCATCATGGGATGCGATACGCTCATTGTCGATACCGCCGGCCGTTTGCACGTGGACGAAGAATTGATGACGGAGATGGAGCGACTGAAAAAGCTGCTTTCGCCGGCGGAGATTCTTTTTGTTGCCGACTCGATGACCGGCCAGGATGCCGTGAACTCGGCGCAGGACTTTCACAAGCGGCTGGGCTTGACGGGCGTGGTGCTGACGAAGATGGACGGCGACGCCCGGGGTGGCGCGGCGCTATCGATTCGCCACGTCACCGGCCAGCCGATCAAGTTCATCGGCGTCGGCGAAAAGCCCGATGCCTTCGAGCCGTTTCATCCGGACCGCATCGTCTCGCGCATCCTCGGCATGGGCGACATGCTTTCGCTGATCGAAAAGGCCGAGGAGAAGCTCGACCGCAAGAAGAGCGAGGAGTTCGCCAAGAAAGCCCTGCTCGGCGACGGATTTTCGCTCGAAGATTTTCGCGATCAGCTGCAGCAGATCAAGAAGCTCGGCTCAATGGAATCGATCTTGAAGATGCTGCCGTCGGTGGGTCCGTTTGCCGGGCTCAAAGAAGCGCGCGAACAGATCGACGAAAAGCAATTCATTCGGCTCGAAGCCATTATCGATTCGATGACGCCTAAAGAGCGCCGCAACCATGAGATGATTTCGGGATCGCGGCGCAAGCGCATCGCCGCGGGCTCGGGAACCAGCGTGCAGGATGTGAACCAACTCCTGCGCCAGTACGCGCAAATGGCCAAGGTGTTCAAGCAGGTAGGCCGCGCGGGGCTGGCGAAGAGCATGTTGCGCGGTGGTCTCGCGGGGATGGGGATGGGCGGAAGGCAGCGGTTCGGGCGGTAGAATTCTCAGCAGAAGGAGGGCGCGATGGCTGAAGACGGCAACAAGACGCGCCCGCTGCGCACCCTCACCGTGAAGAACTTTTCCGTCATCAAAGACGCGAAGCTTGAATTCGGCAAGATCACTGTGCTGATTGGGCCGCAAGCGAGCGGGAAGAGCTTGCTGTGCAGACTCGCATACTTTTTTGGCAACGAGCTAATTCATCTTGCGGCCGAAAAAGGAAATCGGCAGTTAGATTTTCCCGGCTTCTTGGATTATGTCGAATCCGAGTTTGAAAAAAGGTTCCCCAGGGATGGTTGGGGGCCCGACCAGTTCAGAATCCACTTTTCGCAGGATGAGTACGAGGTATCTGCGCAGAGATTCGCTCGAGGGGCCGGGGACGAAGACTACGTTCGTATCGAATTCAATCGCAAATTCAAAGAGCTTTACGAGAGTCATCCGAGGTCGGGAATGGGTCACCTCGGCGAGGGACCAGGCAATGCTTATTACGAATCCATTTTTTCGTTTCGTAGATTACAGCGGCACCGCCCGCTCGATAGAACTATCTACATCCCGGCTGGGCGTTCCTATTTCATAAACAGCAGCAGAGGATATCGAGTTTTAGCGGCCGAGGGAGAAACAGACCCCGTACTGAAAGGGTTTGCGATAGTTTTTGAGGATGCGAGATCGCTCGCCCGATCCACCCCAAGTGTCGAGCGGTACCTCGGTGGCAAAATCGCCCGGGGAGGGACTGGGTACTTGTTCAAGTTTGAGGATGGAAGGGTTCTGCCCCTCGATAAACTCGCATCGGGCACCCAAGAACTACTCCCGATGCTATGCGTCTTGGACCAGTACAAGGTGACACGAGCGAGCGATCTCCGTAATGAGACGATCGACCCGAACCAATTTCCACCCGATATCCAGTCTTACGATGAGTTCTTTATTGAAGAACCAGAAGTCCACGTCTTTCCGTCTACGCAATACGAGCTAGTGTGCATCTTCGCGCAGCTGTCAAACTCAGACGATGTGAATCCTCATTTCACAATCACCACGCACAGTCCCTACATCCTCTCGTCATTCAACAACCTCATTGAGGCAGGCCAGGCCGCGCGCAACAATCCAAAGCTGCGTGCCAAGATCGCAAAGATCGTCCCCGAGCAGTACTGGATCAAGAAAGGGGACTTCGCGGCGTACAGCATCGAGGACGGCAAGCTGAAATCGATTCTGAATAGGAGCGGATTTGTCGAGGGCAACTATCTCGACCAAGTCTCGGAGGTAATCGGGAACGAGTTCGACAAACTTCTGGGGCTGGAGTATGAACGGACAAAGGCCTCCTAGCGAACCGGGTTGCACCTGGGCCGAAGACTGCATTGAGACTTGTACCGGGCCTTCCGTCCACCTCCGTGAGCAGGGTGTGGGAGCAACGTTCGTGAATCGCCGCAGGTCGCATATCCGGAAGATCCACTACGATCACTGCTACTTCCGAGGTCGAGGACGAAGAGCAGACTACATTGTTGGCCTGCCCGACGTCGTCGACGTGATTGTCGAGCTCGAGGGCAGCGATACGAACCTCAAGGATGCTGCTCAGCAAGTTGAAGCCACCCTGGATGCCTGGGAACAAGACACAAAGTCCGCGAGAAAGATCGCCTGCCTGATCGTCTACGGCCGCATTGAAGGCAAGAAGAAGCTCCCAGGAAGAGTGCCTAGGTTAGAGGCTGTAGCCTCTGGTCTGAGAGCCGATTTCCTGAACAGGCGTAGGACGCTCCTCCGAATTCATGAGAATGGGAAGAGAAAATTCACCTTTAGGGACTTCCTCGGATAAACCAGTGCCTCGATAAGCGTCTTCAGCTTTTCCAGATCCTTGCCGCGTTTCTGGAGCCGTTTCACGTCGCGCTGGAATTGCGTCGAGTAGGTCGGCGAACGCATCAGATACCGAGCTTACGGTAGAGGTCGGCGGCATTTTTAGCCCGGTGGACCTCCTTGCCCCGCGCCGTTTTGCGCATGGTCTGGCGCGTCAACTTGTTCGGCTTCAGATCGAAAGGAAGCGCTTTTTCATTCGCCACTTTGGTTAGAACGATACGAATCGCATCCGACACGGTGAGCCCCATGCCGCCGAGCACCTCAGCAGCTTGATCCCTCACCTCGGCGTCGATTCTGGAGCGGACCACTGCGTTGGTAGCCATGGATTGATTGTAGCCCATTTGGGCTACGGATTCCGCTAAGCCAACCGAACGCCCAGCCCGTCGCGTGTTCTCAGTCTGCGAGAATATAGGAAATGTCCACCCTCCAGGACCAGCTCGATGAGATCACGGCCAACACCCGGAGGCTTGTGCAGGCGGAGCGCATGGCGGTGAATGAGCGGGCTGTTGAAGAGCTGTTTGCTTCGGGGATCGAGAGCCGGATTCTGCCCGTAGGCGCGATGGCGCCTGATTTTACGCTCAACGATGTCTCGGAGCGCCCCGTTTGCAGCACCGACCTGCTCGCCCTTGGCCCGCTGGTGCTCAAATTCTTCCGCGGGCGTTGGTGCCCATATTGCGTGACCGAGCTTGAGGCCTGGCGCGATCTCTACCCGCGCCTGCGTGAGGCCGGCGCGCTCTTCGTCGCCATCGGCCCGCAGACTTCGCGCCAAAGCGACTTCATGATTAGCCAGCACTCGCTGCCGTTTCCCGTCCTCGTCGATCCAGGCTGCGCGATGGCGGAGCGGTTTAGCCTCGCCTACACCATCCCCGACTACCACCGCGACTATTACCGCTCGATTCTTGTCAACATTCCATTCATCAATGGCCGCAGCGAGGGGGGCGACGAAAGCTGGCGGCTGATCCTGCCGGGGACATACGTGATCGGGCAAGACCGCCACGTTCTCTTTGCCGAGGCTCATGCCGACTTTCGCGTGCGCCCTGAGCCCGAAGAGGCCTTGGCCATCGTCCTGGCAGCTTTGCGGCACTAAAGGCCGATTACCTCAAGCTCAGGTCTCCTCCTGCGCAGCCCCCAAAGGGTTCGGTTTTAATGCCGCATCTAATTTAGGTAATTAGCATCAAAAAAGTTGACAGTATTTCACTCAATCTGGCATTCTGCCATGTTGAGCATCTTTCCAAAGAGGCAGGGCTACAACCATGGCAAAAATGATCGGAATCGACCTCGGAACCACCAACTCCTGCGTCGCAGTTCTAGAAGGCGGTGAGCCAAAAGTCATTGCAAATGAGGAGGGTGCGCGCACTACGCCCTCGATTGTCGGCTTCTCGAAGAGCGGCGAGCGGCTGGTGGGCCAAGTGGCCAAGCGGCAGGCGATCACCAACCCTGAGAACACGATCTTCTCCATCAAGCGGTTTATGGGCCGGCGCTATAACGAAGTGAATGACGAGATGAAGATGGTGCCCTACAAAGTCGTCCAGCAGGGCGACCATGTGGCAGTAGTAGCCCAGGGCAAGGAGTACACGCCGCCCGAAATCTCCGCCATGATCCTGCAAAAGCTCAAGAAGAGCGCCGAGGCCTACCTGGGCGAAACGGTCACCGAGGCGGTCATCACCGTTCCTGCCTACTTCAATGACGCGCAGCGGCAGGCGACCAAGGACGCAGGCAAGATCGCGGGCCTTGACGTCAAGCGAATCGTGAACGAGCCCACGGCGGCGGCTCTGGCATACGGCCTCGACAAAAAGAAAGACGAGACCATCGCCGTTTACGATTTCGGCGGCGGCACCTTCGACATTTCCATTCTCGAAGTGGGCGAGGGAGTGATTGAAGTCAAGGCGACCAATGGCGACACCCATCTGGGCGGCGACAACCTCGACCAGCGCATCGTCGAATGGCTGATTTCCGAATTCAAGCAGGAGAACGGCCTGGATCTAACCTCCCGGGGCAACGAAATGGCGTTGCAGCGCCTGAAGGATGCCGCGGAAAAGGCCAAGATCGAGCTCTCGACTACGGTCGAGACAGAGATCAACTTGCCGTTTATCACGGCCGACGCCACCGGGCCAAAGCACCTTGTGCGGAAGCTCACGCGCGCCAAGCTGGAGCAGTTGGTTGAAGACCTGATCGAGCGCTCTGTCGACCCCTGCAAGAAATGCATGTCCGATGCCGGCCTCAGCACTAGCCAGATCGATGAGGTGGTTCTCGTGGGCGGCCAAACGCGCATGCCCAGGATTCAGGAGCTGGTGAAGAAGTTGTTCGGCAGGGAGCCGCACCGCGGCGTCAATCCCGATGAGGTGGTGGCCGTGGGCGCGGCAGTGCAGGCGGGCGTGCTGGCCGGCGATGTGAAAGACCTGCTGCTGCTCGACGTCACCCCGCTGACTCTATCGATCGAGACATTGGGCGGCGTGGCGACGACCATGATTCCGCGCAACACCACGATCCCGACCAAGAAGACCGAAGTCTTTTCGACGGCGGCCGACTCTCAAACCGAAGTTGAGGTGCACGTGCTCCAAGGCGAGCGGCCCATGGCGGGACAGAACCGCACGCTGGGCAAGTTCAAGCTGGGCGGCATTCCGCCGGCGCCGCGCGGCGTTCCGCAAATCGAAGTTACGTTCGACATCGACGCCAACGGCATTCTGAACGTGACGGCCAAGGATACGGCCACCGGCAAAGACACGCGCATCACCATCACATCCAGCTCCGGCCTGAGCAAGGAAGAAGTGGAGAAGATGGCCAAGGAAGCCGACGCGCACGCCAGCGAGGACAAGGAGAAGCGCGAGGAAATCGAGGCGCACAACGCGCTCGACGGCTTGGTCTACAACATCGAGAAGATGTTGAAGGACTCCGGCGAGAAAGTGGCTGCTGCCGATAAGACCGACGTGGAAGCGGCGCTGGCAGAAGCCAAGAAGACGCTGGAAGGTTCGCCTTCGACTTCCGCACTCAAAGCTGCGCACGAAAAGTTGACGCATGCCAGCCACAAGCTGGCGGAGGCTATGTATAAAGCCAGTGCGGCGCAAGCGCAGGCTGCGGGGACGCCAGGCGGTCCGAGCGCGCAAGCCGACGGCTCCGGGGCCAGCGCCGGTGGCCAGAAGAAGGAAGGCGAAGTGATCGACGCCGAGTACGTCGATGTGGAGGACAAGAAGTAGGCTATTCGGCAGGTTAGCAGGTCAGCGGGGTGGGCGTCTTTCGGTCGTCCACCCCGACTCGTAGATACTGCCAAGCGTTGTCATCTCTATGATGCGCAATCGAGGCTGACTACGTCATACCGGGTGCCGTCAACACCGCAAATCACGTTGGATTGTTAGCCGTTTTTCGTGTTACGCTAAGCGTTAAGCATGATCCGCTCGTTCGCCGACAAGGAAACCGAGCAGGTTTTCAACCGCAGGCACAGCCGGCGGTATGCGGCAATGGAACGGGTTGCGCTACGAAAGTTGCGGCAGATTCACGCAGTCTCCACGGTGGAAGAGCTTTACCAGCCTCCAGGAAACATGCTGGAGAAGCTGAAAGGCGACAGAGCGGGCCAGTGGAGCCTGCGCATCAACGATCGATACCGCATTTGTTTTCGATGGAGCGATGGCGATGCCTTTGAGGTCGAGATTGTCGATTACCACTAAGCCTGTGTTGAAAGAGGGCACGTTGATGCCTGCTCTGCATCCGGGCGAGATGCTGCGTGAGGAGTTTATGAAGCCGCTCGGTCTGTCGGCCAACGCGCTTTCTATCGCGCTGCGCGTGCCGGTAACGCGCATCTCTGAGATCGTTCGCGAAAGGCGGGGCATTACGGCGGACACGGCGTTCCGGCTGGCGCGATATTTCAACATGACGCCGGAGTTCTGGATGCGGCTGCAGATGGACTATGACCTGGAGTCGGCCTCAGGAGAGCGACAGGCGGCAATTCACAAAGAAATTCGTCCTCGTCCGAGTTTGCAGCCGGAAAGGGAGGGCCGCCGGCGGGCGATTGCGTAGCGGATTCCCGGCGCATTAACGTCCTCTATTGCACCGGCTCGCGCCTTTTACGCAGGAATTGCATCGGAAACGAGGATTCGTAATTAACCAGAAATCCAGCAGCAAACAAACCATGCCCACCACGACCCAAAAGGACTATTACGCAACGCTCGGCGTCAAGAAGACGGCCACGGCGGAGGAGATTCGCAAGGCTTTCCGCAAGGCTGCGCGCAAATACCACCCTGACGTGAATCCGGGCGACAAGCGCGCCGAGGAGAAGTTCAAAGAAATCTCAGAAGCCAACGACGTCCTGAGCGACGAGAAGAAGCGCAAGATCTACGATCAGGTTGGCTTCTACTCCGATCAGATCGATCCGGCGACGGCCGAGGCCTATGCGCGCCAGCAGCGCTCCGGCGGGCAACCCCCGATCGACTTCGGCGGATTCGATTTCTCGAACTTTTCGGGTGGCGGTTTTCCCGGCCACCAGGAGAACGCGGGCAGCACGGGGTGGGGCAGCTTCAAAGACATCTTCTCGGGTATCTTCTCGGGGGCGCAGCATCCGCAGCCTCACGGGCCGCAGCCCGGGACCGACCTCGAGTATCAGGCGATTGTCGATTTCTGGACGGCCATTCGCGGCGGCCAGGCGCGCATCCAAGTCAACCGCCAGGAAACCTGCCTAACATGCCATGGACAGGCGACCTCCGGTGGTAGTGTGCAGTGTCCCGAGTGCCACGGCACGGGCCAAGTGACCCAGATGGGCGGCCGCATGAAATTCAACATCACTTGCCCGCGCTGCAACGGCACGGGCCGCGTGTCCAATACCTGCGCAACCTGCCACGGCGAGGGCACGGTCACGCGCTCGGAAACGGTTGACTTCCGAATCAAGCCAGGCACGCGCGACGGCCAGCGCATCCGTCTGCAGGGCAAAGGCAATGCCGGCGTCAATGGCGGCTCGCCCGGCGACTTGTTCCTCATCGTGCGCACGGGCTCGCATCCGGTGTTCACACGACAAGGCGACGACATTCTGCTCACCGTGCCCGTTTCGGTGGCCGAAGCTTCGCTCGGCGCCAAGGTTGACGTGCCGACGATCGACGGCCGCGCGCAGTTGAAGATTCCGCAGGGCACGCAGAACGGTCAGAAACTGCGAATGAGAGAGCGCGGCGTTGAAAGCGCACAGCACCCCGGCCAGCGTGGCGACGAAATCGTCACCGTCGAGGTGGTTGTTCCGCACCTGAACGACGAGCGCAGCCGCGAGATCATGCGCGAACTGGCGCGGCTCAACCCCGCCGACCCGCGGAAGCCGCTGTTTGACAAGTTGTAGACGTCCGCGCCGATTCAAGCGCAGTTTTTCGGGCCAATTCGGTTAACCTGATCCGGGAAGATGCCTATGCCCACCAAACGCAAGTCCAAAGGCGCATACATGATCTCGGCCGTAGCCGAGATGTACGAGATCCACCCTCAGACCCTGCGCCTCTACGAACGCGAAGGGCTGCTCAAGCCGTCGCGCTCGGAGGGCAACACGCGTCTCTACACCGACGAGGATCTGGAGCGCCTCGAATTCATCCTCAACCTGGCTCGCGACCTTGGCGTCAATATCGCCGGCATCGCCATCATTTTGCAGATGCGCGAGCGCATGGAGGAGATGAACCGCCAGATGCAGAGCTTTGTCGAATACGTGCGCTCGGAGATGCTGACGCGTTTCCAGCAGGCCGCGACGGGCTCAGTCGCAGCCATCGTGCCTATCCGGAAAACAATGGCTCCGCCATCGCGTCCCGGGCCTGCGCGCAGACCGTAGCGAGCCGCGTCACTGGGGCCAAGCGCAGCGCACGCAGGCGCCGCTGCTTTTGCCTGCTCCGCGTATGCTTGAACCAGCATGCCCTACCTCCTTTTAGGCCTCGCTGTTTTCGGCCTCATTACGTCTACGGTTTTTGCGGGAATCGTGTTGTGGGCGGTTCCGGGTTACCTGCGCGAACGACACG
>Ga0187782_10001564_pt1 | contig 16736 bp, 14 predicted proteins | sample 0715_SJ02_MP15_2_FD_132454 | JGI IMG/M metagenome (GOLD analysis project Ga0187782, IMG submission 132454) | Tropical peat soil microbial communities from peatlands in Department of Meta, Colombia - 0715_SJ02_MP15_20_MG | ecosystem: Environmental > Terrestrial > Soil > Wetlands > Peat | place...
GTGTGGTATGAAGTGTTTGCGGGTGAAAAGGCCTTCAAGCAATTTGGCGAATGGCTGCCCGAGGGCACCCTCGAGGCCATTAAAGAGTTTCGCATTGCCATCAAAGGGCCGCTGACGACGCCGGTGGGTGGGGGCATCCGAAGCTTGAACGTGGCTCTGCGGCAGCTTTTGAACCTCTACGCTTGCTGGCGGCCGGTGAAGTACATTCCGGGCGTGCCGTCTCCGGTCAGGTATCCGGAGCGCATGAACATCATCATCTTCCGTGAAAACACGGAGGATGTTTATGCGGGCATCGAATGGCCCGAAGGGTCGCAGAAGGCGAAATTTGTTATCGACTTTGTGAATACGCTGCTGCGCGAGGATGGAGGAAAGAAGCAGATCCGCCTCGACTCCGGAGTGGGCATCAAACCCATTTCGATCACCGGCACCAAGCAGTTGGTGCGTCGGGGCATGCGTTACGCCCTCGAACATGGTTTGAAGACTGTGACCCTTGTCCATAAGGGTAACATCATGAAGTTCACCGAAGGTTCCTTCCGCGACTGGGGCTATGAGCTGGCCAAGCAAGAGTTCCGCCAGCATATCATCACGGAGCGCGAGCGCTGGGTGCTCGAAGGAAAGGACAAGGACCCCAATGCCTCGATTGAGGCGTTGGCGGCCCTGGTCGAGCCCGGACTGGAAACGGCAACCGAGGGTTTCAAGCAGCAGATTTCGAATGAGGTAAAGGACTGCTTGGAATCCATCTATGCGACTCATGGCCGGGGTCAGTGGAAGACCAAAATGCTGGTAAACGACCGCATTGCCGATTCCATGCTTCAGCAGATTCTCACGCGCGCGGACGAATACCAGGTGGTCTGCACGCCCAACCTGAACGGCGATTACCTTTCAGACGCATGCGCGGCCCAGATCGGCGGGCTGGGCCTGGCCCCGGGCGCGAACATTGGCGATGGGTTCGGAGTGTTCGAGGCCACGCACGGCACGGCGCCCAAATACGCGGATAAAGACGTGATCAATCCCGGGGCCGTCCTCCGCTCCGGAGCGTTGATGTTCGAATTCGTCGGCTGGCCAGAGGCCGGCAAGCTCATCGAGGACGCCTTGGCTGCAACCATTGCGCAGCGGCGCGTCACCTACGACTTGGAGCGGCTGATGACTATGGATGGCGTCACCGGCGTGCAGAAGCTCAGTACGAGCGCTTTTGCAAGCGCGATTATTGAGAACCTACGGGCAGGGAATAGGGAACAGGGAATAGGGAACGGGGAATAAGGGCAGGGGTGCAGGGGCTAGGGCGATCTTCGACTTTAGATTTCAGTTTTTGGATTGACGCGGCCTACTGCTTAATGCTTTCTGCCTACTATCTTTCTTGGGGGGCTCATGATACGCAAAAAAGTGACTGTGGTGGGTTCAGGGAATGTTGGCGCGGAAGTGGCGCAGCGCCTGGTGGACAGGCAAATGGCGGATGTGGTCATGGTTGATATCCTCGAAGGCGTCCCGCAGGGTAAGGCTTTGGACATGCTCGAATCGGGGCCCATCGAGGGTTACGACGTCAAGATCAGGGGAACGAATGATTACGCGGACACGGCGAACTCGGACTTGGTGGTGATCACGGCGGGGTTGGCGCGCAAGCCTGGCATGAGCCGCGACGACCTGCTGAGGAGGAACCACGAAGTCGTCAAAGGAGTTACCGAGCAGGTGGCGAAGTACTCGCCGGAAGCCATCTTGATCGTGGTGACCAACCCGCTGGACGCCATGGCGCAGACGGCGTTCAAGGTGAGCGGGTTTTCCAAGAACCGCGTGATCGGCATGGCGGGTGTTCTGGATACGGCCCGCTACCGGACCTTCATCGCGGAAGCCTTGAACGTCTCGGTTCTGGACGTGCACGGGTTCGTTCTGGGCGGCCACGGAGACACGATGGTGCCTGTGCCGCGGTATACGTCCGTGGCGGGAATTCCGGTGGAGGATTTGATGCCCCGCGAACAGCTCGAGGCCATCATTAAGCGCACCCGCAACGGCGGAGCCGAAGTTGTGAATCTCCTCAAAACCGGAAGCGCCTTTTACGCGCCTTCCTCGGCCGTGCTTGAGATGGTTGACTCCATCTTCGCGGATCGCAAGAAAATTCTGCCTTGCACCGTTTACCTCGAGGGTGAGTACGGCATCCACGGCGTGTTCGTGGGAGTGCTGGTGAAGCTCGGCGTGCGTGGTGTCGAGGAGATCGTGGAAATCAAACTCACGCCGGAAGAACAGGCCGCGCTCGAAAAATCCGCCGCCGCGGTGAAGGAACTTACGGAGATTATTGGAGTTTGACGGGAGACAGCCGACTTGACTTTCAGAGACCGACTTGATACCTGTAAATTGATGGTCTTTGATGTGTCATGGTCACAATCGCCGAGGCGGCGGGTGTCCCTGGCGCGTCATGGGGAATTGGATCGAGGGAATTAAATGCTTAAGCTTAAGGAGCGCTATGTAGTGGATGACCAGGGAAACCGGATCAGCGTTGTCTTGGACATCGCAGATTACCAAGAGCTACTCGAGGAATTGGAAGAACTCGAGTGCATCCGCGCCTATGACGCCGCGAAGGCATCCGGAGAGCAGGCTGTTCCATTTGAGCAGGCAATCGCTGAGATCGAGTTGGATCGTAAGTGAACTACACCGTTCTAATACTGCCCCGAGCACAAGAAGAATCGCGCAGCTTCCCGCTGAGTCCTACGAACGCGTACGCGACGGAATTCGCGCCTTAGCTCAGGATCAGCGGCCTCATGGATGCCTCAAGCTGACCGCCAGGGAAGGATGGCGTGTCCGCGGCGGAGATCATCGGGTGGTATACGAACTCGACGACCAGCGACGCACCGTAACCGTCCTTCACGTCGGCCATCGGCGCGACGTATACCGTTGAACTACTGGCCTTGTCCTTTGCCCTTCCATCCTGCTACGCCACGTCTACAATCTTCACCGCATTCATAACCACGGGCGTTTTGGGCCGGTCGTTCCGGTCGCGCGCAACGGCAGCGATTCTTTCCACGATCTCCTGGCCTTTCGCCACTTGACCGAAAATGGTGTGCCGGTTATTTAGCCAACTCGTAGCCGCAAGCGTAATGAAGAACTGGCTGCCGTTTGTACCCGGGCCGGCATTGGCCATGGCCAGCTTGCCCGGCTTGTCGAACACCACGCCCTTAGCGAATTCGTCTTTGAACTCGTAGCCGGGTCCGCCCGTGCCGGTGCCAAGCGGGCATCCGCCCTGAATCATGAATTCGGGAATGACGCGATGGAAGGTCAGTCCATCGTAGAAGGGCCGACGAGCGGGCTTGCGCGTTTTCGGATCGGTGAACTCTTTCACTCCTGTCGCGAGGCCAACAAAATTCGCCACGGTTTCCGGGGCGTGTTGCGGGAACAGCTCACAGGTAATTTCGCCTTGGCTGGTCTCGAAGATAACGTACTTGCCGGGTTTTGGATCGGTCATGGAAACTCCCTGCAAAAGCAGAAACTAGAAATCAGAAACTAGAAAATAGGGTCGAAACTCGAAATTCGAAACTGGAAACTCAGAAATCGAAACCCGAAAGACAGCTGCCCTGCCCGCGCTCGCTAGCCAGCACGCTGGCCACTACCCACTAGCCACTGATTTGGTCACCACTGACCACTGACTACTGAACGATCATGGCCACCTTGATGCTATCCAGCAGCGGGAAGTTTTTGTCGAGGTAGGTTCTTCCTTCGTTTGTAATTCGGCCCTGGTCGGGACCCCTGCCGCCCGGCGCGCCCTCGCCATAACCGCTATAGAATTGTTGGACCACGTCCATGCCTTCGACGACTTTGCCGAAAGGTGCGAAGCCCATGCTGTCGAGGTTCTGGTTATCGGCAAGATTGACGAAAAGTTGGGTGGTGCGGGTGTTACGCCCGGCGGTGGCGAAGGTCAGGTAGCCGGTCAGGTTGCTCTGTGTGACGGGATCGTCCTTAATGGTAGCGGAAGCCCAGACCCGAGAAACTTCAGGTCTAGGGTTAAGGCCGAATTGCGCAACGAAGCCCGGCAGCACGCGGAAGAAGGCCGCGCCGTCGAAGAAGTGGTTCTTCACCAGATTGTAGAAACGGTCCGCCCCCAACGGCGCCCAGGCGCGCGTGACTTCTACGACGAAATCGCCCTTGGTGGTCGTGAACTTTGCCTTGAACGTGGCAGGAGCCTGCTCTTTAAGAGCAGACGGTACGAGCAGCGAGATGCGTGGCGCAGGGTGCTGTGACGCCTGCCCGGCAGTACTCTGAGCCCCGCTCTGGGCGCCATGAGTTCCAGCAATAAATATAATTGCGCAAAATGTGGTCAGCAGTTTTTTCATCATCATCTCCAAGTCTCCTAAGTTGTGTTGTATGGGGATGGCTTGCCGTTCCCCGATCTTAGGTTAAACGATCCCAGGGGTAGGGCAAGGCCCACGGCTGTCCATTACCAGCTCACGCCCGTGGCCAGAGCGGCTCCGCCGCCCCGACTTGCGGAAAGCCTCCGGCTTTCCGGCCACTCCCTCGCCCTTCGTCCTCCTCTGCGCAGGCTGGAAGGCTCGGCCTTCCAGCCTGCGCAGAGGAGGTTATTCAGGTCAGGTGTCCCTCGGAAAGGCAAAGCCTTTCCGCAAATCAGGCGGCAGAGCCGCGCCCAGCGCTCGCCTGAGTTGCCAATTTGGACAGGCCTGGGCATGCCCTATCCCTACACACTATTTTTGCGAACGCATCTCGCGACTCACATGCTCCACTTGACGCATGACGCGAAGCAGGTTGCTGCCCAGAATCTTCTTCAAGTCCTGTTCGCTATATCCGCGGCGGGCCAGCTCGCGCACCAAGTCAGGAAGTTTCGAGACATCCTCCATGCCCTTCGGGGCCGAATTAATGCCATCAAAATCGGAGCCCAGGCCGACGTGGTCGATGCCGCCCACCTGCACGGCGTGGTCAATGTGGTCGGCGATGACCGTGTAACTCGGGACCGGCAAATCCTTGAGCAGGGCCTGCTCAATTTTCTCTTGTTCAAGGTAGGGTAGCCGCTTGCCCTGGCGTGCGTATCGCGCCCGCGCTGCGGCAAGTTCGGCTTCCAAATGCTTTTCGACTTTCTTGTAGGCATCGGCATACGCCTGGCTCAGGAAGCCGGAATAGAAGTTGATGTCCATAACGCCGCCGTTTTTGGCCAGGGCGCGGATCATCTCGTCGGTCATATTACGCGGAACATCGCAAAGAGCGCGGCAGGAGGAGTGCGAGGCGATGACGGGTGCTTTGGTGACGGCCAGCGTATCGTAAAAGGTCTTATCGGAAACATGGGAGATATCCACCATCATTCCCAGGCGGTTCATGCGCTCGACCACTTGCTTCCCAAAATCCGTCAGCCCGTTCCATTTCGGCTGGTCGCCGGAAGAGTCGGCCCAGTCGGTATTGGCGGTGTGGGTCAGCGTCATATAACGCACGCCCAGGCGATAGTAGATGTCTAGGGCACGAAGGTCGTCCTGAATGATGTGGCCACCCTCGACACCCATCAGGATGGCGAACTTCCCCTGGAGACGTAGGCGCACGATTTCGTCTGCCGTCGTGGCCATGCCGAGGACGTCGGAGTGGCGTCCCACCTGCTCGTAGATGACGTCAATCAAATCGAGGGCACGGTGAATCAGGTCCTGCTTCGGCCAAGTCACATCCACCCAAATGGAGAAGAACTCGGCACCCAGATGCCCCTGCCGCATCTTCGGGATACTAATCATGAAAGGGCTGTCCGGCTGGGTGAGGTCGTAGTCCTCATCGAGCATCATCTGTGGGGTATCCGCGTGAGTGTCGATGATGATGGCTTGCTGAAGAACTCTTTCAGCCGTCTTCTCCCCATCTGCCGGCGGGCGCTGGGATGAGAATAAGGGGACGGCTGCCAGGCTGCAAACCAGCAATAATCTGAGCATCCGCCGTGACTTTAGCATGATAAGGGCCTTTGCCATCCTAGAGCCTCCGATTATCAGAAGTCGTGATAGGGTTTGTCAAACCGATTCTGACGAGGGAGCGCGCGAAATAGGCTTTGGCAGTGCTATAATCATTCACATTCTTTACGGGCAGGCGGAAACTATGGCGAATACCCTCCCACGTCTGATCGTTCGTGACGCTTTTGGGAACCAGCGCGAAGTCGAAATTGGGCGCACACCTTTTACCATGGGCAGGCAGAGCGACAGTGACTTGGTGTTGCTGGACAGCAGAATCTCGCGCCGTCACGCGCGCATTGTCCAGAACGAAAAGGGTTACCTGATTGAGGATTTGGGGAGCCGGCACGGGACGGCCGTGAACAATGAACAGGTCAGTTCCTGCGTGCTGAAATCAGGTGATCGCATCAATCTGGGTGTGGCGGATTCCTACATACTTTCCTTCGTGGAAGACCAAGCAGTGCTGCCGGAACTGCTGGAAAAGCTGGAGAAGGCTGCGGTAGGTCCCGCCCCCCAGCTTCAACATCTCGGGCTGCTCCTCCGCATGGCCCAGATGATGCACCGGGCCCCGGCGCTCGAGGAAGTCCTCGTGGCGCTAGTGGACTCGGCGCTCCAATTGACCAACGCGGAGCGCGGGTTGCTCTTCCTCCGCGAAGACGATGGAATCCTTCACCTGAAGTTGGCGCGGGGGGCAGGTGGCGTTTATCTGGGACGCGAGGTTACCGATTACTCCCGCACCGTGGTGGATCGCGTGGCAGCCTCGGGCCAGGAAGAGGTGATCCTGGAAGACCAGATGACCGGCCGCACCGCTCAGGAAACCAGGATCGTCCGCGCCGAAGTGCGCGGCATTGTGGCCGTCCCCTTACAGAAGCTGCCGGTTTCCGAGGCCAGGGGTGAGACCATCCAAGTCATGGCGCCCGAATTACTCGGCGTCCTCTACCTCGATACGCGTTCGCACCCCGCTGCGGTTACGGGACTCGACCGCCAAGTGCTGCAAACGCTCGCCGTCGAAGGTGCAACGGTCATCGAGAACGCTCGCCTGTTGCGCATTGCGCAGGACCAAGAGCGCATCCAGCACGAAATGTTTCTGGCACGCAATATCCAACAGGGGCTTTTGCCGCGCCGCTTCCCGCAGAGCGACTACTTCCAGGTTTGCGCCACCACCATGCCGATGGAACATGTGGGGGGAGATTACTATGATATGGTGTACCTGCCCGACGAGCGTTACGGATTCATCGTGGCGGACGTCTCGGGCAAGGGCCTTCCCGCCGCCATGCTGGCGACCAACCTGCAAGGAGCCTTCGCAGGCGTGGCGGCCGGAGATCCCGACCTTGCTCTTTTGTTCCGGCGAGTGAACGATTTCCTTTGCGAGCGGACACCTCCGGAAATGTTCGCGACCATACTCTACGGCGTCCTGGACCGTTCCGGCACGTTCCAGTTCGTCAACGCCGGGCACGTTCCGCCCCTGCTCATCCGCGCCAACGGCGTGGTTGAGAATCTAACTTCCTCGAACTTCCCCGTGGGATTGTTTGATGGCGCGACATTCGAAGTCGCCAGCGCCCTGTTGCAATGCGGCGACGTTTTGGTGATTTGCTCGGATGGCGTCACCGAGGCCCAAAAAGCTGATGAAGACCTGTTCGGAGAAGCCAGGTTGCGGAATTCTCTCCAAGGTTGTTCAGGCCTGACACCGGAGGAAATCTGTCACCGCGTGGTGGGCGCGGTGCACGAATTTGTGGGGGATTCTCCGCAGACGGATGACCTCACGCTCACCGTAGTGCGATTTGGACCCCAGCCCGTAGGCAGAAATTAGAAACTAGAAAATGGAAATTAGAGAGTGCAGCCGCCCGTCGTCGGGAGTGGGGAAAAACCTGCCGCAAAAACATGGAGGGCGACGGCTTGCCTTCCCCTGAACATTGGGTGCGGCAAACCCTGCCCCTACGGGTCGAAAAGTTGCCGCAGCTTTTGAAGGTTTAGCTCTTCGAGGGTTTGGACCACGAGGTCGGCCTGCGTGCGCGCCCGCAGTTCCAACTCGGGGAACGTGGAAGCCACAGCCACACATTTCATGCCCGCACGCTTGGCTGCCTCAATCCCCACGAATGAGTCTTCGATGACGGCGCAGTGGGTGGGAAGGAGGGCCAGTTTCTGGGCAGTTTTCGAGAAGATTTCCGGATGCGGTTTGCTATGCGTGATCTCATCGCCCGTCAAGACAACCTGGAAAAAGGGACGAAGCTTGAGGGCGTCAAGAATGAAGAACACGTTTTTGCTCATGGCAGCGGAGGCCAGCGCCACTAATACACCATGGTCATGACACTCAGCGATTAGCCTCTCAACTCCTGGAAAGGGCTTGGCGTGTGGAGCAAAAGCCACTCGGAATCTCGCTTCGAGTTCTTCGCTGAGCCGGCGCCTGTCGTCCGCAGTGATCCGTTCTCCGAAGAAATGACGGAGGGTGGGGTCATTGCCCGGTCCGAGCACCTGCATGGGAAGGGTCTTGCGGTCAAACGCGATGCCGTATTCCGTCAAAAGCGCTTCCCACTTCCGAACGTGAAATGGGTTGGTGTCCGCAAGCACGCCGTCCATGTCGAAAATCACAGCGGCGGGAAGGAGGGAATTCGCGGTCATGTCGCTCCGGAAGTCGTCAGCAGTAAGTTGTCAGTGGTCAGTTGTCGGTGGTCAGTTGTCCTTGGTCCGTTGTCAGTTGCCGGCTGGCCCCGTCTAGCGCCTGACACCTGAGACCTGGCACCTGACACCTGCTTTTTTGCTCGTCACTTGTCACTGCTCTATACGCCGGAGGTTTTCGAGCAACTTCTCCGGCGGCAGCGTATTCAGCACGTCCTGCTTGCGCAACCAGCCACGCCGCGCGGTCACCACTCCGTACTGCATAAGTTTGAAGTGATCGGGGCTGTGTCCATCAGTGGAAATGATGACTTTCATTCCTCGGTCGCGTGCCAGCTTCAGGTGCCGGTCACAGAGGTCGAGGCGTTCCGGATGGCCGTTCAATTCCAGGATGACGCCGTATTCCTTTGCTGCCGCAAAAACCCTTTCAAGATCAAAAACGAACGGGTCGCGCTTCAAAAGCTGGCGGCCCGTGGGGTGTCCGAGGATCCTGACATAGGGATTGGCGAGAGCTTTCAGGAGGCGGGCAGTCATTTCCGGGCCGGGCATGTTCATGCGGGAATGGACGCTTACCAGAACGATGTCGAATTGCTTCAGGATTTCATCCGGGTAATCGAGACTGCCATCACCCAGTATGTCGACTTCCGCGCCTGCCCAGATGTTGATGCCCCTGACTTTCTTGCGCGCCGCTTTGATGCGGTGAATGTTCTCCACGGCGCGTTTGTCGTCCAGGCCATTCGCGATGGTCACGGCTTTCGAATGGTCGGTGATGAGGATATATTCATAGCCGAGCTGTTTGGCGGCGTGCGCCATCTCCTCCACGCTCGCCTTGCCATCCGAGGCGGTAGTGTGCATCTGCAAGTCACCCTTGATGTCGCGCAGTTCCACTAGCTTGGGGAGCCCACCTTCTTCCGCTGCTTCGATCTCGCCCAGGTTTTCGCGCAGCTCCGGGGGAATCCACGGCAGGTCCAGCTTGGCGTAGATTTCTTCCTCGCTTCGGCGGGCCAGCGGTTCCTCCCCTTGGAAAAGGCCATATTCGCTCAGCTTCCACCCTCGTTTTTTGGCGCGCTCGCGCAGCGCCACGTTGTGTTCTTTTGAACCTGTGAAGTACTGCAAGGCGGCGCCGTAAGACTCGCGGTCCAGCAAGCGGACGTCGACTTGCATATCATTCTGGAGCTTCACGCTCACTTTGTCTTCACCTTTGGCCAGCAACTGGGCCACATCGGGGAATCGGGCAAAGTGGTCCGCGATGCCAGCTGGGTCATGGCCAATGACAAGCAGGTCAAGGTCTCCCACGGTTTCACGCCCGCGCCGGAGTGAGCCAGCTGGGGTCACTTGCTCCACCCCGCTAAATTCCTTAAGGTAGTGCGTGAGCTGTTGGGCGGTTTCGTAGGCCGTGTCCAGGCGGAAGCGTCCGGCGGCCCGCCGGTAAACTTCGAGGGCTTTCAGGATGTTCTCCTCCGACTTAACGCTCATGCCGGGGAGGTTGCGCAAGCGCCCCGCCTTAGCGGCGGCTTCCAAGTCGTCAATGGTCTTGATGCCTGCTTCCTTGTAAAACAAACGCACTTTCTGCGGACCGACGGTCTGCAGTTGTAGTAGTTCGAGGAGGCTTGCTGGGACCTTGGCCAATTGCTCCTGGTGGTACTTGCTTTTCCCGGTCTCAACCAGCTCGACGATTTTCTTGGCAAGATCTTCGCCAATCCCGGGGATGTCGGTCAGTTTTCGGTCGGGGTTGCGGGAGATGTCTTCCAGTCGTTCCGGATGACCTTCGATCGTGCGTTTGGCACGATCATAAGCAGCGGCCTTGAAAGTCCATTTGGGGTCGTCCTGGATGATCTTCATCAAGTTCGAGATTTCTTCAAAGACGGCTGCAATTTCACGATTTTCCATGGACGCCTCCGGTCTTCTCAGATAAACCAATTAGAATTAGCCACTTACTTCCCGTGACCGAGTGTTCCTTTTTGCCACATGCGGTGTTAGAATCACAGCTTGGCGGATTTCCGATGACTCAACCGCGCTTTGGCCTCCAAAGCAAGATTATCATTATATTCGCCCTTGCGGTTGTCTCTGTTGTTGTGGTTTCGACTTACATTGCCATGCTCTTGACCCGGCAACTGGTTGAGGAGGAGATCTACAGCAAGGCCTGGGCGCAGGCAAGAGCTACAGCTCACCAGTTGGTCAACGCAGACGCCCTCCAGGACACCGCGAAACTTCAACAAGTCTTAAAGCAAATGCAACGCGACCTACCGGGAGTGCGGCAGGCGGATGTTTACCTGCACGGCTCGTCGCACCGTCTTGAGGCCACGACCGCACCCCAGGGAGAGCACCTGGAGTTGGACAATATCCCCGGGATCGAGCAATACGACGAGTTCGAGCGACCGGACGATGAGTCCATCACGATTGAAACCAACCACGGCAAGTTCTGGGTTATAGGGGTGACGATCCGTTCCCAGGGGCAGGCGGTGGGATGCTTGAATCTGAAGGTCTCCAAGTCGCAAACCAGTATTGTAACTCGCCAGTTGGTGGTCCGCAATCTGCTGCTGACGTTGGCAAGCTTGGTGGTGGTCATTCTGGCAGTTCACATCTTCTTCCTGCGGGCGGTAAGGGCTCCGGTGAAGGATATGATCCGCGTCATGGAAGGCGCTGAAAAGGGGCAACTCCACATGCGGGCCAGCCTGCCAAGCATGGATGAGATCGGCATGCTCGCGGCACACCTGAACCGGATGCTGCGCCGGATTGAGAACTTCAATACCGAATTGGAGGGCAAGGTTCAGGAATCCACCGCAGGGCTGGCAGCGGCCAATGAAGAACTGCGGCGCATCAACGAGGAGCTGTTCGAGACCCAGAAGAAGCTGGCGCGCTCGGAGCGCTTGGCCGTGGCGGGTCAACTCGCCGCCAGCCTGGCCCACGAAATTGGGACGCCCCTTAATTCCATATCCGGCCACGTGCAGTTGCTCGCCCGCCGTAAGGATGCCGACGAATCCACTCGACGCCGACTCCAGATCATTGAAAAGCAGATTGACAACATCGTGCGCACCGTCAATCAACTGCTTTCCTGGAGCCGCGAATTTGAACTCAAAATCGAGCTGGTCGACCTGCGCCGCCTTGTCGAGGAGGCAGTGCTGCTCTCCTCTCCTGCCCTGCAACTCAGGAAGATCCAGGTCAAGCTGAGTCTGGCAAAGGATTGTCCGAAGATTTACGGGGACGGGGGGTATTTGCAGCAAGTTTTCTTAAACCTCATCAATAACAGTATGGATGCCATGCCGCAGGGGGGCGCATTGCGGATTGAGATGGGGCTGGCGGATGGGGGTGCAAGAGAAGTTGTCATTCGCGTAGCGGACAATGGCGTGGGCATGTCACCGGAAACGATGGTCCATGTGTTCGACCCCATGTTCACAACCAAGAGGATGGGGAAGGGAAGTGGCTTGGGCTTGGCAATTTGTGAGCAGATCATTCGCCAGCATGGCGGCAGCATTCACGTGGAAAGCGAGCCGGAGCGAGGAACTACCTTCACGTTGCTCCTGCCCATCAATTGCCGTGAGAAGGCTGAGGCATCGGGGGCAGCAGTGGAAAGTAGTAAAGTTTAAAGGGTAAGAAAAAGGGTCGAACGGCCGCTGACGGGAGTTTGTGTTCTTATTCTGCGCGGAGCTTTGTGGCCGCGTCGTGAAAGGCAGGAAATTTGGAGACTGCGAAGAGTGAAAAAACGAGTGAGGGAGCGAAGCCAGCGAGCGCTAACATCCTGGTTGTGGATGATGACGCCGAGACATTGGAACTGCTGCGGGAGATTCTGGGGGAGGAGGGCTATCGGGTAGTCACTTCCGCCAGCGGTGAAGAGGCCCTCGAAGTTGGCAAGCAGGAACTCTTCGACGTCATTATCAGTGACATGAGGCTAGGAACCCGCCTCAACGGACTTGACGTCTTGCGCACTTACAAGACCCTCCAACCGGAGTCCGAGGTCATTCTGATTACCGCTTTCGGAAGCATGGAAACCGCCATCGAAGCCGTCAAGGCAGGAGCCTTTGATTATATCTCCAAGCCCTTCAAGATCGATGAAGTCTTGTTGCAAGTCGACCGCGCACTGAAGACCCGCAAGCTGATCCGTGAAAACCGTAACCTAAAGCGTCAGCTTGAAAGCCAGGGACAACTCTCCAGCCTCGTGGGCCGAAGCCCCAAGATGCTGGAAATCTACAAGAAGATTGCGGTGGTGGCGGACTCGCGTTCCACGGTCCTGATTTGCGGAGAGAGTGGGACTGGGAAAGAACTCGTCGCGCGGGCAATTCACTATAATGGGCCCCGAGCTGCGGAGCGGTTCTATGCCGTCAACTGCGGCGGCCTGGCGGAATCGCTGCTGGAGACGGAGCTTTTCGGGCATGTGCGCGGCTCATTTACGGGGGCCATTGAAAACAAGCGGGGCATCTTCGAGGAGGCCAGTGGCGGCACCGTGTTTCTGGATGAGGTCAGCGAGATGAGTCCCGCCCTCCAGGTGAAGGTCCTTCGCACCGTGGAGGAACAGGAGGTGCGGCGGATCGGCAGCAACCAGGTGATTAAAGTTGACGTTCGCATCGTCGCCGCGAGTAATCGCAATCTGGCTGGACTAGTGGAGGAAGGCAAATTCCGGCAGGACCTTTATTACAGATTGCGGGTGATCGAAATTGACCTCCCACCCTTGCGCGAGCGCCTGGAAGATATCCCCTTGCTGGTGGAGCATTTCCTGAAGAAGTTCGGAGCTGAGCGAGGAAGAGAGTTTTCGATTTCTCCCTACGCCCTTTCCGCTTTGATGAGCTACGAATGGCCCGGGAATGTCCGTGAGCTCGAGAATGCCCTCGAGTCGGCGGCGGCGCTGACGCGCACCGGCTTCATCTCACCCGAAAATCTACCTCCCAAATTGTGCCGGGAGTCGCGGGAGGACGACCGCTTGGAGGCCTTCTATGTGGCGCTGCCTTCTCTTGCGGAAATGGAAAAGCGCTATCTGACCCATGTCCTGAAGGTAACCGGCGGCAATAAGGTTAGAACCGCTTCCCTCCTTGGCATCAATCGGCGAACCCTTTACCGGAAAATCGAGGAGTACAAGATCAGGGAATAGGGAACAGGTAACAGGGAACAGGGAAAGGCTAAAGGGCGAAGGGTAAAGGGTGAAGCGGGATGTGGCTAAGAGAGTAGCCCTCTCCCTTGGGGAGAGGGTGGACCGTGACGGCGCTCTCACCAGCCGTCGCGGGCCGGGTGAGGGGTCGGTTGCGCGGCGCGAACACTTCGCCAGTTTGCTGTGGTGCCAGGCTGCTGAGATGATGATATGGGGGGCCTGATCGGTACGCGGTCGGATTTGAGGCGCGGAGGACAGGACAATCAGAGCGAATTAGGGTATCCTGAAACAGGGCTTAATCGCAAATTCGGAGGTTGGGCCGGGTGAGGGGTTACTTGGGGGGAGGCCGAAGCCCAGCCCGGAGAAACTCTCACGGCGTTGCATGAAATATTCTTACATCGCCAAATGCGCACTGAAGCACCTTGGGTCGGGCTTCAAACCCCCTTACATGGTGATGTTTGAAACCACGCTGATGTGCAATATGTTTTGTGAGTATTGCATTTTCGGCGAAGAGGGAAAATTCAACGACCTGCAAAGCCGGGCGGTGCGCGATCGCATCTTCAAGCGCATTGACGAGTTTTGCGAAATGGGCATCTTTGCGCTCAGCTTCTCGGGCGGCGAGCCGTTACTGAATCCCCATACCTGCGATTACATCGCCTACGCCGAGGATAAGGGCATGTGGACTTCCATGCCCACCAACGGCCTGCTCATCCGCAAGTACGCGGAGGGTGTGGCGCGGCTCGGCATGCTCGAGGTCTCCATCGATTCGCTCAACCCACAGCGCTTCGCCAAACGCCGGGGCATCGACGCACTTCCCAAGATCATTGCTAACCTCGAATTCGTATTGACCAAGCGAGAGTCCTTCACCACGCAGATTAACGCCACCGTCAACCTAGAGAACCTCGAAGACCTTCCCGAGTTAGCGGAGTTTTGTAAGCAACGCGACTTGGTGTTGCACCCGGAAGCCATCCACAACGTGATGCGGGACGGGGAGATGCTCCCCGACGCAGAATTGCACGGGGCGGAAATCGATAAGGTCGAATTGTTTTTACGGGAGTTGCGCGCCGGCTACCCCAAGAACGTGCGCTTCTATTCCCACTACTATACCTTCTACCGCAATGGCGGGTTCGGTCCCAGCTTCCCCTGCCGGCATCCCTCCAAGTTGATTTCCATGAAGCCGGATGGTTCCATCCATCTCCCTTGCGCATTCAAGACTCTCCACCAATCGCAGGCGCCTCTCAAGGAAATCTTCGCATCGGAACCCGCCCGGCAGATCATCGCCCAAGAGTCCACGCTATGGGACTTCTGCAAAGGATGCAAGATCGGCTGCCCTTACGAAGTTAGCGCCTTCAGGAACAGTCCGATGCTGGCCCTGGAGTCCGGGCTGAATTTCCTGCGCATAATCTGAACCGAGCAGCCTGCCGCAAGGCGCCATGGAGCAAGAGGTAGCGCAGACCTGCTTTTCAAGGTCTGCGGTTCTTCCAGACAGAAACACCCAGGCGGTGATGGCGAAGCGGTGCTTCCGCCGTATGCGGGCAAGAGAAGCGGCCAGGCGCTCATAATCCGAGGTTTCCGGCAAGGCTCTGGACGGCGCTAACTTCACGGTGACGAAGATGTAGCGGTCGTAAAGAAATGGGCGGCGCAGGCGTGACATGGGGATAATTTACCCGCTGTGGTCATGGCCTGCAAGGCTCTCCGGAAACCCGCAGACCTTGAAAAGCAGGTCTGCGCTTGCTCTCACTCCTCACCGCCTAAAAAGAGATTACACACCCTTGCACGTGGGCAAGCAACAATCTGCCTTGGTGGGCTATAATGGTGATGATTGCCGGTTCCGGGGCGATGACGAGGTGTGGAGAGAACTATGGCTAAGGTCCCTTTAGATGATGCGAGGTTGAAGGCGCTTTTCAAGAAAGCCTTAACAGAGGTGTTAGAGGAGCGCAAGGACCTGCTGCGCGATGTGATCGAGGAGACCCTGGAAGATATCGCACTTGCCCGCGCCATCGAAGCGGGGCAGCGCACGGCGGAAGTCAGTCGTAGCGAAGTATTCTCCGTCCTTGAGGGCGGCCATTGAAGGTTCGCTTCAAAGCGAGCTTTTCCGTTGACCTGCGAGCCATAAAGGACAAATCCCTCCTGGAGCGTGTCAAAGAACTAATTACTCGGGTCGAGTCCGCAGAAACCTTACTCCAGATTCCGAACCTCAAGAAGTTGCGTGGCCGTGGTGCTTACTACCGAGTCAGGTTGGGTGACTATCGGGTTGGATTGGCCGTCGAAGAAAATACGATTGTTTTTGTAAGGGTGCTCCACCGCCGCGAGGTCTATCTCTATTTTCCATAGATTGAAGCAGCGCCTGCCTCCGAATTCGATCCTGCCACAGGCTGGCACTGAGGACAGTTTTATTTTCCGCGCCGGGACACATTCATCCAATCGAATGCGCATGGGCCAGCACCGAATCCTTGGCCAATTCCAGGACTGCAATCGCGTGCTCGCGAGTCACGGTGAGAAAGTCCTCGAGGAAATGATCGAGCGTATCGCCTTCTTCGATATAGTCAAGAGGGGTTTGTACCCGAACTCGTGTGCCTGCAAACACGACGGCGCCGCTCATGACTTCTTCCGACCGTGTTATCAGCAACTTTGGTAAGGCCATCATTATTTACCGGTCTACAACATCTTCCCGTACGATGCCCATGAATTGAAGGTAAAGGGTAAGTGCCGTAGACCTGCATTTCTGCGGCTCTCCGGAGTCGTGTTAGTAGGATTGCACATGTCTGCCTGCCGTGGGGCTCCGAGTCATGAACCGTGTTCTGATTAGCTCAAGTGGAAGGACGGTAATCTTCTTGTCCAAATCGTAGGCCTTGTGTCCCGGGTAGACCACGAAGAGCTGCTGCAGGCCCAAATCGTCGAGCGCAAAGCGCATTGACTTGGTAATGCCAGGGGCGTCGCCATATTTGACCTCAACTCCATAACGCGCGCCATCAAGCAAGAGCAAGAGGTCCAACTCAGCGCCAGAATGTGTCGCCCAGAAGTAAGCACTGCGTTCGCCAACCAATTGAACGAGTTCTTCGACCACGAATCCTTCCCAAGCGGCGCCCAGCTTGGGATGGCCCTCCAAGAATCGGAACGAAGGAACGCCCAGA
>Ga0187782_10001565_pt1 | contig 16734 bp, 11 predicted proteins | sample 0715_SJ02_MP15_2_FD_132454 | JGI IMG/M metagenome (GOLD analysis project Ga0187782, IMG submission 132454) | Tropical peat soil microbial communities from peatlands in Department of Meta, Colombia - 0715_SJ02_MP15_20_MG | ecosystem: Environmental > Terrestrial > Soil > Wetlands > Peat | place...
AGGTGACACCAGCGAAAGTGGGGGTGAGGCGCGCAATTTCTGCCATGATTTCCGACGCGTCGGTGTAGTGCATCGGGTAGCCGAGGGCGTTCGAAAGCGCCACGGTGACCTCCCAGTCGGCCATTCCGGCCAGTGGAGGAATGGCCTGACGCACCAGGCCGAGGCGTCGCTCCGCGTTGGTGAAGGTGCCGTCTTTTTCGAGGAAGGTCGAACCGGGCAGGAAAACGTGCGCGTAGCTGGCGGTCTCGTTGAGAAAGAGATCCTGGACAACGACGCATTCCATCGCGGCCAGACCCGCGGCAACGTGCTGTGTGTTGGGATCGGACTGAACGATGTCCTCGCCCTGGATATAGATTCCCTTGAAGGTGCCGTCGATCGCGGCATCCAGCATATTCGGAATGCGCAAGCCGGGCTCGGCCTCCAGCGGCACATGCCAGGCGGCTTCAAACTGCTTGCGTACAGCGTCGTCCGAGACATGGCGGTAGCCAGAAAACTCGTGCGGGAAGGAGCCCATGTCGCAAGAGCCCTGGACATTGTTTTGCCCGCGCAGCGGGTTCACGCCCACGCCCACCTTGCCGAAATTGCCCGTGGCCATGGCGAGATTGGCCATGCCCATCACCATGGTCGAGCCTTGACTGTGCTCGGTCACGCCGAGACCGTAGTAGATGGCGGCGTTTCCTCCCGTGGCGTACAAGCGCGCGGCCGCCCGAACCTCGGCGGCGGGAACACCCGTGTGCGCTTCCATCGCTTCGGGTGAGTTGCGCTCCTCGGCTACAAATTTCCGCCACTGCTCAAACGCGGCAATGTCGCACCGCTCCTTCACGAAGGCCTCATCGACCAAGCCTTCGGTAACGATGACGTGCGCCAGCGCATTGATCATGGCGACGTTCGTCCCGGGTCGCAGCGGCAGGTGATAGGCAGCCTGGATGTGCGGTGTTCTTACCAGGTCGATCCGGCGTGGGTCGACGATGATCAGCCGGGCGCCTTCCCGCAGGCGGTGCTTCATATGTGAAGCAAACACGGGGTGCGCGTCGGTCGGGTTCGCGCCGATAATCATGATCACGTCGGCGTGGTCCACAGAATCGAAGTCCTGAGTCCCGGCCGAGGTGCCCAGCGTGGTCTTCAGTCCGTAGCCGGTTGGCGAATGACAGACGCGTGCGCAGGTGTCGGTGTTGTTGTTGCCAAACGCTGCGCGAACCATCTTCTGCACGAGGAATGTCTCCTCATTTGTGCAGCGCGATGACGTGATTCCACCGATCGAGTCTCGCCCGTATTTCGCCTGAATGCGCTTGAATTCCCTGGCGGCATGGCCGATGGCCTCCTCCCAGCTCACTTCGCGCCAAGGATCGGTGATCTGGGCGCGGACCATAGGCTTGAGGATGCGGTCGCGATGGGTGGCATACCCCCAGGCGAAGCGTCCCTTCACGCAAGAATGACCGTGATTCGCCTTGCCTGCTTTGTAGGGCGTCATGCGCACGACTTCCTGGCCCTTCAGCTCGGCGATGAACGAGCAGCCCACCCCACAATAGGCGCAGGTCGTAACCACGCTGCGATCGGGCTGGCCCTTTTGAACGAATGACTTTTCGACCAGGCTGTTCGTCGGGCAGGCCTGCACGCACGCACCGCAGGAAACGCATTCGGATTCGATGAAGGGCTTGTCGCCCGCCGACACCACCGAAGCGAAGCCGCGGCCATCGATGGTCAGAGCCATAGTCCCTTGTACTTCATCGCAAGCACGCACGCAGCGGGAGCAGACGATGCACTTCGCCGGATCAAAAACGAAATAGGGATTGGACTCGTCTTTTTCAAGACTCTGGTGGTTCTTACCGGAGTAGCCGTAGCGGACTTTGCCAAGACCCACCGCCGCTGCCATCTGCTGAAACTCAGTGCCGCCCTCGGCAGGCCCAGCGAGCATTTCCCGCGGATGGTCGGAAGCATACAGTTCCATAATCCCCCGGCGGAGCTTCGCAAGCTTGGGCGATTGCGTGCGCACTTTCATGCCAGCTTCAACTGGCGTGGTGCACGAAGCAGGGGTGCCGCGCCGACCTTCGATCTCCACAAGGCAGAGACGGCAAGAGCCGAACGGTTCGAGATTGTCGCTGGCACAGAGTTTGGGCACCATGACGCCGGCTTCGGCGGCGGCGCGCATCACGGACGTGCCCGCCGGAACCATGATGGCCTGGCCATCCACCTCGAGCGTCACGAGCGTCTGGGACGCTTTCTTCGGCGTGCCGAAGTCTATCTCTCGAATCAGTGCCATGATCGTGTCTCCTGATTCCGATCGGCACTCCGCGCAGGTGGCGGCGGAGCCGGTTTATCAAAATCCTCTGGAAAATAACGAATCGCGCTTTGGACGGGAAGGGGAATGAGCCCACCGAGCGCACACAGCGAGCCATCGGTTAGTACTTCACACAAATCAGCGAGCAGCTCCAAATTTTTCGCGCGGTCCTCATTGGCGATGATCTTGTCGATGACTTCCACGCCACGCGTTGAGCCGATGCGGCACGGAGTGCATTTGCCGCAGCTCTCGACGGCACAAAACTCCATAGCAAAGCGCGCTTGCCGCGCCAAATCCACGGTGTCGTCGAAGACCACGATCCCACCGTGCCCAAGCATGCCCTTTCGCTCGGTGAACGCTTCGTAATCGAGCGGCGTATCCAGCAGAGAGGCCGGAAAATAGGCCCCCAGCGGTCCGCCAACCTGTACGGCACGCAGTGAGCGGCCGGAGGCGGTGCCGCCACCGAAATCGTAGATGGCCTCACGCAGCGTGAGGCCGAAAGCCTTTTCAACTAGGCCTCCGTGCCGGATGTTCCCTGCGAGCTGGATCGTCAGCGTGCCGCGAGACTTGCCCATCCCGAAATCCCGATAATAGGCCCCGCCCTTTTCCAAAATGATGGGCACACTGGCGAGCGAGATCACGTTGTTGACGACCGTCGGCTTGCCGAATAGGCCTTTGATCGCGGGAACAGGCGGCTTAAAGCGAATTTGGCCACGCCTTCCCTCCAAGCTCTCGAGCAGAGATGTTTCCTCCCCGCAGATGTATGCGCCAGCACCCAAACGCACTTCCAGGTCGAATCGCTTTCCGCTGCCGGCCACATTTGCACCGAGATAGCCCTTTTCGTAACCGATGGCGATGGCGCGCCGAAGCGTACGGAACGCATGTGGGTATTCCGAGCGCAGGTAGATATAGCCGCTGGTTGCCCCAACCGCAATCGCGGCAATCGTCATGCCTTCAATGAGCACGAAGGGATCGCCCTCCATGATCATGCGATCGGCGTAGGTGCCGCTGTCACCCTCGTCGGCATTGCACACGATGTATTTTTGATCTGCGTCGGTTTCTAGCACAGTGCGCCATTTAATGCCCGTGGGAAATCCTGCCCCGCCACGGCCGCGCAGCCCGGAAGTTACGACTTCTTCGACAATCGTTTCTGGCATGAGATGAAGGGCTCTTTCCAGTCCCCGGTAGCCACCATGGCTAACGTAGTCGGAGAGCGAAACAGGGTCGATGACACCGCAACGCGCAAAGGTGAGCCGCTCCTGCCTCTTCAGGAAGGAAATCTCTTCCGTGGGCCCAAGGCAAAGAGCGTGGGGCCGGCCCTCCAGCATTCCGGCGCTGATTAGGTCCTCAAGCGCCTCCACCGAAACGGGGCCATAGGCAATGCGCCCGCCAGGCGTTTCAACCTCCACCAGCGGCTCAAGCCAGAACATGCCGCGCGAGCCGTTGCGCACGACGGAAACGTCCAAACGGCGCGATCCGATCTGTTGGGTCATCGCTCGAGCCACGGCATCGGCGCCGACAGAAACGGCGGCGGCATCACGCGGAATGTAGACTTTCACGCTCATGCGTGCCTCTGCGCGTTGTCGATCAGAGAATCCGCCACGTCGGAAGAGACTCTGCCGTAAAGCTTGCCATCCAGCATCACGGCCGGCGACAGCGCGCAGTTTCCGAGACAATAAACGGGCTGCAAAGTGAAAAGCTGATCGTCGGTGGTCGCGCCGAGTTTAGCGCCGAGGCGCTCTTCGACGTGACGAATCATGCTCTCGCATCCCATGGCTTGGCAGGATTCGGCGCGGCACAGCTTTAAAACGTGCTTCCCGTGGGGTGTATAGCGGAAATCGTGGTAAAAGGTGATGACGCCATGCACTTCGGCGTGGGAAAGGTTCAGCGCGTCAGCGATGAGGGGAACGGCTGCCTTGTGGATGTGGCCGAAATCGTCTTGCAGTGCGTGCAGGATCGGCAGCAAGGCGCCGGGCAGGTGGGCCAGTTCTTGTATGCGGGAGCGTGCCCGCTCAGCGTCCCACTCCTGAGCCTTGCTCATCCGCGTTCACCTCTAACTTCGTGGGAATGAGGTACATAGGATCTAAACACCTGATCAGAATGCCTGACCTAACGGTGGCATTTTAGCATACAATCCCGCTCGGTCCGTAGTTTTGTCCAAAGGCCGAGCCGCACCGATCGGTGCGGATGAAATGCGGCGTTGTGCAACGATTGCGCACCGAGCTATTCTGTGGCGGCCAACTTGGCCCAGGAGGGTCGAGCTTCTCTTTTTTGGGGCCCCAGCCGCAAGACCGATAGGTAACTCGTTCTCTCTCAACCCTTGAATTTTGGATAGACACTTTAGCCTGCTCTCGTTCACATTAAAGGCGAGGGCAGAGGCAGGGGCAACACTAGGGGGATAAGCGATGAGACGCGCGGTAGTTCTGCTTGCGGCCATCCTGATCTTCGCGTTGCATGTTGGTGCACAAACGAATGCGAACGAGTTGCTGCCGGAAACGCCTCCCGCGCCGGCCCCAAGCGTGCCCGCTTTGGGGACGACCCTGTTCGCCTTGGCCACTCCACCCGCCGCGCCTGCGGACCCTCTCGCGGCGAGCAGTGGCGGACCTCCACAAGTTCCCAGTGTTTACGGTGTGTTTCCAGATTATTACTGGCGCATCTATGCGGGGTATTCGTTTTTTCGTTTCTATATCGCTTCGAAGCCGAGTATCACTAAAAACATGAATGGTATAGACCTCGGAGTGGTGTACTACCCACACGTGGGTTGGATCGGTGTTGAGGGTCAGTTCGTGGGGGAATGGGGCAGCCTCTACAATCATAGCTCCGAATTTGGATTGGGCGCAGGAGGCGTTCGGTTCCGATGGTCGGCCCCGCGGGAGGCCGAGGTGTGGGGGCACGCCCTAGTGGGTGGGGCACGCTTCGTTCCGCAGACGGCGTTCGGTGGGCAGGGTGCGTTCGCCTTTGAGACCGGTGCGGGAGTCGACCTTGGTTCACACCGGCGTCGCTTCGCCATCCGTGTGGAGGCCGACTTGGTGGGAACCCGCTTTTTCAGCACCTATCAATACAGCCCCAGATTTGCAGGCGGAATCGTTTTCAAATACTAGCCTTCCGGAACAGGATGCGGCCGAGATAGGAGCGCGTCTCCTTTACGCCCAGCAGCCAGGTTGCCCCCAAATAGACCAGCCCATAGGGTATTAAGACCACTCCAGCGACCACATAGGGTGCCTGAGGTCCGACCCAACGACGGATGAGCAGACCAACGGCAGAGCCCGCGATGGCCGCTAACCAAAGCTTAGCCAAAGCCTCACGAGGGAGCCCGGTACGACCAATCCTTTGATTCATCGTGACTCGCAACAAGGTGAACTCAATCCACGACGCGATGCCCGCGGAAATTGTGAGGCCCGCGACACCCCATCGTGGCGCGATCCCTAACGCGGGAGGCAGAGGTATGGCGCACACGTATCCGAGGATCGTGGTCAAGACAACGCGCAGGATCGCGTAACGCAACGGCGTGCGGGTGTCTCGCAGGGCATAGTAGGTCGAGGAATATAGCCGGCCGAGAGTCGAAGCAAGCAAGCCAACCGTCGAGCCCGCCAGAATGCCCCAGACATAGGTGGTGTCGGAGGATTGGAAGCGGCCGGTTTGATAAATGGCCCCAACGATTACATTTCCCAGAAATAGAAATGCGGCCGCGGAGGGCACCACGAAAAACGCGATTTGGCGCAGTCCCGCATCGAGCCGCTTACGCAAGATATCGGCCACCTCGTGATCGCTGCCAACAGCTCCCGACATTTGTGGCAATTCGGCGGCGGAAACCGACATACCGAAAAGGCTGACAGGAAGCAGGTAGAGCGTTTGCGCGTTGGCCAAAGCGGCGACGGCCCCGTTGGGCAGATAGCTGGCCAGCAACGCATCGACGTAGGCGCTAATCTGCACAACACCCCGGCTGACGAACACAGGAAAGAAATTCTGAACGACTGTTTTGACATTTTCTGCCTGGTAGTGGAGCGAAAGGCGAAGCCCGCCGAGCAACCGCAGCACAATGGGCAATTGCGCCCCCACCTGTAAGGCGCTTCCGACGACCGATCCCCACGCTAAAATTACGGAGAGCGAGTATTGATCGCGGCGTTCTCCCCAGATCCACATCGTTGCGATCATGGCAGCGTTCCAGATCACGCCCGCGGCGTAGGAGAGGAAAAAATGGCGATGGCTATTCAGAATTCCCAGGCACCACGCCGACAGAACCAGCATTCCCACTCCCGGAAACAGAATGCGTACGAGCCGGATGGAGAGCTCACGCTTTTCGCCATGAAAGCCCGGCGCAATCGCATCGATCAGATACGGCGTCGCAAGAACACCGATCAGGACGATGATCGCGGTGCTGAGCGCAAGCAGCGCTCCTATGGCGCCGGCTGTGCGCCGCGCCTCTTCTTCCTCTTTGCGGGCGAGCAGATTGGCATAGACGGGAATGAACGAGGCCGAGAGCACTCCTTCACCGAATAGATTTTGCAGAAAATTGGGAATGCGAAGTGCGACACGGAAAGCATCCGCGAAGGCGGAGAGGCCGAAGAAATGCGCAAAGACGCGATCGCGGACCAGTCCGGCAATCCGGCTCGAGAGAATTCCCGCCGCAACCAGAGATGCGAACCGCCCGGTCGTCTCGCGGGACGGTTTATGCGTCGCTGGGTCGGCCACAGCCAAATGAACGCGGAGAGAGCATAGGTGGAGCAAATTCATTACAAGAGTTGTGCGGGGAGATGTCAACCGCGAATCGGGAAGGTGTGCGGTGTTGATAGCTTTCCCGTACCCGCCGAGCCTGAGCGGGCCGAAGCGGCTATTTCAGATACGTTGCCAGCCAGCCCCGGAATGTGGAGTACCAGAATTCGGAGTTCTGCGGCTTCAGAACCCAATGACCTTCATCCGGGAAGACCACCAGCTTTGATGGCACACCTTCCCGTTGCAGGGCCGTGAAAAATTCCAGGCTTTGCGTATAGGGGACTCGGTAATCGAGCTCGCCCGCAATCACGAGCGTGGGTGTTTTGTATTTCCCGAGCGCCTTCGCGAATTCGCTTGGGGACCATGTCTTGTAAAGTTCCGGGTGCAACCAGGGCGGCCCCCCGAATTCCCAGTCCATAAACCACAGTTCCTCCGTCGCACCGTAGCTGCTTACCGCGTCCCAAGGCCCCGCGTGGCTGATGATGCACCGGAAACGCCCGGTGTGCGTGGCCATCCAATCCGCCATATAGCCGCCGTAGGAGCCCCCGGCGGCGGCCATGCGCGCGCTGTCCAAGAATGGATATTTCGCGAGCGCGGCATCCAGGCCTTTCATCAAATCTTCGTAGACCTTGCCACCCCAGTCGCGGCTGATCTCCTCTACAAACCTGCTGCCGTAGCCCGGCGAGCCACGCGGGTTGATCATCAGGACCGCATAGCCCGGCGCGGCCATGACCTGCGCATTCCAGCGGTAGCTCCACGCGTCATCCCACTCCGCTTGAGGGCCGCCGTGAATCAGCAGCAGGAGCGGCCATTTCTTCGAGGCATCGAAGTGCGGCGGCTTTAGCAACAGCGCCTGCACCTGCGTTCCTCCGGCGCCAGAGAACCAGAAGAATTCAGGGGTCGGAAGGTCAAGCTGCGCGAGCAGCGCACCATTCTGATGGGTGAGCTGGTGAACGCCGGTACCGTCGGAATGCGCTGCAAAAATCTCGGCAGGCATAGCAAGACTCATGCGCGTGAACACAATCGTGCGGCCATCGGGGCTCATCACCAATTCCTGGTTGGCTCCGGTCGAAAGGATCGACTTGGGCGGCTCATTGCCCACAGCCGGCACAGCATAGATTGGCAGCTCGAATCTTTCTTCGGTCTGAAAATAAATCGTCTTGCTGTCCGGCGACCAGGCGAATGCCTGGACATTGGCATCAAAGTTGTCGGTGCGGTTTAAAACGCGACCCGTCGCTCGGTCATACAGCATCAGCCGCCACCGGTCGCTTTCATATCCTGGCTGCGTTTGTGCGTGATACGCGATCCATTTACCGTCCGGGGAATAGATCGGTCCCCAGTCGTTTCCGGGATTTGTGGTGATGCGCTTTGGCTGGCTGGCTCCGCTCACGGGTACGGTGAAGAGATCGCCGTTCGTGCTGGTTGCTTCGTCCCGATCCGTATTGGCGGTAAAGCAAAGTTCGTCGCTCGCCGGAGAAAACGCGATCGCTTCAGGCGCGCCGAGATTGAACGGGGGAACGTCGTAGTTCGCGCCGGGAGTCAAATCGCGCGGCACACCGCCCTGGGCCGGCATGACAAAAAGATGGCTGCGCTTGCCGTCGTCCCAACTATTCCAATGGCGGTAGAGCAGCTTTTCGGTGACGTGCGCTTTGACAGGGCTTTTTTCAACAGCCGCGTCGCGGGCCGCATTGCAGGCGTCGTCGCGACAGTCGGGATACACCCGAGAAGTAAAGGCAATCCATTTTCCGTCCGGTGACCAGACCTCGTTCTCCGCGCCGGTTGAGAGCGATGTGACGCGCGCAGGCTCTCCGCTTTGGACCGGAATCGAGTAGACCTGCGCCGTGCCTTCATGCGAAGAAAGAACCAAGATGCGCTGGCCATCGAGCGACCATCGGGGCCGCTCTGAAGCGCCGTCGTGCGTAAGCGGGCGTGCTTCGACACCCGACATCGACACGATCCACACGTCATGCGCCAGGCGGTTCGCCGCATAGTCCGGCGTGGCTACGTTATAGGCAACCCACTGGCCGTCAGGCGAGATCTGCGGGTCGGAGATGCGGTGCATGGCGATCAGGTCTTTGACGGTAATCGCACGCCTTTCTGCCGTCTGGGCGTTCACGAGAACTGCCATCAAGCAAACGACAACTCCGCCTCCCCTTGCTAGAGCGATGTATTTCATGGAGCCTCCGCGGGCAGTCGTGTCAAAGTTTTCTCGGACCGAGAACCATCAAACCGATGCCGGCGACCATCAGCAAGCCGCTCAGAATCGGCGGAATCGTGACGATGCGCCGCGTCTCGATCAGGAGCTTTTGGCCGACAACCTCAACCTCCGTCTTCCGTGCCGGCATCTCCACTCTCGGATGGATCAAAGAGACCAGACCCAGCACAAGGAAGGTAGCGCCGAGGAGCGTTCTAGCCCTTTTCATTGGACCCATCTCGACCGGTTAGGGCGTCTCGGAGCGGAGAATTTCGCCCAGAAAATCGGGACGGTTTTCCTCTCGCACCAGATGGGGATATCGAAGACCACCATGGTAGTCGATGGCATAGGTCTGTACAGCCGGTCCATTTGCAACGATCAGTTGTATCGGAGCCGGTTCGGCTTTGGCAGCCTCGATGGCCTCCTTCAAGGTATCGGCGGAAAATTGGCTCCCGTTGACCGCCGTGATTTTCATCCCGGGGCCCAGGCCTGCGCTATACGAAGGGCCATCGTACAGCACGTCTTCTATGGTTCCATCGTCTGAAAGCCTCAATCCGATCGACAAGCTCAGATTGATTTTTCTCCCTACCTCGTCGCGATTCTCCTGGATCTCATTCGGCTGGTCGTTGTAGACAAGCTTCCATCCACTGTTTTCGATCGACTCGATCGGCGTATTGGGCGAAGTGGAATCGAGGCGCATGCGGAGGAAGTTTGCCCAATCGTATGGCGTTACGCGGTTCAACGTGCTGACGACCTCATCGAAGGTGTAGGCTTCAGGTCAGGCTCGCCGCTTTTCCCACCATGGAAGAGGTGGCAGAAATCGTTCATCGACTTCTGGTCGTGCGTCACGCGGCGAATCGTGGCGTCCACATCGAGCCAAAGAAACAGTCCCTCCTCGTAGAAGTCTGTCCGGCGGCGCCAGTTGCTCCACTCAACATCCGCCTCGTAGAGGAAGACCGCAGAGTCGGCCGTATCCTGCAGCGGGCGCCACGTGCGTCCCGGTTCGGTATCGAGCATCGCCGCCAGATGAGCCAGATCTTCGTCCGTTTGTTGGCGATTCCAAAGTCCGCTGCGTGCCGTCAGGACCTCGCCGAGATACTCCGTCAGTCCTTCGTAGACCCACAGCAGGTCGTCCTTCATCGGTTCATGATAGTCCGGGCTAAGCAGGTCCGCCGGCCGGCGATATTTCCCATTCCACGAGTGAACATATTCGTGGGGAAGCAGGGTTGCGAAGGCAATGCGACCCGACTCATCAATCAGGCTGCGCTCGCGCGTGCGGTCATCGCTGGATTCGTGATGCTCAAGACCGAAGTGAGCTGTGCTGTCGCTCAAAGTTACCAGGAAATGGTAATCGCGATAGTGCCTCGAGCCGAACAAGGCACCCGCTTCGGCGACGAGTTGGCGGAAGTGCGCCTGCGTTTCAGGAATCATTGCCAGATCCGCGGCGCTGTCGGCGGCGATGTCCATTTCATGGATCGGCGTCTGGCCCGGCGTCAAATCAATGGTGCGGAAGTAGCGTCCTGTGAGAACGGGGGAATCAATCAATGTCTCCAGAGAGACGGACGAAAAGCCAATCGCATCGCCCTTTTGTTGTGCGCCAGGCAGTGCTGTTCCGAATTTCCACCCAGACGGGAGTCGCAGACTGGGCAGACAGGTGATATTCGCAGCGTCGTAGCCCTTCGGGTAAAGTACCAACTGATTCCAGCTCACGAGATTAAGAAACGCGGTCGCGGACGATCCAGCCGAGTATCCCATCGCAGGCGCCGACAGCAAGAAATCGAAGTCGATCACCAGTGTGGTTACCCCCTTGGGAATATCGAGGTGAAACGCGAACATGTCGATCAAATCCCGGCGCCAGGGAATCGTCGTTCCGCCGCCCCGGAATTTCAGCCCCGCCATGTTGATGATTGGGCCATCGGGCATGTGCTCTCCGGGAATCCATTCCGGGTAGTAGAGGACGAGCGGGCCCGGCATGACTGGCATCTCGAGGTGGGTGTGCAGAATTTTCTGAGGGGCGCGGGTCTCATCGACTTCGACCCGAATCGGCCCGAAAGCAGCCTGCGCCCAAGCGGGTGCGCCCCCAAGCAAAGCCGCAAACGCTAGCGACGCCGTGAGAAGCACACCGATGCTTCGTGTTTGCATCATCGTTTCCTCTGACTGGTGGCCGCGCCGATTGCTCGACTGGCCGCCGCTGATCGAATCGGTTGATCGCGTTGGAACGGTCGGCCGCCCCTCCCCATTCCTCAGGCCGAACGCCGTCTATCTTATGTGTACTGGAGCCTGGGTGCAAAGCGTGCCATTCTGTGCGCGGCAGGAGTTTGGGAGAGATGCGACAGGGGTGAACTGATGGAGTATGACGCGATCGTGATCGGCTCGGGCCAGGGTGGCAGTCCCCTGGCGTATGCATTGGCCGGGCGCGGCTGGAGCGTCGCGCTGGTCGAAAAGGCGCACCTCGGTGGCACGTGCATCAACACGGGCTGCACGCCCACGAAAACGATGGTCGCGTCGGCACAGGTGGCTCATTATGCGCGGAACGCCTCTCGCTGGGGTGTGAAGGCGGACAACGTCCGCGTGGACCTTTCCGCCGTCGTCGCGCGGAAAACCGCCGTCGTCGAGCGTTTCCGTCTCGGCCACGAGAAACGCGTTAGCGATCACAAGACGTTGCGGCTCTACCGCAACCATGCGCGCTTCCTTACGCCTCGCACCGTGCAAGTCGGTGATGACACGATTGCCAGCGACAAAATCTTTGTGGACACGGGGACGCGCCCGAAAGCCCCGCTCCTAGCAGGCCTCAATGCGGTCGACTACTTGACGAATGAGACCCTCATGGATCTCAACGAGCTTCCGGAACACTTGCTGGTGCTTGGCGGCGGCTATATCGGTCTAGAGTTCGGACAGATGTTTCGGCGTTTCGGCAGCCGCGTCAGTGTGATTCACAGAGGCGATCAGCTGCTCGCTCGCGAGGACGCGGACATCGCCCAGGAGCTAGAAAAAGCCCTCGCCGCGGAAGGCATCGAATTCTATCTGAAATCGTCGTCGACCAAGGTGGAAAAACGGGATGGTCGCATTGCGGTTACGATCGAGTCGGGCCAGCCAAGGGAGGTCATCACCGGAAGCCATCTCCTTGTCGCTACCGGACGCCAACCCAACACAGACGATCTTGGCCTAGACAAAGCAGGTGTTCGAGTTGACTCCCACGGGTACATCCAGGTGAACGGTCGGATGGAAACGGGGGTTCCGGGAATCTGGGCGCTCGGCGACGTCAAGGGCGGCCCCGCGTTCACGCATATCTCTTACAATGATTACCAGATCCTTTGGGCCAACCTGATCGAAGGCAAGAATCTGACCATCGAAGACCGCTACTTGCCCTACTCGCTGTTTACCGATCCGCAGCTCGGCCGCGTCGGCATGACCGAGAAGGAAGCTCGCGCGTCGGGCCGGAAGCTGAAGATGGGAACGTATCCGATGGCGTACGTCTCGCGCGCCATTGAACGGGACGAGACTTCGGGTCTGATGAAAGTCATCGTGGATGGGAAGACCGACAAGATTTTGGGCGCGGCCATTCTGGGCACCGAAGGAGGCGAGCTCGTGCAGATTCTCGGCGCGATGATGCTGGCCGGGGCACCCTACACGGTGCTAAAAGGTGCGGTTTACATTCATCCCACGCTCGCGGAAGGCTTCTTCGGTCTCATGGATTCGGTCCGGGCGGTCGACTAAGCGCAAGTTCTTTTCGGCCGGAATGTATCGAGTATATGATCGGCGGGCCCGCTTCGCGGCCGAAACAGGGAATCGCTCATGGGCAAACTGCGGCTCTCGATGGCGTGTTCGAACTACGATCGGACGCGCGCTCTGTTCGACGGCCGCGTCCGTGTCGACGGAGCCGATCTGAATTGCCTCTGCCTACCCATCGAAGAAATCTTCTTCCGCATGTTGCGCCACCACGAATTCGATGTCTCAGAAATGTCACTTTCATCCTATGTCGTGTCACTCTTCGCCGAGCACCCACGCTTCATTGCCATCCCCGTGTTTCCGTCGCGATGCTTTCGCCATTCCTGCATCTTCCTTTCTCGCGACAGTGGTATCCGTGAACCAAAGGATTTGATCGGCAAACGCGTGGGCGTGCCGGAATATCAGATGACGGCAGGGGTTTGGATTCGCGGCACGCTGAATGACGAGTATGGCGTGCCGGTCTCGAGTGTGACGTATTTTCGCGGTGGCGAGGAGGAGCCTGGTCGCCCTGAGAAACTCCGCTTGAGTCTGCCGCCTGAGATCCGGCTCGCGTCGATTCCCGAAAAAAACACTCTCTCCGCGATGCTCGCGACGGGCGAAATCGACGCCCTCTACACGGCGCGCATGCCGTCCACGTTCGGAAACGGATCGGGCAAAGTGCGGCGGCTGTTCGTGAATTATCAGAAGGTGGAGCGGGACTACTACCTGAAGACAAAAATTTTCCCCATCATGCACACGGTAGTGATTCGCCGCGAGCTGTACGACAAATTCCCTTGGATCGCGCAAGCTCTCTTAAAGGCATTCCAGCAGGCGCAACAGAGTGCCTACCGCGACCTCTATGATTCGGGTGCGCTGAGCACGATGCTTCCCTGGCTTACGCAACACGTCGAAGAGACGCGCGCGCTGATGGGTGAAGACTTCTGGCCTTATGGGCTTGCGAACAACGAACACACGCTGGAAACCTTTCTTCGCTACTCGTTCGAACAAGGCCTTTCCAAGCGCCCCCTTCGCGCGGAGGATCTTTTTGCGCGCGAGACGCTTGAATCGTTCAAGGTCTGAACGTGTCGGCTCTCGGCACAGAAGGCCAGAAAAAGAGGCAAACCATGCGCTCAATAAAAGTCGTTGGGACTCTTTTAATTTGGTTGGCCGGGTGGCCCCTGGCTTCGGTGGGCCGAGCGCAGCAGCCGGCCCAAATGGGGCCGTCTCAAATCACGATTGGCGGAGCCGTGGCGATGCCGCTGACCGTTTCAGCAGAAGATTTGCAGAAGATGCCACAAACGACGATTCGGGTGATGAACCCGCACAGCCACAAGGAGGAAGTCTACCAGGGCGTGGCGCTTGCCGCGCTGCTCAAACAGGCCGGCGTGCCCCAGGGGGAGCAGATTCGTGGGCCTTGGATGGCGTCGTACGTTCTTGCGGAAGCCGCGGACGGCTACCGCGTCGTCTTTTCCCTTGCCGAGCTCGATTCCGCGTTTGTTGACTCCGAAGTGCTCTTGGCGGATGCGAGGGATGGCCTTCCCATCGGTGCCGGTGAAGGTCCGCTCAGGCTCGTCGCCCCGCATGAAAAACGGCCCGCGCGCTGGGTACGGATGCTCAAGTCGCTGACCGTGGTTCAAGTCCCGCAGTGAGCGAGATTCCCTGGCCCGAGAGGAGGCGTACCTGCCGTCCCGTTCTCGCGCAGTCGCACAAAACTGGTGGGCGCTGACACGCGGCGACGTGGACGCGACGATCACGCAAGTTGGCGCAATCGTCGCGCAGCTTTTTATTCCCGTGCTGCTTCTGGTGCCCGTTGGGGTTGCTCCCGCATTCCTCCTGACGCGCTGCCTGCCCGGTTTCGCATCGGGTTTTCTCGTCGGTTCGCTCGGACTGGTCTATCTCGCCAGGACCCTTGCAGGCAGGCAGGGGCGCGCGGACGTTACTGCGCAGGTGTACGGAAACAATGTTCCTGCGATCATCACGTACACACTGTCGATTTTCTTGCCCATCTATGTTGAAACTCACGACTCAGATCGCGCCTGGAGAGTCAGCGCAGCGGCAGTCGTTTGGACCGGGATCATCAAGCTTTGCGCCGCGCCGTTCGCGAACGCGTTCCGTCGTTACATCCCGTTGCCTGCCTCGATGACCGTCTTTGGCGCGGCGATGTACAGCTATCTTGCGCTCGTCGTTTTGCAACGCATTTTTGATCAGCCGCTGGTTGGAATCGCTGCCCTCGCGCTGGTGGGCATCACGGTTTTTGCCGACGTGCCGGTCACGCGGTACCGTCTTCCGCCATTTCTGTTCGCCTGGCTCGTCCCACTGTTTCTCGGGATCGCCGTCGGTTACGTCCGTCCCTTCTGGCCAGGGGTTGCGCTCGTTCCGCCGTTTGTGCCGCCCAACGGACTGCTGCAGGCGATGGCTCTCGCGCTGCCGTATTTGTCCGTAATCGCGCCGATGGCGATCTATCATGTGCTGCAAGCGATCACGACGGTAGAAGGCGCCACGGCCGCGGGTGACGACTACGATGCCCGCTCGGTTGTCGCCTGGGACGCGGTCGGCACTTTACTCTCAGGCGTGGCGGGCAGCATCGTTACGCCGGTGATCTACGCGCTGCATCCGCCCTACAAAGCGCTCGGCGCGCGAATCGGATTCGCCTTCTGGACGCCGCTGATCTTGCTGCTAGTGGTCATGACGGGATGGACCTCGTTTTTTGCGGTGCTTTTCCCTTGGCCGATTCTGGCGGCGCTGATCGCCTATGTGGCCGTCGGCGTTGGCCGAGCCACCCTCGCACGCGTCGATCGAAAGTATTTGAGCGTCGTGTTGCTGGGCTTTGTGCTGCCGGTGGGTGCCGTGGTGTCGGCGGTGATCAATTCGGCGCTCCCCGCACTTCAACTTTCGCCGGCCCGTGCCGACGTTCAGGCTGCGCTGGGGCGATCGATCTATTGGGCCTCGTTGCGCGGCCTGGGAAACGGATTTCTCTTTCTCGTGCTGGTTGTGGCGTCGACCGTGACTGAGGCGATCGACCGTCATTTCGGGCGCGCCGCGATCTGGTGCCTCGTAGCGTCCGTGTTCTCCTGGTTCGGGCTGATGCACTCGGCAGTGCTTGGCTGGAGGGCCCAGCCGATGTACGCCCTGGGCTGGCTCGCCGCCGCCGGGATCGTTTACTCTGCCCGCTTCTGGCGCGGCGATACGCACAAGGTGGGGTGAGATGTGAAAAGGCCCTCCGGGCTGTGCTAAAATTCCGCGTTTTGAAGGATGTGACGATCGTCGCTTCAAAAGTTCACTTCGACTGAGCCCCATGGCTTCTCGCGGGAAGAAAATTGTGCTGGCAGCGAGCACCTCTGAATCGTGCGAGCACATGCACAGCACCTGGAAACAAATGCTCCTGGCGACTTTGCCCGCACGCTATGCCTCCGTGTTCAACGTAACCTGGGCCTCGGAGGGAGAGACGTGGCCCGATGGGCGGGCCAAGTACGTGCCCCAGGGCCTGCGCGTGGTGGAAGCGTTACTCGCCGAAAGGTTTCCTGAAGACGACATCGTGGTTTGCTACGCAGATCAGCTCGACCGATTCCTTGGCGAGGATACGCGCGTGGTTGGGATTCACGCCCACAATCCGCTCGGCATCACCTTTGCCACCGATGTGTACGCCTACTTTTACGGTGCCGATGTCGAACCGATTAACGCCGAGCAATTTCGACGGCTTATCCTCCATCCTCTCTTGCGCGAGCACAAGCCACACTTGAAAATCATCGTGGGCGGTCCGGGCGCCTGGCAGATTGAAAAAAAGGGCCTGCAGGATGAGTGGCTCGTGGACTGCATCGTCGACGGGGAGGCAGAGGAAACG
>Ga0187782_10001566_pt1 | contig 16728 bp, 13 predicted proteins | sample 0715_SJ02_MP15_2_FD_132454 | JGI IMG/M metagenome (GOLD analysis project Ga0187782, IMG submission 132454) | Tropical peat soil microbial communities from peatlands in Department of Meta, Colombia - 0715_SJ02_MP15_20_MG | ecosystem: Environmental > Terrestrial > Soil > Wetlands > Peat | place...
ATTCTTCCCGCCGATCTGCTGTCAACCGGTCGATTTTATTGAACACGCGCAGCCGCGGTCTTTCCATGACGCCCAGTTCGCCCAGAATTTTCTCTACTTCCCGTTCCAGTTCCTCGTGGTACGGATTCGAAATATCGCTTACCTGCAGAATCAGTGCGGATTCCTGCACTTCCTCAAGGGTCGCCCGAAAGGCTGTCATCAAGCCCTTTGGAAGGGCCCGGATGAACCCCACGGTATCGGATACAAGGATCCGGCGATTCGACGGCAGCCGCAGTGCACGGACCGTCGGGTCCAGCGTCGCAAACATTCGGGATGAAACCAGCACTTCCGCACGGCTCAGCGCATTAAACAGTGTGGACTTCCCTGCGTTCGTGTAACCGACCAGCGAGACTGTCCCGAGCGGCACTGCGTTCCGTGCCTCTCTTCGCAGCGCCCGCTGTTGCCTCACCTCGTCAATGCTCTCCTGGATTTTCCTCACGCGCTCGCGGATCCGCCGGCGATCCGTTTCCAATTTTTTTTCACCGGGTCCGCGCACGCCAATTCTGCCCGCGCCACCTCCTGCTCCTCCCGCTCCGCCCCCACCGCTCTTGCCTCCCAAGCGGGACATCTGTGCGCCTCGCCCGGTGAGCCGCGGCAGCATGTAGTTCAATTGCGCCAACTCTACCTGCAACTGCCCTTCGCGGCTCCGCGCGTGTTTTGCGAAGATATCGAGAATTAACTGCGTCCGGTCGATCACCCGGCGCTCGGTCGCTTCTTCGATGTTGCGCTGTTGCACCGGGGTGAGTTCGCTATCGAAGATAATCAGCGGCGTATGCCGTGCTGCGGCCTCGGCGCGAATCTCATCGAGCTTTCCTCGTCCGACGAGCGTGGCAGGATCTGCCGTATCCCTTAGCTGAAAAAGTGTGCCGGAGATTTCCGCACCCGCACTTCGTGCCAGTTCCACGAGTTCGGCCAGCGACTCGCGCCCTTGCTCTCCTACAGGCATGCCGGGAAAACGCGACGCCCGCTTCCAACCTACTCCCACCAGAAGTACGCACTCGGAAACGGAGGTGTCGTGATGTGTTTTCATGAATGGGGCAGGGCCGGTCTTCTCGCGCAGACTTCGCGCTGCGTGGAGGGAACTTTCATCCAGGTCATTATACTTCTATTCCGTTCGTGTCGGATATGGCCGTGGTCACCTCTTCTCGCACGCTTTCCAGCGCTTCCTTCTGGATTTTCGTTTCGTCGCCAAAGCCTGCGAGCCACCGCACTCCCTTCTCCCGCCGGAACCACGTCATTTGCCGTTTCGCATATCGCCGCGTCGCTTGTTGGATCGCGGCCCGCGCTTCATCCACTTGCATTTCTCCGCGCAGCACTTTCCGCAATTCCCTGTAGCCAATGAAGTCAAACCCCTTCGCGTTCTCGGGCATTCCACTCTCCATCAGACTGCGCACCTCTTCCAGCCATCCGTGCACAAGCATGGCGTCAGTCCTGGCATGCACCCTCTCGTAGAGCGCCTCCCGTTCCGGCAGCAAACCAATCTTCACCGCGCGCCAACCTTCCAGGGGCTTCCGCCCACTTCGGTGGACTTCAGAAATCGGCATCTTGGTCAGCAAGCAAACCTCGATGGCTCGAATCAGTTTCTGCTCATCCGCGGACGCAATTTTCCCTGCCGACTCCGGATCCAATCGTCTCAGTATGCGGTGCAAATGTCCTGGCGCATACTCTTCCGCACTCGCCCGCAACCGCTCTCGCAACTCGTCCGACCGCTGTGGAACGTCCGCCAAGCCCTCCAGCAACACTCGGAGGTAAAGACCTGTGCCCACGGTAAGAATTGGCAGCCTCTTCCGTACACGAAGATCATTCAACACGCTGATGGCCCGTTCGCGGTATCCGCCTGCGGTCGACTCCTCATTTCCGTCCAGCATATCCAGCAGGTGATGCGGCACTCCGCGCCGCACTGCCATCGTGGGCTTTGCCGTGCCGATGTTGAAGCCGCGATAGAGTTGTGTCGAATCGCAGGCGATGACTTCTCCGTTCAGCCGCTCGGCCAGCCATACTCCGAGCGACGACTTTCCAGAAGCGGTCGGCCCCACGATAACCAACAGCGGCAGATCGATCGGCGTTTTCATTGGTGGATGAAAACTGGCCAAGCACGAATCAACAAAACGATAAGAACAATCAGTGTCAGCAACAAACTGCCCACCACCTGTTGTCGCGCTATCTTCATTCTTGGAGTGCAGCGGTTCGCTTAATTCGAAGGAATCGGAATGTTGTAATAATAGGTGAACCGCAGTTCGATGTAAGGCCCCTTGAATTGCGCGGGCAGCGTCGGGAAAGGATTCGACGCCCGGATAGACGAAATGGCTGCGCGGTCCAGCGGTTCCTTACCCGAGCCAAATACTCGTTGCGGATCCCCGTCCGGCACGGATCCATCTCTCATGATCTTGAATTGCAGCGACACCACACCCTGGTCACCTAGCTGGACCGACGCGGGCATCACCGCAAACCAATTCTGCTTGACTGTGATATACACGCGCCGGAGGTAATCGTTGAAGTCCACGCCTTCGGTGTCGGTAAGCATCTGGATCGCACCGCCAGCGGACCCATGTCCACCACCGCCACCGCCGTGTCCACCCGACAGAGGACTCCCGCCTCCGATGGGCGCCGGAGTATTCATTCTTGTCCCCTGCGCCAACTCACGAATCGTCTCACCTGGTGAGGTCGTCTTTGGCAGAATGAGCCCGCTTTGTGGCACGGGCATATTCGGCGTTTCCAGTTTCACCTGAGGCTTCGGTAAGTCACCTTTGTTGCCGTCCGCAGGTTTCGGCTGAGGCGCGACCACATTGGGCTGCGGGGTCGGCGCGCTCGGCAATTCCTTTCTTGGCTCTGGCGGCGGCGTTGGAGGCGGCACAACAGGTGGCGCAATCGTCGGCGCAACCTTTCGAATGTCGCGCGGGTCCACCTTCATGGTGGGGTGTGGGGCTGGTGGCGTTGTCGTGGGCTTCAGCGATTCCAGAGCACCGGGCGGTAACAAAACCGATATCTGCCGCCGGCCAATTTCGTCCACTTCATGCGACCTGGATCGATAGGCGAGCACTTGCACCATCAAAATCACGAAGAGTAGGTTCAGCAGTAACGACGCGCCGGCGACGATAATTTCGCCGACGGGCCGCTTCTGCTGCTGCTCGGAGGGCAGGAAGGACAATTCGCCCGTCTGAATGATATCCGGCTGGACCAAGTCTTCCGACACCGGAGGCATTTCCGGCAGAACCTCGGGCGGAGCAGCTCCCTGCGGAATCGTAATCCGCTCGTCCATCTCCGTTGGCTGCGCAGGCAAGGTGGAATCGTCTGGACGCTGGACTTCCTCGATATTCAGGTCGCGAGGCACAACCACGCGGGTGGCAATTGCCTCGAGCGGCAAATTGGCGGGGATCGTCGAATGCCCATCGAGTGCCACAATGGGGAGCGTCGAAGGCACGAGTGTCCGTTCGTCCAAAGAAGTAGGACGCCTGCGCGTCGTCGGCTCGATGGTCGCCGGCGGACGCGCCCCTTGCGGAACTAAAATCCTTGGAATCATTGGCTAATTTTTCCCCGCACCCCTGACCCTACTGGTTGGACGCGCGCACTATGCTCCCGGATGCTCTCCATAACGCGGCTCGCCAGCTCTAAAGCGGCCCTCCCGGCCTCCCCGTCCGTCTTTGGGGTTATTCGGGTCTGTACCGCTTCCACAAAGGTTTCCAATTCCGCTCTCAAAGGCTCAGTCTCCGGGGCCGGCAATCTTTCAAACCCGAACTCCGGCTGTGGACCTGGGCGCTTTACTCCTACGCGCAAGGCGTCTCTCCGCGCGTAATCCAGCGAAATGTATTCATGTTGTTGAAAAAAACGCATCTTCCGCACGCGCTCCGTCGAAACCCGGCTGGCCGTGACGTTCGCCACCGCCCCGCCTGCAAACTCGAGCCGGGCATGCGCGATGTCCACTTTGTCCGTCAGCACCGGTATTCCCACCGCACGAACTTCCCCCACCGGTTCTTTCACCAGTGCCAGGAGGATATCGAGGTCGTGGATCATCAGATCATAGATTACGTCGACATCCAGACTCCGCGGCGTAAATACTCCGAGCCGGTGCACCTCAAAAAACAACGGCCGGCTCACAATCGGTTCCACTGCGCGCACGGCTGGGTTGAACCGCTCCACGTGCCCAACCTGCAGGATGCGTCCGTTGCGCTTCGCCGCACGGATCAGTTCATCGGCTTCGGCCAACGTGCCCGCCATGGGTTTTTCGATCAGGACGTCGATTCCCATTTCCATCAGGGCGCAGCCGGTGTTCTTGTGCGCCAGGGTCGGCACCGCCACGCTCGCCGCATCCACGGTGCCACGCAGTTCTGCCATGGAAGAGAACGCACGAGTCTGAAACTCTTGCGCGATTTTTGCCGCTCGCACCGCGTCCTGGTCATATACACCCGCCAACTCGGCAACCTCTATTTCCCGATACACCCGCACGTGGTTGCGCCCAAACTCGCCACACCCTACCACGCCGACGCGAATCTTATTCGTCCCCACACCCATCCCCGCGTTCACTTCTTCATTCCCAGGGAAGTGTTTATTGGTTCCGAATCCCTAGTCGGAGGAAAAGCTTGAATCGCGATTCCCGCACCGTTCGCCAGTTCGATCAGTTTTTCCCTGTCAAATAACAGCGTGCGTTCCGCGTCGATCGCTAATGCCGTGGCCCCCGCCTTCTTCATTGCTTCGACGGTAGGCAATCCAACCACGGGTACGTCAAAGCGCATGTCCTGTTTCGGCTTGCTCACCTTCACCACCACCAGCGGCTTGCCTTCCGCGAAACGACCTGCGCGCGCGATGGCTTCGTCCGTTCCTTCCATCGCTTCCACGGCCACGCACGCGCGATCGGCAATCACCACGGTTTGTCCGATGTCCATTCCGGCAATCTGCCTCGCCACGCCCATCCCATACTCCATGTCCGCTGATTCGTGCACGCTTGGGGCCCTCCGCGTCAATACACCGGCCTGCGGCAGAAGCGGTTTCAGAAACAACGTCGAATCCACTAACTGGATTCCTTCCGCTTCGAATACCTTTGCAACCGCTCCAATCAGCGAGTCCGTGTTTTTTTTCGGCAAGGAAAACAGCAGCTTCGCCAGTTTCCAGTCCGGCCGGATCGCACTGAAAATCTTGTTGTGCTTCACTTGCCCGGCCATCACTGCGCGTTTCACTCCCTCTTGCTGCATGAGGGCGATGGCCTTGCCCAATTCTCCCAGACTGACCCAGTGCAGGCGTTTCGCTGCCTTTTCTAGCTCGGGCGAGGCCTCCTCCTTCAGCGCAATCACGGCCATCTCAATACCTTGGCTGCGAGCCCCTTCCAGTACTAGAAACGGAAACCTTCCATTTCCCGCGATCAGTCCCCATCCTGCTGCGTTGTTGAAGGCTTTCGGCATGAATTCACAGCTCGCCTTATTTCACAATTCCGCGTTCGGCCTTTTCCACAAACGTAACCATCTCTTGCACGTCGGCGGAATCTCCCATCGTCTTCCTCATCTCATCGAGCGCCTGGGCGGTGTTTTTCTTCGAGCGGACCAGCAATTTAAACGCCCGTTGCAGCGTTTGAATCCGCTCCCGCGAAAATCCTTTCCGCTCCAGTCCGATGGTGTTGGCCCCAAAACACTTTGTCTCCCGCTCCGTCACAATCAGCGAAAATGGAAGCACATCTTGCGTAATCACTGTGCACGCGCCGATGTAGGCGTACCTGCCCAGCCTGCAGAACTGGTGCACCGGCGAGAACGCCCCCAGCGTCACGAAATCCTGCACGGTGACGTGGCCGGCGAGCGTTGCTCCGTTCACAAAAAGAGTGCTGCTACCGATCTGGCAATCGTGTCCCACATGCGAATACGACAGAAAGAAATTGTCGTTCCCCACGCGCGTAACCCCTCCGCCCTTCTTCGTGCCCCGGCTGATGGTGACGTGCTCGCGGAAAATATTGCCGTCCCCGGCCACCAGTTCCACGTGCTCCCCGCGAAACGTGTAATCCTGCGGGTCGCCTCCAATGACGCTGAACGGGTGAAATACATTTCCCGTGCCGAATTTCGAGGGGCCGACAATGACCGCGTGGTTGTGAACAATGCAGCCGTCCCCAAGTTCCACTCCCGCGCCTACACTGGCAAAAGCCCCTATTTTCACCCCGCTTCCAATTTTCGCTTCTGGTGAGACGCTCGCTTGCGGATGTATTTTTTCTGACGTCATTTTCCTGAGTTATTCGCGCGCTCCCGGTCGACCATCACGCACATCAGCGTCGCTTCGGTTGCCAGGCTCTCTTCCACAAACGCCTTCGCCTCAATCTTGCAAAGGTCTCCCTTCCACGCCCTGATGTTCACTTCCACGCGCAGTTGATCTCCGGGCACCACCGGCCGACGAAACTTTACGTCGTCCATCGACGCCAAATACAGCAGCTTCTGGTCGCGGTCGGGAATTTCTTGAAGGAGCAGCAGTCCCCCCGCCTGCGCCATCGATTCGAGGATCAGCACTCCTGGCATGACCGGTTTCCCCGGAAAATGCCCCTGAAAGAAGGCCTCATTGATCGACACATTCTTGATCGCCACAATGCGCTTGTACCGCTCCATCTCCACGACTTTATCGATCATCAGAAACGGGTACCTGTGTGGCAGGAATTTCTGTATCTCATTGATGTCCAGTTGCATGCCCGCTCCTGTGCCGCGCATACCTCTTCGGCAGCCAGACCTCCATATATCGCAAACCTCTTATTATAAGCAATCCCGCCGCCGCGCGCAGTCTACTTCTTCTCAAATACCTGCTCCCTCAGCCACGTGCCACTCATTGGCCGTTGCCCGCCGGCAATGCCGTTGTTACCATCTTCCTATCATGGCCGAGGTACCGCTTTCCAAAACCCTCCTCGCTCACCTTCGCAAACGGCTCCCGCGGATGATGGACACTCTGCGTCAGCTCACATTGATTGAGTCTCCCAGCCTTGAGAAAAACCACACGGACCGCTGCGCCGGTTTTCTCGCAGACGAATGGACCCTTCGCGGAACTCATGCACAACTGGTCAAACAAAGACACCGAGGCGACCACGTCCGCGCTGTCTGGGACCCCCCCTCGCCGACTCCCCGCTCGCAACTCCTGATCCTCGGCCATTACGACACGGTTTATCCCACCGGCACGCTTTCCAAAATGCCGTTCCGGGTTGTTGGCAATAAGGCTTATGGTCCCGGCACGTTCGATATGAAGGCCGGCATCGTTCAGGCTCTCTTTGCTCTCGAGGCCCTGAACGAACTCGAAGTCCCTGTTTCCAAGCGACTGGTGTTCCTTTGGACCTCGGATGAGGAAATCGGCAGTGAGTCCTCCCGCAAACTCATTGAGGAGGAGGCCCGCCGCAGCGATGCCGTTTTCGTCCTCGAGCCCTCTCTCGGCCCTCGTGGCCTTGCCAAAACCTCGCGCAAGGGTGTCGGAGAGGCTAAACTCATGGTATACGGCCGCGCCGCGCACGCCGGATTGGACCCGGAGCGTGGGATCAACGCCATTCACGAGCTCGCCGCCCAGATTGCGCGCATTGAAAAGTGGAACGATCCTCGCCACGGCGTCACTGTGAATGCGGATCTCATCGAGGGAGGCACCCGTACAAACGTCATTCCCGACCGCGCCAAAGTGAATTTCGACCTTCGTGCCTGGCGCGTTTCCGATATGCGTTCCTTGGAAAAGCGCTTTCGCTCGTTAAAGCCGATTAGCCGCGGTGCCAAACTTGAGGTTCGCGGCGGCTTCTCTCGCTCTCCGCTGGAGCGCAAACACAGCGCTGCGCTTTTCCTGCGTGCCAAATCGCTTGCCAAGCAAATTGGCTTTTCGCTGGGTGAAGCCGCGGCCGGTGGCGGCTCCGACGGCAACCTGACCGCTGCTCTCGGCATCCCTACGTTGGATGGTTTCGGAGCCGTGGGTGATGGCGCCCACTCCGCGCGCGAATTCGTGTTCTTCAAAACCATGCCGCAGCGCGCCGCTCTTCTCGCCGCGCTGCTTGCCGACTCCTGATCCATGTGTGGCGCAGCTTGCCCAGAGAATCGAAGGGCCGGTGCTTTGTTATCTCACGCTAAAGGGAGTTGGGCTGTGAATCCGCGTCACCGTCCGTAACTCTTCTTCAAATACTGCACCGTCGATCGCATCAAATCTCCATAATCGTCGTGCAGCACTTCCTTCAGCGCACCCTCGGTCGAGGCACCCAGCGCTATCCGGTCGAGGATGCGCTCCACATCGCTCATCCCCTGGGTCTCCACGATATACTCCACATTCGCCAACGCCCAGGCATATGCGTACTGAGCCATGTCCCCCGACAGCCCCATCCACGATCCTTCCATCCGACCGAGCGGCGCGGCCTGCCCCCCATCGTAAATCTGCACCAGCACCGCAGCGTTTTCGTCGCTCCGCTTCCCTTCCATCCACTGCGCCACACCTTCTTGGATCCATGTCGGCGCGCGCCCGCGCGTTTTCTGCTGGATGAAACTGTGCGTCAGTTCGTGCTTCAGCACGCGAGACAATTCCGAATCCACCGATGTCAGTCCCTGCACCGGCACGCGGATTCTTCCATCATTCAACGCCCCCACCCATCCCGGAGCGCGCGTGATGTCGGAAAAGCTTTGCTGCGTATACAGCACCACTCCGATCGGCTCCGGGGGTGTGTAATTCAGCTCGGATTCAATGGCGGCAAAGTGCATTTCGAGTACGCGCAACACGTCTCGCGCCAATGCCGGTTGCTCCGCACCGTTGTACTTCAACTGAAAATGCGGGCTCTCGTTCTCCTTGTAGTTCTCTTCTTCCTGTTTGTCCTTCAGGGCTTTATCCAACGCCTGCTGGGTTTCGACGTCCGGCTTCAGCGCCAGCGCCTTTTTCCATTCCGCCACCGCCTGGTCCGTCTTGTTCATCCCGTAATAGGCCCAGCCTTCCAGTTTGTAGAGGTCTGCGTTGTCTGTCGTGTTTCGCTTCGCCCGCTCCAGATATTCCACAGACTGCTTGAACTCGCTCTTCTTCAAATACAGGTACGCCACATTCATCAGCAGGACCGGCTGATCCGGCCAATAGTTGATCGCCGTCCGTTCATCGTTCAAGGCGTGTTCCATGTCGCCATGCGCAAGTTCGAACTGTGCCGCCGCATGGTGCGCCAGCGCAGCCTTCTGATTTGCCCTCGCATTCCCACCACGCGCTTCATTCTCCATTCGCGCAATATATTCCCGGTCAACAGCGCCATCGTGAACGGCCGACAGGTCAATTTCCGCCGCGTTCGCCGTGGCTTCCATCGGTGGAGGAGTCAGATTCAGATTCGCCACTGCGGTTGCAGGAGATTCCGTGACCGGCACCAGTCCGCCCTTCTCGATGTGATCCACGATGCTTTTCGGTATAGAGAGTTCCCCCGCGGAGGTCTCGTACCGCACTCTGTCCCCGTCTTCGGTCACGTTGGACGCCACGATCTGCCGGCCATTCTTCAACACGATCTTGTCCGCGCGCGCCCCGGCCGCCGACAGTAGCAATACGGCAACTAGCGTCACAATTCGAAGCCGGTGACTGGATCTCCCCATTTCCCTATTTTAAGGCGGCAGACTTCTGCCTTTTCCGTCGCCTTGTCCCGACATGCCGAAAGTGACTACACTCAGTGCATGCGTCCTTGGCCGGCTCCCTTGCTCCTTCTTTTGTGTTGTAGCCCCGCTTTCGCCGCCACGGATTCCTCCCCTCGCGACATCCTCGCTTCTCTTAATGATCTTCGGCTCGATTCCGAGCACGTTTACACAATCTCCAGTACGGACCGCATCGAACTCCATCAGGGCGATCTCGTCATCGCTATCGAGCGCGGTAAACTGGCGTTTTTCCAGCCTTTTGAAGGCCGCGTCACCGGTTTTGTCTTCTCTGGCCTTGGCCACACTCTCGCTCTCCCACGCGATCCCGCGGAAAAACAACAGATGGCTCGATTCCTCGGCGCACCTGTCCTCGATCAACAGTTCGTCTCTATCTATGCGCGTTTTACCGACGACACTGCCAAGGAACTGCTCGCGCAGTTCAACAGCGGCTCTCTGCAGCCAGCGCCCGACGCTTCATTCACCGCTCTCTGGCTTCCCCAGCTCGAACGCCTGAATCCCACGCATTCTCTCCGGATCCTTTTCGAGAAATACTCCGCGACTCCGCGTCATTTTTTCCACGCAGGCATCGACGGCATCCTGACAGGCCCATTCGATGCCCTCCTTGACGATATGCGGCGCGAAAATTTCATGCTCGGTCAGCCTCGCGTCGTCAATAAGATCATTTATTACGATGTCTGGACTTCCTACGCAATCCCGGGATTTGTTCCTCCCTCGAGGCCCTTCCATGCGCTCCACTACCAGATCAACACCACTATCCGCAACGACAATTCTGCCGAAGGCGACACCTCCGTCGACTTCCGGGCTGCCATTCCCGGCGAGAGCATCTTGTTCGTCCAGCTTTCCCGCGCCCTCAAGGTGGATTCCATAACACTCGGCTCCGGCGAGAATCTCCTCTTCTTCCAGAACGAAGGCCTGACAGAACAGCAGTTGCGCGCTCGCGGGGATGACACGCTGTGTGTCTTCCTCCCGCACGCTTCAGACCCAAAGAGCACTTTCACGCTGCATTTTCGCTATCGCGGAAACGTTATCGAAAACTACGGCAATTCCGTACTTTTTGTGGGCGCGAGAGAGAGCTGGTATCCTCACGCCGGCGACACCTCGGAATTCGCTCCCTATGACCTTACCTTCCGCTGGCCAAAGAACCTGACTCTGGTTGCCACCGGCCTGAAGTCCGACGAACACGACGACGGCGAGTTCCGAGTTGCGCACTGGAAGTCCAGCATCCCCGTTTCCGAAGCCGGTTTTAATCTGGGCCAGTACGCATTCACTTCTCTTTCCTCGGGCAACCATGTCGTGGAGGTTTACGCCAACAAGCTGCTCGAGCAGGCGATCCTTGCTCGCTTACAGCGGCCTGCCGTCGAGCCGCCCGTCATCCCTCACCCGAACCTTCCGGAAGTAGGGGCACAGGCACAGGTCCTGGCCCCACCTCCTCCTAGCCCCGCCGATGCCCTGAATTCGCTGGCGCGCGAAGTCAATTCCTCCATCACTTTCTTCGAGAAGTACAACGGCCCTTTTCCGTTTCCTCGCCTGGCCGTTTCCCAAATCCCCGGAGCTTTTGGTCAGGGCTGGCCGGGACTCCTGTATCTCTCCACGTTTTCCTTTCTTCCGCCCGAAGCACAGGAGCGGGCCGGATTGACCTCCAGCACGCAAGAAGCATTCACGGACATCATGCCCGTTCACGAGGTCGCACATCAGTGGTGGGGCAACGTGGTTGGATGGGAAAGCTACCGTGACGAGTGGATCGATGAGGGACTGGCCGTCTACCTTTCGCTGCTCTTTGCCGACTCGCAGAAAATGCCAGACCGCACACTGAACACCTGGTTGAGCCGCTACCGCAAGCGATTGGTCACCAAGCCCTCAGACGCCGATATTGCTCCCGCCGATACCGGTCCCGTGACCATGGGTACGCGTCTCTCCTCCTCGAAATCACCCGACGCGTACGATGTTGTGGTTTATTCGAAGGGCGCCTGGATCTTCCATATGCTCCGGGAGATGTTCCGGGAAACGAATTCACGCGATCCCGACGCGCGTTTCATTTCTCTGCTTCACACCCTTACGTCCAAGTACGCGCAGAAGTCTCTTTCCACCGAGCAACTCCAGATGGAAGTCGAAGCCATTATGATTCCCAAGATGGATCTTGAAGGCGGGCGTTCGATGGAATGGTTTTTCGAGGAGTATGTCCGGGGAGCTGGCATTCCTCATTACAAGGTGGAATTCACTTCGCGTCGAACGGACAAAGGCTTCCAGATTCGCGGCAAACTGCTTCAATCGGAGGTGCCTCGATCCTTCATCGCTCCTGTGCCCTTGTACATTGGTGCCCCTGGCGGCCGCAGCGTCTATTTGGGCACCGTCCTCGCTGTTGGCGAAGAAACCTCGTTTATGTTTCATTCGCAAGCCGTTCCCCACAAACTCCTGATCGACCCGCACATGACACTTCTTTGTGTTCCCGAGTAGTCTCGCCTCAATTTGTCGGCAGCGATTCCATCAGCTCTTTTTCCAACATCGGGCTGTCCAAGTTCAGCTCCGCTTTTCCGCCTTCTCCCAGCACGTACGGATACCCTAGCGGATCTCGCGGCACGGGCTTGAGCAAACCCGCCTGCACCAATTCGCCAATCCGGGTGGCGCGGTGACCCGTCTGCTTCGCAAACTCATCGGCGATACGATCAATTTCTTTCTTATCCAGTTGGACCTTCATTAGCTTCAGGTGTTCTTCTGCATTGAACTTTATGGCGGGATCGGTTGTGGAATCGTAAACCTGCTGCCAAAGAAAATACGATGTTTCTGGAGATTCCCCTTCCGCCGAGATCTTCGCCGCCATCACTTTCATCCAGATCAGTGCTTTCGGATTCTTGCTGCCCTCTTCATAGGCCCCGGCCGCTTTCGGATAATCCTTCATGTCAAAGTAATAGACGTTTCCCAAATCCTGATAGAGACGCCAATGATCGGGATTTGCCGCGATTCCGCGTTCCAGTAGTTTTACCGCAAGGTCGGGCCGGCCCTGTCCCCTGGGTGGACGGTCACTCAGAAATATCGATCCGAAACGATAGGCAGGCAGCAGATTCGGATCCAGTGTCGTCGCAATGTCCAGCATCGGCCACATCAAGTCCAGATTTTTCTCATTCAGGCGGTGCTTCTCCCCGAAGTACTGAACCACGCGCGTCCAGTAAATCGCGCCCACCAAAGGAGCGTATTCGAGGCTCAGCTTCTTCAGCAACAGCCCGGACCGGAATGCCAATTCGTCCTGTTCTACGAAGACCGATCGCTTTTCCTGATCGATTCTCGTCTGCAATTTCCACACCCCGGCAAATCCCCCCAGCAGCAGAGCGGTTAGGAGCAATCCAGCCATTTGCCTCGGCTTCATTTCAGGTTACGCTGTGAAAAGATTATCGCCGCACCCGCCAGCACAATCGCCGCATACAAAATCGCATACCCCGTATCTTGCCACACGAGGGTAGCCGGCACGCTTCTTCCATGGGCCACCACTCCCATCACGTTGAAATTCTCGAAGTTTGGCAACAAGTAGGAGACACCCCGGAACAGCTTCATTGTTTCCGGGGTGAGGGTGATGGCCTGCATGGTCCGCAAATCCTCAGCGAACAGTCCGGCAACGTACAAGCCAAGCGTGAACAGAATGGCCAGAAACGGCGTCGTAAAACAGGAAAAAAGCATGGCCAGCGCCACGATCAGGGCCAGTTTTAGTAGGATAAAATAAATGGCAACCAGCAGGTACCAATCGCTGTGCGCCAGCGAGTGCTTCACCGTCCACAGCGCCACGTACAGTCCAACCGCCATCGCTGCCGTGTTCACTGTCAGCGTCATCACCAGCCCTCCGAACTTCCCCAACAGGAATTCCCATCGTTGCACCGGTTTCGCCAGCAACGCATAAAGCGTCCGCTTGTCCATCTCTTTCGATACCAATCCCACACCGATGAAAACGGCGATGAAGATTCCAATCACCGATATCGCCGACAGTCCCAGGCTCACGATCACGCTTTCTTCAATTCCGATCGAGATCTGCCCCACCAGAATCGCCGCACCCATCATCAGCAGCGCGAAAAAAACCAGGTTGTACAGGACGCGGTCCCGCACGGCTTCCCGGAATGTATTTGTCGCCACCACCCACACGTTCCTCATCGTCCGCTGACCTCGACCGCACTGGCTTGGGCGCGGTCCGCATCCACCAGGTTGATAAAGAACTCTTCCAGGGTGGGCTTGATCTGCGCCACGGACAGAATCCGTGCCCTTGCTTCTTTTAGCTGGTCGAGCGCGGTGTAAAGTTCTGCTTCCGGAAGTTGTACGCGATATCTCTCGCCCGTTTTCGTTGCTTTCTCGAGAAGCACAGGCTTCTTCTTTGCGCTTCCGTCCAGTTCAAACAGGATTTCCATGCCTTGCGTCTGGATCCCCACCATCTCCCCCGGAGTTCCCACTCCGCGCAATTTACCACCCACGATCACGCCCACGCGATCGCAAAGCATCTCCGCGTCGGCCAAAATATGAGTCGAAAACAGTACTGTCCGTCCTTCTTTCTTTAACTCGAGAATAATGTCCCGCACTTCCCGCCTGCCCAACGGGTCCAGACCGGACATGGGTTCGTCAAGCACTACGACCTGCGGGTCGTGCAGGATCGCCTGCGCCAGTCCCGCCCGTTGCAGCATCCCCTTCGAATACTTCCGCAACTGGATCTTCTTTGCGGTGTCCAATCCCACCTTTTTCAACATTCGCTGTACGCGTTCGCGCCGGTCGGACTCTTTCAACCCGTGGAATCTGGCAAAGTAGTCCAGCAACTCGGCGGCAGTCAGGTAATCGTAGAAGTACGGCTGTTCCGGAAGATACCCGATGTCCTGGTGCATCGAGACGTCTTCAATCGATTTCCCCAAAATTCGCGCCGTGCCTGACGTTGGGAAGATCAATCTCATCAGCAACTTGATTGTCGTGGATTTCCCCGCACCGTTTGGTCCAAGAAATCCAAACACGTCGCCGGCCTGCACCTGCATGGTCAGATTCTCGAGTGATCGCCTCTTTCGCAGGTGTAGAAACCCAAACGGATATTCCTTGGAAAGGTTCTCAATCTCAATCGCAACGCTGGGCATGCCTTTATTCTTAGAGAGCAGCCAGTCCCCGTCAACGCGCTAACAGCGCCTCTGTTCGCCAACTGCAACGTTTGAAAAAACAAAAAGCGCGGCCAGGCCGCGCTTCCTCTCCATTTGCTCTTTAATTGCTCTCAGTTTGCGCTTTCTGAATCTCCTTCGCCTCACTATTTCGCGATCTGCACTAAATTCGCATTTCTGGGCGCTTCCACCGGCAGTAAAGTCTGTTCCGCCCTCCAATTATCCAGAATTCCAACCTGCTGCACGCAGCTCACCGTGCACCTCGGCGCGCACCCCTTATGGGTTTGGAACTCTCGATGCCTCATTTCGTCTGTGTACTTTTCCAAGGGCACTCCAGGATACCCGCGCTGCTGCGAGCACCAATGCACCAGTCCATCTTCACAAATATAGAGATAGCGCGATCCCGCTCGGCATTTCCAATCGTGCTCTCGCCCTCGCGCTACATTGTGCTGGAACTCGTTGAACCGGGAAAATGACCGCTTCCCCAGCGTCATGATCTCCTCAAAAATCTCCTGATCCCGCTCCACCAATGGCTTCAGCTGTCCATCATGATCGTGAATAATGCCCACGGTGCTCGTGAAACCCAATTCGAGCGCCCTGTGGGCGATTTTCAGCGCATCTTCCGAATTCTTAACGCCACTCCCCAGCACGGAGTTGATGTTTACCTGAAAAACGGCCCATTCGGAGAGCATTTCCAGCCGCCCATCCAGCGTTTTCAGACTTTTCTTGGAAACCTCATCCGGCACGGCATTATCGATGCTGATCTGCAGATGTTCGAGCCCTGATTCATTTAGCCGTTCAATGCGTTCCTGATTTAGGAAGAATCCGTTCGTGATCAATCCTGCGATCATCCCGCGCTTTCGGATATGTCGGATGATCTCGTCCAACTCGGGGTGCATCAGCGGTTCGCCTCCACTGATGGTGATGATCGACGTCCCCATATCCGCCAGGATATCCAACCGCTTCTTCATTTCTTGCAGGGGTACCGGCTTGGACGTATCGTCAAACTCGTTGCAATAGGTGCAATCGAGGTTGCACCGTCTCATGGGAATGATATGCGCCAGAAAGGGATGCTTCGTCGACAGAAGCGCCTTCGAGATGCTGCGCAACTCCTTGAAGCGCGTCCGCCAAAAACGCAGCCGTCTGCGCCGCCGCGTCATTGCTGACGCCTTCCCATTCTGCCTTACGACGGCCATCTTTCCCTGATTTCCCCCAGTTTCAATTATACAGGAAGGCCAACTCAGTCCAGATATAACCGTGCCAACGGTTCTCTGACCTCAATAGGGACTCGTTTCTCTAGCCTCTCGCGAAGCGAACAAGGAAATGGAGCTACAGACAGAAGCTAAGCAGCCACTGGAATCGGCATAGGGGAAGTGGTCACCCACTCGCCCCGGCCACACCACCCGACATGCGGGTCCGCACGGGCGGTTCAGAGGGTTACGCAAAGGCCGTCGAAGAGTCGCGGAAGGCCAAGAGAGTCAAAGTAGGCGATGGGAAGCGCGTAAGACAGGGCGGGACTCTTCGCCAGGTGCCAGGGGCCGCGTGGACTGCCCGCCGTTTGCGCGGCGAGATCCGCTGACGTAGCTTCGCGTACCGCTGCTTGCCGTGTTTCCACTGTTTCCAGATCAAGGATCGCAGACGTCGCCGGATCCATTCATCCAGAGCTTGTAGCAGTGTGGGTGTCTGACAGAAGCTGAAGTAACTCTTCCAGCCCCTTAAGTAGGCCGCGAGTTCTTTTGTCATCTGTTCCAAACTGATCCCTCGGGTCCTCCGCGTCAATTCCCGGATCTTCTCCTTGCAGCGCAACCGTGCCTTTGGGGCGATGCCCGCCTGGGCTCCTTGTTACTGCTGAGCTGAATCCCAGGAATTTCCGCGCTGTCGGTCGTGCCACGGCACTCTTAGTCTCATTGACCTTGAGCTTGAGTCGGCGTGCGAGAAAACCCGTGACGCTGCTCATCACTCGCAACCCACTCGCTCGGCGGGAGAGCGATTTTTGA
>Ga0187782_10001567_pt1 | contig 16728 bp, 17 predicted proteins | sample 0715_SJ02_MP15_2_FD_132454 | JGI IMG/M metagenome (GOLD analysis project Ga0187782, IMG submission 132454) | Tropical peat soil microbial communities from peatlands in Department of Meta, Colombia - 0715_SJ02_MP15_20_MG | ecosystem: Environmental > Terrestrial > Soil > Wetlands > Peat | place...
CCTCGGCATCGAGATAACCGAACTCCCGGTCACGCCGGAGCGTCTTTTTCGCCTGATCGAGGCCGCTAAGGCAAAAACATGAAGGGGCAGTGATGGACCTCGGATTGAAGGGCAAAATCGCGCTTGTGACCGGAGGGGCGCGTGACGTCGGTAGGGAGATCGCGCTTACGCTCGCTGCCGAGGGCGCCGCTGTTGCCGTCAACTACCGCAGCTCCGGCGCCGAGGCCGAGGCGGTCGTGAGAGAGATTGCCGCAAAGGGCGGCAACGCCAAGGCTTACCCTGCCAACATCGCCGATTTCGCCGCCGTCCGTGACATGGTCGACGCCGTCGTCAAGGACTTCGGCGGGTTGAGCATTCTCATCAACAACGCCGGCTTGGCGTTGCGCCAGCGCTTCGTCGAAACCAGGCCCGAGGATTGGCACAAGCAAATCGACACCTGTCTCTACGGCGCCATCCACTGCTGCCACGCCGCGGCGGTGCATTTGGAAGCCGCAGAGCATGGTCGCATCGTGAGCGTGATCGGCGACTCATCCCGCGTGGGCGAGTCCGGCCTTGCCATCGTCGCCGCGGCGCGTGCCGGAGTGGTTGCTTTGATGAAATCGCTGGCGCGCGAGCTCGGCCGCTCAGGGACCACCGCCAACACCGTGTCGCTCGGAATGGTCGAGACAGCCCATGACCGCGACTTCGTCGAAGCTAACCGCGAGAAGCTGACCAGACTTTATCCGGTGCGCCGGCTCGGCAAGCCTGAGGATATCGCGCCCATGGTGGCCATGCTCGCATCGCCGCACGCCGGCTGGATTACCGGCCAGGTGCTCAGCATCAGCGGCGGCTACAGCATGGTGTGAGGGGGATGCTGCGGACCGATCTGATCGCGTCGGTACCGGAGCTGCTGAAGCGGCAGGCCTCGGCACGCGGCAACAAGGTAGCCTACCGCGACGCGCGCGGCGCGGTCACCTACGGCGAGCTCGAAGCGCGTACGGCCCGACTCGCTGGCCATCTTGCTGATCTCGCGGTCGGCACGGGTGACACAGTGGCGATGCTGATGCCCAACTCCATCCAATGGATCGAAACCTCTTTCGCGGTGACGCGGGCGGGGGCGGTCGGCGTTCCAATTCCCTACGAATCCGCCGAGCCCGAAATTGCCTATCGGCTGGCCGATGCCGGGTGTAGAGCGATCGTCACCACCGTGGAGCGCGGCGCGCTGGTGGCCAGGCTCCGGTCACAAATGCCGAACCTGCGGACGATCATCACCGCCGGTCGCGAAGACGACGCAACCGATGCTCTCGCTTACGCCGATCTGATGGTGACCGCCCCCAAATCCGCGCCGCGCGATCCGGCGGACATCCACACGCCGGCCTACATCATCTACACGTCAGGCACGACCGGTCGCGCCAAAGGCGTTTTGCTCACCGTTCACGGCATGCTCTGGGTGGTTGCCGCCTGCGAGGCGCCGATACTCGGTCTGAGCGAACGCGACTCCGTGTTGTCGCCGTTGCCGTTATTCCATTCCTACGCGCTCAATCTCTGTGTGCTCGGCGTTCTGGCGACCGGCGCCAGCGAATACATCATGGAGAGATATTCGACAGGCGAAGCCACGCGGCTATTGCGGAGCGGGCAGTTCACCGTCTTCCCCGGCGTCCCCACCATGTTCCATTATCTGCTGCAGGCGGCGCAGGCGGACGCGGACCTCGGATTTCCCAATTTGCGGCTGTGTGTCTCGGCCGGCGCCATCATGCCGGCGACGCTCAACCGCGCATTCGAGGAGCGCTTCGATGTCAAGCTGCTCGACGGCTACGGCATCACCGAGACGTCGACCTTCGTCACCATGAATTGGCCGAGCGGCGGCCGCGTGCTCGGCTCCTGTGGACTGCCGCTGCCGGGACTCGCGGTCCGCATCGTCGATCCGCTCAACGGCGCCGACCTTCCCTCGGGCCACGAGGGTGAATTGATCGTGCGCGGGCCGAACCTCATGCCCGGCTACCACAACAAGCCGCAAGAGACCGCGGCGGCGCTGCGCGACGGCTGGTACTATACCGGCGATCTCGCCAAGAGCGACGAAAACGGCTTCCTCACCATTACCGGGCGCCTGAAGGAGTTGATCATCCGCGGTGGTCAGAACATCGCGCCTGCCGAGATCGAAGAGGCGGTGAACAAATACGGACCCGTGCTCGACTGCGCGGTCGTCGGCGCCGCGCACGAACATCTCGGCGAAGTGCCCGTGGTCTTTGTCGTGCCGCGCCCGGGATCGGTCATCGACGCTGATGCTCTGCTCCGCCACTGCCGGAGCCATTTGTCGGCCTACAAGATTCCGCACGCGGTGCGCTTCGTGGCCGAGATTCCGCGTACCGGATCGGGCAAGATCATTCGCTACAAGCTGCGCGAAGGTCTCGAGGCCGAAAGCTTGAAAGTCTGAAGTTCGAAAGTCCGACAAGTCTGAAATGGAGCTGACCATGACTGCCCGCTATCCCGGCTATATGCGATTGAAATTCGATACCCCGCAGCCGAAGGTGCTGCGCATCACGATGGACAACGGCAAATTCAACACCGCGGATCGGGCGTTGCACGACGAGCTCATGCGCGTCTGGCGCGATGTCGACGCCGATCCCGAGGTCAACGCAGCGATCATCACCGGCGCCGGTTCGGTGTTTTCCGCCGGCGGCGATTTCGGCATGATCAAGGAGATCATGGGCGATTTCGAGACGCGCGCCCGCGCCTGGCGGGAGGCGCGCGATATCGTCTACAACCTCATCAATTGCTCGAAGCCGATCGTCAGCGCCATGCGCGGGGTCGCGGTCGGCGCCGGCCTGGTCTGCGGGCTGCTGGCCGACATCTCGATTGCCACCAAGGAGTGCCGCATCATCGACGGGCATACCCGGCTGGGCGTCGCCGCCGGCGACCACGCGGCGATTATCTGGCCGCTGCTGTGCGGCATGGCCAAGGCGAAATACTATCTGTTGCTCTGCGACCAGTTGCTTGGCGCGGACGCCGAACGCATCGGCCTCATCAGCCTCGTCGTCGATGACGCCGAGCTCGACGCAAAGGCGGTCGAGATCGCGACACGGCTCGCCCACGGCGCGCAGAGCGCCATTCGCTGGACCAAATACTCGCTCAACAACTGGTTGCGGCAGGCCGGGCCCGCATTCGACACCTCGCTGGCCTTGGAGATGTTGGGCTTTACCGGCCCGGAGTCGGCGGAAGGACTGGCCTCGCATCTGGAAAAGCGCAAACCGGTCTTTCCGGCGGGTTCGGCGGTGTGAATGCCTATCGCCGAGGCGGCAGCCGTTGAAGCTCCGGGATGAGTGCTAACAGTGCCAAGGAATCAGACAATGCACGGATTGAGCGGCAAGCGGGTCATCGTTACCGGCGGCGCCAGCGGCATTGGCCGCGCGAGTGTCTTGCGCCTCATTGAGGAAGGTTGCGTCGTCGGCATTTTCGATCTCGACGAAGCGGGGGCGGCCGACACCGTTGCCCGAAGCGGCGCCGGTCCTGGCAAGGCCGTCGCCTACAAGGTCGATATCGGCGATTATGCGCAAGTGGAGAACGCGGTCCGCGCGTTCGAGACGGCGCTGGGGCCGACCGAACTCTTGGCGAATATCGCCGGATGGGACCAGGCCTCGCCGTTTCTCGACACCACCGTCGCACTCTGGGACAAGGTCATTCGCATCAATCTGTACGGTCCGCTCAACATGCACCACGTGGTGGTGCGTGGCATGGCGGAGCGGGGATTCGGGCGGGTCGTCACTATCGCGTCCGATGCCGGCCGCGTCGGCTCCTCCGGCGAGGCCGTCTATGCGGCCTGCAAGGGCGGGATCGCGTCGTTCAGCAAGACTTTGGCGCGGGAACTGGCGCGGCGCGGCGTGACCCTGAACGTCGTGTGCCCGGGTCCGACCGAGACGCCGCTGTTTGCGTCGTTCGGCAATCCCAAGCTGAAGGAGGCGTTAGCGCGCGCGATTCCGCTGCGGCGATTGGGACAGCCCGACGACTATCCGGGCATCATCGCGTTCCTCTTGAGCGACGATGCCAAATACATCACCGGGCAGACGATCAGCGTCTCGGGCGGGTTGACGATGCAAGGATGAGCCGGCCGGGTTGTGGCGATCGCCGCAACTACTCGCACGGTGCTGGCCGGCCGCAGCCCGGTGTGTGTCGACTATTCGTAGCTGCGCTCGTCGGCGACGAGTTTTCCGTCGTTCGGCAGGGTTCCAGGAGCAACCAGCTTCACGCGACCCTTGAGCTTGGTGACGGCCTGCAGGCTCGCCGCTACCGCATCCTGCAGCCCGCCGGCGGCCGCCGCGCATTCGGCCGCAAGCGTCATGACGTCCTGCTCCGCCTCGCGCGTGACGGAGAGCCGCACGCGCCCCAGTTCGGGGTGACGTTTGGCGATCTCGGCAACCTGGCCCGGATGCACGAACATTCCCTTGACCTTGGTCGTCTGGTCGGCGCGCCCGAGCCAGCCCCTGATCCGCGTGTTGGTGCGCCCGCACGGCGACCGACCGGGAAGAATCGCCGAAAGGTCTCCGGTGGCGAAGCGGATCATGGGATAATCCGGATTGAACGTGGTGACGACCACCTCGCCGACCTCGCCGTCGGCGACGGGGTCGCCGGTACCGGGCCGGACGATCTCGACGATCACCTTTTCGTTGATGACCATGCCGTCGAGCGCCGGCGTCTCGAAGGCGACCATGCCCAAGTCGGCCGTGCCATAGGCTTGCAGCGCCGCCACGCCGCGGGAGCGGAACTCGGCGCGCAGCGATGAAGGAAGCGCGGCGCCGGAGACGAGTGCTCGGGTGATCGAGGACGCATCCTTGCCGGCCTTCTGCGCCGCGTCGAGCAGAATTTTGAGAAAATCTGCCGTACCGAGATATCCGTTCGGTTTGAGGTGGGCGATCGCCTCGACCTGCTGCTCGGTGTTGCCGACGCCACCGGGAATGACCGCGCAGCCGAGCGCGTGGGCGCCCGCTTCAACCATGAAGGCGCCGGGCGTGAGATGATACGCGAAGCTGTTATGGACGACGTCGCCTGCGCGAAACCCGGCTGCAAAGAGTGCACGGGCGGAGTTCCACGCGTCGCTCCCCGGTCCTTGCGGTTCGAAGATCGGGCCCGGCGACATGAGTAGCCGCCTGAGCTTTCCGGGCGCCGTGAGGGCGAAGCCGCCGAACGGCGGTTTTGCCTGCTGCCGCTCCTTGAGATCCGACTTGCGCAGCACGGGCAGAGCGGCGAGCGCCGCGCGCGAGGTGACCGATCGCGGGTCGATACCCGTAAGCTGCTCCGCCCAGCCCGGCGCGCCGATCGCGCGCGCGATCATCTCAGGGAGCTTGGAAAACTGTTCGCGCTCGCGCAACTCCGGCGCGCGTGTTTCCAAATCATCATAGAATTCCGCCATCGGCCCAGCTCGCTATTGCGTCTGACGCGGTCGTAAGCCGCCTCTCTCCTCGATCACCCAACATGCCACCCGTATGTCATAAGCAAAAGAATCACAAGAACCGCGCTGACCCCGGCGAAAGTAAGCAGTGCCGAGCGACCGTTGATGAAGGTGTCGGAAAATGGGCGCAGCACCAAGGGAGCCAAGAACAGGACTCCGCCGCTGCCGATGACGATCGCATACCACGGCAACGCCAAGCAGATCAGCACGAGGCCGGCGAGAGAACAAACGGCGGCCACGGCGAGCGATCCGAACAGGATCACCGGGCCGCCGCCCGATTTCAGCGTCGGGGCTCGGTGCTCCGCAGGAAAGTGGCCGCTTGCCGCCAGTCCGCATAGCGCCGCGGCCAGCAGCAGTCCCATTACGAGAAGGAATGTCAGAACGGTATTGGCCGCCGGCATCTGTCGTCGGTCCCTCCGTTCGTTGACTGACACGACCCGCTGTTCGTAATATATCACAGCACAATCAATAAGTAGCAGCGCGCCGGAATCGAGAGCGTGCCGCGCGGCCGCGACAGTGTAATCGCCAATGAAGCTCTATCAGGGAAGGCGTACCATCGACGGCCTTGTCGTCACGGTGGACGGCGAGCGCCTCGACGAACGTTATGACGTCAAGCGTTTTACCAGGTACGGCTTTGAATGGTCTTACGAAGGCGAGAGCCCGCACCAGCTGGCGCTGGCAATCCTCTATGATTATTTGGCCGACCACGACCGCGCCATTCGCTTGTCGCAGCCGTTCATGCAGAGGATAGTCGCCAATTTCGACAATGAGTGGCGGCTCGATGGTGGGGAGATCGAAGCATTTTTGCGCGATGCGCGCTGAGCGAAGCCTCCGCGCGCGGGTCGGAGGCGCGATTGCTTGTCGCCGCCGCGAGTGGTAATTGTGGCAACGCGAACTTGCGGCGTCGCGCTGGAAACCGAAAAGGCCACGGGTTGAGAAGCGCGACCTCGGCACCGCTTCGCGGAGGATCGCCATGATCAATCAGCGGCAGATCGAATTCCGGCAGGAATACCGCTCGCGCGTTCTGGGCTGGTATGACGGCTATCTCCACATCGCCATCATCTATGCGATGGGCGGTGCGGCATTCTACCTCTATGTGCAGCACATCCACGGCGTCAGCGCGCTGGAGTGGCTCACGGTTCCGCTCACCTTCCTGTTCACCAATGCCTTTGAGTGGACGGTGCACAAATTCGTCATGCACCGGCCGGTGAACATCAAGGGTCTGCGCGCGGTTTACGAGCGGCATACCCTCAATCACCATCAATTCTTTACCGACCAGGAAATGCGTTTCCGCGACCACAGGGACTGGCGGGTTACTGTGTTCCCGCCTTATGCGCTCGTCGTCTTCATTCTGATGTCGCTGCCGCTCGCGATCGTTCTCGGCCTCATCTTCACGCCGAATGTCGGCTGGCTGTTCATGTGCACGACCACGGGCATGTACCTGATCTACGAATTCATGCACTTTTGCTGTCATGTCGACGAGAGCTGGTTCGTGCGCAATTGCCCGTTCGTCAACACGCTCCGGCGGCATCACACGGCGCACCACAACGCGCGGCTGATGATGGAGGTCAACATGAACTTGACCTTTCCGATCGCGGACTGGCTGTTTGGAACGTCCGATCTCAATCGTGGACTGCTCGGCCACCTGTTCAACGGCTACGACACGCGTTTCCTCAAGACAGGCCTGCGCGCCAAGCCGACCAGCCCCGAAGATGCCGCGGCCGTGCCGGTCGGCGCCCATTGAACTGTCGCTGGCGCATCGCCCAGTTGCGCCCTGAACCGCGTGAGTGGCTGCCATGCCGAACGACGTTAAAGCCGTTGTCTCCGCCGTCGCCCTGATCGTCGCGCTCGTTCTCGCCTATTGGGGCGGTTCGCCGGTGCGGCCGGAATATTCCACATTCGTCATCGCCACGGCGATTTTCATGGTGGCATCGATGTGGGTCTTCCCGGAGGCCGGGGTCAAAAAGGGCGACACGAAAGAGCGCGCATGACGGCGCTTGGCTAGTGTGGCGATTCAGAAGTCCGCATCATTCTTTCGGCGCGCGCGTCATGCGGACTTCTGAACCAAAGCCACACTAGATCAATAAGTTGCTAGTGTCCTTCGATTCCGAAGTTCGCAAACGGGGCTGCCGCACAATGATGCGAACTTCGCAATCGGGACACTAGGCCGCGTTCGGGCCCGTGATGGAGCTGCAATACCAAGCCGCCGTGCTGCGCCAGGCCCGCTCACCGTTGGTTGTCGAGCAGGTCATCGCCGCGCCACTGACGGGCTCCGATGTGCTCGTGCGCGTGCGCGCCGCCGGTCTCTGCCATACCGATTTGGAAGTCATCGACGGATCGCTGCGGTATCCGCTGCCGATCGTGCTCGGCCATGAGGCGGCTGGCGTCGTCGAGGAGGTCGGCCCCGGCGTCGGCAGACTGCGAAGGGGCGATCATGTCGTCCTCTCGTGGAACCCGCACTGCGGGTATTGCTTCTACTGTGACCGGGACCTGCCGATCCTCTGCGAGGAGTATCTCGCGAAGGGCGCACAGGCGGTGCAGTTCGACGGGCGCAGCAAGGCGTGCTTGCCCGGCGGTCAGGAGCTCAAGCATCTGATGTTTCTGGGCGCCTTCGGCGAATACTGCATTGTCGCAGAGCAGCAGGCTATTTCCGTCAGCAAGGACCTGCCGTTCGACCGCGGTTGTCTGATCGGCTGCGGCGTCATGACGGGAGTGGGCGCCGCCTTGAACATTGCGCGCGTCGGCCGCGCCGATGTCGTGATGATCGTGGGCTGCGGCGCGGTCGGGCTCGCCGCGGTGCAGGGCGCGCGGCTGGCCGGCGCCGGTAAAATCATGGCCGTCGACGTCGACGACGGCAAGCTCGCCCTGGCGCAAAAGATGGGCGCCACAGCTACGGTCAATGCCCGGACGGCGGATGCGGCGGCAGCCGCAAAAGGCGTCACGGCCGGCCGTGGCGTCGACATCGTGATCGAGGCGGCCGGAAGCGCGCCGGCGTTTGCGACCGCCGTCGAATCGGTGCGACCGGGCGGTGAAGTGGTATGGCTCGGCAAGATCGATGTCGCGGCCGAGGTCAGCTTTCGCTGGGGCGCGCTGATGCAGGAAAAGCGGATCCGACGATCAAGCTACGGCGGCGCGCGGCCGGCGCGGGACTTTCCCATGCTGGCGCAGGCTTATCTCGACGGCGAGCTGATGCTTGACGAGCTGATCACCCAGCGCATCGGCCTGGAAGCAATCAACGAAGGCTTTGCCAGCCTGCGGAGTGGGAAAGCCATTCGCAGCGTTGTCGTGTTCGACTAAGTCGCCCGGTCAGCGGAACTTTTCTGCCAATGACGCCATCGTGCTGAACGATCTCGTCGGCAGGCGGAGCAGCCGTCAGGAGAACGTATTTTGAAGGCCTTAGCGATCGGCGGGGCGATGATCGATACGATCGCCATCATCGACAGCGATCGGATCGAACGCATGACCATGCTCAACGCCGACAGCTCGTTCCTGCTTCTGGAGGAGGGCCGCAAGACCGAGGCAAGTGACATCTCGACCCACTGCGGCGGCGGCGCGGTGAATGCGGCGGTGGCGTTCGCCCGGCTGGGATTGGATGTGGCGGTGCTGATGAAGCTGGGGCAGGACGCGCGCGCCGATACCATTCTGGCGCGGATGACGCAGGAGCGGGTATCGACACGCTGGGCGCTGCGCGACGCCAGAGCGCCGACCGGCGCCGCAGTGCTCGTCTCCTCGCACGACCGCAACGCGGCGGTCTTCACCTTTCGCGGCGCCAATACTCTTCTCGAGCCGGAAGATTTGCGCGATGATGCGTTCGCGGTCGATATCGTCCACGTCTCCAATCTGAGCAACCGTTCGGCCGATTGTTTTCCGGAAATTGTGACGCGCGCTAAGGCGCAAGGGGCGCTGGTTTCGGCCAATCCGGGTGTGCGACAATTATCGGCGCGTTCCGGCGCCTTTCAAGAGTGCCTGAAATCCATCGATATTCTCACCTTCAATCGCGGCGAGGCCGACGTGCTCGTACCGAGCCTCGTCGCCCGCTTCGGCGAGGGCGGCGCGGTGCCGGCGCTGGAGCCCGGCGAGGAGCCTCCCGCGCTTTTTGTCAGAGGTCTCGTTGGCGGCGGGTTCGAGATGAGTCTCGTCGGCTTCTTGTCCGCCCTCGCCGCAATGGGTCCGAAAGCGGTTGTGATCACCGACGGATCGCGCGGCGCTTATCTCGGGCTCGGCAAGGAGATCATGTACTGTCCGGCGTTGCCGGTTGCGACCGTCGGAACGGCTGGGGCGGGTGACGCCTTCTCGTCGACGTTTACCGCATACTATGCGATGGGGCGACAGCCGGCGGACGCGTTGAAAGCTGCGTCCATCAACGCCGCGTCAGTCGTATCCTATGTGGATACTCAGAGCGGCCTGCTCACCTCATCGGCCGTCGAGCGGCGTTTGGCCGAGGCGGCGGTGTCGATCCGTCGCTGGGCCGGACAGCGGGCACCCTGATTGACCCTCCTGAGCCGCTCTTATATCGACCCCGAACGAGGCCTATTGTGTGCGGGGGCTACACCGTGCTCTTCGGAGTGGGCCGCGCAGGCGTTGCATAGAAGATTGGGCTGAGACCAGGAGGGGACGTAACCATGACGATTTCAACCAGACGGCGCGCGCTGCTTCAGGCAATCAAATTGGGCGTGGCCGGGAGCGCATTCGCCTTCGCGTCCGGCCGCTCCGACCAAGGTCAAGCGGCCGCCACCGACCTTGCTCCGGCGGGGGCGGCAAAGCTCAATGCTCTGGCCGAGCGGTTACGCAGCCTGCCGCGCCGCAGGGATTTCAAGTCCGTCCCGATGATCTTGACCAATCCCGAGGAGTGGGATCACGAGGCGCTGGCGGAAGTGCTCGCCTATGGCGGTGCGCCGAAGCAGGTGTGGGATCACATCGACATCGCCGGTCCGTGGCTTAATCTGATGCGCAATTCCTTGAACACGCAGATCTGGTCATACAAAAATCCGGACTTTCTATGCGTGTCCGCTACTCACGGTCCGGCGCATTTGGCGCTGTACGATCAAACCACATGGGACAAATATCAGCTCGCCAGCCTGGCCGGCGAGAAATTCAAGACCAACACGCTCATCGAGCAGCCGAAGCTCGCCGATCCGGCGAATTTCGAGGATCCGGAGGGCGTGTTTTCGTCCACCGATAACGCCATCCCGACGCTGATGCGGCGCGGCGTCGTGTTCCTCGCCTGCCATAACGCGATCGCAGAGCTGGCCGACAGGCTGATCAAGAAGGGCATCAATCCCGACAAGCTGTCGTATGAGCAACTGACGGCGGATTTGACCAATCATCTGATCCCGGAAGTCGTCCTTACTCCGGGTATCGTCGCGACACTGCCGCTGTTGCAGCAGGCCGGTTTTCACTACGCCAAATGAGCAACGACTGCGCGCAATTGTGAGGATAGACCGGATGCTCGGGGCGCTGCGCCAAATTTCGCTCGGCTGCGTCGTCTGCGCTCTGTTGGCCGGGGCTGGCCTGGCCGAAGAGCAGGTGCCACCGCTGATGTGCAAGCATCCCCCGCACTTCGACGAAAGCACTCTGCCTCCCTGGCGGGGCGAAGCCGAAAATGACGCCGCCGAGCCGGGCCTGCGGTTCACGGTCCCCGAGGTCGACGTTCTCGCCGACTTTCATGGTGATCTGACCGATCCCAAGCTGGTCATCTTCTTTGGTGGCAATTACTTCTTCGCGACCACGCCGCTGGTGCAGGCTTTCGAAGCCGCTCACCCGGAATTCAGCGGCCACATCTTTTGGGAGACCATCCCTCCGGGACGCTTGCTCGAGCAGATTGAAAAGGGCGGCCACATCACCGTGGGAAACATGACGTGGACGGCGAAGGCCGATGTCTTTTTCAGCGGCCGGCAAATGGTGAAGGAGGCGGTCGACAAGGGCCTTCTGGTCGGGCCGCCGCTGCCCTACGTCACCAACACACTGGCCATCATGGTGCCCAAGGGCAATCCCGGCCGAGTCACCGGCTTGGCCGACTTGGGCAAGCCGGAAATCCGCTTGGCGATGCCGGACCCCGCTTACGAAAGCATCGGCCGCCAGATCAAGGCGGCGTTAGAAAAGGCGGGCGGCGACGCCTTGGTGACCATGGTCTACGACACCAAGGTCAAGAATGGCAGCACCTATTTGACGGCGATTCATCATCGCCAGACTCCGCTGTCGATCATGCAGGGCTGCGTCGAGGCGGGCGTGACGTGGCGGTCTGAGGCGATTTTCCAGGAGCAGGCGGGCAATCCGATCGAACAGGTGACGATCTCGCCCGATCTCAACATGACGGCGGTTTACGCGGGCGCAGAGGTGACAGGCGCGCCCCATCCGCAAGCAGCAAAGGCCTGGCTCGACTTCATCCGCTCGTCGGAAGCGCTGGCCATCTTTGAGCGCTATGGCTTTAAGCCCTATACGCAATAAAGCGCGAACGAATCAGATTGACCGAGGCGGTCGATGCGCATTGTGCGGTATGAACTGACGGCGGGCTTGCTGGCCGCGTGCCTCCCGGTTTCGGCATCGGCCGAGACGCAAACCCAACCACAGCAACCGCCACCGGTTGCGGTGGTCAAACTCGCCCCGCCGGATATCGCCGACATTCCGGACAATGACGACGGCAAGCAAATCCGGTTGGGCAGGCGGCTATTGGCGGAAACCAAGAAGTTGCTGCCCTGGAACGTCGGAGACGCGCTCAACTGCGCCAGTTGTCATTTCAGCGACGGGACGGTGGCACATGCGCTGCCTTACGTCGGCGTCGCGGTCAACTATCCGCGCTATAACGCGCGCGCGGGCGGGCCGATGACTTTGGAGGAACGTATCAACGGGTGTTTCCTGCGCTCCATGAACGGAAAGGCGTTGTCCGTCGATTCCTCGGAAATGAAGGCCATGCTTGCCTATTTGAACTGGCTGTCCGCCGGCCTGCCGCCGCATGCGAAGGTCGAGGGTGCGGGCCTCGGAAAAATCGACACCGATCTCGTGCCGGATCCCGTTCGCGGCAAAGAAGTGTACGAAGCAAAATGCGCCGCTTGCCATGGCACCAATGGCGAAGGACTAAAAAGCGCGGGCGCCGACGTGGTCTTCCCGCCACCATTGTGGGGAGACCAATCGTTCAATATCGGCGCCGGCATGGCGAGAACCTACACGGCCGCCGCCTTCGTCAAGTACAACATGCCGCTGGGCCAGGGCGGCACCCTGTCGGATCAGGAAGCGGTGGATGTGGCTGAATACTTCACCCACCAGCCTCGTCCGGACTTTTCCGACAAAGCCGGCGACTGGCCCGCCGGAGGCAAGCCGAAAGACGCGCGGTACTGAAGTCTCTTCGGCCGCGTGATGCGATCGATGCGGCCAAGAGCGGCTGGCAAATGACCAGAACGTGGACGCGCAGAAAAGTCGTCACTTCCGTCGGTCTATCGGCGATCGGACCGAGCATCGCCCGCCCCGGTCTCGCGCGGGCGGCCGCCGCGTCTGATGAGACGGCGGACGCCAGACGCGTAACGCTCCTGCACCTCACCGACACCCATGCGCAGCTGGAAGCTCATCCGGAGTATCTGCCCGGGGCGACGCCGGAAATCCAGATGATGGGCGGGTATGCCCGGCTCAAGACTGTGATCGAACGCGAGCGAGGGCACTGCGAGGGGCCCTGCTTTCTCCTTGACGGAGGCGACGAGTTCCAGGGTTCGGGACCGGCCGCCTGGTCCGAGGGCGAAGTCATTCTTGAGCCGCTCAAGGCTCTGGGCATCGATGCCTTTACGCCCGGCAATTGGGAGCCGGCTTATGGTCCCGAGCGATTCAAACAGACCATGGCGCGGCTCGATTGTCCGGTTATTTGCTACAATTTTCACGACACGACCACTGGCGCGCGTCTGTTCCCGCCGTCTATTGTCCTTCAGCGACAGGGCGTCAGGATCGCCGTGGTCGGCGTGACCGATATCGGGGCGAGCGAACGTCAGCCGCCGGCGCAATTCCGTGGAATGGATACCAGTCGCATCGGCGGCTTGCGCGGATTTATCGGAGAGCTGCGCGAGCGCGAGCGACCCGACTTGGTTGTCGGGTTGGCCCACACCGGCCTCTCGATTGCCCGGGAAATCGCCCGGCAGACCCCGGAGTTCGATGTTATCCTTTCCGGCCACACGCATGAGAGGACCGCTCGGCCCATCCTCGAAGGCGGCGTCATCGTGGTCGAGGCCGGCTCCTTCGGCTCGTTTCTGGGCCGGCTCGATCTTGTCGTTAAGCGCGGCGGCGGTGTGGTGAGCCACCGGTTCCGGCTTATTCCGATCTTGGCGGTCCGCTATGACGAGGACCCCGCTGTCAGGATGCTGGTCGCCGAGTCGTTGGCGCCATATCGCTCGCGAATGGGGACCGAGGCTGGACGGACCGAAACCGTCGTTATGCGTTATGATCTCCTGGAGAGCACGGCGGACGACTTCATTGCCGATGTGATTCGCGAAACAGCGCAAACCGACATCGGCTTTACCAACGGCTTTCGCTTCGGTGTGCCCGTGCCGCCGGAAACGGTGACCCAGGCCGATCTGTGGAATTTGCTGCCGATGGACACACGGCTAAAGCGCGGCTGGGTGACGGGCAAGGAACTCCGAGACTATTTGGAACGCGAGCTGGAAATGGTGTACGCGCATAATCCGATGAAACTCAACGGCGGCTGGGGGCCGCGCGCCTCCGGCATGACGATGGCGTTCAACGCGCGGGCTGAGCGCGGCCGACGGCTCGTCTCCGTGAAGGTCAACGGTGTCGAGGCCGGGGACGATCGGCCCTACACGATTGCCGGATGCGAACGGGAAGGCGAGCCAGCGGACGTAATCTGCCGGCATCGCGGTTCGCATGACCCACAGGTGCTTTCCATCTCCATTCACCAGGCGCTGGACGAGTATTTACGGGCACATCCGGTTATTGCGCCGCGCCGTGACGGGCGTGAGCGTGCGCTCGATCTGCCCGCTTCCGTGTTCAGCCAAGATGCGGTGCTCGCCGGTGGCCCTATCGACGACGCCCCGACCACACCCTCCGGTCTTCCGCCCGAGTAACGCCAAACTCCGTATCCTGCGTCTTCGGCCTCATCGGACCGATAACCACGGCGGAAGTCCGGTGCGCACCAGCATATAGATGGCAACCGCAAAGATGATGCAGGCGAACAGGGAGGTCAGGGTCCGCCGGTCTGCCGCCAATCTGATGGCGCAATGCATGCCGAGAATGCCGCCGCCAACTCCGCCGGCGATGAAAAGAAACGCAATCGTCCATTCGATCAAACCCGAGCGTGCGTAGTTGATCGCCGTGGTCAGGCCGAAACTACCGACCGACAACAGCGACGAGCCGATAGCGTTGAGGATGGGCATGCCGCTGCCGAGCATGAGGCCCGGGACGATCAAAAAGCCGCCGCCGATGCCGAAGAATCCGGAGAGCGTGCCGACCACGAGCCCGATCGCGGTCAACCGTGCAGCTATCAAAGCCGTCAATCGAACGCTTGCGTGGCTCTTGACAGCGCGCGGCCGCAGCATGGCTGCGCCAACTGCGATCATGGCCAGGGCGAACAGAAACAACAGTTGCCGCCCGTCGACCAACTTTCCCAGGGACGAGCCGATTGCGGCGCCGACGACGCCCGCCAGCGCGAAGGTCGCCGCGCAGGCCCATTTGACGTTACCAGCCCGCCAATGGCCGATCAGATTGGCAAAGGCGTTGGCGGCAACCGCGAGCGCGCTGGTGCCGATCGCAACGTGCGCTTCGCCGATGCCGACGACATAGAGCAGTAGGGGCACCGCCAGGATCGAGCCGCCGCCGCCGATCAAGCCGAGTGAAAACCCCACCGCACCCCCGCACAGCACTGCCAGAGCGTTGTGTAACGAGAGGAGGCTCATGGTGGCGGTGACCTTGCCCGCATCACAGCGGGGGCTCGGATAGTCCTCGACGTCGATACGCGGCGAGCAGCGTGTTCCGTAACAGGCAGGCGATGGTCATCGGACCGACACCGCCCGGGACCGGCGTGATGGCGCCGGCGATGCCCTGCGCTTCGGCGAACGCCACATCGCCCACGAGCCTTGTCTTTTCTCCCTCGATGGGGATCCTGTTGATGCCGACGTCGATCACGATTGCGCCGGGCTTGAGCCAGTCTCCGCGCACGAATTCCGGCCGCCCCAGCGCGGCGACGACGATGTCGGCCCGACGCACAATCGCCGGAATGTCGCGGCTCTTCGAGTGAACCAGCGTCACCGTGCAATTTTCGGCCAGAAGCAGCGCTGCCATCGGCTTGCCGACGATGTTGGAACGGCCGAGCACGACCGCTTCGGCTCCGCTCAGACCGGGCAACGCGCCGCGCAGCAGCAGGAGGCATCCATAGGGGGTGCAAGGAACCAGGGTCTTGCCGCCGGCCCACAGGTGTCCGACGTTTTGAGCGTGGAAGCCGTCGACGTCCTTTTTTGGATCGATTGCATCGATCACCCGTCGCGGATCGATGTGACCTGGCAACGGCAGTTGCACGAGGATGCCGTCGATCCGCTCATCGCTGTTGAGTTCGGCGAGCAGGCCCAGGAGGGCCGCCTCGCTGACACTCGCCGGCAAATTCCGCTGGTAGCTCGCTATCCCAGCGGCGAGCGCCGCCTTGCCCTTGCCGCGCACGTAGATTTGGCTTGCCGGATCGTCGCCGAGAAGGACAGCACAGAGCCCGGGCACCACACCCGACGCGGCCTTGAGATCGGCCGCGGCTGTGGCGACCTTGACGCGCAAAATGTCCGCGCGCGCTTTACCGTCGATCCGTTTTGTGACCAGCATAGCGCATCCCTTCTCGAGTCGAGCATATCGCGGAAGGTACTGAATGACATAGGCGCTCGAAGCGTGCGTCTCGCAGTGGATAGATCGGTGCGCGGGGCATCAGGATGAACGGACGATTTCTCGCCGACGCCAGCGAGTTGTGCAGGTTGGGCGTCGCGGAACTGACGGCGGGTTTCTCCTCGGGAAAGTTCACGCCGTTGGAGGTGGCGCAAGCGACCCTCACGCGCGCCGCACAGGTGCAGGAACGGTTCAATGCATTTTCGCTGATGGAGGCGGACGCGGCTTTGGCGACAGCGAAGGAATCGAGCGCCCGTTGGCGCAGTGGCGCGCCGTTGTCGGCCATCGACGGCGTTCCCACGACAATCAAAGACATCGTATGGATCAAGGACCGCGTGGTGCGCTACGGCAGCCGCACGACGCCGACGGCACCGTGTCCGCAGGATGCACCATCGGTGGCGCGGTTGCGGGCCGCCGGCGCCGTCTTTATCGGGATCACGACCACGCCCGAA
>Ga0187782_10001568_pt1 | contig 16728 bp, 12 predicted proteins | sample 0715_SJ02_MP15_2_FD_132454 | JGI IMG/M metagenome (GOLD analysis project Ga0187782, IMG submission 132454) | Tropical peat soil microbial communities from peatlands in Department of Meta, Colombia - 0715_SJ02_MP15_20_MG | ecosystem: Environmental > Terrestrial > Soil > Wetlands > Peat | place...
ACACGCCCGTATTAAACTCCATCCCCATTGGGGTCCAGTCAACTCCCATTACAGCCAGGAGACTCTAAATGAGCGCAGCCCCTGTAATTCCCTCCCCAACCCCGCAGCCTAGAGCAGTCCCGGCGCTCGACGCCAAACTCGCCAAAGGCCCGGGCAAGGTAGGCGTACTGATCTTTGGAGTCGTCCTGATTATCGGCGTCATTTACGCCGGCTCCCACCTGATCAATGATCTGTCCGGAATTCGCAGCACGTCGGTGCTGCCGTTCCTGCTGCTTGGCGTGGCCTTGCTCGTGGCCCTGGGCTTCGAATTCGTAAACGGCTTCCACGATACAGCGAACGCCGTGGCTACCGTCATTTATACCCACTCCCTCGAGCCGCACATTGCAGTGGTGTGGTCGGGGCTATGGAATTTCCTGGGAGTCGTGACCTCAACCGGGCTGGTCGCCTTCGGTATCATCTCCCTTCTCCCGGTAGAACTGATTCTGCAAGTGGGCAGCAAAGCCGGCTTCGCCATGGTTTTTGCCTTACTCGTGGCGGCCATCATCTGGAATCTCAGCACCTGGTATTTCGGGCTGCCGGCATCGAGCTCGCACACGCTGATTGGCTCGATTATCGGCGTGGGTATTGCCAATCAACTTATGTCGGTAAGAACCGGCACCAGCGGCGTCGACTGGGGACAGGCCATGAACATTGGCAAATCTCTGCTGATCTCGCCCCTGGTCGGATTCGCCGTGGCCGCACTTCTGTTGGTGGTCATGAAGCTCATCGTCAAGAACCGCAAGTTGTACGAGGCGCCGGAAGGCACCCAGCCGCCGCCGTTCTGGATTCGCGCTCTGCTTTTGCTGACCTGCACCGGCGTCAGCTTTGCGCACGGTTCGAATGACGGTCAAAAAGGCATGGGATTGATCATGCTCATCCTCATCGGAACCGTGCCCACAGCCTACGCTCTGAATCACGCCGTCACCAAAAAGCAATCGCAGGACTTCATTGCAGTTTCGCAGCAGGCGGCCAACACGCTGGACAAATACGTCAGCCCGAACGCCGTCATCAGCGACGCGCGTGAGGATGTGACGGCCTACATCCGCACCCGCGAGTTCAACCCGAACACGATGTTGGCCCTGCGCCAGTTGGTTAGTGAGATCGGGAATGAAACGGTGCTGTTCGGTGAGCTGGCCAAGGTGCCGAACGATCGCGTGCGTAACTTCCGCAACGACCTTTATCTGATCAGCGAAGCGCTGCGGCTGATGCAGAAGACGCACCAACCGGAAATCTCAGCCGCCGACTGGCAGGTATTGGGCAATTACAAGAAACACGTCGACAACGCGACCAAATTCATCCCCGGCTGGGTGAAGGTTGCCGTAGCCATGGCGCTCGGCCTGGGAACCATGGTGGGCTGGAAACGCATCGTGGTGACCGTCGGCGAAAAGATTGGCAAAGACCACCTCACTTACGGGCAAGGCGCGGCTGCGGAAATCACGGCGATGGCCACCATTGGCGCCGCCGACTGGTTCGGGCTTCCGGTCAGCACCACGCATGTGCTTTCGTCCGGAATTGCCGGCACTATGGCCGCTAATCATTCGGGATTGCAATGGGGAACTGTGCGCAATCTGCTGATGGCCTGGGTGCTCACTCTGCCCGCCTCGATCGTGCTCGCCGGCTTTTTGTTCTGGGCTTTCAAGAGCACGTTCTAAGCTCTCAGCTCCACTGGGTGCCCCACCCTTCGCGGTCTTCGAAGGAGGGGTTTTGAATCTCCCACCCCAATCCTCGCAAAGAGTGCTCAGTGGGCTACCAGCTCGCTTGACCCACTGCTACCCTTGCACCCGCTCCGCCACCCACTCGCCCGCTTCCCGCGTTCCCAAGTTCCCGCCGATATCCTGGGTGGTTTTCTTCTGGTGCACGGCTTCGAGAACTGCCGCTTCAATCTTTTCAGCTTCGCCAGTCAGCCCGAGATGATTCAGCATCATCGCCGCTGTCAAAATCGCGCCAAACGGGTTCGCCACATTCTTTCCCGCGATCAGCGGCGCGGAGCCGTGTACCGGCTCGAACATCGACGTTTTCCCCGGATGAATATTTCCGCTCGCCGCCATGCCCAGCCCTCCCTGCAGGCCAGCCGCGAGATCGGTGATGATGTCGCCAAACATGTTGTTGGTGACGATCACGTCGAACTGGTGCGGATCACGCACCATCTGCATCGAGAGCGCGTCCACATACATGTGCTCGGCCTTGATCCGGGGGAATTCGCCGCTGACTTGCTTGAATACGCGTTGCCACAAGCTGCCGGCGTGTGTCATGGCATTCGATTTGTCGCACATCAGCACCCGCTGGCGCCGGCTGCCGTCTTGTTTCGCGTGATTCGCGCAAAATTCGCAGGCATAACGAATGATTCGCTCGACCCCTTTGCGCGTATTGATGTCCTCCTGAATCGCAATCTCGTCGGGCGTCCCTTTCTTGAAAATGCCGCCCGCATCGGTGTAAACCCCCTCCGTATTCTCCCGGATCACGACAAAATCGACATCTTTCGGCTCAACGCCCTTCAATGGGCACAATGCCGCATCCAGCAAGCGCACTGGGCGCACATTGGCGTAAAGATCCATCTGGAAGCGCATGCCGAGCAGGATTTCTTTGGCATGAATATTGGTAGGAACGCGCGGATCGCCGAACGCGCCCACCAGGATGGCATCGAAATCACGTTGCAGCATGGCGAAGCCATCGGGCGGGACCGTGACGCCATCGCTAAGATAGCGGTCGGCGCCCCAATCAAAATGCGCAGTCTCGACCTCGGCTCCTGCCGCGGACATAACTTTGACCGCCTCGGGAACCACCTCTTTGCCGATGCCGTCTCCGGGAATGATTGCTATGCGTTTTTTCTGGGCCACGCGTGGAAAGGTAGCATAAAGCAGCGATTAGTGGTCGTCAGTTTTGTACCTGGCCGCTAGCCACTAATCACTCACCGCCGCCTTGTATAATCGAAGCTTGGCCTATGAGTTCTGCAGCGCTTCATGACAGACCTGCAACCATTCACCCATCGGACCTGCGGGAACAGTTCACTTCCCTGCTCTCTGGCTGTGGTGTTTACGAGCTGAGTAACCGCGCCCGGATCAGTCTTTCCGGCAATGACCGCGTTCGCTGGCTCAATGGCATGATCACCAACAAAGTTCGCGATCTGCCCGCGGGACAAGGGGTCTACGCGTTCGTGCTCAATCCCCAGGGACACATCCTCGGAGATTTATACACCTACAACCGGGGCGAATCTTTCCTGCTCGATACCGATCAAACGCAAGCAGAGAAATTAATGGGCATTTTCCGCAAGTACATCATCATGGACAAGGTTGAAATTACGAACCTGAGCGAGAAATTAGCGGCGATCGGTATCGCAGGCCCAAAAGCTCGCGAGGTGCTTGGCCGAACCGGATTTGAATTTCCGGAACTGGCGCCGCTCCAGTTTGTCGAGATGACCTGGCAGAACCTGCCTGTGAGCATTGCGCGCAGCGATAGCCCCGCCGAATCTTACGAAATCTGGTTAGCGCCAGCGCAAGCTTCGCTTGCGCTCGATGCGCTCGCGAAATCCGGAGCAACACCAATCAGCGCGGCTGCGCTGGAACTTTTTCGGATTGCCTGCGGAATCTCACGCTACGGCCAAGACATTCGCGAGCGCGACCTGCCGCAGGAAACCGAACAGCTCCGAGCTTTGAACTTCGTCAAGGGATGCTACATAGGCCAGGAAATCGTGGAGCGCATTCGTTCTCGCGGCAACGTGCATCGCCAGTTTACTGGTTTCGAAGTACATGGCCCGCTGCCGGCGCCAGGGAGCAAAATTCAATCCGGCGGCAAAGACGTCGGCGAGATTACCAGTGCCGCATCCCTTCCCTTGCCGAGCGGAGAGCGGCCGGTCGCTCTCGGTTACATACGCCGCGAATTGGTGAGCACCGCTGAGCCACTCCAAGCCGGCCAAGCACAGCTTACCGTGGCCGCATTGCCCTTCGCGGGAGTGTTCTCACAATAAGGACCAACAAAGTTATGGCTGAGAAAAAACAGGAATCCTTTACCGTAACCGACCGGCGGCTGTTTACGCCGGATGGCGAAGTCCGCAGGGAGGTCGAACAGGAAGAAGCTTCGACTTCAACTCGCAAAGTTGAACCGCCGGCCCCCAAGCCGCCGGAACACAATGCGCCTCCCGCGCCTTCGGCCGCCGAGCAGCAGAAGCAGGCCGATGAGTATCGCAAGTCGGCCAAAAGTGTTGACAGGCGCGTGGAATTGAGCGGTCACTCCGCAAAAGATCTCGAGATGACGTTCGAGCGGTTCGTTGCTTCCCTGTACATGACGGCGATGCTGCAGCTCGGCCTGATGCACGAGCAGGGCGGCGAACCGCAGGTCGATCTTATCGGCGCGCGCCAGACCATCGACACGCTCAGCATGCTCTCGGAGAAAACCAAAAGCAATCTCACCAGCGCCGAAGAAAACCTGCTGCAAAACTGCCTCTACGAACTGCGCATGGCTTACGTGGAAGTCACCAACGTCTTGGCCCGTCCGCCGCAGGCCACCGGCACGGATTCTGTCAAACGATGAAAGCAAGGCTGACGGTGTTGGGCAGTGGCACCTCCATGGGGGTGCCGACTATCGGGTGCGACTGCGCCGTATGCCACTCCTCCGACCCGCACGACCGCCGCACACGTCCCTCCGTGCTGGTCGAATACAACGGCAAGGTCGTGCTCATCGACTCGACGCCGGATTTTCGCGAGCAGGCGATTCGCGAGCATATCACCAGAATCGATGCAGTGCTCTATACCCACACGCATGCGGATCATATTCTCGGCATCGACGACCTGCGCCCACTCAGCTTTCGTCACAAGCCCAATAAACTTCCGCTTTACGCCAGTCCGGAGGCGGCGGATTTTATTCGCAACATGTTCCGTTACATTTTTGATGCGGACTATAAATTCGGCGGCCTTCCCCTGGTAGAACTTCGCCCCATCCACGGTCCGGTGGAATTATTCGGTGCCAGCTTTGAGCCGGTTCCGGTGATTCATGGTGAGACTGAGATTTATGGCTTCCGCTTTGGAAGCGCAGCCTACCTTACCGATCACAGCGAGATTCCCGAAGCCTCATTCGCCAAACTGCAGGATCTCGACATTCTGTTTCTCGACGCGCTGCGCCATAAACCACATCCCACGCATTCCACAGTTGCGAATTCCCTGCAGATCGTCCAAAGGCTTAAGCCAAAGCGGGCGCTGTTTACCCACATTTGTCATGACTTACCCCACGAAGCGACCAATGCGTCACTTCCGCCCGATGTGCGGCTTTCTTACGATGGCATGAAACTGGAGTTTGAAATTTGAGCAATCGCCAATTGAATCAGAATTGAAAACGTTCCACAAACTCGAGGAGGTGCCGCCTGACTTTGGCCCCACCATGCTCAGCGTGGGAAACTTCGACGGAGTGCATCGCGCGCACCGCCAGGTTCTGAGCACGATTGTGCAGCGCGCAAAAGCCTCCGGTCTTAAGTCAGTGGCAGTCACATTCGAGCCTCACCCGGTGCGTATTCTGCGTCCCGATGCTGATTTGCGGCTCTTGACCCCCACACCAGAGAAAGTACGCCTCCTGGCGGAAACCGGCCTCAATGCCGTGCTGCTGCTTCCTTTCACGCGCGATCTCTCACTGATGACCCCGGAAAGCTTCGCGCAGGACATCCTCGAGAACAGGTTGCAGGCGCGTGAAGTGCACGAAGGCTACAACTTCCGCTTTGGCCACAAAGCCGCCGGAAACGTGACCTTGCTCACCGAACTGGGAAACAAAATGGGTTTTGCGGTTCACGTGTATTCGGAAATGCGGTTGCGCGGCGAGCCCGTTTCGAGCAGCCGCATTCGCAAACTGATTAAGGAAGGCCGGGTCAGCCGGGCGCGGCATTTGTTGGCGCGGCCGTTCAGCATTCTTTCTACCGCCGGGCGCGGGCGGGGATACGGAGCGAAGTATACCGTCCCCACCATCAATCTGAGCCGCTACGAAGAACTGGTTCCCGGTGACGGCGTTTATGTCACCCGCACCCGGGTTGCGGAAGAGTGCTTCGATTCCGTAACCAATGTCGGCAAGCGGCCTACCTTTGGAGTTGAATCATTTGCCATCGAAACCCACCTCTTGAATTTTCATCCCATCGAGTTGACGCCGGAGACCGAGATCGAGATTCACTTCCTGCAAAGGCTGCGCGACGAGATCAAGTTCCCGTCGGTAGAAGCTCTACGGGAGCAGATTGCGAGAGATGTCAAGAAGACCCGCCGGTACTTCCACCTATTGAAGTGCTAGCTCAGTAGGAGTAGCAGTGTTCCGGCGGCAGCCTCACCGGGAAAAGCCGGGGAAGAAATTGGGGGAACTTGACTACGGGGTCGTTCTAATGAGGCAGGTAACCAGCCTCCATCGGCAGCTTGCCATCCACCTTGAGCACGTTCACGTGGTCGTCAATGGAGTGCACCTCTACAAGCCCCACCGCACCCGGAAGACTCTCTACATAGCGCAGCACATCGGCATCAGAATCGACCAGCGCAAAGGATTCCCGATGCGAGGCAATAAAGGACTTTAACTGATCGCTGGAAATCTTGTTCAGGCGCTCCAGAGTCTCCTCCTCGCCGGGAGAATCCTTGTGCAGCACGATGAGCACGTCTTTTCCATCCGCCCACTTCCTCGCCTCCAACCGGAATAACTTGGCCAGATGAGCGGATGTGACCTCTCCCGTGCCGTTATCTTTGTTGACCACCACCGCCATGTGGTGCGCAAAGCACGGAGTTAAACAAAATAGCAGGAATGCAAACAACCACGATGCGCGAGAAAACTTCATATGCCATCACCTCGACCCAGACTGAGGGTAAGAGAATTTTGCCTGTTAGTTGTAATGAAAGTGTAAAAACCAGGCGGTAAGGAGTTACGCTGGTAATCAGCCGATCAGGTACGTAAGCGTGTCCAGGGTTCGTGGGGGACTATTCGATAGGCTCGACCATCGGAATCGCTTCCCGAAGTTTGCGATCCGGCATCTGCACCACCATAATTGCCACCAACACTAAAAGGATGCCTACTCCTTGCACTGGCCGCATTACTTCTCCCAGAATCACGGCCGCAATTACGATGGAGAATACCGGCTCCATGCAGCTCACCACGACCGCGCGGGTCGGCTCCAGATGTTGCAACCCAGCAAAGTAAAATGCGAACGGCACCAGTACGGAAAGCAGTGAGAACACCAGCAGGAACAGCCACTGCGCGCCAGAGTAATGTGCGGCAGCTATCTTCCAGGGTGGGTTAATGACCATCCAGAACAGTGTCGCTGTGAGGATCACATACAGAAGTACGGTCCAGCGGTCATAACGAGCCAGAAGGCTATGGCCAGCGAGGTTGTAAAACGCGAAGGAAAAGGCGGCCAGCGTCCCCGCTGCGAAACCTATCATATCGAGGTGGAATCCTCCAGGCGCCAGGATTCCGATGACTAGCGCCACTCCGCATAGCGCCAGCGCTACCGCCAGGACGCGCTGCAGCGTGGGTTTTTGCCGCCCACGGGCCACAGCATAGAGCAGGACCCAGACCGGCGCGGTGTATTGCAGGATGATCGCGGTCGCCACGTTGGTTCTTTGAATCGCGAGGTAATAGAAGTAATTTGAGGCGGCTACTCCGAAAATTCCCAACAGGAACATTCGCCCGAAATCGGCAGCCGGTATCTTCAGTCGGCGCCAGCCGCGCATCGTTCCCAAGACACACGTCAGCAGTACAAAAGAGAACGTCGTACGGCTTTGTGACAGGATCAGCGGATCAATGGGACGCAAAACCTCGCCCCGCGGCAGGAGGCGGCCAGTGAAAGCGGCGCGACCCATCGTGGCCGCGACTCCCCACAGAAAGGTGGCGCTGGCGATATAGAGATATCCGCGAACCGGATGGCGGTTCCGTTTCTCGATTTCCGAGTGTTGGTGGTCGATTCCAAAAGCATAAACCAGGGAGGGCGCGCGGAAAAATTAGCTCTATCCTTCGTATCCTCCGCGGTTAACCTCCCTGTTCGTTCACTTATCCAGATACTCGATGGTGTAGGTGATCTTGGCAGTTTTACTGAGCATCGCCGAAACCGAACAGTACTTTTCTTCGGACAAGCGCACCGCATCTTCCACCGCCTTGTGAGAGACTTTGCCGCCAACCTTGTAAGTGAGGCGAATCGCGGTGAAAACGGTTGGCGGCTCGGCTGCGCGGTCTGCCTCTGCCTTTACTTCCACGCTGGTGAATGGCTCGCGCTTCTTGCGCAGAATAGCCACAACGTCGTAACCGGTGCAGCCGCACAACCCGATCAACACAAGTTCTACGGGGCTATTGCCATCCTTGCTGTCGCCGTCAACTACAATCCGGTGGCCGCTGCGGGCGACGCTTTCAAAACGCTGGTCCGCGAGCCAGGTCGCGCGAGCTTCAATCATGAGCATCTGCCTCTTTGAAACTTTGATTTTTGATTGCTCTTCAAACTTACCGCCGATTGTCCGTGCTCGGTTCGGGATGAATCAGCACTCGAAACAGCTGCGGGGCGGCTTGTTTGAAGCGGATCTCCAATTCTGTTTGCACATCGTGTACCCGCGAAAGCGGCAAGTCGTCGGAAAATGTGCAGTGGCAGGAGACGTAGGTCCGCCCACGCACGCGTTTCACTTCTACCTCGTGCACATCCAGCACCTCGGGAAACTCGGCCACGATGGCCTTCAGCTTCTTTTCCAGTTTGGCATCGCGTACGACTTCGTCACCCGCTTCAATGGTGGCTGGTTCGCTTTCAATGTGCGTCAGGATGGTAGAAATTTCCGGCACCTCCTGGCGAATCTCCGATTCCAGCCTGGTCACGCGATCATGTGCTTCCTTCAGGGTCAGGCTCTCATCGAGTTCGAGATGCTGTTCAACATGCAAGCGTCCATGCAAATCCTGGATGCTCACGTCGTGCACATTAAGGTTGTGCCGCATCGCCACACCGCGCACGCGATCGAAAATATTCTCCTGCTGTGCCTGACGCGGAATGGAATGGACAACCACATCAGCGTCGGGCAACACTGCGTGCACCGCTTCGGTCACGGCGTGGGCAACCTGCTCCGAGCGCTGAAAGGTCACGTTGCGGGACAAACCAATGGAGAGGTCCGCAAAGTACCGGTTCCCGGCGCGACGAATTCGCACGCGATCCACTTCCAGCAGACCATCCACCCTGGAAACCGCCGCAACAATGTTCGCGCGAATCCCGGCCGGGGCGGCATCGAGCAGCGCATCGATGGTTCTACGAGCCAGCCTCGAACTTACGTAGACAACCACTCCGGCGACAAACAAAGCGGCAATCGGATCGGCGATCCGCAGCCAGCCTACGCCATAGGTTCGTCCCAGCAGCACCAGCAAAAGCCCAAGCGCAACCACGCCGGTTGACCAGACGTCGGTGGAGAAGTGCAACGCGTCGGCCTCCAGTGCCTGGCTGTCGTACTTGGCGGCGATCTTGCTTAGCACGCGGGAACGCCAGAAATCCACCGCCATCGACGTGAACAGCACCAGAAATGCCGCGATGCTGGGATCAACTTCGACATGGTGAAAAAACAACCTCCGGATCGCTTCATATACGATCCACACGCAGGTCAGCAGGAGCAGGCCCGTTTCGATAAAAGCCGAAAAATTCTCCACTTTGCCGTGGCCATATTGATGCTCAGCGTCGGCGGGCTTGTCGGAAACGCGTACCGAGAAAAAGGTGACCACCGCGGCTATCAGGTCCAGCCCAGAGTGAGCAGCTTCCGACAAGACGCCTAAACTCCCCGTGGCCAGGCCAACAATCACTTTCAAAACAGTGATCGCTACGGCAGCGAGAACCGAGTTTCCGGCCACCGCGCGCTTCTCCGCGCGCATTGCATCTGAGCTGTAGGTGACCGGCACCCCTGCCATACTGGCATTATCGCTGCACGTCGAGTCTGGTGCCAAGCTGGAAAGAAATGGGCGGCTTCTGCCAATTGGGTTGGCTAATCCACTGAGCGCACGCTGCCCGGTGTATACAGAACGACCTGGCACCCAAGTGAAGAGCAGCTCAAGACTCCATTTCTGAGCAGGAGTGTTGGACCATCATCGGGAAAAGGTATCTTGAATGCCGCTGAGCCAAGGATCTTTTCGGGGGATTTCAGCTTCTCTGAGCTATGCAGGATTTTGCTGTCCTCCACCTTCGAATCCCGCGCCATCAGCAAGAAGAATTCTGCCGAGCCTGTCTCCGTTTTCACGCCATCCAGCTTGATCGTGCGCAATGCGCTGAGTTCTTCAGCCCCGCTCCACCCGGCTGGATCCTTGGTGGTACCCGCTAATTTTTCCAAGCGGGCTTTGGTCTCCGGCATCTCGTCAGGCGCCATTGATGTGGACAACGCAAGCCTGTAAGTGCGAATCGCCTTCTCTTTCTTGTGTTCCTGCTCGTAGACCTGCCCAAGATGGTCACCAATCACCGCACTCTCGCTCAACTGCCAGGCAGCATCTAGGTACTTCTCCGCCTGGTCAAGGCTCCCCATGCGGAAATATACCCAGCCAAGCGAGTCCCAAAACGCAGCAAGCTTTGAGGTATGCCCGAGATCTTCTGTCTTCAAGTCGGAGAGTTTGACCTTCGAAGATGCTTCTTCCTCTTCACGCACAGCTCGCTCAACGTATTCGAGCGCGAGCGGAAGGTCAGTATTGCTATCCGCCAGTTCGTATCCGATGTCGTTGAACATCAGAGAACTCGGTTCCAATTCCAACGCCTTCTTGTAGGCGGTCACTGCCTTTTCCTCATTGCCGGCCCGTAAATATGCGAACCCTAGCTGCGCATAAAGGACAGAGTGTTCCGGATTGAGCTTGATCGCAGATTCCTCGGCCGCAGCGGCTTCGCTGTACCGCTTCGCCGCGGACAGCGCGTTACCCAGCATTGAAAATGCATCGCCATTGTCCGGCTCTGCCTTCATGATTTCCTGCAGAACGGAAACTGCCTTGGCGTACTCTTGTTGGCCCATAAGACCTGCGACCAGCGCCTTGTAGATCACTGGTTCATCTGGATCAGCCCGGTACCCTCTTTCAAGCGTCTCGAGTGCCTTGGATTTGTCGCCGGTGGTTACATAAAGCTGTGCCAGGGTCACCCAGGCGAATTTCGGGTCGGCTTTGACCGCGTCATTGAGAGAGTTAATCGCTCCGGGCACGTCTCCGACCCTGATTTCGCTCATAGCACTGCTGTAGTGATCCATAGCTTCAGCGTTATCACTCGCCTCAAGCTGCGCGACAGATCTCTGCAACGGGTTATAGGACGAATTCCCGAACGATAGCTCGACAAATCGTTCGTAATCGTCAGCCACGACCTTGACAAATTTCTTGTAGCTCTCGTATCCATCCACCGGCACTTCCTGTTTCTTGACGATCAGCGTACGTTCGGTTCGCAGCTTCCCGTGCGCGAATGAATATGCGGCATGATATTCTGCGAAATCTTCCTTCACATCCACGCTGCGCGGAAGCTGCGGGGAAAAACCCTGAGGAAGTTCCACGTCCGACTCGTTTTTGTATTCTTGGATCGGCCCCAGGAAAATCGGGTGGCTCGGTTTACTGTCCGGAATCGCGCCTAACAGCGGAGGAAGTGGCAAGCTTATGCGCCGCTCCGACCACTGCGGAAAGTCTTTCCGGGAATAGGAGTAAGAAATCGTGAACGGGGTGTCGATCTTCTCCGGGGCGCTCGCCGTAACTTCGCTCACCTCACCGGCGAAGCCGGAGTTATAAGAGATCTGCTGCACCAGATTGTTCCACTGGGTGACCGGCGTCCGCCGGAAGGCTTCGCGTATCAGAATTTCAGTGTCATTGCCTGAAACCGCGCGCTCGATCCTTCCCTGCAGAGTTCCATCCTCTTTGAGTTTCGCGTCAATGCGGAATCTTTCTGACCCCTTTATTGGTGACTCCGTCGGCGTGGTGATCAGTAAAGCCGGTTTCTCCGCTGGAATCACCAACGCCTGCTTGTCCCGCAGCACTCCCAACAAATACCCGTACGGCGCGACCTCCGCCGTCGTATCCAGCCATAGGTAGCCTGTCCCCTGCGGTACGGCGGTGATGACGTGATCGAACTGCGAGGGCGAGGGCACATCCTGATCGACTTCATGAAATGTATTGATTAACGCCGGATACGCCTTAATCCCGGCTGCCTGCAGCAGAGCGGCCAGGAGCGTGTGCTTGTCTTTGCAATCTCCGTATTGGTTGCCGAGAACCTCTGCCGCGAAATGCGGCTGATAACGCCCGATACCAAAAGCCACGCCGATGTAACGAAATTGCGTGCTTACATAGTTGTAGATGGCGCGGACTTTGGCATCTTCGTCAGCAGCATTCTTCGTAATCTCGACCGCTTTCGCCTGAATTTCTGGATTGGGCTTCACCCGGTCCAGTTGCAGCTTGTTGTACCAATCGCCGATTTCCTCCCAGCTCCGAAATGTGGAAACCTGAACATCGGGCCCCGGCAACTTGCCACGCGCCAGCTGATAAGCCTGGTTGTCTTGCTCCTTTTTTTGCTCGTCCGCCGGCTTCTGCTCCAACTGCGAGTACTTCCAGGCGAAAACCCGCCGTGAACCCTCGTCGCTGATGACCGGTTTGTATCCCGGGCTCTTCCACTTTATGTCTCGCTCCCGCGGCACGCTGATTTCGAGTTCCTGGTCCAACACTATGGCGTCGTGGGTGAAGTTGAACGCCAGCCAGAACTGACCCGGCGCCAACGGCTTGGTCGTATGCCAGTGAGTTTGCGTCTCCAGCACGTCGCCCACACTCAAGCCTTTCACGGCCACGTGCTTCTCGCGCAGGTCACTGTAAAACGGCGCCTGGCGGGTGATTTCAGCCGGCATGTCCTGAATATTCTCCGGGGGACTGGCGATGACCGTCCCATCCGGCTTCCGCACACGCACGTAGTCGATCTCCAGGCTCTGGGTCCCGCTCTCATAGGGGAAGGTCAACACCCCGTATCGCTGTATGGCCGCATCCGACTGAATGCGGACCCGTGCGGTAGTCTCACGCGTGCCGGTCCCATCGTTCTCGAAGACAATTCTCGTCTGGTCCTGCTCGCCGAGGAAAGCTTCTTTGGAATAATCAGGCTTTTTTTCTGCGAGCTGACTCGCGGCGCTCGCAGGTGGTGCTGGTGGTGGGACTTGGGCCTGAATCATGCCAACAGCCGCCAACAAAATAACCAGATACAGGCGCCGGCCATACTTCCACATAAACTTGCACCGTTTGTACTCTGCACGGCAAGAAAAGGCAAGCACCCACTTCGCAGATGATTGGTTGTTCTGCCGGGGCTTTGCCCAAGAAGTGCTGGGATCTCGGTCCAGCCCCCATGTCATCCCGAAACCGCGTTAGCCGGTGAGGGATCCTACGGCGGCTTGCACTGTAAGTGGCGTAAACAGGGCCGTCAGTCCCGCGTGCGCCTGTAATGGTTCTGCGCTTTTCGTAAGATCCCTCGCGCACGGCGCATCGGGATGACATCTTCGCCAGGGACTGCTATTTACTAGGCAAAGCTTTCTGCCGGTAATTCCAGGAAGAGATCGAGCCCACGTGCTCCTTTGCCAGATTGACTACCTATGTCTGGTCTGCCTCAGCAATCGCTGCTAAAATTGCTGTAAAGCAAGATTTTCGCCCGCTGCGTGGGGCTATAGCTCAGCTGGGAGAGCGCATCGTTCGCAACGATGAGGTCGTCGGTTCGATCCCGACTAGCTCCACCATTTCCTGAAGCCGGACGTGCGAGTAGTGTTGCAACCTCAGCGGATCACGGCTTAAACACATCTATCCGCAACGTCGCGGTGTAGTTCGGACTCACGAAGTCAGGCCCGAAGGGACGAGCGACCAGTATCCAGCCACGATTGCCGACGCACGCTTGCAGCCCCGTCCATACAAGATAGGAAGAAAGCTTACGGCGTTCGCCTATGTTTCGCCATGTAAGAAATGCGCCAATCCTCCCAACTTATAGAAAACAAGGGAAATTGACGGGATTATGCAGTTTGACGCAAGATGAGGCGTACAATCCTCTGCATGATCTCGCGAATATTTGGAATATTCGGAGGTTACTGGGGAGGCGTGCGCAATGGCAAAAGCTCACGAACGAGAGACTACAAGTTTCGACCGGATACTCACGGTGATCACGATAGTCATAATGTTGGTGACCATATTCACCGAGAAAAGTCGGACAAGTATTGTATCGGCGGCTGTGCTAATTTTCGTAGTCGCATTGCATCCCCTTACTCATGCGGTTGGAATAGGCAGGTCGAGAACTAGGCAATGGTCTGCTGGCATTACACTGGCCGCACTTACAACATTATGGGCAGCAGCTCAATGGCCTCCAACTTTACCGCCCACATCTTTCCTCCGCTATCAGGATATAAAGTTCCAACCGTTTACAGTTAACGTGCGGCCTCATATTGATCTGTCAATAATGAGTGATAGCCCGTTTGAGATACGAGCACACCAAGTAACCTTAATTCACGTAACTAACGGTTTGCCCAACCTTGCAGCCGTGCCTCAACGTGAAAAACTAATTTGGGATATGGTCGAAAATAGATTAAGTCAGGACAGGTCAGCACAGCCAGCGCTAAGGGACTTTTATGGTGAGTCCCTGCCACCAAAAATAGTGACTATGATGGGAACCGATGGTCAACCGCTGACACCGGATCAAGCCATTGCACTCAAACCACAAGGGGGTGGCTTCGTATTTGTGCTATCTAAAATCGTATATGAAGAATCGGACGGAGAGCATGGCCTGGACATTTGTCTCTTTGTGCAAGACAACAATTCAGCCCCGCATCGCTGTGAGATTGGGCACAATGGCCCTTCAGAAATAAGGCTGAAGCATTGGTGGAATAAGTGACTCAATGCGGCTCTTTGGGTTGTGAGTTCCTTGTATTCTAGATTCTCAGAATAGAGCAGGCGAAGAATGGTATCGCGGAAAAGAGACGGGTTTCCGCGGTCGTCGAATCGCCATGTCATCTCGCCAAGATAGGCTTAGTGAACCAGGTGGTAAGGGATACTGGCCACCGTAATCTGTTGGTTGGCGTTGAACAACAAGAGCGCCCGTATGGCTTCCGGCCGGTTGTTGTGCAGCAAGTAGTGATACCAGTGGCTTTCAACCAATTCAGGAATCAGCACCGTGATATTGCGGTCAGGATGGGTCGTCTGCTGTTGAATTGCGTAATCCACAATCGGCCTCACGATGAAGCGGTAGGGCGACTCGAGCACCACCAGTTGCGGCACAGGCAGGCCCGCTAGTTCAGCGGGTTTCTCCACAACATCACTCCATTGCCGGCACAACGAATCCGTGTCTTCTCCGCAGCGAACGTGCAGGACGTGGATCTCCCGCGATAACGTCCAGGCATAGCGTAGCGCTTTTTCTGATACCAGACTCCAACGATCGATCGGCAGGAGGACGATCGTCTCAGCCAGACCTTCGGTTTGAGCCGGAGTGTTAACGCTGATCTCTCGCGCTACCCGGGAATAGTGATGCCTGACCGAATGCATCATGAAGATCAGGGCGGGAATCAACAGAACGGTAATCCAGGCGCCATCTACAAACTTCGCGACCAGCACTACCGCGGTCGTGATTCCTGTGGCCGTGGCTCCCAGCCCATTCAGGAACATGCTCCGCGTGGCGCCGGGCCCACCTCTGCGCTTCCAATGCATCACCATGCCGGCCTGGGAAAGCGTAAAAGCCAAAAATGCTCCCACGGCGTAAAGCGGAATCAACCGGTCGGTGACGCCTCCGAAGATCACCAGCAGCAAGCCCGTGAGCAAGGCAAGGGCGTAAATGCCTTGAACGAAAACCAGCCGTCGTCCACGAATGACGAAAGCGTGCGGCAAGTATCCGTTTTGCGCGATGGCGCGGGCCAGCCGCGGAAAATCCGCAAAAGCCGTATTTGCCGAAAGCGACAGCACCACCAGAATGGAGCCGATACTCACCCAGTAGAATGCGCCCCGCCCGCTGACGGCAGCCAGCAACTGCGAAAGTACGCTGTCGTAGCCGGGTTTTCCCGGCTCCGTCGCCGCGATTCCATAAGCGGGAACGAGATATGCAATTCCCAATAACATCACCATCAGGATGCCAATAATGATGGTGAGTGTGAGCTTGGCGTATTTGTCGGTTGGTTCGCGAAAAGCCATGACCCCATTGCTGACTGCTTCGACTCCTGTCATCGCGGTGCAACCGCTGGAAAAGGCACGCAACAGAAGCCAGGCGCTCACCGATCCGCTGATTCCTGCCAACTGTGGAGGGACAACCACGGGGATGGGATGCCCGCCGGCGGCTACCGCTTTGAACACTCCAAACGCAATGAGACCCAGAAGGCAGGCAATGAAAACATAGGTTGGCAGGAGGAATATTCCGCCTGACTGCTGCACTCCCCGCAAGTTGACGATCGTAATAAAGATCAGAATTCCCAGACAGAGGCGGAGCGTCTCGCTTTGCAGCGAAGGCACAGCCGAAACCAGCGCGCCAACACCCGCCGAGATGCCGACCGCCGCCGTGAGCACGTAATCGATCATCAGCGCGGCCGCGGCCAGTAGCCCGGCCGCCTCGCCCAGGTTTTCCGTGGCAACGGTGTACGACCCACCCCCTTGCGGATAAGCCGAGATTGTCTGGCAGTAAGAGAAGTACACGATTCCGAGCAGGACGACGATGCCAATGGTGATCGGCCATATATAGGCCGCGCCCACCATGCCAAGTGGAATCAGCAGGGTCAGAGCGGCCTCGGG